>LNAP01005144.1_pt1 | contig 11725 bp, 9 predicted proteins | sample 602601 | NCBI WGS metagenome assembly LNAP01 (sample SAMN02440304, study PRJNA202911) | soil metagenome | biome: Subtropical and temperate rainforests or woodlands; isolation source: soil samples (1 kg each in a 20% v/v slurry with milli Q water) were... ... | reverse complement strand
ATCATCTGTAGGAAATTTTTTCCCGACTTCGCCAAAAACGGTGAAGCCCGACTTCCTGACGTTTTGAACGAACTCCGCTTCGGTGTCTCGTTCGCGTTGCGTGGTCGAACTACTCGATACCTCTATTGCATCAAAGCCCATATCTCTCAACTTTTTAAGGACATTCAGCTCTTTCCCCTGCAAACGCGCCAGTTCCACAACTATGCCTCCAGGCTGGACGCTGACACCCGCATCTCTGTAACGCCTGATCTTTTGACGAATGACTTCAGCCGGTGCTGTCAAATGCAACTCGGTCAGCTTGACGATGTCTATCAGATGGCCGAACTGTTCCAATACTCCCGCCACTACAGGAAGCGAATAGCCAGTATCTATGATCATATTGACGCCAATTCGACGCGGCTTTTGTTCTCGGGCATGCAGCGCGATGCCCACGAATTCGCTGAAAGAGGGATTGCTCATCATTACTTTTCCTATTTGGGGAAATAGCGACTACTGCCCAATTGCGGTAGCGCCCACTGCCGTCTGCGACAATGCCGGCGCCCGCGGCATACGCGGCACAGCGCCATGAACAATGGTAAAAAGATGAATCAATCAAATCAAATGATATAATTCGATAGTTTGATCAACTTAGTTGATCGATTACCCGGGCTGTCATCTCAGGAGACGCGCCGATGAAGCTGCAGCAACTGAAAGGCATCAGAGAAATCCTGCGCCAGGAACTCAATCTGACCCGAGCGGCCCAAAGCTTGAATTTGTCGCAGCCCGCACTTACGCGCCATCTGCACATGCTCGAAGAGCGGCTGAACCTGCCGCTGCTATTGCGCGATAAAGGACGCTTCACAGGCCTGACGGAACAGGGAAGACTCCTCCTGCCTATCATCACGAGAGCCCTGGACGCCATTGATGATCTGGAAGTGGTAGCGCGGGAGCTTGCCGATGGCGCCACAGGCGTATTGACCGTTGGAACCGGCAACACTCATGCCAGATACTCGCTGCCCAACGCAATAGGGAAGTTTGTTCAACTCTATCCCAATGTCATGCTGCGCATCAGGCAAGGCGTCCATCAGCAGGTACTCGACTGGGTCGAATCGGGCGAAATAGATTTCTCGATTTCGACTGTTTACGGCCAAAGCCACCCTGGCCTGCGGTTCTTCCCGTGCTATCCGATGCGGCGTGTGGTGATTACCTTGCCAGATCACCCTCTGCAGAAACTCAAGAAAATCACCCTGGCGGATATTGTGAAATATCCGCTCATCACCTATGACAGAGGATTCCCCGCCCGCACGCGGATATCGCGCTCCTTCGAGGATAAAGGTTTGCATGTCAATGTGGTGCTGAGCGCCACCGATACAGAGATCGTCAAGACGTATGTGCTATCTGGCCTTGGCGTGGGAATAGTGAGCAATACAGCTTTCAATCCTGAATACGATACGGGTCTGCGGGCAATCGATGCCGCGCATCTGTTTCAGGAAAATATGGCTTACGTGACGATACGAAACGATAGCGTACCCAGCGAACATGCACTGAAACTTCTCGAATTGCTATCCCCGGATGTATACCATGCGATCAAACAATCGATCGCCAGCAGAACCACCAGGACTTGACTCTGGTCCAGTTGCCATTACGTAAGCCGATCGATCTATCAGATATTGGTATTTGACCCTCATTGACTCGCCTCGTAGTATCGGTTCACTAATAAGACCGTACAGGAGCCGAGATGCCACAAAAATTTTCAAATCGAAGAGCATTTCTTGGAGCGATGGCTTCCTTGCCGTTCATCGGGACTACGAGCTCGGCAATCGCCGAGGCACAGTATCCCAGCCGCCCCATTCGTTTTATCGTGGCCTTTCCGCCTGGCGGAGGCAATGACTTTCTAGCCCGCCTGATTGCATCCAAGATAGGCGAGCTGCGAGGCTGGAATGTTGTCGTGAATAACATCCCGGGCGCTGGAGGCGTCCAGGGCACCGCCGCGCTCGCAAGGGCCGAGCCGGATGGTTATACATTCGGCATGGGGTCGATCGGAACCTTGTCCATAAATCCGAGCCTTTACAAGAAACTCCCTTTCGATACAAGCAAAGACCTGGCGCCCATAAGCCTTTTCTCCAGAACTCCGGCGGCTCTCGTTGTCCCTGCCGATCTGCCGATACATTCTCTTGCGGAACTCATTGCCACGGCAAAGGCCCACCCCGGCAAGTTGAACTTCGGGTCCGCGGGCAACGGCACTTCGCACCATCTGGCGGCAGAATTGTTTGCGCATCGTGCCAACATAAAAATAGTCCATGTCCCATATGCCGGCAGCAGTCCGGCCGTGACCGGACTCATTCGCTCCGACACGCAGATGATGTTCGCCGATTTGCCGGCGGTCCTGCCTATGATACGAGCAGGCAAATTGAGAGCCTTGGCAGTCACCTCCAGGGGACGCTCGGCGCTGCTGCCAGACGTACCGGCCGTCAACGAGCTTCTGCCAGGGTTCGAAGTGAGCGTCTGGTATGCAATTGTGGCGCCTGCCCATACTCCTCCATCCATCATCAAAACCCTGAACCAGGCCGTGCGGGATGTAGGCGCCTTACCGGAAGTGGGACAGCGCCTGGCTGAAGAGGGCGCCGTTATCGAAGTGACCTCGCCTGAAGAATTCGGCCTATTCCTTCAATCCGAAATTAAACGCTGGGCTGAAGTCATCCGCGATGCGAAAATAACGCAGCAATGATCCTAGGGCTTCATAGCCGGCCCGAGCTGTCCGACCGGCCTGAACGACTCGCGATTATTAATAGAGACGGTTAAAGCCCGCGGGCTCCTCTATACTGTCCACATCGTAAACCTCCACAACGCAGAGTATGGCATCACGCATACCCCAGCTTCAGCGCTTTTTCTATAGCCACTATTTCTTTGGCGGTATGCGCCAGGCGGTGGGAGTGCTGCTGCCGGCCTTGCTGCTGGCCGGAGTATTCCAGCTGTATAGCGTGGGCATGATCGCGGCCATTGGCGCCGCCTGCGTGGCGATCATCGATCAGCCGGGCGGGCCGCGGCGCTATGGCACCAATGGCATGCTGGGCGCCATACTGCTGGGTTCATTGAGCGCCGCCATTACCGGGCTGGCCTCCTCGCACAGCGTCCTGATCTGGCTGGTGGTGCCCGCCCTGTGCTTTGCATTTTCGATGTTCACCGTCTTCGGCAAGCAAGGCGGCCTATTGGGTTTTGCCTGCCTGCTTCTCATGACGCTGACCATGCGCACGCCGCTGGATCCCCACCAGGTGCTGATGCATACGGTTTATTCGTTTCTGGGCGGGGTCTTCTATTTCGTATTCAGTTTCGTGGTGCATAGGCTGCTGTGGCACCGCGAGGAACAGCAGGCGCTGTCAGTGGCATTGTTCGCGACGGCCGATTACATCGCCGCCAGATCGCAGTTTTACGACGTCAACGCCGATCTCGAAGCCAGCTATCGCAAGCTGATCCATGCCCAGTCCGCCATGACCGAAAAGCATCAGGCCGCGCGCGATACGGTGCTGCGCGAGCTGCCCCGCGGCCATCGGCGCAGCGACCGCCTGCGGGCGGCGGCGCTGAATGTGTTCATCGATATGGTGGCGCTGCTCGACAGTCTGGTTGCGACGCACACCGATTACGCAACGCTGCGCCGCAGCGTGCCCGACAGCGATGTCCTGATCTTTGCCCGCGACGCCTTGTACAAGCTGGCGGTCAACGTGTCGCATATTGCGCTGAATATCGCACGCAACCGCAGCGTCAAAGAACGCAATAGCGTCAAGGCCGAGCTGCGGGCGATCGAGTACGAGCTCGAAAAATACCGCGAAGCCGGCCTGGTCGAAAGAGAGCCCGAAGTCTATGCCTTGCTCGTGCAGGTGCTGCGCCGCCTGCGCAATGCCACGCGGCTGGTGGACCGCATGGCCGAGCATACGCTCAACGCCGAGAGCGCCGAACTGGTCGACATGCGGCTGGACAAGGCGCTGGACCGGTTCCTGTCGCGCCAGACCTGGCGCATAGGCATGCTGACCAGCAATCTGCGGCTGGATTCGCCGCACTTCCGATACGCGACGCGAGTGGCGATCGCAACCCTGATCGCCATGACGATTACCGCGCTGATGCCGCTTACCGGCCTGGATGCTATCGTGCCCGGCGCAAGCATGCACGGGTACTGGATAGTCCTGACGATACTTGTGATCATGAAGCCGGGCTTTGCCCTGACCCGGCAGCGCAATGGCTGGCGGCTGGCGGGCACGCTCATAGGCTGCGGCCTGGCCTTGATACTGTTCAATGTCACCCACAATTCGAACGTCTATCTTGCCGTGCTGATAGTGACCTGCGTGCTGGGCTACAGCATGATACAGCTGAACTTCATGGTCGCGGCCGTCTCCAATACGGTCTTCGTGCTTCTGGTCTTCCACTTTTTATCGCCCAGCACCAATAGCGTGATCGGCGAGCGGCTGGTCGACACCTTCATAGGCTGCTGCATCGCGCTGCTCTGCAGCTATATCCTGCCATGGTGGGAACACAGCTTCATGGGCTCGCTCGCCAACGCGGTCAAGAAGGCGAACCATGAACTCCTGAAAACCGGTCTGCACTATGCCGCACTGACCCGCGCCCAGACCGCGGCGAGCCTATCGGCCACGATGCCCGACAGCGGCGCGCTGGATGCCGAGCAGCACGAGGCGGAAGTGCGCTGGCGAGTCGCCCGCAAGAATGTATACATTGCGTTCGCCAATTTCGCCTCGGCGTTCTATCGCATGATGGACGAACCCATCAAGCGCCAGAACAATGTGCCCGAGTTGAACAACCTGATGATCCAGTTTCATGTGCTGGCCTCGCAAATCACCGCGGCCATCCCCATCCTGGCCAGCCTGCCCGCCATTCCCGAAGGCATACAGAAGTCGCTGGACGCGATAGGCGAATACCTCGACGATCATGACGCCAGCCCGCCCGCGTCCATCGAGACCGAAGGCGAGCTGGCGACGCTGGCCTACCCCTTGCGGCAAATGGTCAAGGCCTCGCAGCTGATACGCCAGGAAATGCGCGGCGTCGCGACGGCGTGACGCGGGCCGCGCCCGCGCGCGCCATCGGCCATGACCACGGCCAAGCCGTCCCTAGGATTTATCCTGGCCGGCGCGCCTGAACACCAGCTTGCCGGGCGAGGAAGCCGCCGGGTCGAAGGCGTAGCCCTCGCTGGCGAAGCCCTGCAGCCTGGCGGGGTCGGTGATCCTGTTTTCTATGACATGGCGCGCCATCAAGCCGCGCGCCCGCTTGGCATGAAAGCTGATCACCTTCCAGGCGCCATTCTTGAAATCCTGGAATACGCATTGAACGACATCCGCTTCCAGCGTTTTGAGGTCCACCGACTTGAAATACTCTTCCGAGGCCAGATTCAGCACCACAGCCTTGCCCTTGCCGCCCTTGCTCCTGGCCAGTTCCGCCAGGCGGCCGTTCAGGTAAGGGGCGATGGTCGGGCGCCAGAAATCGTACAGCGTCGCGCCCTTGCCGGTCGCCAGCCGCGTGCCCATTTCCAGGCGGTAAGGCTGCATCAGGTCCAGAGGCCGCAGCACGCCGTACAGGCCGCTGAGCAAGGCCACGTGGTCCTGCGCCCATTTCAATTGGGCGTCCGACAGGCTGGACGCATCCAGCCCCTCGTAAACGTCGCCGTTGAACGCCAGCACGGCCTGGCGAGAATTGGTCTGGTCGAACACGGGCTGCCAGGCGGCATAACGCTCGACATTGAGCTTGGCCAGGGCCTCGCTCAGTTTCATCAAGCCGGCGATTTCCGACGCCGATTTCTTCTTCAAGACCTGTATCAAATCGGCGGCCTGTTCGATGAACAAAGGCTGCGTATGCAGCGTGGTCCGTACCGAAGAGTCGTAATCCAGCTTCTTGGCTGGTGACAGTAACAGCAACATTCTGCCTTTCCTAATTTGTTTCTGGAGGGGGACTGCCTTGCCTTATCGCGGCTTCCTGCCGCGGACCGGACTGGCGCCGCGGGCGCGTAATCCGGCATGGGCCGCCGCGCTATCTCGCTGTCCAGCCGCCATCCAGCGACAACGTGGTGCCGGTCATTTGGTCGGCCGCTTCGGATGCCAGGAATACGGCGGCGCCGCCCAGTTGCTTGGGCGTGACGAATTGCAGCGTCGGCTGCTTTTCGGCGAGCATTTCCCTGGCCGCATCCTCGATGCTGCCGCCCTGCTTCTGCGCCAGCGCTTCGATCTGTTTCTCGACCAGCGGCGTGCGCACCCAGCCCGGGCAGATCGCATTGCAGGTCACGCCATTCCCGGCATTTTCCAGCGCGGTAACCTTGGTCAGCCCGACCACGCCATGCTTGGCCGCGACATAAGCCGACTTGTTGGCCGACCCCACCAGGCCATGGGCCGAAGCGATATTGATGATGCGCCCCCAGCCCTGCTTCTTCATGTGCGGCAAGGCCGCCGCCGTGCCATGGAATACCGCGGAAAGATTCAGCGCGATGATCGCGTCCCAGCGCTCTATCGGAAAATCCTCGATCAGATCGGTATGCTGGATGCCGGCATTGTTGACAAGGATGTCGATGCCACCCAACGCCTGAACCGACGCGTTGATGAAGTCGCGCGTTGCGCCCGCCTGCGTCAGGTCGGCATTGATGTAGTAGGCCTTGATGTCGAATTCCAGTTCCAGATTGACCCGTTCTTTTTCTATGGCCTCGGCATCGCCGAACCCGTTGATCACCACATTGGCGCCATTGGAGGCCAATTCGCGGGCGATCGCCAGGCCGATGCCGCTGGTCGAACCCGTGATGACTGCATGTTTGCCTGTAAGCATGTTGTTCCTTTATCAGATGGTCCAAAATTGGCTCGATGCTGCGTCATTAGTGTACCGTCCTATTCCCACTGGCCGGCCCCGCGACAGGCGCGCCCAGGCCCAATTATGAGTTTTTTTATTTCCTTGCTAGAATAGCGGACTTGCCTGATGAGCGATGGATCCCGACCGGTCCGGCGCTGGCTACACAGGCAGGCGATATGCAAGCCCGTGCACAAGCTCAAGGCGGCAATCGGCAGCAGCAAACAGGACAGGTGGCAGAGTGGTCGAATGCGCTGGACTCGAAATCCAGTGTACGTTTAGGCGTACCGTGAGTTCGAATCTCACCCTGTCCGCCAATGAATATGCGGTTCTACAGATGCACGAAGCCACTAGAAATAGTGGCTTTTATTTTGGCCGTGTGGGGAAGATTTCGGCCAATTTGCCGAGGCCGCCCAATTGCCAGCCCCGCGGCCATGCGCCCCAGGGGCTTTTTTATTGCCATAATCGTTCCATTTGTCCAATTGTTGCCTGATGGTCCTCCGCCACCCGGCTCCAGTGTGCGCCGTCGGCACTGGCGGCGCAATGCAGGGCGAGCGGAAGAAAAATCACTTATCCATCATACAAGTGCCATCCGCGTAGCGTTGCAGTTTTCCAAAAGACGAAGCGCTTCAATTATCGGCCGGCTCCGCGCTGAACCCCACAACTCTGCCAATGCATAGTCCGTCCGGATAGCGATCTAGACAGATTGCATTTATGCAAGAGAGCTATTCATTTTTTGCATTGTTGCTTGTCTGCCAGAACGTTAAGGTGTGAAACATTCCGGTAGCCCGGAAAGAGGAGACAATCAAATGAAAAAAATTAAAGCAATATGCTTGGCTGCCAGCCTGATGATTCCCGGCCTGGCGCAAGCGGAAATTTCAGATGGCTTGATAAAGATAGGCATCCTCACGGATATGTCCGGCCCGTACTCACAGATGGGAGGCCCCGGATCGGTGGTCGCAGCCAAAATGGCGGTCGAGGATTGCCTGAAACATGAGTGCGCCGGATTAAGGATCGAGGTGGTGTCCGCCGATCACCAAAACAAAACCGATGTCGCGACGGCGAAGGCGCGCGAATGGATCGATCGCGACAAAGTCGACGTGTTGGCCGATCTCACAAACTCGGCCGTGTCAATAGCGATTCAGAAGCTGGTGACTGAGAAAGGCCGGGTCGCCCTGCATAGCGGGCCAGCCGTAGCGCGCCTGACCAATGAAGACTGCTCGCCCAATGGCTTCCATTGGATGTTCGATACCTATTCGGCAGCATCCGGTACGGCGGCGGCGCTGACCCAGGCCGGAAAAAAAACCTGGTACTTCCTAACCGTCGATTATGCGTTCGGCCATTCGCTCGAGAAAGAGGCAACGGAGATGATCAATCAGTATGGCGGAAAGGTTCTGGGCCATGTACGGCACCCGCTCAATTCGGGGGACTTTTCATCATACCTGTTGCAGGCGCAGACGTCCGGGGCCCAGGTCATCGGGCTGGCCAACGGAACGCAGGATACGGTCAGCGCAATAAAGGCGGCTCGAGACTTCGGTATTTCGCAGGGCGGCCAACAAGTTGCAGGAATGCTGATGTTCATCACGGACATAAACGCTTTGGGGCTTGAGGTCGCACAGGGTTTGCTGTTCTCGGAAGGATTCTATTGGGATTTGGACGACAGGACGCGGGCGTTCTCCGATCGCTTTCAAAAATTGCACGGCGGGATAAAGCCTACACAGGTTCATGCTGGTGTGTATTCGAGTCTATTACATTACCTGCGTTCTGTGGCCAAGGCAAAGTCGGATAACTGGCAAATAGCTACCGCCACCATGCGCGAATTGCCTATTGACGACGATATCATGCGCAACGCCAAAATCCGGCCCGACGGTAGGGTCATCCACGACATGTATCTGTTCCAGGTGAAGAAGCCTTCAGAATCCAAGGGGCCGTGGGATTACTACAACCTAGTCAGCACGATCCCCGGGGACGTAGCGTTCAGGCCGCTTTCGAAATCAGTGTGCCCGCTGGTAAAGAAAGGCTAAGCCGCCCAATGACGAACTCGCCGCCAGTGAGTTCATTCCTTCCCCTATCGCAGGATGTCCCAAGGAGACAATGTTGAAAATCGGATTTATTGGACTCGGTAATATGGGGCTGCCCATGGCGAGCAACCTCGTTCGTGGCGGATACGAAGTCCACGGATATGACCTGGTTCCCGCCGCTCTCGAAGCTTTTCAACGAATGGGAGGCCGGCCTGCGTCCACACCGGCAGAGGCTTTCGCCGGCGCGGCTGCGGTCATCACTATGCTTCCGAATGCCGCGCATGTCGAAGCCCTTTATCTGTCCGACGAAGATTTGCTATCGCACATTCCCAAAACAGCGCTCCTGATAGATTGCTCTACAGTCGCAATTGCAGCAATCAGAGCGCTGTCTGAAACATTGAAAGAGCGCGGCTATACCCTTATCGACGCCCCTGTATCCGGGGGTACCGAGGGAGCCAAGGCCGGAACGCTGACTATCATGGCCGGCGGCTGCAAAAAACATGTAGAGCAGGCTCGCCCAATATTGGAAAAAATGAGCGCAAGAATCGTTCATGCAGGAGAGGTCGGAACCGGGCAAGCCGCCAAAGTCTGCAACAACATGGTATTGGGCATTGTCATGATCGCGAATAGCGAAGCCTTGCAGCTTGGTATCGCCAACGGTCTTGATCCCGAGCTGCTCTCGGAGATTATCGGCATGAGTTCCGGCGGAAATTGGGCACTCAGTCATCTCAATCCATGTCCCGGCATTGTGAAAACCGCGCCGTCTTCACAAGGATATGTGGGAAGGTTCTCCGTCGATCTCATGGTCAAGGACCTTGGGCTATCTATCGAAGCCGCCCGAGACAAACACGTCACAACCCGGCTTGGAGCCATGGCGATGAAGCTGTTTTCTGAACACGCTGCCTCCGGCAATGGGTCGCGTGACTTTTCCAGCATTTTTACCACGCTGGCGCCCGAACGAGATATCTGAACAAAGATGGTACAGATCACCCCTTGAATAGCGCCGCGCACAACCTATCCTCTCGGAGACAAACAATGAAACAAGTTGGCCATTATATCGGTGGCAAGCCCGTCGCGGGCTCAGAAAAAAGAAACGGCCCGATTTTCAACCCTTCTACCGGCCAGCAGATAGCGACCCTCGACTTTGCCGATGCGCAATTGGCTGACCATGCTATAGGTACGGCTACTGCTGCTCAGGTTTCCTGGGGCGACGCATCTCAGGCGACCCGGTTAGGGGTGATGTATAAATTCCGCAATCTATTGATCGAAAATTCGGATCGTCTCGCGCGTTGCATCGGACTTGAAAACGGCAAGACGATCCAGGATGCGCATGGGGAGCTCGCCAGGGCGCTCGAGGCAGTGGAGTTCGCCACCAACGGCCCACTCGTGAGCAAAGGCGAGTTTTCGCGCAACGTTGGGGGCGGCATCGATGTCTATTCGATGCGGGTTCCGCTGGGCGTGGTCGCTTGCATCGCGCCCTTCAACTTTCCCGTCATGGTGCCGTTGATGATGAGCGCAATGGCGATCAGTGTCGGTAATGCGGTCATACTCAAGCCGTCCGAAAAAGTTCCTAGCGCTGCACTCTTGCTGTCCGATCTATGGAAAGAAGCAGGCCTGCCGGACGGAATCTGGAACGTGTTGAACGGGGATAAGGAGATAGTCGACGTCCTGTTGGAACATGACGGCATCGCAGCGGTAAGCTTCGTCGGGTCGACGCCGGTGGGCGAGTATGTCTACCATCATGGCACTGCTCACAACAAACGGGTTGCTTCGTTTACTGGTGGCAAGAATCACATGATCGTGATGCCAGACGCCGACCTGGAAGCCGCCGCTTCTGCAATCGTCGCCTCCAAGACCACCCACTGTGGCCAGTTATGCACGGCCGTAGAGCGGGTTTACGTACAGGAAAGCGTTTATGACGAATTCCTCGTACTGCTCAAAGCCAAAATGGGCGCGGTGAAATCCGGCAATCGCGCGACCGATGCCAGCTTGATGGGGCCATTGGTCAGCGCCAGTGCGCAGCAGAACATCCACCAGATGGTCGAACGTGCCATCGCCGACGGTGCTGTACTGGAAACAGGCGGTTTTATCCCGCAAGGCAGCGGTCATTTTTATCCGGCGACGCTGCTCAGCGGCTGCCGCCAGGACATGGAAATCGTTCAAGAGGAAATCTTCGGCCCGGTGTTGCCGGTCCTCAAGTACCGCGACATCGACGAAGCGCTGGCCATGGCCAACGACCATCAGTTCGGCCTGTCTTCGGTGCTGTACACCGAGAATTACCGCACCACGATGAAAGTCGCCAACGCCATTGAAGCCGGCGAGTTGTACGTCAATCGCACGCCGGCCGATCCTTACCAGGGCTTCCACGCCGGCTGGAAATGCTCCGGTCTGGGCGGCGATGACGGCAAGCACGGCATGCTCGAATTCACTCAGACCCGTCTTGTGGTCATGAAGTACTGATCCACCTGCAACACGCCTCACGCATCACCTATAAAAACAATTATCAGGGGCGTCCGGACCACCGGGCTGCCCGAGGTCTTCCAGATGTCCAAGCATGCATCCTCTGCTGCCGCTGTTCAGGGTTCGAACGCGGGTTCAAAAAGTCACAGCGACAAGGCAAGTCGTTACGTCCAACTGATGCTCCTGGTGCTGGCCGCCGGCGCGATCTATCCCATTCTGTATCTGCGCCAGGTCTACCAGACCACCATGCTCGACGTGTTCCAGATCAACCACAGCCAGCTCGGTTATCTGTAGTCGATGCTGGGCACGATCTTTCTCCTTAGTTATTTGCCCAGTGGTTGGCTGGCCGACCGAATCGCCCCACGTTTTCTGATTTTCTTCTCGTTGGTCGCCACCGGTGTATTAGGCCTTTGGTATTCCACTGCGCCATCGATGAC
>LNAP01005143.1_pt1 | contig 11727 bp, 16 predicted proteins | sample 602601 | NCBI WGS metagenome assembly LNAP01 (sample SAMN02440304, study PRJNA202911) | soil metagenome | biome: Subtropical and temperate rainforests or woodlands; isolation source: soil samples (1 kg each in a 20% v/v slurry with milli Q water) were... ... | reverse complement strand
AACAAAAACAAAAAAAAAGTAAAAACCCTTATACCATAAAAATGAATGCATGAATGAACATGTGTGCTGTACATAGAACACCTTTTAATTTCATGGTATCGAACCTTTACAAAAACTAGTATTGAGAAAAAAGTATTAACGTACCTCCATGCGGTGCTGCTCAGTGGGCATAGCCAGGACCAGTTGCTGTTTCTCTAGGTTCAGATGCTCAATGTTCACAATCACTGGCTTTCCTTGACTGAGAATGATTGCAAATATAAAGTTTAGAAACGGAATGTATCAAAGACAGTGTGTAAAATAAAATATTCCTTCCCGCACAGCAAATATGAAAACTTACGTATACAGTTTCGAAACATGCGCTGGTGGTGGCAGGTTGGGCAATTTCTCGGTCCCAACAAAGCCGGCTATTGCGTATTCGTCGAACTGAATATACACTCCATTCTCGTTCGCACTGACCACCGTCGCATTGTGTCGCAATTTGCGCAGTTCCTGTGGATCCATGGCCGCCAAGACGCTCAAATCAGCGCGGTTGGTGTTTGTCTTGTCCGTGTACTTGGCGTACATTGTTCGGTTTAGCACGTTGATGTCGATAATCTCCACAGTCACTTGTTCTTGTGAGTGTCGTTGGTGCATGCCTTTCAGCTTCTCAAAATCGATAATGGACATCCGAGATTTGGGTATAATAGCACTCTCTGTGGCAGTAAAGTTTATTTGCGCACCATTCTTCTTTATCTTAGTCAAATTCCCAGTGTACTCTTGACCCACCTTGTATGAAAAGAAGGCATCGATTGGAGCGACGACTTCGACGCTTTCTTGGACAGCTTCTGCAGGTTTAGTGGTTTCGGCAGCCGCTTCTGCAAGCATTGTGAGCTTAAACTGGTTATGTACCTTGAGACGTACAGCTTCAATCACAGATCTCTCCTTATACATCTTCGCCCTTGCCAAACTTGGGTTGCGCATCACTAGCGAAGGGAACAGAAAGCACCTTGTCAGCTCAGTGTACGTTGCAAGAACCACATACGCTAACAACAATCTAATCATTATCTAACAAACCAAGCCAGTGAACGGTACTGAAATATGGGCAGGGCCTCTGTGGACTGGTTCAAATGATTGCAGTCAAAGATGTGTGGTGCAAATCCGAATAAACAGATTATTTAGTTCCAGCGGCAGTTTCACAACCGAACACACAAGCCCAAACTTTGCATTCAGGTTCCGACGTGCATCCCAACTTCGATATCATGGCGGACTTGACCGCGAAAAAGGTACGCTTCACAGACTTGACGTTACTTAAGAACGATGTGCTGCGACCATGGACCATCGATATAAATTTGGATCGAAAACTGCAGCAAGAGGCGGTGGCTTTGGATAAAGTTTTAGCGTTCACAACACCTCAAAAGTTTGCCGGTACATTAGCAAGCTCCGTGCTTGACACAAAGCTAAACGAATATGCTGAATTTACGACAACGTTAGATCAACGAATTAAAACTGGGATTATTACTTCGACGGGGATTGTCCCCAGACCGGAAACAAGCACGAATTCAACGAGAGCAAGCGACTCCACGCGCAATTCAACAAACCGGGGTGATTCATATAATGGAGGAAGCAATGCGCAAAGCAGGAGCATGACACCTGCAGTTGACGAAGACGAGTGCTTCACCGCTGCAGACCTGGCATACATTGATCGTATGAAGCGATCTTCGCTGTATAGAAGTAAAATGCGATCTTCTGGTCACCGGCCACACACCTCGCACGGCCAGTCTTTGCAAGGTATTCGTTATTCGGAGAAGCCTATTGGACCTGGTTCGCCAAGCAAGAGTAAGCTGATGCTCACTACATTTCATCATCCCAAACTAAAGCCTCATCCAACCACGAATCGAACATTCTTGAAGGGAACCAACAAGGTGTTGCCAGCACCGCACTTATAGCAATGTTTTTGTGAATTGATAACTGCGGTTGCATACCTGCAAGCCGTTCGTTTTTGCATGTTACCATTTTATTTTGTGTATAAACATACGAGTATAAAAGTTAGATCGTGTGTGAATAGCGGCTTTCAAGTTTTGTCAACATACCGAAATAGGTGAATTTCCTATTCGCACCAATGCTGTAATGTACGTACTATCCACGTTCTGTACGTACAAAAGTTTCACGACTTGTATCGATATAATAGAACAAATACCCATATAAATGTTGACGATTAGCGCATATACCTGAAGATATCTTGCAAAGGGTTAGATTATCGTTTCGGACGAAGCATTTTGTGGACCCCAACATTGAGTCAGCAGATCCAAATCAGGTTCATCGCCCGCTTCAGAAACGTCTTTTAAAATGTCAACTTTTCGTTCTCTAGTGATCCCCCAGTCTGCCATCTTCTCCAGTATGGAGAACAAGGCTTCTGCTCCTCAGCGCAGAGTCATGGCCACCTCTGCCGAGAAGGTGTACGACCTTAACTACTACCTCAAGGGTGCCCTTGCCGGTGGTATCTGCTGTGCCGTTACCCACGGTGCTCTCTGCCCTGTTGATGTGGTGAAGACCAGAATCCAGCTGGACCCCGTCACCTTCAACAGAGGTCTGATCGGCGGTTTCAAGCAGATCATCGAGGCTGAGGGTCCTAAGGGTCTCCTGACCGGCCTTGGCCCCACCGTCGTTGGATACTTCATCCAGGGTAAGCTGCTGCATTTTTTTTTTTACTTTAATTCTATAATTTGGTTACTTTACCATGCATGTACCATGTTTCCTATTGGTCGCAATTGCAATGCAAAGTGTCACCTTTTCGGCTTTCTATTGTATTTTAGGTTGGTTCAAGTTCGGTGGTGTCGAGTTCTTCAAGGTGCAGTTCGCCAAGAACCTGGGCGACGAGAAGGCCTGGAACAACAAGACCGCCATCTACCTGGCCTCTTCCGCCATGGCTGAGTTCATCGCTGATATCTTCCTGTGCCCCCTCGAGGCCACCCGTATCCGCCTGGTGTCCCAGCCTACCTTCGCCGACGGCCTCATCTCCGGCGCTGGCAAGCTCTTCGCCCAGGAGGGTCTGATCAAGGGTTTCTACTCTGGTTTCGGCCCCATCCTCATGAAGCAGATTCCCTACACCATGGCCAAGTTCGCCGTGCAGGGCGAGGCCGCCGACCGCATCGCAGCCACCATGGGCAAGACCCAGGCCGAGCTGACTGGTGGTACCAAGCTGGGTACCTCCCTGCTGTCTGGTGTGATTGCTGGTGTGTGCGCTGCCATCATCTCCCACCCTGCGGATACTCTCCTGTCCAAGGTGAACAAGGCCGGCGCTGGCGGTGAGGGCTCCATTGCCACCCGCCTCGGCCGCATTGCTTCCGAGATTGGCTTCGTGAAGCTCTGCACTGTGGGCCTCGGCGCTCGTTGCGTGATGATTGGTACCCTCACTGCGGGCCAGTTCTTGCTCTTCGATATCGTCATGGACATCACTGGTGCTGAGAAGTTCCACTTCCACCCTCCTGCCGGCACCGCCGCCCACTAAATTTTCGTTGATTGTATTTTGTTAATTGACGACTTTTTATGTGTGTGATGGGAATGGTAGTGTAAAGATGGCCTCACAAAAATAATTGAGAGTCCTGACTCTCCCTTGCAAGAGGTCCGTATTGTGCGATTTGAGGAGTAGAGAACAGTATTATTCTGTGTCTTTCGATTCGATTGCTACTTGTATGTTTCCTTTTTTGCGATGAAAAATTTTGATGAGACGGTAAAGCGGTGAAAATTTTTGTAAAAGATGAATAAAAGTTGACAATAAACACGAAGCAAACTTTTTTATTATTCCGTAAAAGGCGGCCTTCGCGCGGCATTAAAACAGATACTTCGCACTATTGAAGTTATTTTCAGGATCTGAACATGCCTATGGGCGGTGGGTTATGCCGTGGGTGAACAAAGCCAGTGTTAAAATTCTTGAAATAACCGCAGCGCTCCCATTCATCTTGGTCCTCAAGGGGGGCAAAGGGGAATTGAAGATCTGCACAGGTGTCAATGGCCTTCTGCGATAAAAGGACTGGATTCCAGTTCACCATCAACGTATTCTTCCTCATGCTATGTTGGACGATCAGCAGGACCTCCACAGCGCAAGACAGCGTGATGTTATTCCCTGCCTTGGGTTCGATAATGTCCAGCGACCCGCCCCACAAGTAGCGTTCAATCAAATCGCCAAAATCTTGATAAGTGTAGCCGTTTGAAATCGTTGTTGGCTTGGGTACTTTGTTCAAAATGCAGCAAAGTTGATTGTGTAGAATATTGCCGACTTCGTGAACTATCACGCCAGCCATGTACTGGGCCAGAAGCACTTTCTGCTTTGCTGTTTGGGCGTACATAACTCCATTCAGCACCAACAAGGAGTTAATGAAGATCGTTCTAGAGAAAGCAGGCTCGTCGCGGATCGTCAAACTGCGCCTTTCAGAAATCGTACCGAACCGAATGTAGTCCAGGCGGAAGCCGTTCGTTGTCATGCTTTTTACTGCTGATGCTGTGATGTCTGTCCCGGCCATACCTGCACATCTGGTAAACTGTTCAACGAAAAAGTCAGAAGTTGCAATACTCGTGGCGATTACTGTTGCAAGGCGGACTTCTGGACAGTCGCATATGCCACGGTGTTTTGTAAAGATATTGTCTTTAAGCGTAAAGTTGCACCCCAACTCGTCAAGGAAGTCAAACGTAGCATCGCCACTAAATGCGCTCGAGGAAGATTCAAATTGGATGACATACTTGAAAATATGCTGGAGATGGTCGGCGTCTTGCTGCTGTCTCCGGTCCATGAAACGAAACGGCTGCGCTTCTCAATAAGGAGGGGGCGTGCAGAAAAGCGCGCGTTTTTGTTGAAGCAAGCAGTTTTATACTCTGTGGCTAATTCAATGTTCTAGTAAGAACTCTAAGACGGGTCCGGCAAATTTGTGTGTTTTAGTTTTGACTGTTTTCTGTTTCAGCAATATGAAATTAATTTGTTATGAATCTGTATGAACGGCAATACATCAATTTGTGTTCACTCGCGCTGAAAATCCGGAAGAATTTCCGGTAAAACTCTTCCGGATACAACAGAACTTTGTGCGGTCGGCAAGCGTGTTCGGTGGTGACAGCGTTCATAATTTACTCGTCTTTGTGTGTCTATGAAGATTTTTCTTGTCTATTTGTTTCTTTTCCTGTCGAGCGTAAACGTCAACGCTCGCTACGAGTGGCTGGACCGAAACCTCTGGAGTCAGTTTGACACCATATTCGGAAGCTCCCTGCATCGCATCTTTGCCACAGAAGATGCTCTGCAGAACGCGTACGATTTTACAAACAACTCCTCTGCCTCTTCTAAAGCGCTCCACTACTCTTGTGCCACATACAAGGATGGTTCCAACATCGGTGAGGAATTAAGATGTCAAACCTTGTAACGCCAATTCTAACATCTGTTCTGTTTTATTCAGCATTGGAAGTTCAGAAGTCCCACTTTGAAGAGACACTGTTGCCCATGCTGGTTGACGAAGAGCATAACATTTTGTGTTTTCTTTCTGTCAAGACGGAGAATACGAGAGTGCCTCCGTTTCAGACAGGAAGTTTTTCCTTCGAAGTTAACAACCCCGCCCCTCTCAAGATCCACACCAATATATATGATGCAATTGAAGACACCAAACATTCTGTAGTAATTGACGAGATGGATCACTTGCTGACAGTGTTCTTCCGCCCCGAGTTCTTTGACTCGCAGCTCAAGCCATTCGATCTTGATTACGAGAACGCCACCGCAGGACATTCTCACTTCCTCGACCTTCTTGCTCTGCTGCCAAATTACTCCCCCAATCCTTTTCACACGTTCTATTGGACCGCTCCTAGCACCCAGTTGTTCTACGACCACCACAAAGGGCCGGCAGGCTTTGAGACGGACAGAGACCGTGCGCAGCGTTGGACCGAGCTGGCGGGATACTTTGGTGGTCTCCTGGGAGAAGCAGATCAGTGCCACTTTGGTCCGCTCGCTTCCCAGACCGTGCTGCACCCGGTATGAAATGTTTACTTTTTTAATTCTTCTTTAATCCTGTTATTTTCATGATTTTCTTACTTATTTTTATTCGAAATTCTGCAGGGCAAAGTGGAAGTGCCTCTACGCGACGTGGTGGCCGGCACCACTGACTCCACCCTGGCGGCGTCCTGTCTGGCCTACCTTGTTGCTGCTTTTGCCTCCGAGCCTGCGGTTAACCACATGGACTTCACTCACAGGTAATTAACCTAACTTTTCAGCACTCGCAGGCTTTGTTAATGCAATATTACCTTTTTCTTTTTGTGCAGAGTGGAGCTGTTGAACTTCCGTGCGCGCAGCATCCAGCAGAGTGCTACCGCCAGCAGCGCTCTCTCGGCCGCGCCGTACACGCAGAAGGGTCTGATGGGCAAAGGAGAGCTGGTGCAGGTGGCAGACACCGGCGTGGATGTGACCAGTTGCTACTTCAGCGACCCTCAGGGCTCTGTCCCGCCTAGTACCATCAACGAACCCATCTATGACAACAAGTACAGGTAATAAATGAGCATTTCTACATGTAAAAGACAATATTTGTATTATTCATGCATTGCACATTACTTTTCAACATTATTCCTACATGCTTTTCTATGTTGTTTCGATAAACAGGAAGATAATTGAGTACAGCTACAACGGATGTGGCGACTCTGGCGACCAGTCCGCGGGCCACGGCACCCACGTGAGCGGCACGATCATCGGGGCCATTCCTGCTGCTGACCTTGAAAACGGTAAATTTTGTTGTATGTTTAAGCTTAAATTTGATGAATGTGTAATAATTTTGTTGTATGTATCAACATTTATACAGCGGGCAAGTTTGCGGGTGTAGCTCCGGAAGCCAAACTGGTGTTTGTGGATCTGGGTAAGCCTGGTACGGGACTTTGTATCCCTCCAGGTAAGTTTCGTGTCTTATTGCTCTTGATGCTTGGTTCTTAGCACTATCAGCAGAATGATCTGTCTTATATAGGACTAAGCCAATTTTATCTCATCTTTTTCCTTTCAATATCAACACAGCTGAGGAGCTGTACAAGCCTGGCTACCTGGCGGGTGCGCGGGTGAACAGCAACAGCTGGGGCAACCCCTATGGTGGCGGCGCCAGTGGAGGCTACTACGCCAGCCAGGACACGGACCTGTACCTGTTCAAGAAACCGGTACGTGCAATGTCAATGTTTTCCACACTGCGTTTGTATGACACAGCGTTCAACAATTTCGCACAAAATTGTTTGAAACTAAATTCTCCATCGTATGTGTGTTTCACAGCGCTCGCTGGTGTTCTTCGCGGCGGGCAACGCGGGTCAGAACGGACCGCGCACCGTGACGCAGCAAGCCACTGGCAAGAACAGTGTGGCCGTGGGCAGCAGCGAGACCACTTACGGAGGACCCAACATCTCCTATGTGGCTTTCTACTCCAGTCAGGGACCTACTTACGACTTCAGGTAACCTCTAGATGTATTTACATTTGCTGTCGATGATTGCTGGCCAAACCTTCGGTTCTTAAATAGAATAATCTTTGTTTTCTTGGATTTGCACGTGCATTACATTAGATTCAAGCCTGATCTGGTGGCACCGGGGGACTCGCTGGTCTCAGCCATGTCCAACGGCGACGCTGGCACCTCCTGCAGAACCACCACCATGACCGGTAATACTTTTCTATTATTATTGCTGATTCACTCACATTGTTTATTATATATGTGAAACTTGTGAAAGTGCCGAAAACTGACGTACTTTTGAAAATCATGTGTAGTGAACCATTGCAGGTGCCTTTTGACTTCAGCTTTTAAAATTTATTGATTGCCTGTACAGGCACGTCGATGGCCACTCCTGCGGCGGCTGGCGCCTCTCTGTTGGTGCGCCAGTACTTCACTTCTACCACCAAGGCATTCTGGCTAGGTATGATAAGAATTGTTGGCATTATGCGCGTATTCTCTACACCTATGATGTCACAACATATCCACATGACATGCATGTACGTATTACTGTTGGGTCTTTCGTTGACCATTCTGAAGCTCATCATATTTTCATTTTGTTTAGGCGCGTGCAACCCGAAGTACCCATCTTGCCAATCTTTCGTACCTAGTGGAGTGTTGGTCAAGGCGCTGATGCTCAACAGCGGCACCGCCCAGACCCTGTACCACGGAGGCGGCGCCAAGGACGTCCCACTAGGTAAACACAGCGCACGCCAGAAGAATGTTTATAATCTATTTTCTTATCTTTTAGTCTTCTTATGTTGTGTTATATGTGTTGACAACACTCTCTGCATATATGTGTGCAGGTGCTCCGCCGGACTTCTTGCAGGGCTACGGGCGTGTCACACTGCGCAACACGTTGCCCCTGCCGACGGTGTACACAGGCTTTGACCTGTACGTGGATGACCTGCGCGACATCGTGGCAGGACAGACCTTGTACTACATGCTCAAGGTCGCTTCCAGCAATGTCACCCTCAGGTACACGCGTTTATATAATGTGGCTGGTATATTGTCCTTCTACTTTTCACTTGAGCTCTTTCAATATCATGCGATCGAAGTTGATTTTTTCTTCACTGACTTCCTCTATCTTTTCCTAGGGTGACTTTGGCGTGGTACGATCCTCCTACAGTGGGTGGCACCACTACCAAAGCATTGATTCACGACTTGGACCTCACCGCCACCTCACCCGCCAACAAAATGTAAGTTGCTGCTGAATTGTAAACTTGTTGCCATAGTGAGTTGAGCATGAGACCGCTTGTCAGTTTGTCGAAAATATCGCGTATGTTGCAATATCTCTTGTCTGTATCTCTAAATGAGTTTCTTTGTTTATTTTACTACACCTACACAGCTACTACGGCAACGGCGGGACCAGCGCGGACACGGTGAACACCAACGAGCAGCTGTCTGTGCCCAGCCCCGCCACCGGTACCTGGAAGATCGCCGTGACCGCCAAGGCCTTGCCTTACACCCCCAGCCAGCAGTACTCCATCGCCATCGTGAGCGCCGGCACCGTGCAGGTGTAAATGTACTACTATTGACTTGATGCCTAAAAGAACGATTACCATAGTTGTGAGGAAGGACGGAAATAGAGGAAAGGGGAAAATGAAATGAAATTCAAATCTACATGTACGGAAGAAACACTACACGTCAGATAGCGGTTACATGACACATGACCAACATAGTTGTGTAGCTTGCTATAGGGGAAAATAGGGAAATGTGTGTTAGGCAGAGTAGTTACTGTTATGATCACCTTATTATTTCGACTTGAATTGAATAATGCTGTGTGTTTGTTTGTGCTACGCTAGGCTGTCGGATTGTAAATAAGGAGCTAAATTTATTTGAGTTAGTTCATTTACAAAGGCTGTTCGTACCCATATATCGTTACCGTGAAGACGAACACATTAATAAATTATCTAATAACAAATTTCTGGCGCACAACACGTCGGAGAATAATTCAAGCATTACAATTGGGCAAACTGAGCGGATCGCCACTACCATGCATTGCTCGCGAGTCTTATTCGTCCTTGTGCAGCTGTTTATATGTTCTGTTTGTGCCGATGGAAGGAAATACGGCAAAATCGCCTTTCTGTTCATGACCCGTGGGCCCATGCCGTTAGAGGATCTCTGGGCTACGTTCTTCGACTGGAAAGCAGATCCAAATGATTACTCACTCTACGTTCATACACAACCTGGTTATAAATACTCCAATGATTCTATATTTTATGGAAAGAATAAAGATCTGGACAAACCCGTGGAGTGGGGCAAAATGAGTCAAGTACTAGGTATCAAACGGTTAGTGCGGCAAGCTCTGCAAGATCCGCTCAACGAACGATTTTGTCTCATGTCAGAATCTTGCATTCCGTTAGTTCCTTTCCGCAAGTGGCAATCGGTTATGTTTAATCACAGTAAGAGTGTCTTGAATGCCTGTCCGATGGAAGGGATGGAAGAAAACAGGTGGCACAAGGACCTGGACCGCACAAACATCACCGTGAAAGACTGGCGAAAAAGTGCAACATGGTTTGCACTCAATCGCAAACACGCTGAAATCTTCGTGAACGAAAGCGAGACCGAGAGTGCGTGGAACAAAGTAATGTGCGTGGATGAGCACTATTTACCCACGATTCTGGCGAACAGAGGGTTGGACAACGAAACAACCTGCAGCGATGGTTTTGCCTATGTCCACTGGCCCTCTGCCATTGCGGCGCATCCCAGCACCTTCAGTGGCACGGACATTACCAAACCCTTTCTGCGTGCCCTGGAGAGACCGATTGACTTTCATCACACCACGTCGCAGTTCAGCCAGACCTGCAGCGGATACGACGAATTGTGTCATTTCACCGCCCGCAAATTCTCCTCCAGCGCCCTGGTACCACTGTTAATGCATGCGAAAATGTTGTTTAGCGAAGAAGGTGCTCCGTTTGATGCCTACCAATGGGGTCGATACATCAAAAAGTTTCGACGTGGAGTGCATGGTGACGGCACCGAAATCCTGTACCTCGTAGACAACGGACAGATCCGCGCGATGCCCGACGAGGCCACCAAACATGCCTTTTTGCACATGGTGCGTTTCCAGGACTCCAACCAGGAAATTCCCCTGTTGAGTGACACGGACCGCGCGAGCCATCACATGGGTAACCCTTTCCCCACACGACGGGACCGTACAGTGTACAAAGTCGGCCGGAATCCGGAACTGTGGTATATGAAGAATGGCCACCGGCGTTCGATTCCCGACATGGATACGTTTTTCAAGTTGAATTGTACGTTGGAGAAGATTCGACAGATAGCCCAAGCGGATATCGATTTGATTCCGCTGGGTGTGTCGATGCCCAAGCTGGAGGGTTAACAAGCAAAGAACGTGTATGTTGTTCGTATTATGGTGATGTGAGTGTTCAAGTCTAAATGTTTAACGAGATTGAACACTGGCAAATAGATAGGATTAATTTTTGTGAATGCTTTACCGTATGTACCGATTTTATAGTAACGGTAGTGGTGTCGTCGCCCAAAGTGTGGTGAATGGATGAAAAAGATTATTGGTCCTTCCGTGCAAGCAAGCGGAACGATGTCATCCTTTGATGTTGCTGCTATCCTCAGTCAGCATCTAAGCTCGCTGGACGAAGATGTTCGCGAGTACCTTGTCTCTGTGGTGGAGGGTATGAGCCCTGACGAAAGAAAATCCAGTGTATCACTGAATGAGGCGATTGGTCCTTTTCTGGTGGATGGTGGGGCGGTCGAGTCTGAGGATGCTGCTGAGTTGTTGTGCAAAACCATTTCCATTTCTTTTGGAGGCTCCGGTTTCAAATCAGCTGTCATCGCCGAGGAGGAAACCGTTTCCTTGCTCTCAGCTCCAATCAAAATGATCGACAGAAGCGGTCTAAATAAGACTGCCAAACCCACTTATGGTGGCACTGTGATTAGTACTTTTGACGAGGATGGTCAGCTGCTGGAGGTAAACCACAACTCTTCCCTGGATGCATCGGCCATCGCGACGACGCAGCGCCAAGTGCGAAAGAACCGCAAAGAGAACGAACGACTCAACCGCATCTTGCGTGCAGAAGAGTTGGCTCGCTTTAATGCCGAAGCGGAGATGTCTGCTGCACGCATGGCCGCCATCAAGGCGAACCGCACCGCAGGTCGACAAGCTGCTATGGGCGTCAACATTGAACGCTTCAGCATTCCTCATCCTTCTGGAACCTCGGACCTCCTCACTGACGCCTCCTTGACCCTCGCGAGTAACCACCGGTACGGTATGGTGGGCAAGAACGGAGCAGG
>LNAP01005142.1_pt1 | contig 11728 bp, 20 predicted proteins | sample 602601 | NCBI WGS metagenome assembly LNAP01 (sample SAMN02440304, study PRJNA202911) | soil metagenome | biome: Subtropical and temperate rainforests or woodlands; isolation source: soil samples (1 kg each in a 20% v/v slurry with milli Q water) were... ... | reverse complement strand
GTGGCCGCGTTGACATACTGCGCAAGGACACCAGTGGAATCAGCACCAGCACCGTTGCTAGCAAGGGGCAGAAATCCAGTGTTGTTCACAGGGAGTGGAGGATAGGCGGGCATCGAGGCATACGGCGTATACTGCGGGAACGGAGGATAACCCCCACTGGCCTGGTAGGCATTCATCACACCGTTACTGGCGCTGCTGCCAGACATACCTTGCATGGTAGAGGAGGTAGAGGAGTGCGGGGCAGAGGCAGTGGTATAAGTGGTGGCGTAGATGTTTCCAGCACTGGCAAGAGCTGCTTGCTGGGCCAGCGCCGCCTGCTTTAACTGGTTACGCTTCTGATCTTTCTCCTTCAGCTTGTCGCGTTCGTGCTTGTCCTTCCGGTAAAAGTAATTCTACAACAAATAATATTTGGAAGAGAAACAAGTGAGCGCTCATCTACCACAAAAAGGTTGCATTTTCGTCACAAAATAGTTACCTTGTCGATCAGGAAAGGTCTAAGTATGCGCATGCGAGCCTGCAGAAAGCGATCCCGCTTGCTACGCACGTTCAACAGCTCCTTGCGCAGGCTTTTGTTGTACGCAGCCGCCGTGCCGTAGAAACTTAGCAACAATGGATCACTGGAGTCCACGCCGTCCACATCCACGGCACCACCATTGCGACTGCTTTTTGCTGCATGGCGATAGCGCTGCATACAGAACACCCATAGTTAACAAACTACTATCAACGAAAGAATGGCAAAAAACGAAACACAATAGCTATTGTAGGAGAGCACATACCATGTTCAGCGCTTCTCTGGACTGAGCATTGGCGGCCGCCTTGAGGGCACGGTCCTTTTCTCTGCGTCGCTCTTTTTCGTTGTTGCTGAGGCGATACAGCCGCTTGTCGTACTCCAGCACGTCCAACGCAACGGCCTTGTTCAGCGCTTTCAAGGTGAGACTGTTGAAACTGGCGGTTTGCTGCTGCTTGAGTGGAAAATTACTCGTCACGTACTTGCGGACCGCTTGGATAGAGGATCCGTAGCGATCGGCCAGATTGACCACAGCTTCGATCACCATTGCGGTATAACTCATACGAGAAGAACCACCACCTCCTACAGGTGCGGCAGGCTGGTTATCGCGGGCAATTTTCTCCACAGCGTCGGTCTTTGCTGCACGACCCAGAGCTTCACGCTGGAAAAAAATGGAGGCGTTGGGGCAGGTGTTATTGGCATAAATCATTAAAAAGCACTTCGTAACTATTAAAAACGGCGCGCACATTCAAAACAGCTAAAATTTACGCTCTAATGAGCCCTATTCAAACTATTTGAATGCAAAGATGGGGAATTACCTTGATTTCTCTGTCGATGGTGTACTCCTCCTCCGTTCCTGCCCAAATCTTCCACGTTGACGACTTTAGGTCCTCAGAATACTTTTCTCCATCGCTATTTTCTTCATATTCAACATTAAACTTGCCACTGGAACTGTCAAACTCTTTCACAGTGCACGGGTAAAACACATTGTCTCCATCCCAGAAAATTGTGATTTTCTTTCCTACTAGCTCCTGCCCAAACTGCTTTTCTTCCTGAGTGGGAAATCTGTACAAATCAGTCATTTGATTCCTCAGAGCACAATAAAATTTCGAGCTTGAGATCGTGCTTGTCGGTTTAAAACCTACAAAAACTGATTGAAATACTCGATCGATGGCCCAACCCCAGCAGCAGCCAGCGGTGTGCCGAATTCAAAATTAACCCTCTCCCTCAAACTTCGCATCAAACTTTGCGAACCATCTACATTTGTGGACTCTATGACGTGGTGAACGGACCCCTAGCAGTATGAACCTATGTTTTACACGCAAAAGGAGTGTCTTATGCTTCTTGTTGCTTTACTTCCTGTTCATCGGTGATGCATTCAAAGCAGCAGTCCTCACTTCCAACGCCACCCCTGCTGCTGCACCACCGAAAGACACCCCCGTCCCAGTACAGTCAACAAGCAATAATTGGACTTATATTGGCACGAAGGCTGGCATAGAATCTTACGTTAAACACATCGAAGGATCCAACTTGCTTGCGTTTCGAGGCGTGGCGTATATCGATGCTCACATAAGTCAAGCAATGGGGCCGTTTATGAATTTGAGTTTGTCACATGAGTGGGTCTCAATGCTGAAGCACATTAAACAGTATCCTATAAGTAACTCGACAAATAATTCCACCAGTGACGAAGATATGGTCTATCAAGTAAGTTTCACCATTATCTCGTTCACTATTCAACGCTTCTTACCACTGCAGATTCTCTTCACTATATTGACCACTGCAGATTCTCGAACTTCCCTGGCCACTGGCGCCAAGAGACGTATTGATGCATCGGAAGTTTACTTATGACTCCCGCGAGCGCACTGTAACCATCAACTACCACAGCATCGAAGACGCCCGATGCCCCATCACTGCCCATCGGGTGCGAGCGCACTCTCCTCAGAGTATGTGGCGCTTTCGAAGCATCCCACCGTGTAATTCCCAACAGAGTTTAACTGCAACTACTTCTACGCAGATTGCATCAGTTGGGTATTTATCGAAGAATTCGAAGTTTCTGCGCAATATCGTTTCAGCGGGGTGCCGGCTGATGAAGCCTATCAGCCAAACAGGCATATTTCAAGTTTCGATGCGATTTATCAATAGCGATGCATTAAGAAGGCTGCCACAAAGGGTATGCCTGTCCATTAAAAGTTCCGTGTCGATGCCTGTGCGTATCGTGCAAGGCTTTGGCAAAAGACACGCGAGGCTTCCTTCGCCCAAAGCGATCTCATCCCAATCATTGCAACCTCAACCGTCTCAATTGCATAACTTGACGGGATTGCAATGTTCAACTGACAGCGGGAAAGAAGACCAAGCAGCACAAGGTGCGGTGTGTAGCCAGAAAGTCTCCTCGGAGACAAGGGGCTGTGGGCGGGGCGTAGGTACGGTGGTAGAGTTCGAAAGCTTCGTGGACAGCAAAGCCGCAGTGCCTGCGTGGTTTATCAACTACATGCAGAGGTAAATTTATTTTTTTGTGCGGTACAAGTGTTTTGCTTGTTTATCACCAAATCATCCATTTCTTTACCTTTTTTTAGATCGTTTCCAGCTCAGGCGCTGTCGGCGTACAAAACCCTTGCGGCGCAGCAAAGAACGGCACCTTTAGATCGCGTGCTGGACTGGTGAACGCGAACAAAGTTGCGTAGAATGTATTTTCTTTGCAAAAAAACAGCCACAAAAAGAACTGACTAGCGTCTTGTTTCACTTTTTCTTAGCAAAAAATACTATTTACTCAAGTGAAAAAATATGCGCATATACATGCAAAATCGTTCCTTTATCTTTTTGGTATACACACAGCAGCAGGCCACACGCTATGACACGCGAATATTCTAAAAGTCACATGTACAATACACTAGCAAAAGAAGGAGAAAACTGAGCTGTATACTGCACGCCGACGGGAAGAAATACTTCCAATTTTCGCATCCAAAATGACTAACTTTAACACAATACACGCAGGAAAGCTGGGTGTACTGTGCCAAATCAAAGGTACAGCACAGCTCAGCACCAGCCCCGGCTAGTCTTCTTTTCGTCAGTGGGCATCGCCGCCGAAAGCCGCTTGGCAGCCTGGCGCCCGCTGTCCATGCTAGGACTGCTGCTGCTCGCCGCGTCGCCACCCCTGCAGTTGCGAAAGAAAGGTGTGATATGAAGTCAGCAAGAACGGATGGCCAGGAAACGGAATTCGACAGAAGACATAAGTAAAGAGAGAACGTACTTTGAACCGATTAAATCCTTCGTAATGCGCATAAAGGCTTCTTCCACATTGATGGATTCCACCGCAGATGTTTCGATGAATGGAATGCCCAACTTGTCAGCGAATTCCTGAGCGAATAGAAGAAATGAATAGCAAGAGAGGATTACATGACATACGGCAACGCTTGCATGCAGTAACAGACAAGCGTACCTTGGCTCTCTCTGTCGATATAACCTTGCCAGGCTTGTCTATTTTATTGCCCACTAACAGCTTGCACGTACTTTCGCTAGCATATCTATTCACTTCCACGAACCAGTCGTTGATGTGATTGAACGAATCCTCTGAAGTGACATCGTACACCATAATGATGCCATCAGCGCCCCTATAGTAGGCACTTGTGATTGTGCGAAAACGCTCCTGTCCAGCAGTATCCCAAATTTGCAATTTGATAACCTTCTTGTCCATCTTCACCGTGCGGAAACGGAAATCGACCCCAATTGTGGAGATGTGGTTGTCCGTAAAAGTGTCGTCAGCAAATCGAAGAAGAATACACGACTTGCCAACGCCTGTATCGCCAATGACCACTAACTGTGTGAAAAATGGAATTTGAAGGAATGTCAAAGCTAGTAATGTAACAAGGAGGTGGCGCAACATTAATGTAAAACGGGGGACCCAAAACAGCAACACATATACTTTAAGCAAATCAATCACTTTGCAGGTATTGCTTATACCTTGAACAGGTTGTCGTAATCTTTCTTGTTCGACATCGCAGAGTAGATTTCCCAAGTAAAATGTGTTTGACCGCTCCTCCAAATCTGTCGTGCCATGACTCAACATTGAAACAGCTGGTTGACCGTGTGCATCCATAGTCTGTGACTTCGAAGGTTCAACAATGATGCCAACTCATTCCGCCCTTGGATCTCAATATTCAAGCACTGAAAGCTTCTGCATTGGCTTTTGTACTTCTATGTCCACTACATTGATTTATAATGCAACAGTGTGGCGCTGGAATGAAGTAAGCTCGGACTTCTCGGTGACAACTGAAGGGAGCCTTGGGCGAGCGGAGCAAAACTGCTTCGTTACAACCAGAAATGGTTTCATTGTTGAAGTCTCTGAACCTGATCAAAGTCTCCCACCTATCGAAGCCTTTGATACAGTCATAGACGCTAAGGGCCATCTGCTTATTCCTGGTTTGATAGGTCAGCTTTCTTTCTCACATGCATTCTTTGCGCCGATTCTATGGCGGGCTTATCACTTTCATTGCTACACACAGACTCGCACATACATGTTTCAATTCTCGGCGAAAGCCAATACTTCGTTGACTTGGCGGATTGCTACTCTATGGCCAGTCTGAAAGACAAAGTGAAGGCTCATATTGCCAGATATCCTGACCTCCCTTGGGTAATTGGTGTAAATTGGGACCAAACAAACTTAGGTGCATTTCCACACAGAAGAGATGTAGACGAGATTGACTCAAACAAGCCGGTAAGTTTTAATGTCACCTTTTGCGGTTGAGCTGCATTATAAGCTTCTCACCAACACCTCGTTTAAACGTTAAAATAATGCAGATGTTTCTGTGGAGGGCGTGTTGGCACATCGGGTTAGCGAATACCGCGGCCCTCAAACTGGCACAAATTGTCGAAGCACCTGTGGGGAAAGAAGCCAAGGTATATTAAGGCTAATCATAGTGCATTTTTGTACCGTACCATAATATATCTTATTTGCGAAACAATTGTTGTTCCCAGTCTCCGACAGGCGGGGTTGTCGATGTGGACGAAGCTGGCATCCCCACAGGAATTCTGAAGGAGAGAGCCACAGAACTGATCACCGCCGCTCAGCAAAACCATTCTGCTGCGGATGGAGATGCAGAGGGCCGCGCGGTGGCGCTGGAGCAGAAGATGCGCTTCATTCGGGAGGGCATGGCGCTCTGTGCGCGCGTGGGACTCACTTCGGTCCACACCAACGACGAGCGTTCGCTGGAGTAAGTCATATGTCCTCTTGTTACGCGTGTTGACTCTCTTCATTCTGATGGTTCTGTTCTTTCGCTTATTTTGTATTTTTGAATAGAGCATACCGCGCGCTCCAGTCCCAGGACGCCCTGCCATTGCGGATTTTCCTCACCCCAGTGCACGGTGAAATTCACCTCAATCCCACGGCTCAGAATGGGATCCAGGGCATCCATCCCTTCCGCCCGCGCAGTCTGCAGAACACTCAATATGCAAGAAACGATGCTGAAGAAGCGGATGAGGATGCAACTGCCATGGAGTCGAGGCTGGTGATGGAGCGAGTGAAGATTTTCACAGATGGTTCACTGGGTGCCGAAACTGCCGCCATTCGCACTCTGTCCACGAGCGATGAGACCCCATCCACCGAGAATGCCGCGGTCAGAGGCGTGCTGGTGTATGAGCGTGCTGCGTTGAGCCAGATGCTGTTGGATGCGTTTCTCACTGGGTACCGCGTCGAAGTCCACGCCATTGGCGATGCGGCGGCGGAGCAAGTATTGGACGCACTCGATGACAGTGAGAAGTTGATCGATCAGGCACTGGTGGCACGCGGTGCGGACCATGCTGAAGCGGCGTCCCTGGTGCCCGGGGGTGCACACGCCGCCCACCGCCGCCACTGGCGACCTATTCTGACTCACTGCCAGGTGCTGGGTGCGGATCTGATTGAGAGAATGGCCGAAAAGGGAATCATTGCCAATGTGCAACCATCGTTTGTGCCAACAGGTATGGTTCATAATGATGCATTTTTGTTGCAGTTGGTCTTTTCATTTCTTACTATGTCATTCATTCGGTTTCTGATGCACACGTAGACATGAAGTGGGTCCAGGCACGCATTGGTGGCCGCCAGTTGGAGTTTTCATATGTCTGGAAGACTCTCTTGTTGCACTCTCACACAAAAGGTGCCAATAATAACAACTTCACCCGACGAGACGCTGCGCTGTATGTGGCGGGCGGATCCGACGCACCGATCGAGTCTCCGAACCCTTTTACGGGAATGTACGACGCCATGTTTCGAACCAACAAGCAGAGACTGAACGCAGCCCAAGGAGACACAGAAGTGATGTTCAAGCCAGAAGAGTGCTTGTCGTTTTCGCAGGCCCTGTGGATTTACACCATCGGTAAGCTTATTTACCTACATGCCAACTCATATTTCCGTATTTTTTTTTGCGTGGGGAGAAAAATAAAATCAACCACGATTTTGTTGTTTTAATTTATTCAGGCGGAGCTTATGCTTCCGCTACGGAGCAGCGATTGGGACAGATTGCTCCAGGCTTTGTGGCTGATTTGGTTCTCCTCGACCCGTTCGTGCTCGCCGAACCGGACCGTTTGCACGGCCTGCTGCCCAATGTCGTGGTCGTGGGCGGCCAGATTAGTGCGACCAACAGTCTCCATGCTGTAGCGGGCGATGGATTGCCGGAAGTGCGAAAGAGCAGCCAGATGCTTCCCTCCAGTGCGCCTGCGGGTACCACTGTTGGTGCTGCGGCGCTGTCGGATGCAACTTTTATGCCAGGTCGTGGGGGTCGTCCACGGGCCGCCAACGCTATCCTGAGCGACTTTCAGTATTGTGTACCGTCAGAGAAAGTTATGAGGTTGCCACAGGGATTGAAATGCGCATGCATTTTGAGAGGAAAGTACTGTTCTGCCAATGTGGATCATTTTGAGTAATAAAACCCGGAGAGTAAGATTCCACTCTTCAAATTCAAACTTTTGCTCGCTCTCCTGCCACAAAATTAGCCTTCGCAGCTTTACAATCAAAGGCAGACAACATGTCGAGCGCATTCTCCTATGGTATCGCAAGTGACTTACGATTTAAGCAGGGACGCACGTTCTTAAAGGAAAAGAACTATGACGATAGCATTGACCTCTTCGTCTCCTTGTTACAATCTTGGTGAGCAAGCTGGCGTCCATTTCGCACTTTTTGCCGTACAAACATGATTTTCTTCTTCATATCTGTTTAAATAGCGAAGAGACATATGGGCAAAGTAGTGTACAAGCAGCTGCAGCGTGGTACGAGTACGGAAACGTCCTCCTGTTGAAAGAGGAGGAAAATCCTGCGAACGGAGTGTTGGGCAATGTGGAGGCCAACCCCAACGGAACCGTCCCGGAGGACGATGAAGTTGGCGATGAAGAGGAAGACAATGAGGATGGTGCAGGGCCTGCCGATGGAGAGGAAGGGGAGACGATGGAGGAGGAAGACGAGCCTGAGGGTGACTTGCAGGTTGCTTGGGAGGCATTGGATGTAAGAAATTCTTGCATGTTCGCTGATAAAGCAAACAAACATAATATCTTATCCATCTCTTTTCTTGATAATAGCTCGCCAGAAGCATTTTATCCAAGCAGGACGACGCACAAAGCAACATTTTACTTTCCGATGTAAGGAAGTGTCACCAAGTTTGGCCCACATAAACATGCCTCTCTAAATTGTTGGTTGTATTATATTCTACAGGTGTACATGAGATTGGGAGATTTACACCGCTTCAACGACAATATCGCTGGTGCTTTGGAGGAGTACCAATCTGCTCTCTTTATCCGCAATAACATTTGCGAGCCTTTCGAAACGTACGTAACTTTTTGCAACAACTGCTTTTTGCCGACAATTGTAACATTATCTTGTTTGGCTTATAATAGTGCTGTGTCGGACACACACTTTTCGCTGGCGGTAGCGTACATCTACAACGCCAGTGAGGACATTACCGAGGACCCGCTGTCGGAGAAGCAGAAGGCGCTGGTGCACTACACCAAGGCCCACGAGTCCATCGTGAAGTGGCTGGAGGTGCACAAAGATGCCACCAAGCTGGTGGAACCCAACTACATCAAGAGAGAGTCAGAATTGGCTGCAAGCAGCTCCTCTTCTTCCTCCTCTTCTTCATCCTCCAGCAGCAGCAGTGCAGCGGGTGCGGATACCAGCGCCAGCGTGGATCTGGAGGCGATGCGAGCGGACAAGGCCGAGCTGGCTGATATGCTTCAAGAGACCGTCGATGCCCTTGCGGTTGAAATCAAAGAGGTACGCATACTTTTGGGCAATGTGGTGTGCATTATTTTCTTATGATAGTTTGAATCTGTTTTGTATTAGATGAGCAAAGGCAGTGGATCTAGTGGCAGCAGTAGCGGCGCCGGCGTGACGACCATTGGCTTCGGCCAGCCTTCCACCTCTGCTGCCAGCGCGAGCACCAGCTCTGCGAGCGCGGGCTCCAAGATGAATGCAATGTCCGCGATGGCCTCCAGCGACACCAAGGGTGTCAGCTCCAATGTGTTTGGTGTGGCCACCGCCAGTGGTACCGCAGCACCCGCCGCTGAAGTCATTACTCTTCAGGTACGCATTTTTTTACTTTGGTTTTGCAGTCTACTCTTTCTTACTCACATTTTTATTTTGTGATGTTGGTCGTTTTTATGTTCCTTTTGAGCAGGTGAAACGCAAGAAGAGACCCGAAGAGGACGGCAGCAGCGCTCCTGCGGCCAAAAAATAAAACAGTTAGTGTGTCTGAAACGCGTGCTTTGCAAGGCCATTTTGTGAATAGTAATAAAAAATGAATTTTAGTATGAATCTCAATGGATCTACAAATATTTTATTGCCCCAACACTTTTTTAGAAGCGGCTTACAAACCACATTTACGAAAGTACAATATTCACAATTGTGTTTCTTATGCACGTTGGAAAATCACCAGTTGTGCTTGTCGGATGACCTCGTCGGGATCGACCGACGCAAAATCCGGAGGAAACACTTTGGCGCACTCCGCAGTCAGCTGACTCATCTTGGTGAGCTCTTTCTTCGTGGCGAACCGTTCGATCTGAAAAGCCTGCGCCACCAAACGGGCTTTGTCTACAATCGTGGGCAGTTCCTGTTCCGGATAGAGTTGCTGCATGGCACCTGCGAGTGATCTCACCGAAGCCTACGAGATGTGCATTGGAACCATCAAAAAGAAGTTAGAATGAGCAGTGAACAAATCGTTTCAAATGATGACTGGAATAATTACAAGCCACGAGCAAAAATTACAAGAAAAAGAAGAAAAGAGAATCTGTAGTTACCTCTCGCTTGTTGGTGAGGTCCTCCTGCAAAGCAAGAATATTGGCCCAAATACGCTCTCCCGAAGCCTCCGGTACAGTGGGCGGCAGCACTTGAGGTGCATACTGCACCAGGAACTGCACATCTTCCAGCAAATGCACGTTTTTGTAGATGCCATCGAGGAGTTCGGTCACTTCACTGCGCTCGATTCGGTCAAAGTACATACCGCGCAGCTACGAGAAACGATGATAAAACAAGAAGTTACAGATGCGGAAACGGTGTACAATCATAGATAATGATATGGAAGAATGTCATCAAGAATATACAGCCGATGTTTACCTTGATTTCTACATCCGCGGCCAGGCGTGCCCGGTCCGTGTCCCGCTTGAATTCGATAAACAAGACTTTTGATTCACGAGCAGTGCGGCCCTCATATTGCACCATTTCAATCTTTTCAGGCAAAAACTTCCCAGCCCGGCGCACGTATTGCCTCAAGTCTTCCACATCGTCGAATACGGCAGAAATGTCCTGTTAGAAAGTGAAGTGCGTTGGTGCTTATTAAGCTGTGAACTGAGAAAGAAGAATTGAGACAACGACCAGTACCTGCACCAACATTTGTACCAAAGTAGAAATACCCTTCTTATCAGCATCTTGAATATAATGCTCTCCCTCCAAATACTCGTGGAGTTGCATCTCCAGTTGCTTTCTGGTATCCAAGCAAACCAAATATTTTCGGAGTTTTAAGACATCGTTTGTCTCAACTCCAGCTTTGGCCAGGTTCTCTGCCAATGGCGTAAAACGCCAATCCACTTCATACAACTGAGTTAGATTCGCTAGTTCTGTTGGCAGCTCTTCAATGAGTGTATGAGATATATCAATGAGTTCCAGCTTAATAATTTGCTGTACTCCAACTGGAAACACCTTCAGTGGATTGTGCTGCAACCACAGCTCTTTTAAGCCAGTAAGCATGCTTATAGAAGCAGGTATCTCAGAGATGCTGTTGTGACTCAAGTCAAGGCGCTTGAGCTTCAACACACTCTCGTTCACCAAAATCTGTGTGGGGAATGCCTTCAGACAGCAGAAGCTTAAGTTCATGATATTCGAATAGGCTGAAGCCTTCACTTCCTCCCGGATTTTCTCAGTCTTTTCCAAAGTAAGCATCTAGGTTTCACTACTGGGGATGTTCTATCGCATGAATAGAGATTCAACTCGCGGACTGGAACTTCGACTGAGATCTCGCTCATGTAACGGTCGGGTTGTCCACATGTCAGATTGTACGTACAAAAACGTTTGATTGTGGTCAGCTCACTTCACTCAATCAAATCCACAGGTTTTGTTCATTTCTAACAACATCGTTCTCATTGCGGAGATTTTTTGAGTGAGTTCTGGCACGACGAAAGCTTTTTGAAACCATGGATAAATCTAATCCAGCCGAAGAAAAGAAAACGGACGGAAACCCCGGTTTGCAGAAGGCTCCTGACACTGCGGAAGGAAATACCCTCCCGACTTTTATCAACAATTGGGTTCCATTGCCGTCCACAGCATCGGGAAATTCTGCCCTAGGAATGGGCAGCACATTAAATTTGAACTTACCAAATTTTTATCAAGGAGGCGGAGGTTCTGTGATTTCCGGTCCACCCCTGCTAGGCGGAGCAATGCCTACAAATGGAGCACCCAACAACAGCACAAGCACAAACGGACCGACAGGAATTACAAGCAATATCCGTTCTGAATATTTAAATATGAACAATCAGAGTATGCCTGCGAACCAGCGCGCATTGCCTGGCGCGACTGCGATGAATCTCAGTACAGAAAGCAGCGGCCAACGCTCCCACAGCAATAGTTTTAATGGATTCAGCTATTCCCAACACGCTTATGGCACGGCAACTGGTATGCCGAACACGTCCGGGAATCTTTCCTCGACTGGCGGCTTGGCCACGAACCATATTGATTTTATGAACATCAACAACTCTCCTCCCCTCCTGTCC
>LNAP01005141.1_pt1 | contig 11729 bp, 10 predicted proteins | sample 602601 | NCBI WGS metagenome assembly LNAP01 (sample SAMN02440304, study PRJNA202911) | soil metagenome | biome: Subtropical and temperate rainforests or woodlands; isolation source: soil samples (1 kg each in a 20% v/v slurry with milli Q water) were... ... | reverse complement strand
CAGGGCGAGGGCGATCGTCCAGCGCGGCCATCGGGCCTTCGGCCACCGCCCGCTCGACGCAGCGCTGGACCGTCTGATGGTGCAGCCCGAGCGCTTGGCCGACCGCGAAAAACGACGAGTTTTCCCAATAACCCAACAGGATGCGCGCGCGCTCGACCCGGCTCGCAGGTTCGATCCGCGACCGCGCTATCATCCTCAATTTCTCCAAATCCGAATCTCCGAGCGACAATTCAATCGCCCGCCGCCACGCCGCCATATTGCTAAATCCTTCGTCGAAAAGCCCTCCCATCGCTCATATAGGAGCTGGAAACGACGAATGAATCTGGAGGGTTCTGTGAGGTCGCGCTCACGCGAGGGCGCGGCAGGGGCTTGTGACGCGACCTCATTGAAGCCGGATTGAACGAAGGCGCGGGAGGCTATGCGCGGTTTTACAGCTATGGGGATTGTTCGAGATCGCAAGGCCCGATCTGCTGGCTCGGCGCGTGAGGCAGAGACACGAGATGTGCGCATCGGGGAAGAGTTGAGATCAGACGCGCTTCGCCGGAGATCGCGATAGGCTTTTTGCTGCATCGGACGGTTGTTGTCGCGCAGTGTGACAGCACGGATTCGACATCGTCCGCGATGATCGAGACGCTGGGAGCGGGAAGACGAATGATGATCGTCGTGCACGGCATGACTTGGCTCACGATGTGTCGCATCGGAACGGTGATGTTCGAGGGCTGGAGCGTCTGAAGCTGTGTCGAAAGCGCTCAATGATGCGCATGACGCCACCACAAACGGGACAGGCAGGAACCTCGGCCCAGGTTTGAGCTTCCGAATCCACAGGCGGCGGCTGGCCGTCGTTTGGGGCTGTCCGCTCATGATCGAGAAGTTCGCGGCAAAGGGCGAGCTTGGCAGCGCGATGGCGGTTGGCCATGAAGCCGAAGTGGCGGATGCGGTGGAAACCGTCGGGCAGCGTATGAAGCAGGAAGCGGCGAATGAACTCGTCGGGCTTGAGCTTCATGATCTTTGTCGCGCTGTTTTGGCGATAGTCCTTCCATGAGAAGGCGACATGATCGTCGTCGAGTGCGACGAGCCGGCTGTTGGCGATCGCGACGCGATGGGTGTAGCGGCCGAGATAGGCCAGGACCTGTGCGGGTCCGCCGAAGGGCCGCTTGGCGTAAACAACCCAGTTGACGCGTTGCATGGCTTTAATGCGACCAGCGAAAGCGTCGAGTTCGGCAAGAGAAGCAAGATCGCCGAAGAAGCGCAAGGCGCCGGCGTTGAAGGCCGCGATCAGGCGTTTGAGAAAAAGCCGGCGAAAGAGCCGGGACACCGGTTTGACGGCCAGGAAGAAGTTCGGTCGGCTGGCGATCCAGCGTGTTCCATCAGGTGACAGGCCGCCGCCCGGCACGACACAGTGAATGTGGGGATGATGCGTTAGCGCTTGTCCCCAGGTATGCAGGACCGCGACGCCGCCGATCTCCGCGCCGAGCCGGCGCGGATTGGCAGCAAGTGTCGTCATCGCCTCAGCGGCGGCCTTAAACAGGACGGCATAGACGACGGCCTTGTTCTGGAAAGCGATCGCGGCAATCGGTGCAGGAAGCGTAAAGACGACGTGGAAATAGGGAACCGGCAGCAGGTCGGCTTCTCGCGCGGCAAGCCACGCGGCTCGGGCTCGCCCCTGACACTTCGGACAATGCCGATTCCGGCAGGTAATGGGCCTCGCCCATTACCTGCCTTGGACGAACCCGCTCCGCGGGAGGGAGTCCGCGTCGAGCGTGTGGTATCCCCCTTGAAGCCAGCCCGTGTCTCTGACCCCGGCACCACCCGTACAGCGACGTAATCCACCCCATTTCAGAAGCGCTTGTCCTTGGCAAGATGGGTTGCTGCCCGCGCGCAGCGTCCCTCTTGTCAAGGAGTTCCCTATGACCACGCTTCGGTTACGCATGATGGAAGACATGCAGGTCCGCAACCTGTCGCAACATACGCAGGATTCGTATTTGCTCCAGGTTTCGCAGTTCGCCCGGCATTTCGCCAAATCGCCGGCTTTGCTCGGCCCGGAGGATATCCGCGCCTATCAGGTCTATCTAACGAACGAGAAGAAGCTGGCGCCAGGTTCGATACAGGTGACCGTCGCAGCGCTTCGGTTTCTCTACCGCGTCACGCTTGGCTTCGATTGGGATTTCGACCAGACCATTCCGTGCCCAAAGGCGCCAAAGACACTGGCCGTCATTCTCAGTCCCGAGGAGGTGATGCATTTCCTTGGCTGTATTGAGAGCCTCAAACACCAGGCGATCCTGACGACATGCTATGCCGCAGGCCTACGTATTTCCGAGGCGACCCGGCTGAAGCCTGAGGCTGTCGATCGCCAGCGCATGGTGCTGCGCGTGGAGCAGGGTAAGGGACAGAAAGACCGCTACGTCATGTTGTCGGCCAGGTTGCTGGAGGTGCTGGCGGACTATTGGCGCGCCGTGCGACCAACCGGGGCATGGATGTTTCCCGGCGCCGTTGCTGGAGAACCGATATCGACACACGCCGTGAGTGCCACCTGCCGCCAGGCACATCGGCTGTCGAAACTCTCCAAACCGGTAACACCTCATTCCCTGCGGCACGCATTTGCGGTGCACCTGCTCGAGGCTGGAACCGATCTCCGCACCATCCAGCTCCTGCTCGGCCATCGCAGCCTATCGACGACCGCTCAATATCTGCGGATCGCCACCAACAAAGTCTGTGCGGCGACCAGCCCGCTTGAACTGCTGCCGCGTCCGATCCCCAAGGCTTCCTCGCCGCCAAAGCGCGAACATTTTTGACGGCCAGCCTCATGGGCCGCTCGGGTCCGGAGGTCGCGGATATATTCCGTCGCTACGGTGCTGCCTGGCGAGAGCAGCACTGGGCCTCGCTATCGACCGAACGACGCGCCGCCATGACGGCCATCGAGCGCTGCCGAACGTCGGCGCTCGGAGGCCATGTCGAACAGTGCGACCGCTGTGGCGAACACCGGATCGCTTACAACAGCTGCCGGTCCCGCAGTTGCCCCAAGTGCCAGTGGCTCGCCCGAGCAGAATGGATCGAGGCTCGGCGCGAGGAGCTTCTCGACACTCAGTATTTCCATGTCGTCTTCACCGTTCCCAACGAGATCGCTGCGATTGCCTTCCAGAATGCCAGCACGGTCTACAAGATCCTGTTCCAGGCGGCCGCCGAGACGTTGCGCACCATCGCTGCCGATCCGCGACATCTCGGCGCGGAGATCGGGTTTTTCTCGGTGCTTCACACCTGGGGTCAGAACCTCAGCTATCATCCCCATCTCCACTGCGTTGTGCCCGGCGGCGGCCTGTCGCCCGACGGGAGCCGCTGGATTTCGTGCCGTCCCGGCTTCTTCCTACCCGTCGCCGTACTCTCCCGACTCTTCCGGCGACTGTTTCTCGAAGGTCTGCAAAAGGCATTCGATGCTGGCGGGTTGCGATTCTTTTCGTCATTAGAACCGCTGCACGATCCCGTCGCATTCCGGCGCCATCTGGATCCCGCCCGCCAGGTCAACTGGGTGGTCTATGCCAAGCCACCCTTCGCCGGCGCTGAGCAGGTTCTGGAATATGTCGGACGCTATACACACCGGGTGGCAATCGCCAACAACCGGATCGTCGATATCGAGGATGGCAAAGTACACTTCCGATGGAAGGACTATCGTAACGAGAACCGGCAAAAAGTGATGACGCTCGATGCCGGGGAGTTCATCCGGCGTTTCCTCGTCCATGTCCTGCCCGAGGGATTGCAGCGCATCCGCTATTACGGTTTCATGGGTAACCGCTACCGCAAGCAAAAGCTCGCCCGATGCCGCGAATTGCTCGGAATGAAGCAGTCCGATACGCCGGCAAAACCGAAGGAACGGCGCGATTATCGCGATAAGGTCGAAGAACTGACCGGCATTTCCCTTCGGGAATGTCCCTTTTGCCATCAAGGACAGATGGTGTGCATAGAGGTGCTCGCACCTGCTGCGTCACAAGGCCAACCCTTTCCGGACACTTCATGACAGTCGGAATTTTTCGATCATTGATCATCGTTCTTTCTATCTGCCAAGGTAGGCAGCAGGCATCTTATTGTAGCGCCTCCGACATTGAGCCCTCTAAGCGCAGGCGTCGCCGGCCTTTTCGTCCGGGAGACCATACTCGATTAGAATGTTTCGCCCTAAAGAACGCATCCGGTATGCCCCCGGTGCCTCAGCGAAGGGCCTGTCCGCTGAGAAGCAGCATTCAATTTCCATAGCGGCACCTGCGAGCTAGGCGGCTTCGTCCAACACGTTTTTAGCTTACCGGCGCACTCACATCGGCGCACGTTGAAGCTTCGGTGCCGCGCCGCCAATCTAAAAACGCTCTCTATTATGACCCGTTCGAGATTATGGAGAGCTGACAGCTTAGACAGGCGGCCAACCCGCCAAAGCGCCGGGCGCTCAGCCCGGCGCTTCTCCCGTCGACTGCACATAATCCTCAGGTTCAGATTGATCTCCCACCAACGAGGAGATCAAGCATGGCCACACCTCTCAGACGTCAACTCTGCGCTGACGATCCTGCCAACGTTCTCGCACCGATCGTCCAAGACTATCGCGAGCACTTCGAAGCAAGGCGCTATCAGGCTAAACGCGTTCGCCGTTATGTCGCGAGCGTCTTCCATTTCGGGGATTGGCTGCGTTCGGAAGGCTGGCCGGTCCAGAATATCGACGAAGCAGTCGTCGCCCGCTTCATTTCCGATCATTTGCCCAACTGCACCTGCCCACGCCCTGTTCAGCGTAACCCGATCATCAATAGGGCCGCGCTCAATCACCTGATGCGCCTCCTGGACGCGAAGGGGATCATCCGCCGTCCTGTCGCCGATCCGATCACGCGCGAACTCACGTTGTTCGACGAGAAGATGACGGAAGTCTGGGGCTTGGCCCAAGGTACGCGCGATCACCGATGCCGGATCATCAGGCGCCTGCTCCGAGAGCAGTTTGGGACAGGATCGATCGAGTTGGGTGCGATTACGCCCTATGCCGTTCGTACCTTCGTCCTTGGCGACGCCGGCTGGAGCACCAGCACAATCCGTGTCATGGGTGGGGCAGTCCGCTGCTATCTCCGTTATCGCGCACTGCTCGGCGACGACGTTGCTCATCTCCGCAAAGCGGTGCCGCGCCCCGCATTCTGGCGGGATGCCGAGATCCCGGAGGCCCTGTCCGCAGCCGATGTCGAGCAGCTGTTCTCAGCGTTTGACCGGCCTTGCCCATCGCGCCGACGAGGCTACGCCATCGTGCGCTGCCTGGCCGATCTCGGCTTGCGTTCGAGCGAGGTCATCCAGCTAACCCTTGATGACATCGACTGGGAGGAAGGCATCGTAAGGGTGCCTGCCGGCAAGGCTCGGCGGTCCGACGTACTCCCACTCCCGCTCGCGACCGGCGAAGCGATCGTCGATTATATCCTCCACGAGCGGCCGGCGACCGCCCAACGAGAAGTGTTCGTCCGCCACGTCGCGCCACTCGGGGAGCCGGTGGGCCGGCGCGTGGTGCAACGCGCTCTCCACGCCGCCTATGCCCGGCTGGGCTGGGACCGGAGTCGCGTTCACATCCTCCGCCACACGCTCGCAAGCCGGCTGATCAACAACGGCGTTCCAATGAAGCAGATCGCTGACGTTCTACGGCACCGTAGCATCATCACCTCCGCAGCCTATGCGCGGGTTGATATCGCGCGACTATCGGCCGTCGCGCTGCCCTGGCCGGGAGCAACCGCATGAGCGCCCCCGTCACAATGCTCGCGCGCGCTGAGGCTTACCTCGCCGAGCGCCGCCGGATCGGATTCGTGCTGGACCGGTCGGGTAGCCTCACGCAGGCCTTCGCCCGCTTCGTCGACGCAAGCGGCCACAAAGGTCCACTTACCTCCGCTATTGTGCTGCGCTGGGCGAAGGAGCAAGCGATGCATGCCGATCCCTTCACTTGGGCGCAGCGACTCAACGTACTCCGGCCATTCGCGCGTCACCTGGCTGACGCCGAATCAGGAACCACGTTCCCCGAAGGCTCGCCCTTCGGGCGTTCGAAGCGCCGCCTCGCACCACACATCTTCACACCGGTCGAGGTGGACGCGATCATCGTAGCCGCGCGTGCTCTTCCGCGTGTGTTCGGTGCCGGCTCGTCCATGCTCCCGACGCTCCTTGGCCTGCTTGCCGCGACGGGTCTGCGCATCTCCGAGGCGTTGAGTCTCCGGTGTGCCAGTCTCGATGAGGCTGCAACCCGGGTGACGGTGAAGCACTCCAAGTTCGAGAGGACACGCATGGTATCGTTGCACCCGACCGCGACAGTGGCTTTGCGAGATTACCTGCGCACGCGAGCGAGGCTCGGCCCAACCGACCATTCCGCGCCGTTCTTCCTCGACGAGCGCAGCGGCGAGGCCCTGGGCTACCGGGCCGTGCGCCGCGCATGGCTCCGACTGACGGCAGACATCGGCATCGTGCCGCGCGGGGGCCATCGGTTCATCCGTATCCACGATCTGCGGCACACCTTTATCTGCCGACGGCTGATGCTCTGGCAGACCGAAGGTGCAGACATCGACAATGCAATGCTGGCGCTCTCGACCTACGTCGGCCACGTCAATCTCGGCGACACCTACTGGTACTTGCAGGCTGTGCCCGAGCTCATGGCGCTCGCTGGAGACCGCTTCGAGGCACTCGCACCGCAGTTTGGAGGCGTGTCATGACTGACATGATCCCCTCGTTCCCGATGCTTCTCCAGCGCTTCTTCGTCGATCATCTTCGCCAACAGCGCGCGGTCAGTCCCAGCACGATCGCGGCCTACCGCGACACGTTCAAGCTGCTGCTCGCGTTCGCGGAGAAGGCGATCGGCAAATCGCCGACCGGCCTAGTCCTCGCCGACCTGGACGCGACGTTGGTCCTCGCCTTCCTCGATTACCTCGAGCGCGAGCGGAAGAACAGCGTGCGGAGCCGTAACGCGCGCCTTTCGGCGATCCGCTCGTTCCTGAAGTATGCCGCCCACGAAGATGTGACCGTGCTTGCGGTCATTGAGCGCAGCCTTGCCGTCCCGCAGAAGCGTCACGACAAGGCCGTACTCGGCTTCCTGTCCCGGCCCGAAATGGAGGCGATCATCGCGGCACCGGACTGCACGACGTGGGCCGGGCGGCGCGATCAGGCGCTGTTCACGTTCCTTTACAACACTGGCGCCAGGATCTCCGAGGCGATCAACCTTCGGGCCGGCGACGTGGTGCTGGATGTCTCGCCAGTCGCACACCTCCACGGCAAGGGGAGAAAGCGACGAAGCGTCCCACTCTGGAAGGCGACGGCCGCTACACTCCGACAGTGGCGTCGCCATCTGCAAGACGCAGGCCCACAGGGGTATCTGTTCCCGAGCAGCGCAGACGGCCGACTATCGCGGTCCAGCGCGGCTCAGCGGCTCGCACTTGCAGTCGCGCAGGCAGCGCGCAAGATTCCAGCGCTGGCTGGACGGGCAATCTCGCCGCACTCGATCCGCCACTATCTACCCCGCCCGACTATGTCGGGTAGCTTTAGACCGGAAACTACTAACATCTGAGAAACAAGGTGATTTCCTGCAGAAACACCCGGGCCACCCGACATAGTCAGCGCGCTCTCTCTACAGGCTGTTCAAAAACTCCAGCAGATTGTCGTCGGGCCGGAAGCGGGATGACTTACCGGAATATGGGAGCGTCTTTGCCAATGCCGTCTCCTTCATCGCCAACGTCGCCTCGAGATAAATCTGTGTGGTCTCGACCGATTCATGGCCGAGCCATAGGGCGATGACGGCGCGATCTACGCCGGCCTGCAGGAGGTCCATGGCCATCGTGTGCCTCAGACGATGAACAGTGACGCGCTTTCCATTCAGAGACGGGCACATGGCGGAAGCGATCTGGCGGTGTTTGTTCAGCATATACTGAACGCCATGAACGCTCAGCCGCTCGCCTCTGGCGCTGGGAAACAGGATACTATCCTCTCCGCGCTGAGGTTCTTTCAGCCAGCTTCTCAGGACCGCGGTCGTAGATTTGGCGAACGGGATGCAGCGTTCCTTGCGCCCTTTGCCGATGACCCGCAGGTGGGCGCCCGTGCCGAAGAACAGATCGTCCCGCTTGAGACCAGTGATCTCCGATAGCCGCAGTCCGGTCTGCACCGCGACCAGTAGGAACGCGTGATTACGTCGCCCAGACCAGGTCGATCGATCTGGTGCGGCCAGCAAGGCATCGACCTCTGGGCGGGTTAGGAAATTGACGAGGGTTCGAGTGAAGCGCTTACTGGGGATTGCAAGCACGCGTTGGATTTGGGCGGAATGCTCGGGAGCCTCGAAGGCCGCGTAGCGAAAGAAGGAATGAATCGCCGTGAGGCGCAGGTTACGGCTTCGGACGCTGATATCCTGATGGTTCTCCAGGTCATCAAGGAAGGCAACGATCAACGGCGCGTCGACCTCCTCGAAGTTCAAGCGAGACGGCGGCTTATGCAATGTTCGTTTGGCGAACTTCAGCAACTGCCGAAATGTATCTCGATAGGAACTGATCGTATGGGGGCTTGCCTGCCGCTGTTGCATCAGGCGTTGGGTGAAAAAGCGCTCCAGAAGTGGCGCCAGGCTGGCATGCTTGGTCATGTCCGATTCTCCCAGCGGCGCTCAAGGCGGCGCATTGCTTCTTTCATCAGCTCGGGTGAACCGGTGAGGTACCATTGGGTATCGGCCACGTGGACATGACCGAGATAGGTGGACAGAATGGGCAGGAGCCGCTCGGGATCTTGCTCGGCTTCGTACCAACGTACCAGTGTGTTCGTCGCGAACACGTGCCGCATATCATGCAGGCGCGGGCCGTGACTGTCAGTTGCGCCTCGCAGGCCGATCTGGCGAGACAGAATATAGAATGTTCGATGAATGTCTCCCACATCAAGGCGGTTGCCCAACTGGGAAGTGAACAAATAAGGAGACGCCGCCTGGGCTGCACAATGCTGTCGGCGGCGTTTGAGATAATCTTGCAGCACTGCGCACGTTGATGTGTGCATCGGCACAAGACGGGACTTTCCGAACTTCGTGCCACGGATCGTCAGCACAGCGGCATCGAAATCGATGTCCGAAAGCTTGAGGTTGCGGGCTTCGCCGAGGCGCAGGCCGGAAACGCTCAGCAATCCGAACAGGCAATAGTATGTCCATGGCCTGAGCTTGCAGCGAGTATATCGGCACGGCATCTCAAACGCTGCGGACAAGAGGCGCTGGATGTCTTCCTTTGAATAGAGATAAGGCCGAGCTCGCTTCGGGCGAAAGGGTAGCAAACCGTCCGGGGGAATCTGGGTTCGCGGATCAGCGGCAGCTCGATGACGGGCGAATACGCGGACATACCCCAGCCGTCTCGCCCAATGCGAAGGCTGCGCGCGCGACGGTCGCTGGGCCCAGGCAAGGGCCAGTTCCGTCGTGATGTGTGGCGTGTCGTTGGCCTCCAGGAAGGCGGCGAAATCGATCAATCCCCGTTCTGTCTCTCGCAGCTTGAACCCCAGCCCTCGCCGCATCTCGATGTACTCCTGAATAGCCTGTCGGAGCATGCTCATTGGGCTTCTCCCGGCCATGGCAAAGCCAGTGTTCGCAAAGCGTCGAGATCGACCTTGGCGTAAATCGCCGTTGTCTGCACATGGCGGTGTCCCAGAACTTCACCGATCTCACCCAGCGAGGCACCACCACGCAGCATCTCTGAGGCAAGGCCGTGTCGGAACTGGTGCGTTCCCTTTGTGGGAGATTCGATGCCAGCTCTCCTGAGTGAGCGTCGGATGACCGACCCGAACCCACTCGGCCCCTTGAACCCGCGGATCGGAGCCTTGTCGCGCAAGAAGATGCGACGGTTGGCATCGCGCGGTCGCGCCTTCCGCAGGTAGTGAGCAATCGCCTCGCCAACGTCCGCTGGCAACGGAAGGTCGTTGCGTTGACCGTTCTTGCCACGCACACGGATCTGCCCGGCGACCCAATCGATATCATCGAGTTCGAGCGAAACAACCTCACTCGATCGCAATCCCAACCTCGCCAATGCGAGGATCATCGCGTAGTCGCGGCACCCGACTCGCGTATCGCGGTCAATACTGACGAGTAAGCGAGCTACCTCGTCGCGGCCGATCGCACGAGGAATAGATGAAAGCGACCAGTTGGCTACGATCGGGACCGCTGCCGCCAGGTCTGACGTGATGTCCCCACGATACCGCGCATAGGAGAGAAACGACCGCAGTGCGGTGGTTATGATCTTGGCGCGTCGCATGTTGAGACGCGAAATCGCCTTTTGCACGAAATCGGTCACGTCGACGGCACGCAATTGTGCGAGCGAGATCTCACCATCACTGAAGCGGAAATTGAGAAAATCCCGGACAACTGGCCGATAATTTATGATCGTTTGACGAGACAGCGCCCGCGCGTCTTGCAAATACCGCTCGTATGCCTGCACATGTTGTTCCACCGGCGACGGGTTGTGATCGACCTCAATCTCTTCGGCGATTGCGTTCTGGCTTCGCAGAAAAGCCAATAGATGTCGAAGAGCGGCGGTATCTCCAAGCTTTGGTCGCTGCGCTCGGTCTAGCAAATAACGCCCAGGATGATCTCCACCTATGTCGCTTAGCTCAATCCCCTTGTGCCCGAGCCATTTGCTGAAGCCTGCCGCCATCAGCACCTGGTTCCTCATGGAAACAAGACCGTAACCTCGATCGCCGAGCCATTCGGCAAACGGAACAATGTAACTCGCCACCGGGCCCTCTGGTGGCCGCGACAACGCCAAATCATCATTGATGAAACACTTCATTGTTTGCTCCCTTTCCAGGCTGGATTGCCGGAAGGGCTACAAACTATCTCTACATGCTATCGCATAAACCTTTGAATCCTGGGCAGAACTCTAGCTACCCGACATAGTCGGGCGGGGTAGATAGTGTCGCAGCGAATGAGGCGTCACCGGCTTGGTGAGTTTCGACAGCCGATGTGCCTTGCGGCAGGTGGCATCCACGGCGCTTGTCGATATCGGTTCTCCAGTAACGGCGCCGGGAAACATCCATGCCCCGGTGGGGCGCACGGCGCGCCAATAGTCCGTCAGCACCTCCAGTAACCTGGCCGACAGCATGACGTAGCGGTCTTTCTGTCCCTTACCCTGCTCGACGCGCAGCACCATGCGCTGGCGGTCGATGGCCTCAGGCTTCAGGCGGGTTGCTTCGGAAATACGCAGCCCGGCGGCATAGCATGTCGTCAGGATCGCTTGGTGTTTGAAGCTCTCGATGCAGCCAAGGAAGTGCAGCACCTCCTCGGGGCTGAGAATGACGGCCAGTGTCTTTGGCGCTTTTGGGCACGGAATGATCTGGTCGAAATCCCAATCGAGGCCGAGCGTGACGCGGTAGAGAAATCGAAGCGCTGCGACGGTCACGTGCACCGAGCGTGGCGCCAGCTTCTTCTCGTTCGTCAAATAGACCTGGTAGGCGCGGATATCCTCCGGGCCGAGCATAGCCGGCGATTTAGCGAAATGCCGGGCGAACTGCGAAACCTGCAGCAAATACGAATCCTGCGTGTGTCGCGACAGGTTGCGGACCTGCATGTCTTCCATCATGCGTAACCGAAGCGAGGTCATAGCGAACTCCTTGACAAGAGGGACGCTGCGCGCGGGCAGCAACACCATCTTGTCAGGGGCAAGCTCTTCTGAAATCGGGTGGATTACGTCGCTGTGCGGGTGGTGCCGGGGTCAGTCAGAGACACGGGCTGGCTTCAAGGGGGATAC
>LNAP01005140.1_pt1 | contig 11730 bp, 8 predicted proteins | sample 602601 | NCBI WGS metagenome assembly LNAP01 (sample SAMN02440304, study PRJNA202911) | soil metagenome | biome: Subtropical and temperate rainforests or woodlands; isolation source: soil samples (1 kg each in a 20% v/v slurry with milli Q water) were... ... | reverse complement strand
GCGCGCTGCTAGCGGAACCGGCCGCGCAACTGGCCGCAGCCTTCGCCCAAGTGGAGCTGCACCGCCCGACGCTGCGTTATCTCAGCAGCAGCTCGGCGCGTCTGGTCATGGAGCCGACCGCCCTGCGCGACGACCTGGCCTTCAACATGTGCCGCCTGGTCGACTGGCAGGGCACCCTGCGCAACGCCTACGAACGTGGCGTGCGCCTGCACATCGAACTGCCTCCGGGCACGGTCCTCAGCGGACTGGCCCGCCGGGTGATGAGACAGGGAACCGTGGTCGCCTTCCAGGGCGCCCGTCTCGACACGCTGGACGCGCTGCTGCGCGAGGAGGGCTGCGCCAGCCGCTGACCACCACCTCGCGAAGTACAAGAACAACAACTTCGATCCACTAAAGGACAATAACAATGATCATCTACGGTGTAGCCCTGCTGTCCATTTGCACGCTGGCCGGTCTGTTCGTCGGCGACCTGCTCGGCGTGCTCCTCGGTGTGCCCTCCAACGTCGGCGGTGTCGGCATCGCCATGATTCTGCTGATCTTCGGCGGCAGCTACCTCAGCAAGCGCGGCCTGCTCGCCGGCAAGACCGAGCAGGGCATCGAGTTCTGGAGCGCCATCTACATTCCCATCGTGGTCGCCATGGCCGCCCAGCAGAACGTGCTGGGGGCGCTGTCCAGCGGCCCGGTGGCGATCCTCGCCGGTCTGGCTGCGGTCAGCATCAGTTTCGCCCTGGTGCCGGTGCTCGACCGCCTCGGCCGCAAGGACGAGGTAGCCCCGGAGCCTGACGCCAAGCCCGTAACCCCTGCTACCGCTCCTGTCGTAACCCCTGCCACCTCCAGCGCCCAACGGTGATTGCCATGATCCTCGAATCCCTGACCAAGGTACTCAACGGCTACGGCATGATCAGCGGCTTCGCCGTGATCGGCGCGACCATGTGGCTGTCCTACTGGGCGTCCGCCAAGCTCACCAAGGGCCGTCTGCACGGCTCGGCCATCGCCATCCTCGTCGGCCTGGTGCTGTCCTACGTCGGCGGCCTGTACACCGGCGGGCAGAAGGGCCTGGTCGACATCCCGCTGCTGTCCGGCATCGGCATCCTCGGCGGCGCCATGCTGCGCGACTTCGCCATCATCGCCACCGGCTTCGGCGTCAATCCCGCGGAGCTCAAGCGCGCCGGGGCCAGCGGGGTGCTGGCGCTGATCGTCGGCATTTTCGCCTCCTTCGTCGCCGGCGCCGGGGTGGCCCTGGCCTTCGGCTACACCGACGCGGTCAGCCTGACCACCATCGGCACCGGCGCGGTGACCTACATCGTCGGCCCGGTGACCGGCGCGGCCATCGGCGCCAGCTCCGAGGTGATGGCGCTGTCGATCGCCGCCGGCCTGATCAAGGCCATCGTGGTGATGGTCGCCACCCCCTTCGTGGCGCCCTTCATCGGCCTCAACAACCCGCGCGCGGCGGTGATCTTCGGCGGCCTGATGGGCACCTCCAGCGGCGTGGCCGGCGGCCTGGCGGCCACCGACCCGAAGCTGGTGCCCTATGGCTGCCTGACCGCGGCCTTCTACACCGCCCTCGGCTGCCTGCTCGGCCCGTCGCTGATCTACTTCGTGATGCGTGCGGTGTTCTGATCCCTGTCGATGCCGGAATGCCAGCGGCCCGCCTTGTGCGGGCCGTTGGCGTTGCGGGAGGAAGTGTGCGCAGCGCTTGTCCGCCGCACAGTGTCTCCACCAGAGGGCAAAGTCTACGGTCGAGGTTCACGAACTACACAGCAATGAGCTATTGCATGATGTAAAGTGATGCACATTTATGCTTCGTGGTGAATCGGCATGAAGTCCGCACGTACAACTATCTCTCTGCCCCCCGAGCAGCTTGAGCAATTGCAGGCTCTGGCTGATCGTCACGGCCTGTCGCTGGCCTGGGTCATCCGCCAGGCCATCGGCGAATTCCTCGCCCGGGTCGAGCACCCCGCCAACTTTGACCCCCTTGCATCCAGGAAGGAGAGTTGATGTACACCCCCTATCAGCGCGCCTATCTGGCCCACTGGCTGTCGCTGTCCAGAGGCGAGGAGCAGGCGCTGACGCAAACCATCGCCAGCGCCAAGGTCGACATGAACCCGCATCAGGTCGATGCGGCGCTGTTCGCGCTGCGTTCGCCGTTATCCCAGGGCGTGTTGCTGGCCGACGAGGTCGGTCTGGGCAAGACCATCGAAGCCAGCCTGGTGCTGGCGCAGAAGTGGGCGGAGCAACGGCGCAAGCTGCTGCTGATCGTTCCGGCCACCCTGCGCAAGCAGTGGAGCCAGGAGCTGGAAGACAAATTCGCCTTGCCTGCCGTCATTCTGGAAGCCAAGAACTTCAACGAGGCATGCAAGCGTGGCGTGGGCAATCCGCTCGATATCGAACAGGCGTTCGGTCGCCCGGCCATCGCGATCTGCTCCTACGAATTTGCCGCGCGCAAGCAGCGGGAATTGGGGCTGATCCCCTGGGATCTGGTGGTCTTCGACGAAGCGCACAAGATGCGCAACATCTACAAAGGCGAAGGCGCCAAAACCGCCAAGGCCTTGGATGAAGCCTTGAAAGGCCGTACCAAGGTGCTGCTCTCCGCCACGCCCATGCAGAACAATCTGCTGGAACTGTACGGCCTGGTGTCGATCGTCGACCCGCACTTTTTCGGCGACCTGGAATCCTTCAAGGCTCGCTACAGCAAGCCTCGGCTGTCGCAAGCGGAGCTGGACCAACTGCGCCAGCGGCTGAAAAGTATCTGCAGCCGCACGCTGCGACGCCAGGTGCAGGAAGAGGGCGGCATCAACTTCACGCGCCGCTACTCGATGACCGAGCCCTACGATCCGCAGCCGGACGAGCAGGAGCTGTACCGCAAGGTCTCCAGCTACCTGCAGGACGAAAGCGTGCTGGCGATCAAGCCCAACGCCCGTCACCTGGTGACCTTGGTCATTCGCAAAATTCTGGCCTCGTCCTCCCACGCCATCCAGGGCACCTTGCAGCGCATGGTCGAGCGCCTGGAAAAGCGCATGTCACTGGCCGATGCCCTGAGCGATTACGAGGAACTGGACGATCTGGCCGACACCAGCGGCGTGGACGAGGACGACTTTGTCGACCCGGCAGTTCTACAGGCGGAAATCGAGCGGCTGAAAGAGTTTCTGAATCTGGCCGCCAGCATCGAGCGCAACGCCAAGGGGGACGCGCTGCTGACGGTATTGGGCAGATCCTTTGATTTCGCCGAGCGCCTGGGTGGCCAGCGCAAAGCGGTGATCTTCACCGAATCGGTACGCACCCAGGCCTGGTTGTTCGAGCTGCTCAGCAGCGAGGGCTATCGGGACAAGGTCGTACTGCTCAACGGCAGCAACAGCGATCCGGAGTCGCTGCGCACCTATCAGGCCTGGCTGGAAAAGCATCAAGGCTCGGCGCGGGTTTCCGGCTCGAAGAGCGCCGATATGAAGGCCGCCCTGGTCGAGCGCTTCCGTGAGCAGGCCAGCATCATGATCTGCACCGAAGCCGGCGCGGAAGGTATCAACCTGCAGTTCTGCTCGCTGCTGATCAACTACGACCTGCCCTGGAACCCGCAGCGGGTCGAACAACGCATTGGTCGCGTGCACCGTTATGGCCAGAAGCACGATGTGGTGGTGGTGAATTTCCTCAACAACAGCAACCGCGCCGACCAGCGGGTCTATCAGTTGCTCAGCCAGAAATTCCAGTTGTTCGAAGGCGTGTTCGGCTCGTCCGATGAAATCCTCGGCGCCATCGAGTCGGGCGTGGATATCGAGCAGCGCATCCACGCCATTTACCAGAAGTGCCGCAGTGACGAGGAAATCGAGGAGCAATTCAACCAGTTGCAGGAGCAACTGCAGGCGCAGATCGAAACCCGCAATCAGGATGCGCGCCGCTCGCTGCTTGAACACTTCGACGTCGACGTGGTGGCCCGCCTGAACATGTGCCGCGAACGCACCCAACAGGCGCTGGATGACTACCAGCAACGCCTGCTGCTGCTGGCGCGTATGAGCGTCCCTCAGGCGCGCTTCGAAGGCGAGCGCTTCGAGCTGGATGGCCACTGGTACGACCCGAACTGGCAGCGTGCGCAAGAGACCGACGCCCGCTTCTTCCAGCCGAACGACGGCAAGGGCGGTGAACTGATCGAGCGGGCCAAGGCGACGTTGAGCGCCCCGGCGGCGGCTGAACTGCTGCTGCGCTACGTCCCGGCGGAGAACGGCCAGTTGTCCGATGTCCTTGAATTGCTCGGTCAGTCGGGTGAGCTGGTGGTGGAGAAGCTCACCCTGAGCACCGCCACGCAGCGGCGCGAGCACCTGTTGCTGGCCGGCTTTACGGATTCCGGCCAGTTGCTGGACGAGCGCACCTGCGACCGCTTGCTGAGGCTCAACGCCCAGGAAGTCTCGACGCAACCGGCTCTTCAGCATGTGGCAACCCTGCAGGCGCGGCTCGACGCCTTGCGCGGCGAATGCTTGCAGCAGGCGAACGCCCACAACGAACGCTACTTCGAAGAGGAAACCGAAAAGCTCGAACGCTGGGCCGAGGACAAGCGCATCGGCCTGGATATTCGCATCAAGCAGCTCGACCAAGAGATCAAGGAAGCGCGCAAGGCTGTGCGTCAGCTGGAAACCCTGCAGGAAAAGATGAGCGCCAAGAAGGCGCTGAAAAAACTCGAGCGCGAGCGCGACAACCTGATGCTCGACTACCACGAAGAAAAGAAGCACATCGAAGCCGAGGAAGACCGCCTGCTCGAAGCAATCGAGCAGAACCTGGAAATCAGCGTGAAACATGAACGCTTATTCAGCCTGCGCTGGCGCCTGGAGGGCACGGCATGATCAACACCACGGAATTGGTACGCGAGCTGATCTACCAGATCCGCCTTGGCGAAGACTCGGCCTACGAGTTCAAGGCGGTGACCCTTCACGACAACAAAGTCACCAAGCCGCACCGTGACAGCGTGGCCGACGAGCTGGCCGCCTTTGCCAACGGCAGCGGCGGCTTTCTGATCCTCGGCGTCAACGACAAGACCCGCGAAGTCGAGGGCATCGCACTGGAGCAACTGGATACCGTCGAGCTGTGGCTGACCAACATGGCCAGCCAGGCCATCGATCCGCCGCTGCCCATCGAAACGCGCCTGGTGGAAATTCCCGACCATCAGGGCAATGCCAGACCGGTGGTCTGGGTGCGCGTGGCGAAGAGCCTGTTCGTCCATCGCAGCCCGCATGGCTACTTCCACCGCGTCGGTTCCAGCAAGCGGGAAATGTCGCCCGAGCTGCTCGCCCGGCTGTTCCAGCAACGCAGCATGGCGCGGCTGATCCGCTTCGACGAACAACTGGTGCCCAATGCCAGCAGGGACGACATCGATCCCGAGCTGAAGGCCCGCTTCCTGCGCAGTGACCTGCCGGAAGCTCTGCAGCTGAAAAAACTCTATCTGCTGCTGGAAGACGAAAATCGCCAGCCGCACCTGACCGTCACTGGCGTGCTGCTGCTCACCCGCCGCCCGGCGGATTTCCTTTCTTCGGCCTATGTGCAGTGCGTGGCCTATTCAGGCAGCGAGCGCAGCGCCGAGTACCAGCTGGACGCCCAAGACTGCGACGGCCCGGTCGACCAGCAGATCCAGCAGGCTTTCGCCTTCGTCAAACGCAACATGCGCGTCCAGGCGGTCAAGCGCCCTGGGCGCATCGATATTCCGCAATACGACCTAGGCGCGGTCTACGAGGCGCTGGTCAATGCCGTGGCGCACCGCGACTACGCTATGCACGGCGCGCGCATTCGCGTGCACCTGTTCGCCGACCGGCTGGAAATCTCCACTCCCGGCGGGCTGCCCAACAGCCTGACGGTGGAGAGCATGGATGCCAACAGCATCAGCCGCAACGAAACCCTGGTGAACCTGCTCAGCCGCTATTACCCGGCCGATCCGGCTACCCGCCGGCAGAACATGATCGAACGCCGCGGCGAAGGTGTGCCCACCATCATCGCCGCCAGCGAGCGGCTGTCCCTGCGCCGCCCGCTCTACGAGCAGATCGACCATACCGAACTGAAACTGACCATCTACGCCGCCAGCCGCGAACGCAACGGCCTGGTGGCGCAGTTTGCCGACGACGAATAAGGCTGTACGCAATGAGCGAAAAACAGAAGCTGGAACTGACCTGGATCGGCAAGGACAAGCGCCCGCGCCTGGAGCCGCGCATCCTGATCGAGGACAAGGCGCTGTCCTACCGCGCCGAAGCCATTGCGCCCCTGCAGGGCGATCTGCTGGCCGGCGAGCAGCCGCCGAGCTACAACGACAACCTGCTGATCCAGGGCGACAACCTGCTGGCGCTCAAGGCGCTGGAGTCGCAGTACGCCGGCAAGGTGAAGTGCATCTTCATCGATCCACCGTACAACACCGGCAGCGCCTTCACCCACTACGACGATGGGTTGGAGCATTCGCTGTGGCTGACGATGATGCGCGACCGACTGGAAATCATCCGTACTCTGTTGGCGGACGATGGCTCGCTGTGGATCACCATCGACGACAATGAAGCGCACTATTTGAAGGTGTTGTGCGATGAGGTGTTTGGGCGTCGGAATTTTGTGGCCAATATTGTTTGGCAAAAGCGCACATCAAGAGAAAACCGGGCTGCAGTCGGATCGGCCCATGATCATTTGCTTATATATGCAAAGTGTGGGGCAGTAGATTGGAAGTCCACCCGGTAGCTTTTGCCAGCAAACAACGCAGGGTACGCAAATCCAGACAATGACCCTCGCGGTGAGTGGCGCTCTATTCCATTCAGTGCGCAAGGTTATCGCCCGAACCAAATGTATAGAATCAAAACCTCGAGTGGCGATTTTGTTGATCCTCCCAAAGGACGGTGCTGGGGTGCAACCGAGCCTGTCTACTTGGAGTATCTGAGAGACAATCGGGTTTATTTCCCAAATGGGGGTACAGGAAAACCCAGAATCAAGCAGTTCCGAGGAGAAGAAAAAGGCCTTGTGCCAATGACTTGGTGGGATGCTGAATTTGCCGGCGACAATGAGGCCGCAAAAAAAGAGATCCTGGCTCTATTTCCTGACGATGAGCCGTTTGGCACCCCAAAGCCAGAGCAGCTTTTAGAACGAGTGATACACATAGCCACTCGTCCCGGCGACCTCGTCCTCGACTCCTTCGCCGGCTCCGGCACCACCGGCGCCGTGGCGCACAAGATGGGCCGGCGCTGGATCATGGTCGAGCTGGGCGAGCACTGCCATACCCATATCGTGCCGCGCCTGAAAAAGGTCATCGACGGTGCGGACCAGGGCGGCATCAGCAAGGCGGTCGACTGGCAGGGCGGCGGCGGTTTCCGCTATCTGCGTCTGGCGCCCTCGCTGCTGAAGAAGGACCAGTGGGGCAACTGGGTGATCAACCCGGCCTACAACGCGGAGATGCTCGCCGAGGCCATGTGCAAGCATATGGGCTTCAGCTACGCGCCGAGCCAGACGCATTTCTGGATGCACGGCCGCAGCAGCGAGACGGACTTCATCTACGTCACCACCGGCAGCCTGAGCCACGACCAGTTGCGCCTGATCAGCGAGGAAGTCGGCAGCCAGCGCAGCCTGCTGATCTGCTGCAAGGCGTTCATGGCCGACACCGAAGCCTTTCCGAACCTGACCCTGAAGAAGATTCCCAAGGCGATTCTCGGCAAGTGCGAGTGGGACCACGACGACTATAGCTTCAGCATCAACCTGACGGCTGAAGACGCGAGCGAAGAGCCGCTCGAAGACGAATAACGGAAAGGAAATCTGTCATGGCTGAGCCCATCAACGGCCAGAAAGTAGCCAACCAAGTGACCGCGCGCCTATCGCTGCGCAAGCCCCAGCGCGAATCGCTGCAAGTGCTGGTCGATCTGCTCGACCAGCTGCCTTTGGGCAAGGAGCCGGACCTGCAGCACTTGCTGCAGGTGATTCAGGCCCACTACCCGAGCATGCAGGCCTTCGAGCGGGACTTTCCCTCGCTGTGCTTCGCCCTGGCCACCGGGGTGGGCAAGACTCGCCTGATGGGAGCGATGATCGCCTGGCTGTTCATCACCGGCCGTAGCCGGCACTTCTTGGTGCTGGCGCCCAACCTGACCATTTACGAGAAGCTGAAGAAGGATTTCACTCTCGGCCAGCCCAAGTACGTGTTCGCCGGCATCCCGGAAATGGCCAACACCCCGCCGGTGGTGATCACCGGCGAGGACTACGAGGACGGCCGCGGCGTGCGCCTGGACTATGCCGTGCCGGCAATGCTCTCCGGCGACCTGTTCGGCGCCGACGCCAGCCTGCACATCAACATCTTCAACATCGCCAAGATCAATGCCCGCGACAACAAGAAGGGCGCGGTCAAGTCGGCCACCGCCAAGGTGCGCCGCCTGCAGGAGTATCTGGGCGAGTCCTACTTCGACTACCTCGCCGCACTGCCCGATCTGGTAGTGCTGATGGATGAGGCGCATCGCTACTACGCCGATGCCGGCGCCAAGGCGATCAACGACCTGAAGCCGGTACTGGGCCTGGAGCTGACCGCCACGCCGAAGACCGTCGGCGCCAAGCCACGCCCGTTCGGCAATGTGGTCTACCACTACCCGCTGTCCAGCGCGCTCAAGGACGGCTATGTAAAGATCCCGGCGGTCGCCACGCGCAAGGACTTTCGCGCCGAGCAGTACAGTCAGGACGCGCTGGAAACCATCAAGCTGGAAGACGGCATCCACCACCACGAGTACGTCAAGGTGGAGCTGGAAAACTACGCCCGCAGCCAGGGCGTCTCGGCGGTCAAGCCGTTCATGCTGGTGGTGGCGCAGGACACCACCCATGCCGCCGCCATCCGTGCGCGCATCGAGTCGGAGGATTTCTTTTCCGGGCGCTACCGGGGCCGGGTGATCGAGGTGCACTCCAACCAGTCCGGCGAGGAGTCGGACGAGTCCATGCAGCGTCTGCTGGCGGTCGAGCACGACGAAGCCACCGAGGTGGTCATCCACGTCAACAAGCTCAAGGAAGGCTGGGACGTCACCAATCTCTATACCATCGTGCCGCTGCGCGCCTCGGCCTCGGAGATCCTCACCGAGCAGACCATCGGCCGCGGTCTGCGCCTGCCCTACGGCAAGCGTACCGGGGTCGAGGCGGTGGATCGGCTGTGCATCATCGCCCACGACCGTTTCCAGGAGATCATCGACCGGGCCAACAAGGACGACTCGCTGATCCACGAGAAAATCTACATCGGCAGCGGCGCCGATGCCGACGTGCCGGATCGCCAGCCGCAGCAGGTCGAGGCTTCTCCCGTATCGGTGGTACAGACCTCCAGAGAAGACGCTACCCCGACGGCCGAAAACGCCGGCCGCTATCAGGTGGCGGTACGCTCGGAGCAGGAGGCTAAGATCGCTGCGGCGGCTATCCAGGCCGTTCAGGAGGAGGCGCGCAAGCTGTCTTCCAGTCTGCAGTTGGGCGACGAGGACGTGCAGCAGAAGCTGGTCCGCCGCGTACAGCGTGCCCTGCAGGAACAGCTACCCGTCCAGCAGCAACTGGCTGGGCTGGAAAGCGAGGCGCTGCCCAGCGCGGCGGAAATCGAAAGCCTGGTGCGCAGCGTGACGGAAAAGGCCGTTGAGCTGACCATCGACGTGCCGCATATCACCGTGCTGCCCACTCGCGAAGTGAACTACGGCTTCCAAAATTTCGACCTGCAGAATCTGGCCAGCATCAAGTTGGAGCCGGTCAGCCAGGAAATGCTCCTGCGCCATCTGGAGAACGACCACAGCGCGAGTATCCAGTGGGGCCGACAGGAAGCTCGCGAGCCGCGACTGGAGGACTACCTGGTGCGTCACCTGTTCACCCGAGATGAGGTGGATTACGACCAGTATGCCGGCCTGCTGTACAAGCTGGCGGGGCAGGTAATCGCGCATTTGCAGAGCTACCTGAAAGACTCGGACGAGGTCGAAAACGTGCTGCTTTACTGGCAGAAGCAGCTCAGCGACTTCATCTGGGCGCAGATGCAGGCGCAGCGCTGGACAACGCCCTGCGACTATCGCGGCAAGGTGATTGCGGGCTTCGATGTGCTCCGTCCGGCCACCTTTACCCTGCCTGCCGGCGACAAACCCCGCCATTTCCGCACCCCGGTCGAAGATAAACGGGCGATTCGGCAGATGGTGTTCGAAGGCTTCAAGCGTTGCTGCTTCCCCTACCAGAAATTCGACTCGGTGGATGGAGAATGGCGTCTGGCTCAGGTGCTGGAAGACGACGACAAGGTGCTCAAGTGGATGAAACCAGCGCCAGGCCAGTTCCGCATAGAGTATCTGGATGGTCGGAACTACGAGCCGGACTTTGTGGTGGAGACTGAGTCGGGCTATCTGATTATCGAGCCAAAGCGAGCCGATCAGATCGGCCATGAGGAGGTTCGGGCCAAAGCCCGTGCAGCTATGCGCTGGTGCGGTTTCGCCAACGAACACGCCCAGAGCAACGGCGGCAAACCTTGGACCTACCTGCTGGTGCCGGATGACCAGATCGTGCTCGGTGTCAGTGTTGCGCGTCTGGTGACGGAGTTTGCGACCAATCTGCCAGGTTGATAGTCAACCCAGTCTGCTGGGGTGTTGATCAACCCTCATGCCGCTTGGCATACATCCGACACTCGGCGAGCAGCGCCAGCAGGTTGGGGTCGCGCTCCTTGGCCTTGAGGAATACCAGGCCGATCTGCTGCTGCATCCGGTAGCGCGCCTGCAGCGGGATCAGCCGCACGCGGTTTTCGTACACCGCAGCGATGCGTCCGGGCAGCAGGGCGTAGCCGACCCCGGAGCTGACCATGCTGAGCAGGGTGAAGATGTCGTTGACCTGCATCGCCACCTTGGGCGCGAAGCCGGCCTGTCGGAACACCCGCTGGGCGTCCTGGTGGGTGGCGAAGCCCTGGGACAGGGTAATGAAGGTGGCCTCGCGCAGCTCGGCCAGGTCCACCTCCGCCTGGCCGGCGAACGGCGAGTCGGTGGGCACGGCGAGGAAGATGTCGTCGCAAAACAGCGGCAGCGACTCGCAGTCCGGATCGCTCACGCTGTCGTTGAGCGACACCAGGATGGCGTCTACTTCGAGGTTCTTCAGCTTGTACAGCAGGTCGACGTTGGAGCCGAGGATCAGGTCGATGTTCAGTTCGCTGCGCCGCAGCTTGAGGCCCATGATCAGCTGCGGCACGGTCTTCACCGTCAGCGAGTAGAGCGCGCCGAGCTTGAAGCGCTCGGCGGAGAAGCCGGCCGCCTCGCGGGTCAGGCGCACGGTGTCGAGCATGTCGGCGATCAGCTTCTGCGCGCGGTCCTCCAGCACATGGGCGCTTTCCAGCGGGGTGAGCTTGCGCCCCTCGCGCTTGAACAGCGGACAGCGCAGGGCGTTCTCCAGCGAATGGATGGCGCGGTGCACGCTGACCGTGCTGGTGTCCAGCTCGGCGGCAGCGCGCGACAGGTTGCCGCTGCGCATGAAGGCCAGGAAGATTTCCAGCTTCTTGAAGGTCAGTTCTTCGTCGATCTGCATGATGGCGTTCGGTGGCGACGGTGCCCCCGATTGTGCCGCAAAGCCGGTGGGCGTGCCCTCACTCTCCGCGGTTGTGTCACCGGCCGGCAGGCCGCTCGGGCGATTCCACAATTGCCGTCGCCGTTGCCGCCCCTTGCATTACGCGCACGCTCTACCTAGAGTTCAGCCGGCATTCGAGACGCCTCCGTGGCCGTCTGGCACGGAGGCTCCAGCAGGTTATGGAGTGGCCATGATCGAAATAGA
>LNAP01013823.1_pt1 | contig 11732 bp, 13 predicted proteins | sample 602601 | NCBI WGS metagenome assembly LNAP01 (sample SAMN02440304, study PRJNA202911) | soil metagenome | biome: Subtropical and temperate rainforests or woodlands; isolation source: soil samples (1 kg each in a 20% v/v slurry with milli Q water) were... ... | reverse complement strand
TCGATGACGTGGCCGTAGGCCACACGATCGAACAGGTTGCCCAGCGCGCCACCCAGCACCAGCGCCAGGCCGAGGGCCAGCCAGCCCTGGCCGCGGCGCGGCAGGCGCTTGAGCCAGACCACCAGCACGGCGCTGACGCCGACGGCGATCAGGGCGAACAGCCAGCGCTGCCAGCCGTCGTGATCGGCGAGGAAGCTGAAGGCGGCACCGGTGTTGTAGGCCAGGGTCCAGCTGAAGTAGTCGGGAATGACCACGATCTGCTGGTACAGGCGCAGGCTGTTCTCGAAGTACAGCTTGCTGACCTGGTCGAGCACGAAGACGATCGCGCTCAACCACAGCCAGGGCAAGGCCCCCAAGCGCCCGGCATCAGGCATGCTCACGCACCTCGCCGGCACCGTGCACGTTGTCGATGCAGCGGCCGCACAGCTCCGGATGCTCGGCGTGCTGGCCGACGTCGGCGCGGAAGTGCCAGCAGCGCACGCACTTGCCGTGCGCCGACTTGACCACGCGCAGCTTGAGGCCCGGCAGCTCGCTGTCCACCGCCTCGGCCGGCGCATCGGCCAGCGGCGCCAGGCTGGCGTAGGAGGTGATCAGCACGAAGCGCAGCTCGTCGCCCAGCTTGGCCAGCTGGCTGGCCAGCGCGTCCTCGGCGTACAGGGTGACTTCGGCCTGCAGGCCGCCGCCGATGGTCTTGGCGTTGCGCTGGTTTTCCAGTTCCTTGTTGACCGCAACCTTGACCGCCATGGCCTCGGCCCAGAACTCGCGGCCCAGCTCGGCGTCGGCGTCCAGTTCGAACAGGCCGTCGTACCAGGTGGTGAGGAACACCGATTCGCTGCGCTCGCCCGGCAGGTACTGCCAGATCTCCTCGGCGGTGAAGGCGAGGATCGGCGCGATCCAGCGCACCAGCGCCTCGGCGATGTGGAACAGCGCGGTCTGGCAGGAGCGGCGCGCCTGGCTGTCGGCGGCGGTGGTGTACTGGCGATCCTTGATGATGTCGAGGTAGAAGCCGCCCAGCTCCTGCACGCAGAAGTTGTGCACCTTCTGGTAGACGTTCCAGAAGCGGTACTGGTCGTAGGCCTCGGCCAGCTCGGTCTGCAGGCGTGCGGCGGCGTCCACCGCCCAGCGGTCGAGGGCCAGCATCTGCTGCGGTTCGAGCAGGTCGGTGGCCGGGTTGAAGCCGCTGAGGTTGGAGAGCAGGAAGCGCATGGTATTGCGGATGCGCCGGTAGGCGTCGGCGCTGCGCTGCAGGATCTGCTTGGAGACCGCCATCTCGCCGGAGTAGTCGGTGGCCGAGACCCACAGGCGCAGGATGTCGGCGCCCATGCTGTCGGTGACTTCCTGCGGGGCGATGACGTTGCCCAGCGACTTGGACATCTTGCGGCCGTTCTCGTCGACCACGAAACCGTGGGTCAGCAGGCCGCGGTACGGCGCGTGGCCGTCGATGGCCGCGCCGGTCAGCAGGGACGAGTGGAACCAGCCGCGGTGCTGGTCGGAGCCTTCCAGGTACAGGTCGGCGCGCGGGCCCTGGTCGTGGCCCATCGGGTGCGAGCCGCGCATCACGTGCCAGTGGGTGGTGCCGGAGTCGAACCAGACGTCGAGGGTGTCGCTGATCTTGTCGTAGTCGGTGGCCTCGTCACCGAGCAGCTCGCTGGCGTCCAGCTTGAACCAGGCCTCGATGCCCTCCTTTTCCACGCGCTGGGCGACCTGCTCCATCAGCTCGACGGTGCGCGGGTGCAGCTCGCCGGTGGCCTTGTGCAGGAAGAACGGGATCGGCACGCCCCAGTTGCGCTGGCGCGAGATGCACCAGTCGGGACGGTTGGCGATCATCGCGTGCAGGCGCGGCTTGCCCCAGCCTGGGTAGAACTCGGTCTGCTCGATGGCTTGCAGCGCGCGCTCGCGCAGGGTGGCGCCCTGCTCCGGCTGCTTGTCTGACGCGGCCCGGTCCATACCAACGAACCACTGCGCGGTGGCGCGGTAGATCAGCGGGGTCTTGTGCCGCCAGCAGTGCATGTAGCTGTGGCTGATGCCTTCGTGCTTGAGCAGCGCGCCGACTTCCTGCAGCTTGGCGACGATCTGCGGGTTGGCCTTCCAGATGAACTGGCCGCCGAAGAACGGCAGGTCCTGGACGTAGACGCCGTTGCTCTGCACCGGGTTGAGGATGTCGTCATTCTGCATGCCGTACTGCTTGCAGGAGCGGAAGTCGTCCTCGCCGTAGGCCGGCGCCGAGTGGACGATGCCGGTGCCGGCACCCAGCTCGACATACTCGGCCAGGTAGACGGGGGAAAAACGCTCGTAGAACGGGTGGCGGAAACGGATGTTTTCCAGGGCCGCGCCAGGGGCGCTGGCGATCGCCTCGCCCTGCAGGCCGTAGCGCGCCAGGCAGGACTCGACCAGTTCGGCGGCCAGCAGCAGCAGCTTGTCGCCGACGTCGACCAGCACGTACTCGAATTCGGGGTGGACGTTGAGCGCCTGGTTGGCCGGAATGGTCCACGGCGTGGTGGTCCAGATCACGATGCTGGCCGGCTTGGGCAGGCTCTGCAGGCCGAAGGCGGCCGCCAGCTGGTCGGCGTCCTCGATGGCGAAGGCGACGTCGATGGCGTCGGACTTCTTGTCCTGGTACTCCACCTCGGCCTCGGCCAGCGCCGAGCCGCAGTCGAAGCACCAGTTGACCGGCTTGAGGCCCTTGAACACGAAGCCGCCCTTGACCATCTCGGCCAGGGCGCGGATCTCGCCGGCCTCGTTGGCGAAGTTCATGGTCTTGTACGGGTTGCCCCAGTCGCCGAGCACGCCGAGGCGGATGAAGTCGGCCTTCTGGCCCTCGATCTGCTCGGCGGCATAGCTGCGGCACAGTTCGCGGGTCTTGTCCGCCGGCAGGTTCTTGCCGTGGGTGACCTCGACCTTGTGCTCGATCGGCAGGCCGTGGCAGTCCCAGCCCGGCACGTAGGGGGCGTCGTAGCCGGCGAGGGTCTTGGAGCGGACGATGATGTCCTTGAGAACCTTGTTGACCGCGTGGCCGATGTGGATGTTGCCGTTGGCGTAGGGCGGGCCGTCGTGGAGGACGAACTTCGGCCGCTCGGCGCCGAGCTGGCGCAGCTTGCCGTACAGATCGATGCTGTCCCAGTGCTTGAGCATTTCCGGCTCGCGCTGCGGCAGCCCGGCCTTCATCGGGAAGGCCGTGTCCGGCAGGTTCAGGGTCGCTTTGTAGTCGGTCATTTCAGGTTCTCTAACGGTTGACCCTGCCAGTGGGCACGGGCGGCGGCGATGTCCGCGGCGATCGCCGACTTCAGTGCCTCCAAGGAGGCGAAACGCTGTTCGTCGCGCAGCTTGCGGTGGAACTGCACCGCCAGACGCCGGCCATAGAGATCACCGGCAAAATCCAGCAGATGTACTTCGAGATGGGCGCGGCCGTCGCCCGCCACGCTCGGCCGGGTGCCGATGTTGGCCACCCCGGGCCACTGGCGGCCGTCCAGCTCGACGCTGACCAGGTAGACCCCCTGCAGGGCCGGGCGCAGCCGGTTGAGGCGCAGGTTGGCGGTCGGCGCGCCCAGCTGGCGACCGAGCTTCTGGCCGTGCAGCACCCGCCCGCTGATGCAGTAGGGGCGCCCGAGCAGGCGCTCGGCCAAGGCGAAATCGCCGGCGGCCAGCGCCTCGCGCACCCGCGTGCTGCTGATGCGCTCGCCGTCCTGGGCGATGGTGGCCGCCGACTCGACGGTGAAACCCTCGCGCGCGCCGGCCTCGACCAGCAGGGCGAAATCGCCGGTGCGCCCCTTGCCGAAGCGGAAATCGTCGCCGACCTCCAGATGCTTGACACCGAGCCCCTCGACCAGGACCTGGCTAACGAACTGCCCGGCGGACAGCTCGCACAGGCGGCGGTTGAAGGTCAGGCACAACACCCGGTCGACGCCGGCCTCGCGCAGCAGTTCGAGCTTCTCGCGCAAGCTGCTGATGCGCCCAGGGGCCTTGTCCGGGGCAAAGAATTCGCGCGGCTGCGGCTCGAAGATCACCACGCAGCTGGGCAGCCCGGCTTGCGCCGCACGCTCGCGCAGGCGCGCCAGGACACCCTGGTGACCGCGGTGCACGCCGTCGAAATTGCCAATGGTGGCAACGCAGCCGCGCTGGCAGGAACGCAGATTGTGGAGACCTCGAACCAGTTGCATAGACGCGTCTTATGTGCAAATTGGCCGATTATACCCATGCATTGAGCGTCAGGCGTAGGCCCTGTGACGACGCGTTCAATGACGCAGATGACGCATGCGCAAGCCCAGCAGCAGCATGGCGGCGGCATACACGAAGATGCCGCCACCGACCAGCAGGCTCAGCTCCCAGGCGCGGCGCTGCCAGCCCCAGGCGAACCATTCGGCGGCCGGCGCATTCAGCCACCAGACCAGCGCCACCATAGCCGCGCAGCCGCCCAGCAGGCGCAGGCCGAACAGCCACCAGCCTGGCGCCGGATGGTACACGCCGGCCTTGTGCAGTCCCCACAGCAGCAGGCCGGTGTTGAGCATCGACGACAGCGAGGTGGCCAGCGCCAGGCCGACATGCTGCAGCGGCCAGATCAGCACCAGGTTGAACGCCATGTTCGCCACCATGCACTGCACGGCGATGCGCACCGGGGTCTTCAGGTCCTGGCGGGCGAAGAACGCCGGCGCCAGCACCTTGATCAGCATGAAGGTGAGCACCCCCAGCGAATAGGCCTCCAGTGCATTGGCGGCCTGCACCACGTCGTTCTCGGTCATCTTGCCGTAGTGGAACAGGCTGGCGATCAGCGGCTCGGAAAGAATCGCCAGGGCCAGCGCCGCCGGCACACCGACCAGCAGCACCATGCGCAGCGCCCAGTCGACGGTGGAGGAAAAGGCCTTGGGGTCGCCACCGGCATGCAGGCGCGACAGGCTGGGCAGGATCACCGTGCCGATGGCGATACCGAAGGCGCCCAGCGGCAATTCCGACAGGCGGTCAGCGTAGTACAGCCAGGACACACTGCCGGTCTGCAGGAAGGACGCCAGCACGGTATCCAGCAGCAGGTTGATCTGGCTGACCGACACGCCGAACAGCGCCGGCAGCATCAGCGTCATGATCCGCTTGACGCCCTCGTCCTTGCGGTTCGGGCGCGGGATGGGCAGTAGCTGGATGCGCGCGAGGAACGGCAGCTGGAACAACAGCTGGGCCATACCGGCAATGAACACGCCCCAGGCCAGCGCCATGATCGGCTGGTCGAAATACGGGGTGAGCAGCACGGTCGCGCCGATCATGCAGACGTTGAGCAGCACCGGCGTGAAGGCCGGCACGGCGAAGCGCCCGTAGCTGTTGAGAATGCCGCCGCAGAAGGCGGTCAGCGAGATCAGCAGCAGGTAGGGAAAGGTGATGCGCAGCAGCTCGCCGGCCAGGGCGAGCTTTTCCGGCTCGCCGCGAAAGCCCGGCGCGAACAGCATGATCAGGTAGGGCGAGGCCACCACGCCGAGGGCGGTGATCGCAGTCAGGGTCAGCCCGAGGGTGCCGGCGACCCGGTCGACCAGCTGCTTGACCTCGGCCAGGCTGCGCTGGGCGCGGTACTCCGACAGCACCGGGACGAAGGCCTGGGCGAAGGCGCCCTCGGCGAACAGCCGGCGCATGAAGTTGGGAATCTTGAAGGCGATGAAGAACGCATCCGCCGCCGGGCTCGAGCCGAAATAGGCCGCCACCACCATCATGCCGAGCACCCTTGAGAGCAGGGTCATCACACTGACTACGGCACTGGAGCGCAACAGACCGCTTTTGGTCGACTCACCGGACATGCTTTAATCCCCACCCTGCAAAGGTCGGCGAGTTTAAGCCAGTGCCTGCCCGTCCGACCAGCAACCCGCAGCCGCCGCCGGCGCTTGACAACACCGTCAGGCCTCGGCATGATTCGCGGCCTTATTTATTTGGTATCCCCCAGAATTCGAGGAGCTCGACGGTGGCAAACTCCCCCTCCGCCAAAAAACGCGCCAGACAGGCTGAGAAGCGCCGCAGCCACAACGCCAGCCTGCGCTCGATGGTGCGTACCTACATCAAGAACGTGGTCAAGGCTATCGACGCCAAAGACCTGGCCAAGGCTCAAGTCGCCTACACCGCTGCTGTACCGGTGATCGACCGCCTGGCTGACAAAGGCATCATCCACAAGAACAAAGCTGCTCGTCACAAGAGCCGTCTGAACGCCCACATCAAGGCGCTCGGCGCAGCCGCTCAGGCTTAAGCTTCTGTTCCGACAAGAAACCGGCTTCGGCCGGTTTTTTGTTGCCCGCAGAAAAGTGCTGCCCACCGCAGGGAGCGCACTGCGCACACCGCCCCACTACTCTAAACCTTGGCCGACACCACTCCTGCGACGCTATCCGGCTGGTACCGAGCCGCACGCCAGGCCGCACGCAACGCGCCAAAATCGATTGGCAACGGCGCGAACGCCGTGAGGGCGCTGAGGATCAGCAGGATTTGCAGCGGCATCAGTCCTCCCGAACAGGACTGGCGATGACCGTGGCGATGCACGGAAAGCCGTCACGCCCAGATACATTCAGGCATGCCTGTAATTAGCCTGACAAAATAATCCGCGATCCCCACACCCGAGGTGTGGTTCTTCGCCCGAGGTACCGGATGCGCCGCACCAAAGAAGAAGCCGAGCAGACACGCCGCGCCCTGCTGGCTGCCGCCGAACAGCTGTTTCTCGAACAGGGAGTGGCCCACACCACCCTCGAGCAGATCGGGCGTGACCCGCGGCGCGCTCTACTGGCACTTCGAGAACAAGGCCCACCTGTTCCAGGCCATGCTCGAGCAAGTGCGCCTGCCGCCGGAGCAGCTGGCCGAGCGCCTGTCCACCTGCGGCGACCGCGATCCGCTGCAGGTCCTGCGCGAAATGTGCAGCGAAGCCATCACCAGCCTGGCGCGCAACCCGCAGAAGCGGCGGATCTTCACCATCCTGCTGCACCGCTGCGAGTTCACCGACGAACTGCGCCACGTCGAGGAGCGCCACGAAGCCTTCGTCAATCAGTTCATCGATCTCTGCGAGGAGCTTTTCGAGCGCGCCGACCGCCAGGGCCGCCTGAACCCCGGCCAGACTCCGCGCCTGGCCGCCCGCAGCCTGCACGCGCTGATTATCGGCCTGTTCAGCGACTGGCTGCGCGACCCCGAACTGTTCGACGCCGAACGCGACGCACCGCAGATGATCGATGCCCTGCTGCGCGGACTGGCGCGCGACTGGCCGACCGGCTGAGCCACCCGCCTCGGCCGGATGCCCTGCAGCCCACGGCTTTCGCCGACGTTCACACGCCTGCAACCCGCATCCGGTAAACAGCTGCCATCGATTCACGGAGCAGCGACATGTCCACCCTCACCGAACTGGCCCAACAGATCGCCCTGCTGTACCCACTCAGGGACAAGACGGCCGGCAAGCGCTATCGCATCGTCAACGAACTCGCCGGCCTGACCGAGCTGGAGGAGATCGGCGGCAAACCGCGCTACATCCCGACCCGCGCCCTCCAGGATCGCAAGATCTGGGATCTGGCCGGCTGATCGCCCCTAGCGCCCCACCCTCGACAGATTCAGCGTGCCCTTTTCAGAGAAGCGCCGACTGCCGAACGCCCCACCGGACAGCTTGCCATGCAGCACGTAGGGCACCTTGTCCAAGCGATCAGTCTCGGCCAGCCCCAGCGCCTGACGCACGGCGGAAAACGCCGAGATGCTGACCGGCACCACCAGCAGCTTCTCACCGAAGCGCGGCACACTGCCACGCTGATCGCTCACCCCCGTGGCCAGCGCGCGGCCGCCGACCTCCAGCTCCAGCGCAATGCCGTCGTACTCGATCGGCGTGGTGTTCGGGTTTTGCAGGCGCAGCTTCACCGCAAAGCGCATCTCCAGGCCCTCCCCCGGCAAGGGATCGAAGCCCACCACATGCATGTTGATCGGCTCGCGACTGCCGAGCGCGGCGCAGGCACTCAACGCCAACGCCAGCAGCCCGGCCAGCAGGAGACGGGCGATACGGGCAGCGGCCGGAGCAGAAAGAGAAAGACCGGGCATGGCATGACGTCCTGATGCGGGCGGATAAGGCCAAGTATCGGCCTGCCGAACGCAACCTGCGCGGCACCTGCCAGCAATATTCCACCACCGACCCGGCCAAGCCAGGCGCCGGAGCAGAAACAGCAGCGGGAGAAGAAGAGCTTCGACGGAATCACCATGCGGAAATGGAAGATTCCGTGGCGGTTCCGGGCCAGGTAGGAAGGGGCAGGCTTCATGCTGGGCACCTGCCGATGCCCCACGTCGGTGTGACCTGTCAGTGGCACACCTGCCGAAAATGGCAGGCCCAGACAGCACAAAGCCCCGGAGTTCGGGGCTTTGTGTCAGGTTTTGGTGGAGCCGGGGGGATTTGAGTCCTAAGACTCTCAACCCCGCGCAAATCAAGGCTTTTCGCGCTTTCGGCGTTTACCTTTGATTTGTTGGAAGTCTCACAGCTACGGATTGAGTATATGAACCTTTCTGCTCTCGTCAAGAGCCTTCAATGAAAATACTTGCCGTTGCGCCAGCCTTTCGTCGGCCAGCAAGCACCTCACGGCCATCTACGCAGTGGATTTGAACCCAAAACCGCCTCCTCCCCCACGTGTCCATTCATCGCACAAGGCCAAGCGCACATTGAACAGGCAATGCATCCGCATTACCATGTCAATGCATCCTCCCACATTGGAGATCAACATGGCTGCCACGCTTGAAGTCGAGTCCACGCTTACTGATCGCTATCAGACCACTGTGCCTGAGACCGTTCGTCGCGCCCTCAAGCTGGGCAAGCGGGATAAGATCCACTACACAATCCGCCAGGATGGCGAGGTAGTCTTGACTCGCGCCAAGGCGTCCGAGGTCAATGATCCCGTGCTCGGCCAGTTCCTCAACTTCCTGGCGAACGACATCGCTCGCCATCCTGAACACCTGAAAGCTGTAGATGCCCGCTTGGTAAAGCGTATCCAGTCCGTGGTCGGACATGTCGAGATTGATCTGGACGCGCCACTCTTGGCTGACGACGAATGATCCAGCCGACGCACACACCGCTAGTCATCAACGGCTGGACTGTATTTGCCCATCCTCTGTTTCTTGAGCAAGTCGAGCGGCTGACCCAACAGGTAGAAGCCCTGCGCCGGAAGGATCCGGAAGGTTACGTGCGGAAGAATGCCAGCAAGCGCCTTGCTGCCATTCTGAAACTGGCATTCGAGGTCATCCCTCAGGATCCGGGTCGCCCGGAGTATCGCCAGGGTGGAACCTTGGGCGAGGAGCACAAGCACTGGTTCCGCGCCAAGTTTTTCCAACAGTACCGCCTGTTTTTCCGCTACCACGCCCAAAGCAAAATCATCGTCTATGCGTGGGTCAATGACGAAGATACCAAGCGGGCCTACGAGAGCGGGGACGATGCGTACCGTGTATTCCGCAAGATGCTGGAAAATGGCCACCCACCGGGGGACTGGGCCGCACTGCTATCGGAAGCACATGGCGGACCAACCAGACTGAGTGATCTCGAACGGCAGCTTTCTGCTCCCCCACACTGATAGCGTGGACCCGACTTGCGCCTGAAGCATCCCGTACGCGCCCCCACAATCCGGGGCCGTCTTGGAACAAGCAGGAGTACAGCCATGAACTACAAGGGCTACGCTGCTCGGCTAGAGTACAGCGAAGAGGACAGCCTTTTCGTGGGCCATATCGCCGGCATCCGCGATGTGGTCGGCTTCCATGGCAGCTCAGTGGCGGAGCTGCGAGCAGCATTCGTTGAAGCCGTGGACGACTACCTGGATACCTGCGCCAAGCTGGGACGCGCGCCCTAGAAGCCTTACTCCGGCAAGCTCAGCCGCGCTTGGAGCCTGAACTGCATGCCACCATTGCCGTGAAAGCAGAACTGGCCCACAAAAGCATCAACCAGTGGATTTCCGAAGTGATCCGCCGCGAAGCGCGCGCATGAAAGCGGCTTCACTCCGGGTCGAATAGCGCCATTGACCCTGCGCTCTCCATGATCCGATAGTCCATCGCCCGGTAGCCACGCTGGCGCTTTTCCCACATCCGGCGCAGCGCAGGATGCCCCACATCGATGAAATCGATGACTCCTACAGCCTTGCTCACTTGCTCACGATGCAACCGCCCTGCGTATTGCTGAAGCGGTACAGATGCACACGGGCAAGATACTTAATTTTTGCAGATTGCATCCTTGAGTGCGGGAGCAACAAACCATTTCTGGCCAAGACCGATCACCATTATCTGGCGACCGGTAGCTGCCGCTCAGCGGAACGCTGTCACTTCTTGGGCGCAGGAGGTGCCGCCGGTGGTATTGCAGGCCTGACAGCCGTGGTCGTAGCTGGAGGGCTCACGCCATCGTACACGGGAACGCCAGTTGGTTTTTTGCCTTGTGAAGGGGTGCGGTTCATAGTTCGCGCCTCCATTAACGGGGCTTGAGCGGGGGCTTTCGGAGGCGTAACCGTCCGGTCATTGCTTAAGTTGACGGGTGGGGCGATATACCCCTCTCCTCGCATATGTGGGATATCTACCGCCTGGGAGCCTTGGGTGGCGCAGGTGGCGGCGCAGTGGGGCGCACATTGCTCGGTGCGGGAGGGCTTACATTCAAACCTTCACTGAGCGGGCGCTGCACCACCAGTGTTTCTTTCGGCTTTTGCTCTTTAGGCATCAAGCTACTCCTATTCAAGAAACTCGATTAGATAAACGTCCTCGTTGCTCACCAGGTAGCTTTCTATGCCTGGCATATCCACCCAATTCCCATCTGCATCCATCCAAGTAGGCTGTGTGATCAAGAAATGTCCTTCCTTGGGGTCGGTCGGCCACACGGCCGGATAGCCAAACAGGCGTCGTCCATCCAGCAAGGTTAAGACCACATTCTTGCCGGCGCTCTTGCGAAAAGCATAAATCCATTCCGGGTACGAGGCCCTGGACGTTAGCCCCCAACGCCGTGCGATTCGGTAGAGGTGGTCATGGTTGGACGCGTAGGCCAGGCCGAGCCCCAGAAGCACCGCCAGAATAATGCCCGAGGCCGTCTCGCTATTCTGGGTCCACGGTCCCAGTAAAAACCAATGTGCGCCAATGTACTTGCAAGCCATTTCGATGCCGGAGACCAAGAGGGTGATAATCCCGGTACCGATGAGTGCCTGGATGGTGCGTTCAAATTGGCCAGGACGTTGTACATCGGCCAGCCAGTAGAAAATCATGGTGCAGATGAAGCCTGGGATGAGCATCTGTACCAATGGAATGATCTTCGTTGCAAGGTCTTCCATGGCCTTTCTTCACTCAATGTCATTGAGTGCAGCACTATAGCGCTGAAGGACCTCATATTTCATCTGCTGCAACCGGGGCGGGCAAATGGCTGATCCTGGTCGATAGCAGACAGCGATTCGTCCTACTGTGATGAACCAACATCCATGCTAAGGAAGGCTTGCTCGACCGGCTGTAAATGACCGAGAGAAGCCCTCATGCTAACGCTAGACTGACGGTCAAAGCCGCGGTGTTTGTTGACGCATCAGGGCTAGCTGTTGCAAGTGGGGGTCGGCGAGCATTGTGCAAAATCTGCACACGGCTCGCCGACCCCCACTATTGTTGCGCCTCGCTGTCATTGACAAACCCCGCCGTGGCCAGCTAATTCTAAGCCGTGGTTTAGAATGCATGATGCTAGGCACCGTTGCGGCCATAATGTAAGCCACAGCTTAGATTTCAGGTGTGCAATGAGTGTGACATCGATCCGCAGCGCTAAA
>LNAP01005139.1_pt1 | contig 11733 bp, 13 predicted proteins | sample 602601 | NCBI WGS metagenome assembly LNAP01 (sample SAMN02440304, study PRJNA202911) | soil metagenome | biome: Subtropical and temperate rainforests or woodlands; isolation source: soil samples (1 kg each in a 20% v/v slurry with milli Q water) were... ... | reverse complement strand
AGACGGCCTGGGCGTCGTCGGGTGTGGCTTGGCGGATGATCATGGGGTCAGGCAAGGAGCGAATGTAGAGAAGTGAGAAGTGAGAAGTGAGCGACGGGGATGCGCCAGGGGATCCGCTCATGACGAGCGCTCTGCGCCCGATCCACCTCTCTCCCCTCTGTCCCCTCTCTCCTTCTCTCCCTTTTGAGCGCTGTCTGCACTGACGAGTTCGAAGACCCATCCATTTTCCTGAAGGACAGCAGTACGCCTGCGTCGTCCACGACAGCAATCGATACCTTCCAGCTCTCTAAATCGGCCTTATCAAATGCACCTAGGGTGATGATTTCTGCCTCTGCCAACTGAAGCCGCTCAACGCTCCGCATACGTCTCTCCTTCTGAATGAAATTAGCCACAAACAATTTTAGTGCATAAAAATACACTTTGCGCACAAATCTCATATCCAGGCGTTTCCGGTACGCACCTATAAGGGTGGGCGTTCTCAGGCTCTTGTCCAAATCAAGCGAGCCGCCGTTAATAACAAATAAAACGTGACAAATCTCACGCTTCAATCGTAAATGCTTGCCAATGGCGAAAAACTATGCCCAATTTTGATAATCATGCTTTGCATCAACAAGTGTTTTGCGCATAAAATACTCTTCATGCATATTTTTTTGGATAACCTCTCATGAACGCCCCCGCCAGTGCGCCACTCATCGACGTCGCATTGATGAAAATGAAGAAAGCTATCGTCTGCTGCGAATTAGCTCCGGGCGAGAAGCTGAAGGTTGCGGAGTTATCTAAAGCCTATGGCTTAAGCAGCTCACCCATCCGAGAAGCGCTCAATCGGCTTACTCAAGATGGGATTGTTGAAGCCAGCGAAAACAAGGGGTTTAAGGTCGCCCCTATCTCCAAAGAGGACTACAAGGAGATCTCCAGACTGAGATGCCTTCTTGAGACAGAGGCCCTGAGCGAATCAATTCAGCACGGTGACGATGAATGGGAGGCAGCAGTACTTGGAGCCTTTCACAGGCTTAATCTTATTGAAAAGAAGCTCACAGGCAGCACCCTGGCGCTGGATGATGAGTGGTCCGCGCGGCACAAAGCCTTCCATTTTGCGCTATTCGGTGGGTGCAGCTCGCACTTGCTACTGCGCATGGTGGACTCGCTCTTCGACAGGGCCGAGCGTTACCGTCGCTTCTCTGCGCACCAGCGCGTCAAATCAAGAGATAAGTCGGGAGAGCATCAAGCGCTTATGAACGCAGCGCTGGAGCGGGATTCCGAGAAGGCTGTGGTGCTGCTTCGCAATCACATCACAAGTACCCTGGACCGCGTTGTGGAGGCTATTGATCGGCAGCATGCCACCTTCCAGTGATGCAAAAGGACCCTCCGCTTCTTCACTATTGCGTGGATAGTGTGAAACGAAGGGGTTATTGCCTTTTACAGTACAGCGAAATCAGAAGTTCACCTGCTAAGGCTCATGCGCACGAGAGGTTCTTAGACGGATGCTCGGCTGACGCCGCTGCGGGGGTAAGTGCGTTAGCCAGCGATTCCAGCAGCTTGACCGCACCTTGCGCCGTCACTGCCCCACCGTAAACGTAGTGATCCGGTCGCACGACGACTACTTCACAGCCTCGAGCTTCCATCCAACTCGATAGCACTCCGTCAACTTCCTGGAAGTCGTCAGCGGTGCGAAGCCCCTTGGCAGCTTCAGTGACAAGACGGACAACCTTGAATGGCAAGCGGTTGATGGCCTCACTTTCGCTCATCTGCTTGAGCACACGGGAAGGCTCGAAACCTGGTGCGAATACTAGCCGCAGCGACTGACCGGTGAACACATCCAGAAGCGCTTTCGATCCGGTGCTATCAATGACCATAGGCTGAGGGAAAAGCTCGCCAGCCGGCGAGTGTTCGTCGCTAATCAAACCTGTCGTGAGGCCAGGAATCAGCGATTGACGGATTGTGCCACCTGGGTTTTCAACCATCAGTTTGAGCAACTCAGCATCCCGAGCTGCCGCCCGCACACTGTCACGTTCACAGATCACCTTCCCAAATTCCTTTGCGGCCAACGTCGTTTTTTGCACGTGAGGAATTCGCTCAGCCTGATAGGTGTCAAGCAGGCTCGCTGAAGCAAGACCTTTCTTTACGAAAGCAAGCTTCCAGACGAGGTTCAGCGCATCTCTGATCCCTTGGCACATGCCTTGCGCCAAGAATGGAGGGGTCATATGCGCAGCATCCCCAAGGAAGAAGATATTCCCTACCTTCCATTTCTTGAGGATCAATGCGTGGAACCGATAGGCTGAAGCCCGCCAAATCTTGTAGCCGCCATCTGGCAGCCACCGATCAAGCAACTTCTTGATAGCTTCTTCTTTAACGACTTCAGCAGGCAACTCGTCCGGGTTGATCATGAACTCCCAGCGACGGTGCTGACCAGGACCCACCACGAATGTGCAGGGGCGTGAAAGCTCACAGAATTGGACGTTAGTCTGCGGCAGATCCTGACCAGCACCTTCGTCCAGGAGGACGTCGACGACTAGCCACGGCTCGTCAAAGTCGAGATCTTCCATTTCAAGATTGCGGTCCATGCGAATCGGGCTTGTGCCTCCATCGCAAGCAAGCACGTAATCCGTAGTGACTTCGCGCTCCCGTCCGTCTTTGCTTCGGATCTTGAGAGTAGCCAGCTTATCGCTATCGTCTACCTGCAAAACTTCCCTCCCCAACTCAACCGTTACGCCTTCGAGGTGCATCAGTTTGCTTCGGAGAGCTTTTTCCAGCGGGGGTTGTGAGAACACATAGTTCGGCGCCCAGCCCAGTGGATGCGGGGGCTTGGACGAGTCGATTCGCTTGATCAGATGGGAACCAGTCGTCCTGTATTCCGACGGCCGGTAGGGCATGATGTGGTCTGCAAGCTCATCGGCCAGCTGAATGTTGCCGAGAACTCGCATCACTTCGTGGTCAAACCCGATTGCTCGGGGATTTGCATAGACGTCTTCTGACTTATCAATGATGAGGGCTTTGAGCCCCCACATCCCGGCCAGGTTTGCACAGAGTGCGCCTACCGGGCCCATCCCAACAATTACGACATCGTAGTGCATGACGTACTCCGAATTTTATTGTTATTGAGAGTGACACCTAGGTCAGCAAGCTTGAGCGCAACACTAGGCGTCAGCCATATTCAGCTACCGCAGTATCGCGGTTAGCTCAGAGATGAACTGAGCTTGACGCGTTGCGCCTCTATTCGCTCACGAATCGATTGCATCCATTCCTCGCGGGTTTGGAAGCCGGGACGGCGTCGGCACATTGCCTCAGTTTGGGCCAAAATCGCCTCCACAGGCTGATCCAGATCTAGTGGCTCACGGCAAGGTTGAGCCGTGTAGAACGGCGCATCAACATACACTTCGATCGGGTTGTCTTCGGGGTCTTTGAAGTACAGCGACCAGGCATTGCCATGGTCGACCTGTACCAACCCAGTGATACCGTTCTTCTGGGCGAACTGGTAATAGGTCTTCAGATCCTCAAGGGAATCCAACAAAAACGACAACTGATTGATCGGATTGAAAGGCAGATCGGTAGGCTTGCCATCAAACAGAACGACTTGGTGGTGAAGCTCGGGGTTCTGGGTCATGAAAAACAAACGATGCCCAGTGGAGGCAACCCCTTTGTCACTCACTACAAAGCCCAACACTCGGCAGTAGAAATCAACCATGTTGTCCAGATCAGCGCAGAAAACGCCAGTGTGGGTAAAGTTGATGGTAGGTAATGCCGTCATCTTATTTCTCCGGTTCTTATGATTGTCTAAAAGGAGCCATCAAGCTTCGTCGATGACACTGTTGGACAGCGTACCGATCTCAGAAATGACTACCTCAAAGACATCACCTGGCTTGAGGAAAATTGGTGGGGTTCGCTTGAAGCCGATGCCGCTTGGGGTGCCAGTTGCCAGGATGTCACCCGGATTCCAAGTAAGAGCCTTCGAGACGTAAGAAATCAGGTGCGGGATGTCAAAGGCAAGCTCCGACAGCGAGCCCTCTTGTAGTTGCTCACCATTCAGAATGCCGCGCACAACAAGCTGGCGGTAATCAGGAATTTCAGCAGCCGGAACAAGCCACGGGCCAAGCGCACCGGTCTTACGGAAGGTTTTCCCCATTCCGTACTGGTGAGTATGGAATTGCCAGTCACGCACGCTCGCATCGTTGAAGCAGGTGTAACCCGCTACGTGATCCATCGCATTCGATGGATCGATGTGAGCACCGCCCTTGCCGATCACGACAGCCAGCTCGGCCTCAAAGTCGAACTCATTCGAAACCTTGGGTCGCACCAGAGGCTCATCATGGGCCAACAACGTCTCAGCAAACCGCTGGAAGATAACCGGGTACTGACCCACTTTACGGCCAGCTTCCTCAGCGTGCGCAACATAGTTGATGCCCACGCAAATCACTTTTCCAGGATTTGGAATGACAGGGGCAAAAACGATGCTGGAGACTGGGTAATCCGCCTTGGCGCTCTGTACCTGCAAGCCCGCTTGCTGCACAAGTCCTGGATCAGCAACCAGCGAGGCAAGATCAGGTGTCGCCGGGAAGCGCTTAGTCAGCTCGACCACCCCACCCTCAACGATAGCGCCGTAGTGGGCTTTACCCTCTTTGTAATAAGAAATCAGCTTCATATGGCTTTCTCCACTTTTGTGCACAAAACGTTATTTCTTGCACCATACACCACAAAATGCATAATGGAAAAGACCTGTTAACCAAAATGAGCACCAAAGGCTCAAGGCATGGAGTATTGAGAGATGTCGTTAGTGAAGGTTCGGAAGGTTAAGCTGGATGTCGAAACGGTCTACCACGAGGGTGGGCCTACCGTAGCCCAGCCGCTGACAATTGCCGTAGCCACCGCAGTGGTAGCTAACCCCTACGCTGGTGGATACGAAGAGAACCTGCTCCCGTTCATGCAAGAGCTGCGTGCGCTCGGGGCAGATCTGTCGGAGCGTCTTATCGCTGCACTAGGAGGTGCCAAGCACGTCCAGGCCTACGGAAAAGGTGCAGTGGTAGGTGAGGACGGTGAGTTGGAACACGGCGCTGTATGGCATGAAGCCGGCGGTTGGGCGATGCGAGAAGCGCTCGGAAATCCCCTTGCGATCGTACCTGCTGCAAAAACGATCGGCGGGATCGGCACCCGCATCATGATTCCGCTTGGCCACATTCAAGCCGCCTACGTTCGAAGCCACTTCGGGGTAGCAGAGATGACTGTCTGGGACGGTCCACGCCGCGGGGAAATTGCTTTCGGCCTAGCAATGGCAACCGGTGGTCGTATACATACTCGCCTGGGCGGCTTGGAAGTGAGCCAAGTCAAAGGAGAAGACGGCCTGCGATAACCCTGCTGCACGTTTCTAAGCGCGTCCTCGACGACGCACGCTTATTACAAAAACAACAGAAGCTGGAGATGTGAAATGACAACAACAATGCGTGCCGCGCGCCTTTACGAAGGCGGTCAGCCTATGGTTGTGGAAAACCTGCCTGTCCCCTCGATCCGTCCGACCGAGGTCTTGGTAAAAGTGAAGGCCTGCGGGATCGTTCCGAACCTCCACAACATCCTTACAAACTGGGTCAAGTGGTTCCCACAAAACCCTCTGCCAAAGCTGCCAGCCATTTTTGGTCTCGACCCTTCCGGGGTTGTCGAACAAGTGGGCGACCAGGTCTACGACTTCAAAGTAGGTGACCGAGTTTACGTAAACCCTGGCCGCTATTGCGGGTCCTGCCGCGCCTGCCGGTCAGGGAATTTCGTCGCCTGTAATGCCTACACGTTCAATGGGTACTTCGGCTTCACGCCAAGGAGCCCACGGATGTTCGAGGACTACCCATACGGCGGTCTGTGCGAATTTATTCCAGCCCCTCAGTACAGCCTCGTAAAACTCCCAGACAACCTGGGCTTTGAAACGGCCGCCAGGCTGGGTTACTTGGGTACTGCGTACAAAGCACTGCTCAAAGCCAACGTAGGGCCAAGCTCGACGGTGTTGATCAACGGCATCAGTGGGACTCTGGGCCTCGGCGCAGTTGCATTGGCGTTAGCGATGGGTGCTCGCAAGATCCTCGGCACGGCTCGAAATGTTGAGCTTTTCCAGAAGGTGAAAGATCTTGCCGCCCCTGGACGTATCGAGATCCACACCCTGGGTAGTTTACCAACCAACGAGTGGGTCAACGAAGTTACTCAAGGCGAAGGGGTTGACGTCGCAATCGACGCTCTCGGCCCTGGTGCTCCACACGAAAGCTTGGTTCATGCGCTAAAATCGCTGCGCCGGGGTGGGCACCTCGTGAACATTGGCGCTGTCGCGGGAGAAGTGCCCATCGATCTGCACTGGATCATGGACAACGACATTCAGATCAGTGGGTCCGCCTGGTTCACCACTGGCCAGGGTCAAGCTATGGCTGACATGGTTGGTTCAGGTGTGCTGGACCTCTCTTTCTTCGAGAACCAATCCTTCTCCCTGGATCAGGTCAACAACGCGATTTCCGGCATCGAGAATCGCCACGGTGGCTTCAGCAACTACGTCATCTGCCCTTGAGATTAAGCAGCGAGGGCTTCCCCTCGCTTCTTCAAGCCATACGCAGCCTTCATCGCGAGAAAAACTAATGAAAATTAGGCGCATCGTTACGGGTCACGATCAATCGGGAAAGTCAGTGTTCCTATCGGACGGTGAGGCTCCACGTGCTCACTCGTTTGCTTCGATTCCAGGGCACGCTATGGCTCAGCTCTGGACTACTCCTCCGCGCCCAGTGCCAGTTTCACTCCAGAGTGACCCAACCTTCAACTCGCCTTCACTGCTTCCACCGCTAGGTGGCACAAGCATCGCTATCTTCGACTTCCCTCCCGACTCAATCATGGCAAATCCCCTTGATGGTCAGAGCGCAGCAACGGAGTTAGGTCAGCATCTCCCCGGCCTTTTCGACACTTTCGACTCGAGCAACCCTGGAATGCATACGACCCCAACTATTGACTACGGCATTCTTCTCGAGGGTGAGCTGTGGCTGGAGCTGGACGATGGTGAATCTCGACGGGTCTTGCCTGGTGATGTGGTAGTACAACAAGCCACTCGACATGCTTGGCGTAACAAGAGCGACAAGATAGCTAGGGCTCTCTTCGTAATGATCGGATGCCACGAGGCCTAAATGCGATAGCAGGCTGCTCCCATTTTCTCACGCCACACAAGTGAGCCACCGGCTGCGGCGCGTGAAACGTCTGGGGCAAGCGTTGTCTCTCCACCACCGCCTCCATCTAGATCGACCTAAACCAGCAGGTAAAGGACATCATTCTGTGACATCAAAAATTAAAAGCAGCTTTGTAGACGGCTCGTTTGTTTCGTACGACCACGGCACTGATCTGCTGGAAAATCGGAATCCATCCAACCCTAGTGAAGTTGTTGAACGTTTTGCAAGAGCAGACAAATTGCTTACAGAGCGGGCAATTCAAGCGGCCCGACGTGCCGCTCCCGCCTGGGCTCGGAGTAACCCGCAACTGCGAGCGGACGCTCTTGACTTTATCGGGAGCGAGATTCTCCAACGCAAGGAAGAGCTGGGCGCCCTTCTGGCTCGAGAAGAAGGCAAAGTTCTGCGCGAGGCTATCGGCGAAGCAGAGCGTGCTGGTCGATCCTTCAAGTTTTACGCTCAAGAAGCGCTGAGAGCCGAAGGTGAAAAGTACCCATCCGTCCGGGACGATGTTGGGATTGACGTTTTTACCCAACCACTTGGCGTAATCGGGATCATCGCGCCCTGGAATTTCCCTATCGCAATTCCGGCCTGGAAGATTGCTCCCGCCCTGTGTTACGGCAACTGCGTGGTTTTCAAGCCAGCGGAACTCGTGCCCTCGTCCGCCTGGGCTCTTGCGGAGATCATCTCTCGTTCCGGCGTGCCAGCGGGCGTGTTCAACATGCTGATAGGTCCAGGACGCAGCGTGGGAGACACCATCATTCGCTCTCCAGAGATCGATGGCATCAGCTTCACTGGCTCCGACCACACTGGCCGACAAATCGCCCAACTGGCCGCAGAGGGGATGAAGAAAGTGCAACTAGAAATGGGGGGGAAAAACCCGCTGGTTGTATTGGACGATGCTGACCTGGACGTAGCAGTTGAAGCAGCGCTCAATGGTTCGTTCTACAGCACGGGTCAACGCTGTACCGCAAGCTCCAGACTGATCGTCACCGAGCAAATTCATGACCGTCTCGTAGCAGCTCTAGCCGAAAAAACCCGTGCACTGACAATCGGCGATGCGCTGAACGCAAGCACAAATGTTGGTCCTGTCGTAGACGGCCGACAGCTAGAACAGAACCTTTCCTATGTCCGCTTTGGCCTCGAGGAAGGTGCCAAACTGGTGTGCGGTGGCGAGCACCTACATCATGAATCTGGAGGTTTCTTCTTCTCACCAGCGCTTTTCACTGACGTCAGCCCAAAGATGCGGATCTACCGGGAGGAGATTTTCGGCCCCGTTCTCAGCGTGCTGAAAGTAAAAAACTATGAGGAGGCATTTGCCGCAGCGGAAGATACACCTTTTGGCCTGTCTGCCGGGATCATCACCACGTCGCTGAAGCATTCCGAGCACTTCAAACGTAACAGCTCAGCTGGCATGGTGATGGTAAACCTGGCTACGGCAGGCGTGGACTACCATGTGCCATTTGGTGGCAACGGTGCTTCGAGCCTAGGCTCTCGAGAGCAAGGCACGCACGCTAGGCAATTTTTCACCCGTGTGAAAACGGCGTATCAACTCGCCTGACTTCACACGAGCAGCAACAGGTATGCCGGCGGCGATCAAGACCCGATCGCCGTCGGCATCGGCAGTTCCTGCATGCGTCAGGACACAACTCGAAGCGCTTTGCTCAAGTTCTTTTGGCAATCCAATAGTGCAGCTCTGATCCCAGGCATCGACTTTTCCATCCTCCAGACAGGGCCTACAACGTCGATGGCATAGTCACCCTGCGCGGTCTTAAGACCGACCGCCGCAGCACCTACCCGAGCATCAGCGGTTGCAGTTGTTCAGCGTCGAGTTCGACTTCCAGCCCACGGTCAGTGCCAGGCCTATGGAATGCTCCCTGGTTCAATCGCCGTGCTGCAAGCCAGATGCCTACACCATCATGCACCAGTACTTTCATCCGATTGGCGCGTTGGTTGGCAAACAGATAGGCGCAGTGCGGCTTCGCCACACCAACTACCGCCATCACCCGGGCCAGAGCCGTATCAGTACCTGCGCGCACGCCCATGGGCTCGGTGGCGAACTATATGGCGTCGATACGCATCATCGAAAAAGACTGCGAGTGAAGCGGGCGCAGCCGTACGGGTCGGAGACGGGCCATCTGACCGTGTTGGAATTGTCGTCCAGCGGCGGCGTGATAACTATCACCTCATCAGCGTGACGCTTGCGCATCGGTTGCAGTGGCACGAATGCTGGCAGCGATGCTGCGCGCTTGTCGCGGTAAATAGGCAGCCACTTGCGGAAGACGTTGGCGTTGATGCCGTGGCTGATGGCGACGCTCGAAACGTGGCGCCAAGTTGGAGGCATTCCTGCACAACTTGGGTTTTAACGGGTTTAGACTAAGAGCATCGTTGGGGCATGGAAATCCTAGCAATTAGAGTAATCGCGTCCGCTAAAACATAGGCGGACGCCATCGCCCTTAACTCTTGAATTCTGAAAGTGTGTCCACTGGGCGCTTACGACCTAGCTAGTTTGCTTCGCGGATAATTCACCCCGAAGAGGAAAGAACGATTTAGAGCCAACCTGCTCCTTTACCTTACTAACGATGTGCGCACCGATAGGGATGGCGGAAGTCGCAGCAGGAGAAGGAGCATTGCACACATTAATGCTTCGTGGAGTTGTAACGAACAAAAAGTCGTCAATCAACTTACCATCCCGAGATACAGCTTGTGCTCGAACTCCAGCAGGATAAGGCATCAGATCCGTCTTTGTGATCGAAGGGCAGTATTGTTGTACCAGCTTCAAGTAACCGCCCTTGAATAGCGAGTTCCGCATCTCAACCAAGCCCGGCTTCAGGTTATTCTTCAGCACCTTCAAAATCCCAGGGTTTGTGAGCATCTCGGCCACATCTCGGAGCGAAACATCCGATTTCTTGTACCCCTCGCGCTTGAGTGCTAATACCGCGTTTGGCCCGACAGTCACTGTACCGTCAATCATGCGTGTCAGATGAACGCCTAGGAACGGCATCGACGGATCAGGTATTGGGTAGATCAGGTGATTGACAATTTTGTTGTGCTGCTTAGGCAAAAGATAGTATTCACCCCTGAACGGACAGATTGTGAAGTCCGGTTCTATCCCAAGCATTTTCACAACGCGGTCGGCCATCAGCCCCGAGCAAGAAATCAAAAACCTACCTGTGTACGCTCCAGAGGTTGACTTAACAACCACCTCGTTGGCACGTTCAGAGATGGAAGTAACTGAATCGCCCCGGGTTTCGTAGACACCTCCATGCCTTAAAATGAGGCCAATCAGGAGGTGCCATGAGCAACCCGCGTTATCCCGAAGAATTCAAAATCCAAGCGGTCAATCAAGTGACCGAAAAGAAGCTTCCCGTCGCTGACGTAGCGGCCCGTCTTGGTGTGTCGACGCATAGCCTCTATGCGTGGATAAAGCGCTACAGCAAACCTCAAGAAGAACGGCAGCAAGACGATGACCAGCACGCTGAACTGCGTCGACTGCGAGCGGAACTCAAGCGGGTCACTGAAGAGCGAGACATCTTAAAAAAGGCCGCCGCGTACTTTGCCAAGGAGTGCGGCTGAAGTACGCCTTTATCAAGCAGCGCGCGGGCGACTATTCCATTCGACGGCTTTGCCTGACGCTGAAAGTCCATCCCAGTGGTTATTACGCCTGGTTGTCTGAGCCGCAATCTGCACGCGCTAAAGATGATCAGCGATTGCTGGGTTTGATTAAGCATTCATGGCTGGAGAGTGGCGGAGTGTATGGCTATCGCAAAATCCATGATGATCTTCGCGAGGTCGGTGAAGATTGTGGTCGGCATCGTGTGGCGAGGCTGATGCGTCTTGAGGGGCTGCGCTCTCAGACAGGGTATCGACGACGCCCTGGAAAGTACGGAGGTAAGCCAGCAGTCGCCTCACCCAATTTACTGAAGCGCCAGTTCGATGTCGTAGAACCCAACAAAGTGTGGGTCACCGACATCACCTACATTCGCACGTACGAAGGCTGGCTGTATTTGGCTGTGGTGCTGGATCTGTTTTCTCGTCAGGTCGTTGGCTGGTCAATGAAGTCGCAGATGACCAGTGATCTGGCCATTGATGCGTTATTGATGGCGGTTTGGAGGCGTAAGCCGAAACAGGAGGTGATGGTTCACTCCGACCAAGGCAGCCAGTACAGCAGCACCGATTGGCGCAGTTTTTTGAAGGCGAATAATTTGGTTGCCAGCATGAGTCGCCGAGGCAACTGTCATGACAACGCCGTAGCCGAGAGCTTTTTCCAGCTTCTAAAGCGGGAGCGTATCAAGCGGAGAATCTACACCACGCGGCAAGATGCTCGTAGCGATGTGTTCGACTACATCGAGATGCTCTACAACGCAAAACGCCGTCATGGTTTCAACAATCAGCTGTCACCGGTAGAGTTTGAAAAGCGTTACGCAATGAGCTTGCAAGGTGTCTAGAGAATCCGGGGCGATTCAGTGATCCATCACCTTCCAATCCTTCTTTCTGGCAAAGACGGCTCACCGCCTTCATGGAGTGAACGTCCATATCAAGCCGCTTACGCTAGCAAATGTGC
>LNAP01005138.1_pt1 | contig 11733 bp, 9 predicted proteins | sample 602601 | NCBI WGS metagenome assembly LNAP01 (sample SAMN02440304, study PRJNA202911) | soil metagenome | biome: Subtropical and temperate rainforests or woodlands; isolation source: soil samples (1 kg each in a 20% v/v slurry with milli Q water) were... ... | reverse complement strand
GGCTACGCACACTTCGGTTACTACGCCGGCGATGATCAGTTGTTTCTTGCCGGTGGCTTTGATTGCTTTGACAAAGTCTTCGTTGTCCCAGGCGTTGATTTGGCCAGGGCGGGCAATGTACGGCGCGTCGGGGAACATGGCTTTCAGTTCTGGCATCAGCGGGCCGTTGGGGCCGGTTTCAAAGCTGGTGGTGAGGATGGTTGGCAGCTTGAAGAACTTGGCCAGGTCGGCCACGGCCAGCACGTTGTTTTTGAATTTGTCAGGTTCGATATCGCGAACCAGAGAGAGTAAACCTGCCTGGTGATCGACCAGCAGAACCACGGCGTTGTCTTTGTCCAGACGGTTGTATTTGTAAGAAGTAGTCATGCTGCGTTCCTCGCTTTCTGATTGGGGTGCCGACTATTCGGCGTTTAAGTGGCTTTGCTCAGTGGCCGCTGCGTGGTGTTCGTTGCGGCATGGGTAAAGCTTAAAATCGACACCCTAAGTGCGCTAGACTGCAAAAATTGCCTTTAGCGTTCTATTTGGAGAACGATCATGGAAGACCTCAACAGCCTTTATTACTTCACCCAAGTGGTGGAGCACGGTGGTTTTGCCGCAGCCGGGCGGGCGCTGGATATGCCCAAGTCGAAGCTCAGCCGGCGCATCAGCGAGTTGGAAGAACGCCTGGGCGTGCGCCTGCTGCAGCGCACCAGCCGGCTCAACACCCTGACGGAAATCGGCCAGGCTTATTACCAGCGCTGCGTAGCGATGCGGGTGGAGGCGGAAAGCGCCGCCGAGGTAATTGAGCGCAACCGCAGCGAACCGCGCGGCCTGGTGCGCCTGGCCTGCCCCACTACCCTGCTGAACTCGTGGGTGGGGCCGATGCTGACGCGCTATATGCTCAAGTACCCGCTGGTGGAGTTGTTGATTGAGGCCACCAACCGGCGTGTTGATGTGCTGCACGAGGGCTTTGATATCGCCCTGCGCGTGCGCTTTCCGCCGCTGGAAAACACCGACATGGTGATGAAGGTGCTGGGCAATAGCACCCAATGCCTGGTCGGCCATCCTCAATACGCGCAGTGCCTGGGCGAGGGCTTTGCACCAGAGGAATTAAGCCGCTTACCAAGCCTGTATTGGGGTGGGCAGCAGCGCGAGTATCAGTGGGAGTTGTTTGATGCCAACGGCGCTTCGTTATCCATTGCCCACCAGCCGCGCATGGTCACCGACGACCTGCGCGCCCTGCGTGACGGGGCCCTGGCGGGCGTGGGCATCGTGCATTTGCCCAAGGTGGCCGTGCGTGACGATTTGGCCGCCGGCACCCTGGTAGAAATGCTGCCGGGGTGGACGCCCAAGTGTGGCATCGTCCACGCCATTTTTCCCTCACGGCGAGGTTTGCTGCCGTCGGTGCGCACGTTGATTGATTTTCTTGGCGAGGAGTTTAGTCAGAGCGATATGGCGTAATGCATTGAGCCAACGGCCTATGCGCCTGCTAGCTGAATCAGCTATGGCATCAGGAGCGTTTCTTCGCCAGCAGTTCCGAGCGCCCGACTTGCGTGCGACTGGGTTCGGGCGTTAGCGGGCCAGAGAAACCCGCCGCTTCAATTTCGGCCTCCAAACCTCGGTAATGCGGCGCACTTTTGGCGCTGCGCAGGGTTTCCATACCGACGTTCCAGGCATGCACCATGTGCTTGGCCACATCGCGCCAGGCGGGTTCATTTTTCGCCGCCTCAATGACCTCCCGGCCAACCACCACGGCTGACTCGCACAGTGTTTCAACCATTACCGCGTACTGACGGGGAGAAATGCCTAACACGCCATTGAAAAACATCTCCAGCGACCGACCGGGCGTCCAGGTTTGCCTGCCGCCGATGGACAGACCAGGCGGATTGGAAGCGAAGCGCGGGTAGGCCTGAGTCGTAACTAGGTCACACACCGGGGTGAAGGCCACATCGTTGAGCGAGGTGTAGGCCAAAGCGATGTTTTTCGAATGGCAATCGGCATTGCGCACTACGTAGTTAGTCAGCAGATGCCAACCCAGGTGCTCCCGTTGGCTGCGCAGTAATGCGCTGGGTATGTACGGCCGCGTAGCGTTCCATACGCGCTCGGTGGTCGGCACATATTTCTCATGCGGCGGCAGGCCCAATAGGCCGCAAGCGTCCTCCAGGCCGTAGCAAGGAACACCGTTTTCATCGACATCGAAGCGATCAACCACCAGCACCCTGCCGTCTTCAGACATACGGCAACTGGCGACCGGCACTACGTTTAAGCGCTCGAGCACACGCAGGGTGTAAAACTCGTTGAAACCCAAAAATGGCGTTTGCGCATCGGAGCCTTTGATCAGGTGAAAGCCGGTGCGCAGGGTCGGTTTACCCAGTGCACTCTCAGGTGCTGGGGTGTTATCGGCAATAAACTTGGGTACCACGCCAGACACGGCCACCCGCGCATAGCGCCGAACCAGCGTGGCGAAGTGCTCGGCGGTGTTTTCGGCCTTCAGCAGGTGGCTGATTTCCAGCGGTTCCAGGTCAATGCCCGGGGCAACGCCTTGTGGCGTGACGGCGACGCGGCCGATGCCGGCACCACCGACTAAGCCCAGTAGGGACAAGTCTGTGCCGTCAAATAGCGAGCCGAACTCCTCACGGATCACGCCCAGCAGATAGCCCTCGGGAAGGTTCTGCCGAAAAAACGGGAACAGGTCGCGCGGCCAGCGCCAAGGCTCTTCGCGCACAGGCATGGCCAGACTGACGAAGTCTTCTAGCAAGGTTCCGGGGAGGTACTTGAGCACGTACTCATCGCGTTCACGGTAGAGGCTGGCCACCGTTTTGCCGCTAACGTGCACGTCCAGTTGCATGGGTTAGAAACCCTCTGAACGTTGTTCGGCGAGGATGTCTTCCACCGTGCGTTGGTGCCCGGCTTTGATAACTTTCAGGTCATAACCTGCCGCTTCCAATAGACGCAGCAGCACCGACACGCTCATATCGCCTTTGGCCAAGGTTTCCATACGCGCCACGGTTGAGCGTGCCACACCCGCACGATTGGCCAGGGCTTCTTGGCTGAGGCTGGCCGAAGCGCGACTGTCTTTGAGCATTTCTGCAACATCAGACAATGTGGTCATTTGTAGCCCTCAAGCCTCAATAAGAGCCTAAAAAAGAAAAAATGTAGCCCGTAAGCCACGAAATAATAACATTGAACCGAGGCCCCTGGGCTACAAAAAAGCGGATACAGGCCAATTCTGTAGCCCAAAAGCCACAAAAACCCTATACGCCTAACGCAGGCGTACGCGGCGGCACCTGGCGTTTGCTGCCGGTGGCTTCAAAGCCTGCCGCTAAGGCCAGCAGTTGCGAGTCAGCGTAGGCCTTGCCGGCAAAGGTCAGGCCCACTGGCATGCCGATATCGGCCATTACGCCCATGGGCACGGTAACGGTGGGCACGCCTAGGTGGCGAATGGCGAGGTTGCCGTTGGCGACCCACACGCCGTTGCTCCAGGCGATGTCGGCGGACACCGGGTTTACGTCGGCATCGGCCGGGCCTACGTCGGCAACGGTGGGAAACAGCACGGCGTCCAGGCCGAGGTTATCCATCCATTCCTCCAGGTCGATACGCCGGGTTTGCTCCAAGCCACGCAGGCCGTCGGGCAAGGTCGGGATCTGATCCCAGGGGGTAATGCCGCGCTCGGCCATGCGCACGTATTCGTCCATGCCTGCGGCCAAGTCGCCCTCACGGTTAGGCAAGGTGCCGGGGTCGTGGGGGAAGATTTTCAAGCCTTCGACGTCGACCAGGCGGTTCAGTGTGGGGTCGCCGTTGGCTTGCAGGAAGTCGTCAAAGGCCCAGGCGGACAAGTCCCAAAGCTCGTGGTGGAGGAACTCGGGCGAGACCAAGCCACGGTTGAAGACGGTCGGCGCGCCGGGGCGATCGCCTTCGCAGTTGGACACCAGCGGAAAGTCTACTTCGAGCACTTCCGCACCGGCGGCTTCAAGGGCTTGGCGTGCCTGCTGCCACAAGTCGATCACCGAGGCGCGGGTGATGATGCGCTGGCCAGTGGGGCCGCCAATGCCGGGGTTTTCGCTGGTACCGGCGTCGGGGTCGGCGTTGATAAACATACGCGGCACGCCCAGGCGTTTGCCGGCCAATGCCGCGGTGCCAGTGGCCAAGGCCGGGTACGAAGCTGGACGCACGGAGGCGACGCTAGGAATCGGCACCCAGGGTTGCAGACGCCAGAGATCGCCGCGTGGGTTGCTGTCTTCGGCAACCACTTGGTCGAGCACTTCCAGCAGGTCGGCCATGGTTCGCGCATACGGCACCACCACGTCCATGGTCGGCGTCAGCGGCCAGTTGCCGCGCACGGAAATCACCCCACGCGAGGGCGTGTAGGCGCACAGGCCATTGTTGGAAGCTGGGCCACGGCCGCTGGACCAGGTCTCCTCGGCCAAGCCAAACGCGGCAAAGCTAGCGGCTGTGGCAGTACCGGCGCCATTGGACGAGCCGGAAGCAAACGGTGCCGTGAGGTAGTTGGCGTTGTATGGGCTTTCAGCCCTGCCATAAACGCCGCGTTGCATACCGCCGTTGGCCATGGGCGGCATATTGGTTTTACCCAGGCAGATGGCTCCAGCGGCGCGCAGGCGCTCAATGGTGAAGGCGTCGCGTTGGGCGACCAGGTTAACGAACGCCGGGCTACCGGATGCCGCAGTAAGGCCTTTGACCAGGTAGCTGTCTTTAGCGGTGTAGGGAATCCCATCCAAGGGGCCAAGCACTTCGCCACGGGCGCGGCGGGCATCTGAGGCTTCAGCCTCTTTCAGTGCCTCGGGGTTACGCACCACCACAGCGTTAAGAGCGGTGGGCGTGTCGGCGCCATCATAGGCGTCGATACGTGCGAGGTAGGCCTGCACCAATTCAACCGCGGTGGTGCGCCCCGCTTCGAGCGCGGCGCGCAGTTCGGCAATGGAAACCTCGGTGACTTCAATCATGCTGGCCTCTTTCTCTCGGCAGTCGGCAAAACGGGTAGGACAATGCCCCCGTAACAAGGCGCCTATTCTGCCTTAAGCCAGGCACAGATGAAGAGTGCTAAGCACCGTGGGTGGCGCTACAGAGGTTTGCCGTGTCGCCTGGTCCATTCGCGCGCCACTTCACCCATGGTCTTGGGCGCACCGCTGCGTATCCAGGCCATAAATTCGCGGTTGAGTTTAAATTTCGGCCCGCAGTGCTCGGTCAAAAAGCGCCGTACGTTTTGCGTGGCACGGTAGTGTTTGTCCAGTGGAGTGTTGGGGGTAATGGGGTCTGAGTGCCAATCGAATGCCATGTTGTAGCCTTCCTTGATGAGGAAGACTTTGTACCGCAAAGCTGGCATGTCCGGTTATAGGCTCGGCCTGATAAATCCGGGTGAAAGCGTCGCCTGCGCTGTGCGCATCAGGGCGTAAAAAGCGAGCACTGCGCAAGGCACGGCGGATACCCCCATCAGGCTATCCGCCGCAGTCAACGTTTTAGCCTTTGATAAAGCTCAGCAAGTCTTCATTCAGCGCTTGTGCATGGGTCACGGCAAAGCCATGCGGCGCGCCCTTATACACTTTCAACTCGGCGCCCTTGATCAACTGCGCGGCCAGCTTGCCTGTGGTTTCAAACGGGACGATCTGGTCGCCGTCGCCGTGAATTACCAGAGTCGGCACATCGATCTTGGCCATGTCTGGGCGGAAGTCGGTGTCGGCAAAGGCGGTCACGCAATCCACTGTGCCTTTGAGCGATGCCAGTAGGGCAATATTCAGCGTTTGCGTCAGCACGCCGTCCGAGACCACTTGGCCCTGATTGATGCCGTAGAAGGGAGTGGCGAAGTCGGCGATAAATTGCGCGCGGTCTTTCAGCAGGCCGGCTTTGATGCCGTCGAATACGGCGCCATCAACGCCTTCTGGGAAGTCGGCGGTTTTGCCGAAGATCGGCGTTACCGCGCCCAGCAGCACCAGCTTGGCCACGCGCGCGGTGCCGTATTTACCGATGTAGCGGCTGACGTCGCCGCCGCCCATGGAGAAGCCCACCAAGGTGATTTCCTTGAGGTCCAGGTGCTCAATGAGCTGGGCGATATCGTCAGCAAAGGTGTTGTAGTCGTAACCGCTCCACGGTTGGCTGGAACGACCGAAACCGCGACGGTCGAAGGCGATGGTGCGGTAGCCGCGGGAACTCAGGTACTCCATCTGGTATTCCCACATATCAGCGTCCAGCGGCCAACCGTGGCTGAACAGCACGGGCTTACCGCTGCCCCAATCCTTGTAGTAGATCTCGGTGCCGTCTTTGGTAACGAAGGTGCTCATGGGTGTCTCCTGAAGTGTCCATTTTCATCGGGAAGAAGGCGTCGTAGCGCCCTCGTCTGCTCATACTATCTGCCGCGAATGTGACGGTGAATTGCATCGCTGTGCTGGATTGCGTTTTGGCTTATAGAGCTAAGCACGGTTCGCAAATTTGGCCTGCCACACAACGCGAACGCGAGCACTGGGATAAGCTCGCGGCGCTGGCCACTCCAGCATCTTTCTGTTTGCTGGAGCCTTTTATGCGTAGCCCCCGTAGTTCCTTGGCAGCCGCCCTCCTCCTGCTCACCGCCCTCGGGTGCAGCACCAGCGCCCAGGCCCGTGACAGTTTTCGGGTGTGCTGGAGCAACTACGCCGGCTGGCTGCCGTGGGGGTATGCGGCGCAGCAGCGGATCGTCGACAAGTGGGCGAAAAAATACGGCATCAGCATTGATGTGGTGCGCGTCGACGACACGCTGGATGCGGTCAAGCAATACACCGCCGGCCAATTTGATGGCTGCACCATGAACAACCTCGACGCCCTGGCTCACCCGGCGGCGGCCGGTATCGACACCACGGCGCTGATTCTTGGCGACTTCTCGGCCGGCAACGACGGCATTTTGCTGCGCGGCAAGAACGTGCGCGTGCAAGACCTCAAAGGCCAGGACGTGCAGTTAGTGAAAAACTCGGCGGCGCATTACCTGCTGGTGCGTGGCTTGGAGTCGGTGCAACTGAGCGAGGAAGATGTGACCGTAGTGCCGGTTGCTGCTGCCGACCTGGCCGCAAGCACGAGCGCCGCCGTGGCGGCCTGGAACCCCACCCTGAGCCAATTGCAGGCCAAAGGTGACAGCACCCAGGTGTTTAGCTCGCACCGCATTCCCGGCGAAATCATCCATATGTTCGCGGTCAACACCGACACGCTGCGCGAGAATCCGGCGCTTGGCCGCGCGCTTACCGGCGCCTGGTTCGACATTATGAAACGCATGAACGCGACCGATGACAAAGGCGCCGCCACCCTCGCCGCGATTGCAAAAAGTGCGGGCATTGAACTGCAGGATTACCAGGACCAACTGGGTAAAGCCCGCTCGTTCTACTCGGCACGGGGGGCTGTGGCGTTTGCCGAAAACCCAGCCTCGCCTGCCGCCATGGAAAGGGTCGCGGCGTTTGCCTTTAACCACGGCATGCTCGGCAAAGCCACCAGTGCGCAGAGCATTGGAATTTCGTTTGCCAACGGCGTGGTGGTCGGTAGCCCGGCGAATATCAAACTGCGTTTTGACCCGGCGTTTATGCGAGTGGCGGCGGATGGCAAGTTATAGATTGGTGCGTGCTGCTCCCCCTCACCCTAACCCTCTCCCCGAGGGGCGAGGGGACTGATTGGTGTTGGGTTGCAGAGCTCTATCAGCCACCACGGTAGAGCTCCCCTCTCCCGCTTGCGGCAGAGGGGCTGGGGGTGAGGGTTACCCTCTGAAACTTATGAAACGGCATCCAGCCAGCCCCCTCTCCCTAACCCTCTCCCCGCTGGGGCGAGGGGACTGTTTTGTGTTGGGTTGCAGAGCTGTATCAGCCACCACGGTGGAGCTCCCCTCTCCCGCTTGCGGGAGAGGGGCTGGGGGTGCGGGTTACCCTCTGAAACTTATGAAACGACATCCAGCCAGCCCCCTCTCCCTAACCCTCTCCCCGCTGGGGCGAGGGGATTGATTGGTGTTGGGTTGCAGAGCTGTATCAGCCACCACGCTGGGGCTCCCCTCTCCCGCTTGCGGGAGAGAGGCTGGGGGTGAGGGTTACCCTCTAAAACTGATGAAGCGGCACCCAGCCAGGCCCCCCCCCCCCACCCTCCCCCAGCCACTCCCTTGCCTTCTCCGGACTCGGTTCGACGCCGATGCCCAGCTCGTAGCATACGGCTACTTGCTGTTCAGCCAAGGCAAAGCCCTGCTCAGCCGACTTTACATACCACTCCAATGCAGCCCTTTCATTCCGCTCCACACCGTAGCCGTTCTCATAACAGAAGCCCACATTATACTGCGCCTCGGCATGGCCCTGTTCCGCCGCGTAGGAGCAATACTCAAACGTCTTGCTATAGTCCTGTCCGACCCCTTGTCCAGTGAAATAGCACTCCCCAAGCGCGTTCAACGATTCGGGATCTTTCAAAGCTTCACCTCGTTTATAGGCTTCTATTGCCCTTTCGTCACTTTGCCCGATCCCCTTGCCGTGTCTATAGCAATGTCCAAGCTTACCGATCGCCCGGACATCGCCTGCTTTATCCACGGCTTCCTTGTAGTAAACGAATGCTTTCGCCATGTCCGATTCGACGCGAACGCCGAGCAGGGGGCTGTAGCCCGTTTCATAGGACAGGCCGATTTCATAGATCAATTCGAAGCATTGTCTTTCCTTGACTAAGAAGTCAGCAAACTTTAGAAGCCTTTGCCCGTCTTCGTTCGGGTATTTTAAAGCGTACAACGTTCTCATACTCTCCAGAGGACTCGGTTTCACGGAGGCGGTCCGGGCAAGCAAGCTTCTCAAGGGAGACAGCGGCTTGCATGTAAACCGGTAGGTGCGATTATCGAAGCCCTGTAAATAAGCCGCGGTCAGCAGCTCCTCCGCTTGATCCAAGTCCTGGGGAACCCCCATGCCCGACATGTGTAGAAAGGCCAAGTTATGTAACGAATTTTTGTGTCTATTCTTGGCGGCCTGCTCATACCAGTACACCGCATTCGTAAAGTCCCGTTGAACGCCGTCCCCGTTGAGATAAAAGCCGCCCACATTGTACTGGGCGGGGCTAAATCCCTGTTCCGCCGCTTGCTTACACCAATAGAAAGCCTGAACGAAATCAGGCTGTTTCCCGTTCTTCCTGATGTAGGACAAGCCTATGGCATTTTGAGCCCGGCCCGTCTGCCGAGCCAAATTTCCGGACTTCTTGTACCAATTCCATGCACCGTAATAGTCTTCGCTATCATAAAAATGATCACCGATCTTCTCTATATAGGCGTCTTCTTCTTCACCGAGCCGCTCATGTTCTTCCGCTTGTTCATAATGCTCTGCCGCCAACCGATAGTCCTCCGCGTCTACCGCGGCTCTTGCCAGATGACAGTAGCATCGGTGAAGACTCTCTTTCGTTGAATCCCCATATCCGTACTTTCTAGCTTCCTTATACATCGCTATGGCCTGTTCGATATTTCTGTTTTCCCACGCTTGTTCACCAAGCTTGATATAGCAGCGGTATAAATGATATTCGCCATCGTCATCACCCTGCTCCAGGGCTCTAAGATACCATTCGATCGCGGTCTCGTACTCGGGGTCGTCATTATAATCCTCTTCCCCGAAATAGTAATTGCCCAGCGCGACCATCGCTTTTCCGGCGCCTAAGTCAGCCGCTCGTTCGTACCATGCCAAACCGCGCTCAATCTCATAGTGATTGAAGCACTTCTCGGCCGCTTCCATATAGTGTTCCTCAGCCGAGGTCCTCGCGGACCAGACTTCAGCCGCCTTCACGTACCACTCGGCAGCGGCATGGTCGTCCATATTCACTCCCTTACCTTCAAAGTAACACTGCGCCAAAGCGATCATCGCATCTTCATGGTCCATTTCAGCCGCTTTTTCAAACATCGCTATAGCCTCGTCATAACTCTCTTCCTCGTCGTACTCTTTACCATACTGATAATAGGCGTCCGCCAACCATTCATAGGCTTTGTCGATCCCTTTGCTTAGTGCCTGTTGGTAATATTCAATCGCTTTCGCATAACTTTGCTCTACGCCATGTCCATACTCGCAGCATACGGCCAGGTTCAGCAAGCTCTTGTCATGGCCATGCTTGAGTGCCTTGGCGAAGTATTCAAAGGCCTTCCCTTTTTCCTGCACATCCCTGGATTTATAGAACTGCTCGGCGATCCAATAAGCGCCTTCGGCGCACTGGCTCCTAGCTTCCTCGTCGCCTAATTCCGCCGCCTTCTCAAACCAGTGCACAGCCCCATAGGCATTCTTCGGACAGCCCCTTCCCTCTTTATAGCAATAGCCCATATTCCGCATGGCTACCTTACTGCCATTGTTCGCGGCCTGCTCATACCAATAGAGCGCTTGACCGTGATCCTGTGTCACTCCATGACCATTCGCATATAAAACCGCCAGATTGTTTTGCGCTGCTGCTGAGCCCCGCTGTGCGGCTTTTTCGTAGTATTCGGCCGCTTGACGATAGCTTTGATTCACGCCAAGGCCGTTTGCATAACTGTGCGCCAAGTAAAACAGCGCCTCCTGATTTCCGTACAATAACGCCTTCTGATAGTAATCAAAGGCCTGCTTCCGATCCTGCTCATCCGTTGATTTGCCGAGTCTTCTCCCCAGCTTAAACGCGATATCAGCACATTGCCTCTTTGCGTCCTCATCCCCAAGGCCGGCTGCCTTTTCAAACCAATATAAAGCTTGGACGTCATTTTGCTGAACGCCGGAGCCGTTCATCCATCTGTAGGCCAGATTGCTCATCCCGAACCGGTTGCCATTCTTCGCCGCCAGCTCGAACCAATACACAGCCAGCTGATCGTTCCGGGTCACACCCTCCCCATTCGCATACAGCACGCCGAGGTTGTTTTGAGCGCCGGAATGACCGGCCTTCGCCGCTTTTTCATAGCTTGGAACTACCGTGTTATATAATTTTAAAGCCTTCGCGTTCAGAGCCAACTCATAATAAAAATCCCCATACTCAAGCTTGGCCTGTCTGCAGCCGCGCTCCAGCGCCTTCGCAAACCAGCCTTGTGCCGCTTGAAGATTTTCCGCCCCATAGTGCCCGCGATCTCTATAGTAAACGGCTAAATAATAAGGAGCATCCTCATGGCCCAGCTCCGCAGCCTGTCTAAACCCATCCACCATGTCCCGGTTGTGATTTCTCGCGTTCCAAAGCCCGATCGCTTTGTTATACAGCTCGGATGCCGTAGGCTGGTAAACCACCGGACGAGGTGCAGGAGCCGGCTTCGGGACCGGGGGCTTCGATCTCTGCACAGGACTTTGCTGTACGGGCCTTTGCACGTAAGTCTGCCTGGGAGGAGCAGCCGGCGGCTTCGCGACCTGCTTTTTGTGCTTGGCGATAAAATCGGCAAACGTCGTCCGTGCCTCGACATTTCCCGGATAATGCAGGTTCACAAACTTGCTGACAAGCTCTCTCTCCGTGCCCCTGTATTTGCCGCGGTCCGTACCGGATCGAAAGCTTCCGGTCTTGTTCTGATTAAAGTTATAGGCCCGGATAATCGAGGATACCGTCCACTCCTCTATGCCGGTTAATGCCGACACCTTCTCCTGGGATTTATTCCCTACTATATACTCGTAAATGACCGATACATGCTGATCTCTGCTGTATGATTTGATTTTATGGAGCTCATCCGGATTAAAAGCCACCGTTCCCTCACCCTTTAGCCGTCTCGGAATAGGTAATCATTGCTCTTCTTGTTCGTCTTTGGTTAACTCCGCTCTTAACTCGGACAATTTCCCTTTAAATCTGCCGTTC
>LNAP01015457.1_pt2 | contig 11734 bp, 12 predicted proteins | sample 602601 | NCBI WGS metagenome assembly LNAP01 (sample SAMN02440304, study PRJNA202911) | soil metagenome | biome: Subtropical and temperate rainforests or woodlands; isolation source: soil samples (1 kg each in a 20% v/v slurry with milli Q water) were... ... | reverse complement strand
AGGGCAGGCGTCCATCCGCACGCGCGTCGGCCGCGAACTGCCCGCCGCGCTGGCCGTGGCCCCGCCCAAGTCGCAGACGTTGCGCGTCCTGCCCGGCCTTTACGACCACCGCCTGGAATCCGAATCCGCCGCCACCTTCTATGAAGACGCCTGGACCGTGACCTCGGAGGCCGACCGCATCGGCTACCGCTACAAGCAGGGCCGCCCGCTGCGCTTCCGCGCCCGCGAACAGCCCTTCGGCGCGGGCGCGGACCCGTCCAACATTGTCGACGCCTGCTATCCCATCGGCTCGATCCAGGTGCCGGCGGGCGTGGAGCCCATCATCCTGCATCGCGATGCCGTGTCCGGCGGCGGCTACGCCATGATAGGCACGGTCATCAGCGCCGACCTGGACAAGGTCGGACAGATGCAGCCTAACCAGAGCGCTCGTTTCGAAAGGGTGACGCTGGAGCAGGCCGTCGCCGCGCGGCGCGACTACCGCGCCCGCTTCGAGCGCTTGCATCAGGCGCTTAGCGGCTGACCCAAAGGGGCGCGGCAAGTCCGCGCCCAACTTCCCGTTTTTTTCCAGCATGCCGGCCTTGCCCCAGGCAAGGCCGGTGGGCGACGTGCGCCCGTTCCGCAGTCGAACCGCAGTATCCGATCCCGCCAGGAGATCCGTCATGGCCAATCTGACCCAACACAAACCGTCCGAGGAGACGGACAACTCGCTGCATGCCGTCGCCGACAGCGACCGCATGCCCCGCTATGCGCTCACCATGGCCTGGTGGGCCGTGTGCAGTGCGGTGTTCTACATCGTCGTCGGCGCGACCCTGGCGCTGAAGTACGGCGCCCGCAATGCCATCATCGGCATGGTGCTGTCCGTCATTTGCTATGGATTGATCAACGGTGTCATCAGCCGCTATGCCATCCGCACCGGCCTGTCGGTGGCGCTGTTCTCGCGCCGGCTTTTCGGCACCTCGGGCGCGGCGCTGGCCACCCTGATCTTCTTTGCCACCGCGATCTACTACGCGGTGTTCGAAGGCGCGGTCATGTCGGTCGCGGCGCATCATCTCTATCCGGCCGTGCCGTACTGGGCAGTGGCGCTGGCGGTGGTGGCCTACAGCGTGCTGCTGATCTTCGGCAGCGTGCAGCGCTGGCTGGACAAGTTCAACGGGGTGTTGCTTCCGTTCTATCTGCTGGGCCTGCTGCTGGCCGTGGTGATGGCAACGCAGGAGTACGGCTACAGCGACGCCTGGCTATCGTTCGGCCCGCCCGAAGGCCCCGTCGCCGGCGGTTGGTGGGACGCCTTCGTCTACTACATGGGCGTGTGGGTGCTGATGATGTTCACCTTCGACTATGCCCGCTTTGGCAAGCGCGAGGACCAGACTTACCACAGCCGCTACAACTTCGGCATGCCGTTCTACCTGGTGACCTTCCTGCTCAACGGCGTCGCCGGCATCTATCTGGTCAGCACCATTCCCAGCGACGCCGCGCTGTCGGAAGTGTCGGTGGTGCTGGCGCTGCTCAAGCTGATGGGGCTGGGCGGACTGTTGTTCGTGTGGATCACCCAGACCCGCATCAACACGGCCAACTACTACCTGGCCACCATCAATATGCAGGCGTTCTTCGCGCGCTGGCCGGGCACGCGCTGGCCCAAGGCGACCTGGGCGGTCATCGTGGGGCTGGTGACCTATGCGCTGATGCTGCTGGACGTGTTCTCCTATCTGCTCCAGGCATTGGCCTACCAGGGCGTCTTCGTGGTGTCTTGGGTGGCGGTGGCGCTGGTTCATATCCTGGGCGACCAGGAATCCGCGCCGCAGCATGGCGGCGGCGCGGCATTCAATCGCGCCGGCCTTGCAGGTTGGTTCGCCGGCGCAATCTGCGGCCTGGCGCTGATGCACACAGCCGGTTTCACTGCGACCCTGGCCGCTCCCGCCAGCTTCGTGGTGTCGGCGCTGGTGTACCGGATCTGCTCCACGGCGGCGGGACGAATGCAGGCACAGGGCGGCTGATGCCGCTCCCAGGCCGCGCCGCGCGCCGACGCGGCCTGAAACCGCCCTGTGTACACTTTCCAGCACTCCCGGAACTGGTGGAAAGGATTGAACATGCGCGTAGATCTGGCCGCATTGCGGCCTCAGCTCATACGGATTGCCCAGAGCGCGGATACCGGCGACGGCGCCCATGACCTGAGCCACCTGGAACGCGTCTGGAAAGCCGCAGCCAGCATGCTGGCGCACCATCCCGAAGCCGACGCCATGATCGTCATGGCCGCCAGCTACCTGCACGACCTGGTCAACCTGCCCAAGAACCATCCCGACCGGGCGCGCGCCTCGACGCTGGCAGCTGGCCAAGCCTTGCGGGAACTCCAGGCCATCGGCTACCCCGCCGCCAAGCTCGAAGGCGTGCATCACGCCATCGAAGCCCACAGCTATTCCGCCAACATACCGGCCCGGACCATCGAGGCCCGCATCGTGCAGGATGCCGATCGTCTGGACGCGCTGGGTCCGGTGGGGCTGGCCCGCATGTTCCATGTCGGCGGGCAGCTGGGGCGCGCGCTGGCGCACCCCACCGACCCCAGGGGCGCGCACCGGCGTCTGGACGACGGCATTTATACGCTGGATCACATCGAATTGAAGCTCGCGCGCATCGCCGGCACGATGCAAACGGAAGGCGGCCGCGTGCTGGCCGCTACGCGGCTGGACTGGATCCGGCGCTTCCGTGACGAATTCGTGACGGACTGGTCTGCATGACGGCAGGCGGGTGGCGCCGGGATTTTTGGAAACAAGAAGCAAGCGCAGCCTGGGAACGCCGTAGAGCCAGGGGATTTCCGCCATGGCGTAGATGCGTCCGCCCTGACTATCTTGGATAGCCCAGCCTACCGAGTCAGGAGATCTTCCATGGCACAGCAAACGGACAGCAAGCAACCCACGCCGGACCCCGCCGAGCGCAACGCGTTTTTCCCTTCGCCCTACTCGCTATCGCAATTCACCTCGCCCAAGTCGGACCTGTCGAACGCCGATTACCCGGACGCCTATCGAGGCGGCCGCTGGAAGATCCTGATGATCGCAGCCGACGAGCGCTACCTGCTCACGGGCAATGACACGTTCTTCTCCACGGGCAATCATCCTGTCGAGACCCTGCTGCCCATGTATCACCTCGACCAGGCGGGCTTCCAGATCGACATAGCGACCCTGTCGGGCAATCCGGTCAAGTTCGAATGGTGGGCTTTCCCCTCTGAAGACGCCAAGGTCGCGGCCCTATATCAGAAGTATGAACAGCAGTTCCGGCAGCCGCAGGTGCTTGCCGACGTCGTCACGGCCCTGGATCGCGACTCGGACTACCTGGCCGTGTTCATTCCTGGCGGCCATGGCGCGCTGATAGGCTTGCCGTTCAGCGCGGACGTGAATGATGCACTGCAATGGGCCATGCAAAACGACAAGCATGTCATCACGCTATGCCACGGCCCCGCTGCGCTGCTGGCGACCGGCCTGGACGGCGCGAGTCCGTTTCATGGCTACCGCATCTGCGCCTTCCCCGATGGCATGGACAAACAGACGCCAGGCATCGGCTACATGCCCGGCCCCTTGCGCTGGTTCTTTGGAGAAAAGTTGGCGGAACTAGGCATTACCGTCATGAATACCGAGGTCGACGGAAGCACCCTCCAGGACCGCAAGCTGCTCACGGGCGACAGCCCCTTCGCCGGCAACAACCTGGGAAAGCTCGCGGCGCGCGCCTTGCTGGATGAGGCGGCCGCCATCGAAGGCCGCCGCAAGTAGTCCCGCATTAACGGCCTGCGGGGTTCGCGGGCAGCGCCTGGCCTATAAGCGGCGTCGCCATCAAAGTACGAAGCAATCCGCCGAAGCACGCACCGTCATGTCGCTGACCGAAACTCCCCAGGGCTGATCGATGGCCAGCAGTACCGCATCGGCGATGGATCCGGGCTCCAGGGGCATATGCGTGATGCTCTCCGGATCGCGCTGATCGGAGGGCAAGGAACCTTCCTGCAAGCCCTTTGCCATAGTCACGAATTGCTCCATGTTGGCCCCGACTATGCCGACGGCGGCGGCCTGATTGACAACGGCCCCGCCGATCCCTGTGCTGGGCACGCCTGTCGGTTTGATGGTCGTCACCTTGATCTTTCCGCGCGCTTCCATTCTCACGGCTTCCGACATGAAATTGACTGCCGCCTTGGTGGCGCCGTAGATTGCCGCGCCCACCACCGGAGAATTCCCGTATATGGAGGAGATGTTGACCAGGTGGCCGCGCCCCTGCGAGATCATCTGATCATGCGCGGCAATCATGCCGTTGAGTACGCCCTTCATATTGATGTCGATGCAGCGCATCCAGGCATCGTAGGCAAGGGCGTGATCGGCGACGAAGGCAAGCGGCATGATGCCTGCATTGTTGAGCATCACGTCGACCGAACCATATTCCCGCACACTGGCGTCGACGAGGCGCTTCAGGTCATCCAGGACGCGGACATCCGCGGCACTGGCCTGCGCCCGCCCGCCGGCCGCGACAATGCCCGCCACGGTTTCTTCCGCCGCCGCCACGTTGACGTCGCCACACGTCACCAGCGCTCCGCGCGCAGCGGCCTTCTGCGCGACGAGGCGTCCGAAGCCGCCGCCAGTGTGACGTCATACGTCTGGCGGGCACATCCATCGGCGCGTTTTACGGCCGTTTCCAGGACAAGGAAACTTTTCTGGCCGCAGTCCTGGATGCCGCCGTTACCGAGGAGCAAGCGCGAGCCGACAATCTCGTCTGGCAAGATGCCGTCTGGACCGAAGGCACCGCGTCGGATATCGCCGCCGCCATTGTCGTTTTTTACGTCGACGCCTGTCGCCAAAACCAAGGAATGTACCGGGCTGTACTGCGGGATTTTGCGGTGGATGCCCCGGAATCGCACCCCTTGCGCGTCTTGAACACCCACATCCATACCGTGTTCGTACCCGCTCTGGCACGCAAGATGCAGGCCAAGGCAGGCGAAGACGTCGAATCGGAGATCCGCAACGCCATGCAGATGCTGATAGGGACTGTCTCGGTGATGATGTTGGCGAACCCGGGCCCGCTGCGCCTAGAAGACGATGCAATCAAACCGAAGCTGGCTGAAATGATGCGGCGGCTGCTGCGGCTGGCCTGAGGCCGGTGGTTTCGGCAGCCGAAACCACGCACACAAGCAAAAGGCCGTCAGCGATAAATCGCTGATGGTCGGGGCGGTGGGATTCGAACTCACGACCCTCTGCTCCCAAATTAGAAACGCGCGAACGTCGGCGAACGTCAGCGAACGAATAACCAACTGATTCATAAGGCTTTATACAAATTTCCTTGTTCGTCGACGTTCGCTAATGTACGCTGACAGCCGCAAAAATGTTGTCCCATATGTTGTCCCATATGGCGCATGAGGCAGAAGAACGGAGAGATTCGAGGAAATATGACGAGATACCCAAAACGCGGAAAAGGTGCGCGGTGGACCGTCAAAGAACTGGAAGCGGTACCGGCGGAATGGGTCGGTGATCACCTGGCCGATGGGGACGGCCTGACGGGGGAAATCCGCATTCAGCGCGGCACGATGGCCGTGGTGTGGCGATACGCCTATCGCATGGGCGACAAGGTAAAGAGATTCTACTGCGGCTCATGGCCGGAGCGCACACTCGACGAGATCCGCTCCGCCAGGAACAAAGCGCGGGCGGACATTAAGGCGGGCCGCAATCCGTCAGCCGTCCGCGACTTGGAGAAAGCCCAGGTGCGGGAGGCTATGGCAGCTGAATCTGCCGCTGTAACCGCCGCTGAAGAAGAGGCCACGACCGACGCCCTTTCGTTCCAAGAGATGTATAAAAGCTGGCTGGAATCGGGAGTGAAGCGAGCAGATGGCAACACCGAAGTGAAGCGCATCGTTGAAAAGGACGTGCTTCCCTTGATCGGTGATACTCCCGTGCGATCAATTCGCGAGAAGGATATTGAGCGAGTGATCCGCTCGATTGTCGGCCGCGGTTGCAATCGGCTTGCCGAGGTGACCTACCAAATACTGGGCCAGATGTTCCATTGGGCAGAAAAGCGCCAACCATGGCGAAAGCTGCTTTCGGAAGGAAATCCGGTTGAGCTGGTTGAGCTCGGGGTGCTCCTGGCGGACGATTACGACCCGGATAACGCGCGCGAACGCGTTCTCCCGCCTATTGAGATTGTCGAGCTCCAGACTCGATACCGCGAGTTGGAGGACCAGTATCTCGCTTCGGATGACAAGCGAAAGAGGAAGCCTCCATCCAAGGCGTTGCAGGCAGTTTCCTGGATCTGTTTGAGCACGCTATGCCGGGTAGGGGAACTGCACCTAACCGAAATTACGCATCTCGATCTCCGACAAGGTACGTGGTTCATTCCCAAGGCGAACGTCAAGGGCAGAAAATCACAGAAGCGCGACCACCTGGTCTTTCTGTCACCCTTCGCAGTCAAGCATTTCGAGACCCTTGTCAGCCTGGCAGGATCATCCCGCTGGCTCCTACCTTCGCGCGACAATGATGACGCGGGGGTAGACCAACCGATGTACAAGCAGGCCTTTACTAAACAAATCAAAGATCGGCAAGCCATGTTCAACGGAAAGCCCAAAGCACGCCGCGCTTCGGACAGCTCCCTGGTGCTCGGCAAAGGCCAAAACGGTAATTGGACGCCTCATGATTTACGACGAACGGGGTCGACCATTATGGAATCACTGGGAATCGATCCAAACATCATCGACCGCTGCCAAAATCACGTCATTCACACGGGCAAGAACCGTGTCAGGCGGCACTACCAGCTCTACGACTACGCCGACGAGAAGCAAGCAGCATGGGCGAAGCTCGGCGACTATTTGGAAAGACTGCTGTCGGGAGCTGTGGCGCCAGCCGAGCTTCAAAAGCGGCTAACCGCCAAGCAACTACTCGCGGCGTAAAAAAAGCCGAAGACCGTTCGGTCTTCGGCTGTTGGACGCAGGCGGGCAAGCCTAAATCAAGCCCTTCTGGGCCATAGAAAGGCCGCTACCTGCCGCCACGATCACGTGGTCGACCAATGTCACATTGACCAGAGCCACGGCTTCCTTCAACCGCCGCGTAACCTCAACGTCCGCCCTGCTTGGCTGCGACGGTTGTGGGCAATCAAGATGGAATGCGCGTTGTGCCGAATAGCCGCCTTGACGACCTCGCGTGGATACACGCTCGTCTCAGACAGCGTGCCTCTGAACATCTCCTCGAAGGCGATCATCCTCAACTGCGCATCAAGGAACATAACGCCGAATATTTCGACGTCCGACAACGCCAGCCGCCTCACTATGTAGTCGATAGCGGCGGATGGCTTGGCCACTGGCAAGCGGCTACCCAGCGCCCCCTCCAATTGCAGCGCAGCTGCACATAGCAGCTCTTCCGGGGTTGCGGCTCGATAGAGGCCGCCCGCCTCGCGCACAACCGGTGCCCCTTGCGCAACCTCCGGCACCTGCCTTTCTCCTGCCCACGCACTACTGAAACTTAGTTGCATTGCTCTCTCCAAAAGCGAGGGTTGCCTATCAACCCATTGCCCTTCGGTCGTCAACAATCCTCGGTGTCAGATCGGGCTTGCGTACCGACATTCATTTGCCCCATGTGCATTGTCCAAAGGGCATTTCGCAATGACATCGCCGACGACGTCCAGAAGCGAATTCGCTTGCGGGCTAGCACGACTGCCGCCACCGGTGCCGATGTCGAAGTTCGATCGGCTTGGGAGTAGGAAATCTCACTTAACCTGGAATTTTCCGAAAAAGCTCTTCTGGGCAATCGCGGATGATCGAGCGTGGCGTGGAACGGCTCGCAGTAGTCGAGCGGTTCCATCTGCGAGTTGAGGCAGAGCATCGCGAAAGCCTCGGTGTCTCGGTCCGCGAGCTGGGCCCAGATGTATTGGCGTGCGGCCGCAGGTGACATGTGCCGGCCTGGACGGAGCGCGCCGCGGCCTCGCGCGCAGTGGCCATGGCCGCGCACCGCCAGGAGGAACCGCCGTCGGCGGGTCCGGGCGCAGGGCGCGGCCCGGGCCACTTTCGCACGCGAAAGTCTCGAATGGGTGATAGCCACCAGCAAAAGAGTGCTGGCGATCAGAAGACAAGGCGGCGGACGTCGATGGTGGTGACGTTGGGGCCAAAGGCACGGGTGACGGCGTTTTGTACGAGAGTCTGCAACAGCGTCCGGCGCCAGGTTTCGATCGGGAAGCCGGCCGTCGGCGGCGTGGTGTTGATCGACTGGTCGAGGCTCATCGCAAACGCGAACTGGTTCGCGTTGTGGATCGGCTCCCAGGTGTGCAGGTCCGATCGCAGGCCGTATTTGACGCCGGCGCCGGCCAGCGTGTCTTCATCGAACAACACCTCCAGCTTGTACGGGCTGAGATCAGCCAGGTGATTCAATTTGGCGACGTCGAAATGATTGTGCAGCAGGCGCGCGACGCAGTGGTTCAGGTCGATGTCCGACAGCAGCGTGATCTGGACGGTATCGTTCTTCTGCGTCGGGGCTGCGATGGAATGGACGTGCAGCGGGGTCAGCAGGGCGACGTCGGCGACGGGCATATACAAGCTCCAGCGTAGTGAGAAACGAACGAGTCTACCCTCGATCCGCAGCGGTCGGGCATGACCGTTAGAAGTCAGGTGGTTGGATCTGTGGCACGTGGCAGGTTGCGGCCAGGCAAGTGTCGACGTTCAGCGCGCTTGGGAATGACATTACCGTCAAATCAATGAATTACGAGAAATGCGTCTTTGACTTTGGTTCCATCGCGTCACTCAAGTTGGGATTTTGCTGTGGACGCGTCACTTAACTTGGGATTTTGATCAACCTTGGGGATGAAGGCCGGTTTCGGCCAGAAGCGGTCATCGGCGATTCTCTTTGGTCCCGTACACCAGGCGGTCTGGTCGCCAACCTTTCGAGGGGAGAAGGATGAAGGAAACCAGCACGAAATTGACGTCTCATGTTGGCGGGCTCATCCTTCCCGCTGATTCCTTAGTTCACGGCGAGCACGCTACCCCTTAAATTTCTCCAGGCGGTATGCAGAATCCTCGAGTTGGGTCGCGCTGGGAGAACTACCCGCCAACATCCACCGCTTCGCCAACTTCAGATCCCGCGCAGCGTTGACAGCGATCACAGAATGAAGCCGGCCGTCGCGAAACTGGAAGAGGCTGAACTTGTCCTCTGTCATGTCACCCCGAACGACATACGGTTCATCGGCAGAGGGCAATCCGAGCACCTGCATATTTAAATTGTATTGATCCGACCAAAACCACGGGATCTCGGCTACCGAGGCAGGTAGCCCAGCCAGGGATCGTCCCACCGCAATACCCTGGTTCTGAGCGTTCGCCCAGGACTCGAAACGGATGCGCGCGCCCACTTGTGTACTCGGCCAGCCGCAGGGTTGGTTTGCCACATCACCCACCGCGTAGATATCCGGATCAGACGTGCACCCAAATGCGTTGACCAGGATGCCATTGTCGACGTCCAGCCCGCATTCGACAGCAAGCTCAACGCCTGGCGCGAGGCCCACTCCAATCAGCACTAGGTCTACCGTCTGCCGGCCCTGGCTGGTGATGGTGTCGAGGCTCCCATCTGAATTCCGCTCGATGGCCAAGAGAGAGCTGTTCAGCCTGACGTCGACGCCGTTATCGCGATGCCTTTGCATCAAGAAATCGGAGATCACGGGCGGAACAGATCGCGCACACAAGCGGGTGTTTCCTTCCAGCAATGTCACCTGCGCGCCGAGCTGAGTGGCCGTCGCGGCGACCTCAAGACCAATCCAGCCGCCGCCAAGAACAAGCAATCTGCCGCCGCCAGCTCGCTTTAGCGCGATCCGTACTTTCATCGCGTCGTCCCAACTGCGCAGTGTATGGACGCCGGGGAGCTCTATGCCAGGAAAATTAGGAACGCGGGCGCGGCCACCTGTGGCAATAACAAGCTTGTCGTAGGAAATATGGTCGCCACTGGACAAAGAAACTACCTTGCAATGCCTGTCGATCCCAGTTGCCCGGATACCGAGTCGCAAGTCGATTCCAGCCGATTGCGCCTGCTCAACAGATAGCAGATACGCCGGTTCGATTTCCGAACCGGCCAGTATGCTTTTGGACAATGGAGGACGCTCATAAGGTGCGAGCGCTTCTTCTCCGATCAGGGCAACCTTGGCCTCAGGCATGTGCTCGCGCACACCCAGGCGCCGGACTGACCGGCGCCGATGACCACAGTTTTCATTTCGATTTCCTAGCGGGCCGCGGGACGCAAATAGATGACCCCGCCCTCCACCTTGATCTCATGGCAATGCAAATCCTGAGTGCAGGGAGCTCCCTTCGCCTTTCCCGTGCGAATATCAAAAGTGCCTTCGTGAAGGGGGCATTCGATCAGACCGCCCTCCTGAATAAGGCCATCCGACAAGGCCGCGTCGCCATGGGTACATTGGTTATCAGTGGCGAAGACTTCGCCGTCCAGGTTGTAGAGGCAAATTTTCTGCCCATCGACCTCTACGGGTAAAGTCTCCTCGCCTTCGATATTTGCGTACGGCGCCACGTTGATCCAGTTCATGATTACGATCCTTTCAGTGGTTCGTCCGTCATCAGGTCGATGTAGTGGTTTTCCATGTGGTGCAGCGCCTCTTCCAGCGGCGCCATCGGGCCAGGTTGGAAAAATCTTGACCCCGAAGCGTTTTGCAGCGATTCAACCATCACCGCGTCCTCTGCGATGATCTGTTTGACAAAGGCTCGATACTTAGTCAGCTCTTCCTCGTAGTTGGGAATGGAGAAGGCCGCTTCGGGGAAAAGCAGGTAGCAGACGACGCGCGTTTCGTTTGGCGAGATCGGCCAGACGTGCCACATGCGCAGGCTGTCCGAACGCATGGATAAATTCAGATTGGGATAGATCCCTGCCTTGCAGGCGATGCCGGACGACTTGTCGGTTGCCCACGGAAGCGTGGGGAACACCTGCTGGCCGCTCGTGGAGTGCGGCCGCGCTTCGTACTGCGTGTGCCAGCCGCCATTGGGCTCGAGCTGAAACTTTAGCTTCTCGCCTTTAACGAAGCCGCCAAAGGTACTTTTATGAATCACACCAACGTGATAGATGTCGATGAGGTTCTCGACGAGAAATTTCCAATTGCATTTGACGTCGATCTCGACCTTATCAGCAAGCCTGCACTCGCCAGACTGAAACCACCACAGTCCTTTCTCGTACGGCGCGATGTATTCCTCGAATGACATGGGACTTTCGGCGAAATTGGTGAAGATCCAGCCGCGCCAGATCTTGACCGGCAACGGCTTGAGCCGGGCGCCGCTCATGTCGACTTCGGATTCCTTCATGCCCGGTGCGGCAATTAGCTTGCCACCCACGTCGAATAGCCAGGCGTGATAGGGACAGCTGAAGTCCTTGGCGTGGCCACACCCACTGGCAACAGCTACTCCTCGATGCAGGCACATGTTCATGCACACCTGGATTTCGTTTTCGGCCGGTCGCGAAATCAGGATGGGCTCGTTCATGACGCTGAAAGTCATGTAGTCGCCGACATTCGGAATTTCTTCGACACGGCCCACGGAAAGCCAGTGTGTCATGAAGATGCGCTCTTTCTCCAGCGCGTAGATTTCTTCGGAACTGTAGACGCCGCCGGGCAAATGGCGCGCACGCAGAAGGCTCTCGCGGGTTTTCTCGAAGCGGGGGGATAGCTCTCTCAGCTGGATGGTAGCGGTTTGCATCTGGTGTCTCCGTGGGCAGTTAATACTGTGGAGAGAAGTTTATGATTGACATCGATC
>LNAP01006157.1_pt1 | contig 11736 bp, 11 predicted proteins | sample 602601 | NCBI WGS metagenome assembly LNAP01 (sample SAMN02440304, study PRJNA202911) | soil metagenome | biome: Subtropical and temperate rainforests or woodlands; isolation source: soil samples (1 kg each in a 20% v/v slurry with milli Q water) were... ... | reverse complement strand
CCTGCCGACTCAGAATGTTGCTTCCAGTACTACCGCACCGGGCCTACCGGACACGGCGACTGGCAATAATGCTTCTGTCAGTGACGACATTCCACGCGCACCAAGTGATACCAGTGCAACTGCACCTACTGAAACACCAGTGGCTGTAAGCAAAGACCTCATCCAGATCAAAACGGATGTGCTCAACCTGGCTATCGATCCACAAGGTGGTGATGTTGCCCAACTGACGTTGCCGCTGTATCCACGTCGCCAGGACCATCCGGAAATTCCATTCCAGTTGTTCGATAACGGCAACGAGCGGACTTATCTGGCCCAGAGCGGTCTGATCGGCACCGACGGTCCGGACGCAAGTCCAGCCGGTCGCCCGGTTTACTCCTCCGAGAAGAAGATCTACCAACTGGCTGACGGTCAGGACCAAATGGTCGTGGACCTCAAGTTCAGCAAGGACGGCGTCAACTACATCAAGCGTTTCACCGTAAAACGTGGCTTGTATGACGTAACCGTTTCCTACCTGATCGACAACGAAAGCGCCAAGCCTTGGTCGGGTGCGATGTTCGCCCAGCTGAAGCGTGACGCCAGCTCCGATCCTTCTTCCAGCACTGCCACCGGCACCGCGACTTACCTGGGCGCCGCCCTGTGGACAAGTAACGAGCCGTACAAGAAAGTGTCGATGAAGGACATGGACAAGGCTCAGCTGAAAGAAACCGTTAACGGTGGTTGGGTTGCCTGGTTGCAACACTACTTCGTGACCGCGTGGATTCCGGCGAAGGGCGAAAACAACCTCGTCCAGACCCGTAAAGACAGCAAAGGCAACTACATCATCGGCTACACCGCTCCGGCAGTGACCGTTGCACCAGGTGCAAAAGCCGAAGTCAGCGCTGTTCTGTACGCCGGTCCAAAAAGCCAGGCTGTGCTGAAAGAGTTGTCCCCAGGTCTGGAATTGACCGTCGATTACGGCATTCTGTGGTTCATTGCCCAGCCTATCTTCTGGCTGCTGCAACACATCCACGCGCTGATCGGTAACTGGGGCTGGTCGATCATCTTCCTGACCATGCTGATCAAGGGGATTTTCTTCCCGCTGTCGGCTGCCAGCTACAAATCCATGGCGCGCATGCGTGCAGTGGCACCGAAACTGGCTGCGCTGAAAGAGCAACATGGCGATGATCGGCAGAAAATGTCGCAAGCCATGATGGAGCTGTACAAGAAAGAGAAGATCAATCCGCTGGGTGGTTGCTTGCCAATCCTCGTGCAGATGCCGGTTTTCCTTTCGCTGTACTGGGTTCTGCTGGAAAGCGTTGAAATGCGCCAAGATTACTGACCTGTCGATCAAGGATCCGTTCTTCATTCTGCCGATCATCATGGGTGCAACCATGTTTATCCAGCAGCAGTTGAACCCGACTCCTCCGGATCCGATGCAGGCGAAGGTCATGAAGCTGATGCCAATCATCTTCACCTTCTTCTTCCTGTGGTTCCCGGCTGGTCTGGTGCTGTACTGGGTTGTGAACAACTGCCTGTCCATCGCCCAACAGTGGTACATCACTCGTAAAGTCGAAGCAGCTACCAAAGCAGCTGCCTGATTTACACTGTGGATAACCACTCAAAACGCCCCCTAGTGGGGCGTTTTGCTATCTGTCACTTTTGTCTGGGTACTGGTTTATGAGCGTTCCTCGGGAAACCATCGCAGCTGTCGCCACCGCTCAAGGTCGCGGTGGTGTGGGCATCGTCCGTATTTCCGGGCCGTTGGCGAGCATTGCTGCCAGGGCGATCAGCGGTCGGGAATTGAAACCTCGATTTGCCCACTACGGTCCGTTTCTCAACGAAAACGAAGAGGTGCTGGACGAAGGCATCGCGCTGTATTTCCCCGGACCGAACTCCTTCACCGGCGAAGATGTGCTTGAACTGCAGGGGCATGGCGGGCCGATTGTTCTCGATATGCTGCTCAAACGTTGTCTGGAACTGGGCTGTCGTCTGGCTCGGCCAGGAGAATTCAGTGAACGCGCCTTCCTCAACGACAAGCTCGACCTGGCCCAGGCGGAAGCCATCGCCGACTTGATCGAGGCCAGTTCTGCACAGGCTGCGCGAAATGCACTGCGTTCGTTGCAAGGCGCATTCTCCCTGCGTGTGCATAACCTCACCGAGCAGTTGATCGGCCTGCGCATCTACGTCGAGGCTGCGATCGATTTCCCGGAAGAAGAAATCGACTTCCTGGCCGACGGCCACGTACTGGCCATGCTCGACAAAGTGCGCGATGAATTATCCACAGTACTTCGTGAAGCTGGGCAAGGTGCTTTGCTTCGCGACGGGATGACCGTGGTCATTGCCGGCCGGCCAAATGCCGGCAAGTCCAGCCTGCTGAATGCCTTGGCCGGTCGAGAAGCCGCGATCGTGACCGAGATTGCCGGCACCACCCGGGATATTCTTCGCGAACATATCCACATCGATGGCATGCCGTTGCACGTGGTCGACACCGCCGGTCTGCGGGATACCGATGACCAGGTGGAAAAAATCGGCGTCGAGCGGGCGTTGAAAGCCATCGGCGAAGCAGATCGGGTGTTGCTGGTGGTCGATGCGACCGCTCCTGAGGCACTTGATCCGTTTGCGTTATGGCCGGAGTTCCTTGAAATCCGCCCGGATCCGGCAAAAGTTACGCTGATCCGTAATAAGGCTGACCTGACGGGAGAAGCGATTGCCCTGGAAGTCAGTGACGATGGCCACGTCACCATCAGCCTTAGTGCCAAATCTGGCGGTATGGGGCTGGAATTGCTACGCGAACATCTCAAGGCCTGCATGGGTTACGAGCAGACTTCGGAAAGCAGCTTCAGTGCACGCAGGCGTCACCTTGATGCGTTGCGACACGCCAGCGCATCCCTTGAGCATGGCCGTGCGCAGTTGACTCTGGCGGGTGCTGGCGAGCTGCTGGCGGAAGATTTGCGCCAGGCTCAGCACTCTTTGGGTGAGATCACCGGCGCATTCAGCTCGGATGATCTGCTGGGACGTATTTTTTCCAGCTTCTGCATCGGAAAATAGCGAGCATTCCGGTGCAGTCCAAAGCCTTCCGCTTTTCTCTTTCTATACCGTTTAAATTAGGGCTTTTTGTTCTGCTATTGGTTTGTATGTTCCGCACGAATCCGCATAGAATTGTTCCCATAGTTGTTCCCTGATTGGATTTACAGCTTCTACGTGGGAACAAAAAGTGTTCCCACTTCAGCTGAAATCTGGTGGAGAAATCAGTTTTTCATGGGAGCAAATAGCGGGAACGATCGAGCGGAAAGCCAATACCAAAAGGCTCCTCGGCGATTGTTCCCATAGCCGGTAGCTGTTCCCAGATTCGGCGTAATCCTGGGAACAAATAGAGGGGGCGAATCATGGCGCTTACGGATACCAAGCTGCGGAGCCTCAAGCCGAGGGAACAGAATTTCAGCGAATCGGACGGGGCCGGGTTGTTTATCGAGGTGACACCAAAGGCCGTCAAGGTCTGGCGCATCCGCTATCGGTTGAATGCCAAACAGGAAAAGCTAGCGCTGGGGGAATATCCCGCTTACTCGTTGGCCGAAGCCCGGCAATGGCGCGATGACTGCGCGGCGCTGGTCAAACGTGGCTTGTCGCCGATGGCTCTGAAGCGCGGTGATCCAATCTCTGCCGGCACAAAACCCGAGGTCAAGGAGTTGGCGACTGCTTTCCTGAAAAACTGGTGTTGGCAAGCGCTGGAGAAGGTGAAAGCAAAAGAGGCCGAAGCCAAGGCCGGGGACACGCTGGAAGCCTTCGCATGGCGCTGGTATGCCGAAGTTGCCGAGCCGAACAATAGCACCCCCCGCAACATCAAGCGCGTACTGGAAAAGGATGTGATTCCGGCGATTGGGGCGATGCAAGTTGCCGACGTAACCGTGACCGACGTGTTGACGATTACCGACCGCATCAAGGCGCGGGGAGCCGATCAAATGGCACTGCAAACCCGCAACGTAATGAAACGCTTGTTCGCTTATGCCATTGCGCGGGAAAAAATCACGTTCAACCCAGCAGCGGCAGTGGACGCGAAGTTCATCGCCAGTGCCAGAAGCCGCGACGTGGCCCTGACCTCGGATGAAGTCGGTAAGCTGCTACGGGCGATCTATCAATCATCCATGAAGCGGGCACACAAGCTGGCGCTGCACCTGCTCATTCTGTGCATGGTGCGGAAATCGGAACTGATCGAGGCGCGGTGGAAAGAAATCGACTTCGACAAGGCCGAATGGGCAATTCCCGGCGAGCGCATGAAGAAGGACAAGCCGCATCTTGTCTCGTTATCCAGGCAAGCCGTGGCGATGTTCGAGGAATTGAAAGGGCTGGCGAGCGGCTCCGAATGGGTATTCCCCAGCCGGGGGAGCCTGACTCAGCCGATTGCGAAAAGTACTCTGAATGTTGCCGTGCGGGCGCTGGAAATCGACGTGCGGGACTTCGTGATTCACGACTTCCGGCGGACGGCATCAACCCACCTGCACGAAGCCGGGTTTAATTCCGACTGGATCGAGAAGGCGCTTGCCCATGAAACCAAAGGCATCCGGGGCGTTTATAACCGGGCGCAGTATGCCGACCAGCGACGGGAGATGCTGCAATGGTGGGCGGACCACGTGGATAGCCAAATCGAGGAAGGGCGGAAGGTGATTATTGGGCGTTTCGGTAAGGCATACCGGACGGCATGACGGTTTGACTCGCCTTCCGAATCGGGAGCGAAGCGTGATAGGAGCGCGATGATGAATGAATTTGGAATTGACCCACTGTGGTGCCTGCACGATGAATTCACGGTGGAACAGGCTGCAGCATTGATTGCCGGATACGATCCCGGCTACGTTGCCCGGTGCAGCAACGACACCAACTTTCAAAGTGATTTTTCCAGGTTATACCCGGCGCGAACAGCGCTTATCAATGCGATCAACGCTAAGCGGTTGAAGGCTGCACTGCGATCCTCGGCGCGTGAGTATGGTTATGCTGACCGAATCGCAGACATCGACTATGGGGAAGCGGAATACCTGCAAGCATTCGGCACAACGGCAGAAGAAGATGAAACCCTGTCCAGAGACCATTCTTGCTTTTACAAGCCGTTTCCTGATTGGACGCTCAGTACTGTAAGCCGTGACGATCTGATGGCATGGCTTGAAACCCGGAACTACCCCAAAACCGGATTTTTCTTTCCGACCGTAACCGATGCCCCCGACTATCTTGACCGGAAGCACCCTCGGTATTCGGCAAAGCTGGCGGCGGCAGTAAAGGTTTGGCAAGCGATGGATGATGACAATCTGTTGAGTGGTAAGGCTGTCAAAGACGCAATACGTGAATGGCTTGAATCCCGTTACAAGGAACTTGAATTGATCTGGAACGGCAAAATCAACAAAACCGGGATTGATGAATCCGTGAAAGTGGCAAATTGGAAAACTGACGGCGGTGCTACGAAAACCCCCGGCTGATAACCTACCCACCCCAAAAACCCGCGCCAATGCTGGCTTCCTCGGCTAGCACCGCTTCAAACCTACCCACCCCCTACAGGGGAAACCTGCCTACCCACCCCCCTGTTTTTCGAGGCAGGTTTTCGTAACCTGGCCTGTTATTCAAGCTGGAGTTGTGACGATTTAATTCGAGCCATGCCGGTATGTTCCGGCGAATGCTTCGGAGTCACGAGCATGGCTGCACAAATCCAAATCGCACTGACCATTCTTCGGCGCAAGCAAGTTGAAGCCCGTACTGGGCTTTCCCGCTCCACCATCTACGCCAAACTGCGGCACAACCCGAAAAGGCCAGGCGACTTCGACCCGACCTTTCCGAAGTCGGTTTCTGTAGGCGCAAAAGCCGTCGGCTGGATCGAGGCGGAGATTGATGCTTGGCTGACCGCCCAAATCGAGAAGAGCCGCAAGGCTTGATAGGGGCGGCAATGGACTCCTACAAAAAAAACGCCGGGAGTGTTGGCGACTGGCGCATCGGTTGTTCCAAGACCTGGCAGGCGGACATTGGCCGCTCTCTGACCTTTGCCGAGGAAGCGCCTCAGCCCCTTGAGTCACACCGCATCGACCTGATCGGAGAATAACACTATGTCAAATTTTCAACCCTACCGGCAGGCGGGGATGGCCCCGGCTTGCCTGAAGAAAGCCCGGCGCTACCCACTAACCATCGCTGAGCTGGTGCTACTGTTCTGCCTGGAGGTTCTGCTATGGACTGCGTGATCAACTTCCGGGCGGCTATGACTACCGCCTTTGGACAACTAGAGTTTCTGCCGGTAGCCGATGGTGCTATTCACCGCTTCCTGGTCCCTGGCGACCGGGCCGGCTCGCATAATGGCTGGTATCTGCTGTTCGCTGATGGGATCGCCTCGGGCTGCTTCGGTTCCTGGAAGGTGGGCGCGGTTCACCACTGGAGCAGCCGAGAGCCTGTTGACCACCTGGAGGCGCAGCTAATCCGCCAGCGAATCGCGCAAGCCAAGCACCAGCGTGAAGCCGGGCAGCGCCATCGTCAGCAGAGTGCCGCCGAGTATGCGCAGCGGCTGCGGCGCGATGCTCGCCGCGCCGATCCCGATCATGGCTACTTGATCGCCAAGCAGATACGACCATTCCACCTGCGCCAGCACGGCAATCTGTTGCTGGTGCCGCTGATCTATGAGGGCGTGCTGGTCAACCTGCAACGCATTGGCCCTGATGGTAAAAAGCGATTCCTGTCCGGTGGCCGCATCACTGGCTGCTATTCGCCGCTCGGCAGCATCAGCCCTGGCAAACCTCTGTACGTAAGCGAGGGCTGGGCTACCGGTGCGACGATCCACGAAAGCACCGGATCCGCCGTGGCCTGTGCCATGACCTGCGGCAACCTCCTCGCCGTGGGGCAGCATCTGCAACGCCGCTACCCCGATGCCGTGCTGATCGTGGCCGGTGATGACGACCGTCAGACCGATGGCAACCCCGGCAAGACTGCCGCCATCAAGGCCGCCGCTGCGCTCGGCTGTGGGCTGGTACTGCCACCCTGGCCGGATGATGCGCCATTGACCCTTTCCGACTTTAACGACCTGGCCAACTGGAGGGCCGCCCAATGACAGCCGCCAACGTAACCCCACTTGTTCCTGAGCCGGAAGCGGCCAAAATCGAGCGCCCAGAATATCGAGTCTATGACCATGGCGTCACTCTGGACGGCGCCAATCTGCGCCCCGGCGTCTGGTATCATGGGCACAAGGAAGACCCCAAAACTAGGGAACACCTGCCGTTCAATGAATGGCTGTGTGGGCCAATGCATGTGGACGCAGTGACCCGCAACGAAGCCCAAGACGGCGATTATGGGCGCCTGCTGCGTTTCCGTAATGAGGACAAACGCTGGCTAACCTGGGCAATGCCCAATGAGCTGCTGGCCGGCAAGCCTGACGCCATTCTGGCCGTGCTGCTGAGCATGGGCCTAAACGTCGACTACAAGCGCCGCAGTCAGGTTTGCCAGTACATCGCCGCCCAGCATCCCAATAAACGGGTTATCGCCGCCACGTCCACCGGCTGGCATACGCCTGAGTTGTTCATCATGCCCCGGCAGAATGTCGGCAAAGGCGAGGCCATCTTTCAGAGCGAGGCCGCCAATGGTGACGATTACCGCCAGGGCGGAACCCTGGACGGCTGGCAATCGGGCATCGGTGCCAAGTGCGAGGGTAACCCGCTACTGTTGCTGAGTGTGTGCGCTTCGCTGGCTGGCTCGCTGCTGTTTCACCTCCAGCGCCAGGGCGGGGGCTTTCACATAGTCGGGGATTCCAGCACCGGCAAGAGCAGCGCCATTCTGGCCGGCGCCTCGGTATGGGGGCATGGCGAAGACTTTAAGCGCACCTGGCGCGCTACCGGCAACGGCCTGGAGGGGATCGCCGCCCAGCGTAACGATACGCTGCTGGCGCTGGATGAGATCGGGGAGGCAGACCCACGGGAGATAGGCGCCGTTGTGTATGCCATGGCGAACGGCACCGGCAAAGCCAGAGCCAGCCGTACCGGGGCCGCACGGGCTGCCAGGCGCTGGCGCGTCATGCTGTTTTCATCCGGGGAGGTGGGACTGTCCGCGCTGATGGCCGAGGGCGGGAAACGCAGTCGAGCCGGGCAAGAAATCCGCCTGCTGGATATCCCCGCTCGCCGCACCTATGGCGCCTGGGACAACTTGCACTGCATGGCCGGGGGACGTGAGTTCTCCGACGCTATCCAACGCGCCAGCGTGACCGACTACGGCCACGCCGGGCCGGAGTTCATCCGCAAGCTGCTGGAGTCTGGCGATATAGTTAAGTTGCCTGAGCGGCTGGCGAGCTTCTGCGAGAAGTTCCCCAGCACCAGCGGCCAGGAAAGCCGCGCCGCCGAACGCTTCGCCGTGGTGGCAATGGCCGGTGAGCTAGCAATCAGCTTCGGTGTTCTGCCCATTCCACCCGACACCGTCAGCGACGCCATGCTGGAGTTGTTCGAAGTCTGGCGCGCCGGACGTGGTGAAGGCCCGAGCGAAGACCGGCAGATTCTACGCGCCGTAGCGGACTTCATCGCCCGCCATGGGGACACCCGCTTTTCATCGGCAGACGACCCACAAGGCGAAGCCAGAGACCGCGCCGGCTATTGGGAAAACGCCCCCAGCGGGCGCCTGTACCTGTTCTACCGCACCGGCCTGGAAGAAGCGGCCAAAGGCTACGACCTTGGCCGCGTAGTGCAGGCGCTGGATTCAGTCGGAGCAATTACCAAGCGGGAGCACGGCAAACACCAGCACAAAAAATGCCTACCGGACGGGACAAAGCCGCGCCTGTACTGGATAGACCCGGCGACGCTGGAACCGGAAACCTAAACCCATTTGTTTTTTTGAGGGGGAGCCGAGGGAACTAGGGGAACCGCCTAGGGCTACGGGGCTTCCAGTGGTTCCCTCGCATCAAAACGCAAAGGGAACCGAGGGAATCGACCCGATATCAGTGCCCCCAGTTCCCCAGGCAAAAAGAGCAGAGGGAACTGCTACAGGTCGCGCCGTTACTGGCTGTTCCCCTGGTTACCACAGTTCCCCCAGCAAAAATCTAAAGGGAGATTGAAATGGGCAAATTGCTAAAATCGTCGGTAGACAGAAAACTGCACAAGATAAAATCAAGGAGTGACTGATGAGCCCGAACTTTCTCCCCTCTGCCCGAATTGCCGATGCTGTAGCACTGGCAACGAACCTGCACGGCGAACAGACCCGCAAGGCTACAGGTATTCCCTATCTGTCCCACCTGCTGGGCGTTGCTGGCCTGGTGATGGAGCACGGTGGTGATGAGGAACAGACCATTGCAGGGCTACTGCATGACGCCGTTGAAGACGCCGGCGCGCACGCTGAAGCGCTGATCCGTGAGCAATTCGGCGAGCGGGTCACCCGCATCGTCCTCGCCTGCACCGATGGCGTGCCCGATGCGCAAGGCGAGAAGGGAGATTGGCAGACTCGCAAGCAGCGTTATCTCGAACACTTGACCTATGCGTCGGCCGAGGTTCTGCTGGTATCCGGTTGCGACAAGCTGCATAACGCAAGGACGATAGTGAGTGATCTACACGTGCACGGACCGGCAATGTTTTCGCGCTTCAAGGCCGGGCAAGAGGGCACTCTGTGGTACTACGAACAGCTAGCCTGCGTTTTCCAGTCTCACTTGCTCGGTTCGCTCGCCGACGAGTTGACTCGTACTGTGTCTGAGCTGAAGCGCTTGACCACTACGCATTCGAGTAATTCATGCGCGGCGCGCTGACAAACCCATCAGCAGGTTGAATGTCTCGGATTTGGTTCGAAGCCATGAACATTCTCACTTCGCGCGATCAACTATCTCAGTTTGCGCGCAGAACCGTCTCGATTCTTAGCGCTGAAATGAGACCGAAGTGAGACTGTCTGACGGTATGAAAATACGCATTCCGCGCACCTAAAGCTCGCGAGTTGAATCTGACAGGCTGTGCCTTAGCATGTCAGCATGTCCTGCTCATCACTTCGGATCATGACCAATTACCAGAGGTTTAGATGGAACTAACAAAAGCACTGGCTCTTTCGAGCCTGTTGATCATCTCCGGCTGCGGAACGACATGGGACATCATCTCCGTAGAGACCTCTGCCTCAGCAACTTCGGGTTTCTCGCGTGAGGAGAACAAGGAAAAGATCAAAGCCCTGATTGCCGATCCAGAGACCGACCTGGATGCTCGAGTCTATGCCCACTATTCTTACGCCGCCCTGAGCCTGGGCTATCTGGCCACCTCTAATACAGCGTACCGTTATTATTCCCGAGAGGATCAGCGCAACGGCTTTAACCTGATCGACATCGATCAGAAGCTGTTCCAGTCGAATGGCAACCGGATGGAAGCCAAGCAGAGCCTGGAGTACGTAACTCAAAATCTGAGCAACTTGAAAGGTTCAGCACTCATATCCGCCGGGGAATCGCAAAAAAAACTGGTCTATGCCTTCTACTTCCTCGCGCTCATTGAGGAGGCTGATGGGAACTACGAGACCGCCAAAAAGCTGTTAGAACGTTTCGAGCAATCAGGTTTCACGACCAGGGAAGGCATGAGGCTCGCCGAAATCGCCAAATCGGACATCCAAAATAAAGTAGACCGCATTTCCGAGGAGAAAGAGCGACAAGCGCGTGTCGAAAGGCAAAGGGCTCTGGATCTGGAGGCGCATGCTCAACAGAAATTGGCCCGTAAAATTGCAGCAGAGACAAGGGCAACCCCTTCAGTCGACCAGGAAGCCACCGGTACTCCCATGTCCAACGAGAAATACGTTGCGGCTCTGAAGAAGCAGTATGGCTCTAGGATTAGCTACAATTCTCAGGCCGTATTCCTCACCGTAAGCACATTTAACATCGACTGCAGGACAAAGGATGGCCGCTATTTGCCACTGGAAAATATCCTTCTGGCACGCATCCGCGAAATGAACAACGAGAAGATGTGGCTTGAGTCCATAGCTGACAGTCGCGACAACCAAGTCCGAATCTACGATTACCTGAAAAGCCAGGATGGCTCAGTCACGGAGCCGCAGGTAAGCATCGAGATAAACAGCTGGGGTGAGCTGAAATCTCATGGTTTTCGGACGGAAGCTATTTTGAACGCCTGTTACGGGTCATATGGCCCGATCTGGGTCCGCAAATAGCCTGTAAACCCAGGATAACGTTGCCACTTGTGTGAAAAACAGGCGGCTCCGGGGAGGAATTGTCAAAGACTGGCCTCATTCAAAAGGACAACACTGAATATTGTTCCCTGAATTGTTCCCATGAGCTAACACAATTCTTCACCAACCAAGCAACCGCGCAGCATTTCGCCTGTTCGCTAGCTTCTGCATCGAAATAGTCCTTCCGATATTCACAGACAGGCCGTTCGTGCCTGTCTGTTCCCTCCCTTGCCTTAAATTTCCTCCAGTGCCGAGCTGATTCTTTCTGCTTGAGCGGATTTTCCGTGTTCGGATTTTGCTCGATCAGCATTTATCTGTGGATTAAGCCCTGTGAGTAAGTGCCACTAAGGGCAGTTGATAACAGGGCGTGAAAACTGAAGATAACCGCCCCTGTGGATAACCATCCCTTTCATCCACAGGCTTAAACCGGTTATCCAAGGGCCTCCTTGGCACATGACCACAGGGTTTTGAATCGCTGTACATATTGAATATAAAGGCTTGTAGCGATCTATCCACAGAAATGTGGCTCAGTAGAAATAAACATAAAAACAAAGATTTAATAAATTTCTCTCTTTTTAATTTCTATAACCCCGACTTCTCCACAGCTGGTTAAATTTTGTG
>LNAP01005135.1_pt1 | contig 11736 bp, 8 predicted proteins | sample 602601 | NCBI WGS metagenome assembly LNAP01 (sample SAMN02440304, study PRJNA202911) | soil metagenome | biome: Subtropical and temperate rainforests or woodlands; isolation source: soil samples (1 kg each in a 20% v/v slurry with milli Q water) were... ... | reverse complement strand
GTGCCCGCCAACCTCGTCTCCGGCCGTAATGGCCGCGCACCCGGTAGAGGCCGGAGACGAGGTTGGCGGGCACGGTCAGGAGCATGCCCAGAATCATCACCAGCATCGCAGCGTCGAATGTCGGCGTGGCCTGAAAGCCGAGCACGGCCGATGGCGGCGCGAGGACCACCGCTGCGCACAGCAGGACACCCAGCACCACCACGATGGCGAGATAGATCCGCAGCAGCGCCGCGTAAAACTGCGCCGTGCGCCCGTCGCAATCGGCGCAAGCCTTGAACGCGAGAAAGCGGTTGATCGCGCGAAGCTGCAGTCCGGCATCCGCCACGACGACGAGGCTTCCCGCCGCATAGATCGCGAGCCAGGCCGCGAGCATGTCGCCGGTCCAGACATGCAGGAAGGCCGGGATGAGCAGGAGCTGCTGAGACAGCCCCAGCGCCATCTGGACCAGGTTGGCGGACCAGCCCTGCATGAGGCGGCGGGCGCGACCGATGCCGCCAGGCCTGCTCGAACCGTCGGCCGTGCCGGGCGCGTCAATTTGCTTGTCGGTCAAGCCGCGTCCTTCCCGTCGAGCAATCGGCCGCGCGCCCGCCAGCGCTCAGAGCCCATCCGACTCGCCGTTCTTCGGCGTCGAGCGCGGCACGAAGGGGGAGAACGACGGATCGGCCGGGCCCGGCATCGCCAGCTTGCCCCCGGCATCTGCGGGTGGGCTCGCGGCAGCGGATCGGTACATGCAGAGCGTGGCCAATCCTATCGGCCTCAGCCACCCGGACATCGATATTCCCCTGCGACCGGCCGCGCCACACGACGGCGAGGCATCAGCGCCAAACTAGTTCCGATCCGCGGCATCATCAACCCACACCATCCGGCCCACCCCGGGCGAGATGGCCAGGATGGCCTGAAATGCAGAACAGAACAGGGGGAAGCGGGCGCGATTGGATAATTGTCATTGCGGACCCTGCTCACATCAAAAATTGCGAAAACAACCCCATGCACAGTAGACGGCGGCTGCGTTATCAATGGCTTAGAGAGTGCGCTCACGACGGTTTTGACCGGCGATTTGACGCGTCGGGCGAAACACCGGCATCGCGTCTTCGTGTGACGCTCCGCACCGCTCCCTCCGAACACCCCGAGCCCGCAGGCCTTCAGGCCGCAGTACTGCCCCGCTCGGCGAGCGGGATGAAGATGCGGGATGTCGTGACGTCGTCCTGACGATGGAAAGCGGAGACGCCCTGGTGGAACGATTGGGCATGAGCCGGGATTCCGAAGGCCAGCGTCAGCAGAATGGCGGCACATCCCCACCCGCCCGTCGCCAAAGACCAGCGCTGTCAGCTCAGCAGAAAGCCGTGTCCCTGCAAGTTGTGAACAAAATCGGCCAGAATGTCGTTCACGGCCGCATCGTGGCTAGCCAACTGTTGTGTCCACAGCTCTGACGCAGTCGGCAAATTGACCGGTGCGGGCATGGCGTCCGGTACCTCGGATACGGTGGCCAACGAAGTCTCGCTCTGCACGAAATTGAACGCAAAGCCGTCACCGGAGCTCCCGAGCCCCGCAGTCGCGGGCGGCGCTGCGCCGATGGTACCGTCGCCATTGAGATCCTGATGAAGCGTCGGCTCCAGCGCCTTCAGTGCTGCATCGCTCCCCAGCATCTCGGGAGCCGAGCCGAGCGTCCGGATGAAGTTGCCGTTGCTGTCCGTGCTCCACACCGAGTAATGGCCGCTCGACGAGTCCTTCCAGACCGCGTCATAGCCGCCGCCGGACACCTGCTCGGCCCCGACCACCTTCCACGTGCCCCAGTTCGCCGCGATCACCGCAGAGCCCGCATATTTCAAGACAGGTCCGGCGCCCGACGAGATGTCGGTCAGATAATAATTGCCACCTGACAGGACTGTTTTGGTCGATCCGAACGCCTCGATCGTGACGACGGGGGCGACGGGGACCCCGATCGTGCCGTCGCCGTTGAGATCCTGATGAAGCGTCGGCTCCAGTGCCTGCAGCGACGCGTCGGTCCCCAGCACTTCGGGAGCGGCGGCAAGCGTGGTCTGGAAGTTGCCGGTGCTGTCCGTGCTCCAGACCGAATAGTGCGCGTTTGCCGAATTCTTCCAGACGACATCATAACCGCCACCCGACACCTGCTCGGCGCCAATGACCGACCACGTGCCGAAATTCGCCGCGATCACCGTAGCCCCGGCATATTTCAGGACAGGGCCGGTGCCGGTCGAGATGTCGGCCAGATAATAATTGCCACCTGACAGGACCGTTTTGGTCGAGCCGAACGCCTCGATCGTGACGCCGCTGACGACGGGGGCGACGGGGATCCCGATCGTGCCGTCGCCGTTGAGATCCTGATGGAGGGTCGGCTCCAGTGCCTGCAGCGACGCATCGGTCCCCAGCACTTCGGGAGCGGCGGCAAGCGTGGTCTGGAAGTTGCCGGTGCCGTCTGTGCTCCAGACCGAATAGTGCGCGTTTGCCGAATTCTTCCAGACGACATCGTATCCACCACCCGACACCTGCTCGGCTGCAACGACCGACCACGTGCCGAAGTCGGTCGCGTTCACGACAGAGCCGCCAAATTTCAGGGTCGGCCCGGTGCCGGTCGAGATGTTGTTCAGGTAATAGTTGTTGCCGGATAGAACCGTGCTGGTCGATCCGAACGTTTCGATCGCGCTCGGCACGAGGCTGGAGGCGGCCAGCGTGGCGCCCCCGAACTGGAAATACTCGACGCCGGTCACGGTATCGGTGCCGTCGGGAGAACCGCTACGCAGGTCGACCAAGGTGAAGGTCTGCGACGCGGCGTTGTACGAAATCGTGTAGTTGGCCCGGCTGCCCGAATACACCGCGGTGTCGGTGCCCGAGCCGCCGATGATGGTGTCGTTGCCCGCCCCGCCGGTGATCGTGTCGTTGCCGCCACCGCCGTTCAGCGTGTTGGCGATGGCGTTGCCGACGATGGTGTCGTTGCCGGATCCGCCGATGGCGTTGTCGATGTAGGAGCGTGCGTCGCCGTTATAGAGATAGGAGTTGTAGACGTTGCCCGACGCGTAATGGCCATCGCCGAGATAAGCCAATTGCACGGAGGAGAACACCGACGAGGCGCCGGGATTGAGATTGATGCTCAAATTCGTCGTATAGTTCGACAGGTCGAAGGTATCGACGCCGCCGCCGTCCCAGACCGTCTCGTAGATGCGGTTGGCCGAGCCACCGACGCCGCCACCCGGCGCGAGCTGCCCGACACCGTTGATGAGCTCCTGCCCCGTGGTCGGATTCCAGGTGTAGACGGTGTTGCCGTTCTGGGTCGTGTAGTCCGCACCGTACATCGTCTGCAGCGCGAGGATATCGTTGGCCATATAAGTCTGCGAATATCCGTAGGCTTCGTTGGTGTAGCCGGACGTGGTCGAACCGCCGACATAGCTGCGATAGCTCATGACGGTGTATTCGCTGTCGTCATGCGCGCTCGGCACCGCGACGTTGGCGGGGCCACCGGTCTCCTGGCTGTGCTTGAGGCCGAGGGCGTGGCCGAGCTCGTGCAGCGCGGTGGTGAAGTAGTAATTGCCGAGCTTGGCCAGCGAGAAATTGTACTGGGTGCCGAACCAGACGTCGCCGCCGGAGGCGTAATTGCCGGGATAGTAGGCGTAGGCGGTCGGATTGGCCGCCGGCGATTGCGCGACCATGATGTCGGCGCCGTTCGTGCCCGCGTACTGGATGTCGGCGTTGGTGTAACCGAGGATCAGCCCGATCGCGTAATTGATCGCCGCCTGAATCTGCGTGGGCACGGCGGAGAAGCCGGACGTCGTCGGCTCGCCGTTGCCGCCGCTATAGGGATTGGCGTAGTCGCTCGTTGCATCGGGAAAACTGTAAGTGATCGTGCCAGACCATTTGGCACCCGACAGCAGGCCGTCGATCTCGGCATTGTTGGTGGCACTGACGTTAACAGCGGTAGCCAATGGACTCTCCAGGGCAACGCATCGCGCGTGATTCGCCGCGGCGGCACATAATTCTAGCTTGAGAGTTGAACGTTTGGTTTAAATTGGGCAGCGGCGCCCGCGCTCATTCCATAAGGCCTCGTTAGCCATCAAATCCCGTAGTCATACGGGACCCCGGCAGCGGCCTCTGGTCCCGCGGCACCCGTAGTTTGCAGGGCTTTTCATGCCACGACGCTCATTTCCGGCCGGCCTGTTCGGCGCCCTGATCGCGCTCGCCGGACTGGACCAACACCCCTTCGGAGGACTGCCTGTCATGGTGGAAAAGGCCAAGGCGGACGACAGCGGCAAGGCGGCGCGTGCGCCCTCCATGCCGATGGCCCGCGATCCCGCCGTTGCGGTGGCAGAGGAATACGAGGCCGCCCGCCGCAAGGGAACGCGCGAGGCCCTCGAACTCTTCATTGCGCGCCACGGCGACGCCCCCCTGGCCGAGCAGGCGCGCGCGGAGTTGAAGCGCTTGTCGCGGTGATCGCCCGGACACCGCATCAGGCATGGCATTTCGGCAGGCGGCATCGGCGCCGGGCCGGCTTGTCGGGTGATCTTTCGGCACTATGGTAGGCCCGCAATCTGTCCCGGAGCCTCTCAAAATGCCTTTTCCGCATGCCTCGGAAGCCCTGTCGCGCTTCACCGTGCTCGATCTGACCCGCGTCCGCTCCGGGCCCACCTGCGTGCGGCAACTGGCGGACTGGGGGGCGAACGTCGTCAAGATCGACGCGCTGACCGAGGATTCCGGCGGCGAGCAGCCGGGCGGACCTCGCCGGGGTTCCGACTTCCAGAATTTGCACCGCAACAAGCGGGCCATGACGCTGAACCTGAAGGACGAGCGCGGGCTCGCCTTGTTCAAGCGCCTCGCCGCCAGGGCCGACGTCGTGGTCGAGAATTTCCGGCCCGACGTGAAGAAGAAGCTCGGCATCGACTATGACAGCCTTGCTGCGATCAACCCGCGCATCGTCTACGGCAGCATCTCCGGCTTCGGCCAGGACGGCCCCTATCACAAGCGGCCCGGCTTCGATCAAATCGCGCAAGGTATGGGCGGGCTGATGTCGATCACCGGGGCGCCGGGCGAAGGCCCGATGCGGGTCGGCATTCCCGTCGCCGACCTCACGGCGGGCCTGTTCTGCGCCATGGGCATTCTCACCGCGCTGCTGGAGCGCGAAGTCTCGGGCAAGGGACAGTGGGTGCAGACCTCGCTCCTGCAGGCGCAGATCTTCATGCTCGACTTCCAGGCCGCGCGCTGGCTGATGGAGAAGGAGGTCGCCAAGCAGGCCGGCAACAACCACCCGACCAGCATTCCGACCGGCGTGTTCAGGACCTCGGACGGCTACATCAACATCGCCACCACGGGCGGACGGATCTGGGAGCGCTGCGCCCAGGCGATCGGCGCGCCCGAGCTCTACAGCCATCCGGACTATGCGACGGCACCGGCCCGCTCCAAGAACCGCGACGCGCTCAACGCCGAGATCGAGAAGCGCACCTTGACGAAGTCGACCGATAGCTGGGTCCGAGAACTCAACGAGGCCGGCGTACCCTGTGGGCCGATCTATGCCATCGACCAGATGTTCGAGGACGCGCAGGTCAAACATCTCGGCATCGCCCAGGACGTGCCGAACGACGAGGACCGCCACATCCGCCTGGTCGGCCAGCCCGTGACGCTGTCGCGCACGCCGAGCAAAATGGTGGCGCGGCCGCCGGACTTCGGCGAGCAGACCGAAGAGGTCCTCAAGGAATTCGGCTTCGGCGCCGACGAGATCGCGAAGCTCCGCGAGGCCAAGGTGGTATGATCGGCTTCGCCCGGCGTCTTCAACGAAAAGCCCGGCACTCGCGCCGGGCTTTTTGACTCGCGCAGCCTGCAAAGGCTCAAGTGCCGCTGAAGCGGTAGTTCAGGCCGAAGCGCAGGACGTTGTCGGTGACGTGCGAGCGAAAACGGACAACCAGCGGCGCGCCGCTGAGCGCGATCACGGGCGTTGCGAGCGAGCCCGACACCGTTCCGAGATCGACATGGAGATATTCGAGCCTGGTGCTCCAATTGCTGGCGAAGGCGCCTTCGATGCCGGCACCCGCGCTCCAGCCGAATTTGGTCGTGCTGCTGCTGAAGCCCGCCGCGACCGGCGTGAACGCGAGGTTGTCGCCGGAACCCGGAGAGCCCGTGACATTGATCGCGCTCACGCTGCCCGAGGTGGAGACACGGCCATAGGCAAGGCCGCCGGTGCCGTAGAGCAGCACACGCGGCGTCACGGCAACACCGACTCGGCCGCGGACGGTGCCGAACCAATCGAGCTTCTGGGTGAGATCGAACGTCACCGGCAGCGCGGGATCGAACGTGTTGTCGCCGCGATGGCCCGGCGTGCAGACACCATCCTGCAGACCGTCCGGCGCGCCGGCGCACAGCGCGCCGAGGCTGCTTTTGCGGCCGCTGCCCTGGAAATCGGATTCAAGACCGAGCACGAACATCTCGCGCTGCCAATTGTAGCCGATCTGTCCGCCGCCAATGACGCCGTCGAGATTGAACGTACCGGCGCTCGAACTTAGCGGCGCGTTAACCCCAGCGTCGATGAAGTCCACCGTCGTGGCCGAGCGGCCCAAGCCGTAACCAATATTGAAGCCGGCGTAGAAGCCGCTCCAATTGTAGCCGGGATCCACGGCCACCGGCGGCGCCTTGGTGTAGATGTGCGGCACCGCGAGATCAGCGGCAAAGGCGTCTGGCGCAAGCAACATGGCGATCGCGGACGCAACCAGCAGAGTTCGTGTCATCAATCTCCCCTCGGAAAAAGGCACTGCCTGATCGCCGACGCGCAAGATGCGCGGGCGATTCAGTCCGGCGACCCTAGGGAAGAACCGTTCGGCTCGCGTCCTGCGATCGAACGTCAGTCGTTCGGGGGATCAGAGCTCGCGATCGCAGCGGACTGCTCGCGGTGCCGGGCCGATGGAGGCCGGACAGAAACGACAAAGCCCGGCACGAGGCCGGGCTTTGCTTCTTGTTGACGCCTTTGTTGATCTTAGTACCTGGCGACCACCGGGCCACCAAACTGATAGTTGATGCCGGCGCGCAGGATGTGGTCGGTGAAGTGCGAGGAGGCGTTGGCGCTGATGTCGGAGGCCGGCGCCAACGTGAACGGACCGGACGAGAAGCGTCCGAGATCCATGTAGAGATATTCGAGCTTGGCGCTCCAGTTCTGGGTGATCTTGCCTTCGACACCCACACCAACTGTCCAGCCCGCGCGCGTCGTCGAGTTCGAGCCGATCGAGGCGATCGCCACGCCTGCGGGCGTGAAGCCGGTCATGGTGCCCGTGGTCTTGATCTCACCGAAGGCCAGACCGCCGGTGCCGTAGAACAGCACCTTGGGGGTCGCCAGGACGCCGACGCGACCACGAACGGTGCCGAACCACTGAAGATGCTGGTCGATCGTCAGAACCGTGCTCGTTCCAGCGCCGGCGGGAAGGAATGTCAGGCCGGGAAGACAGGGCCCGGCGATCGGGAAGACGGCGCTGCCGGCGCAGACAAACCCGGTGCTGCCCCTCTCGCCCGACCATTGCAGGTCGCCCTCGATGCCGTAGACCCAGTTGGCGTTCTGCCAGTTGTAGCCGGCCTGACCGCCCGCGATGCCGCCGTTCATGTCGAACGATGCACTGGTGATGGAGCCGGCCGGAGGTACAATTGGTGCGCCGGTTCCCGCGTCGAAATAGGAGACGTCGGTGCGCGAGCGGCCCCAGCTGTATCCGGCATTGGCGCCGACGTACCAGCCGGTCCAGCTCCAGACCGGGTCCATCACCGGAGCCTTGACATAGGGACGCGCTGCGAGATCGGCAGCCAGTGCACCTGTCGCGAACAGCGACATCGCCGCCGCCATTCCAATCACGATCCGCCTCATGGGTAACCCCTCCGCACGATTTTGTGATCGGAAACATACGCAAGCTTCGGCCCAAAGGCTGTGCCGCGGCCGCAACATACCGCAACAATCGCGGCGTGTGGCAGCCCGGACTACAACGACATCGCCCGCATCATATCATTGAAATCAAGAGACTTATGCTTACGGCGACGTCGCCCTTGTCCGTTGCGTCCATCCGACGCGGGACAGCATGCCGTCGATCACCGGCCAGAACAGCAACACGATCGCCAGTGTCGTGATCGAGCCGACCAGACCGTTCGACCAGAACACCTTGAGGTCGCCGCCGGAGCCGATCATCGAGAGGCGGAAGGCATCTTCGGCGCGATTGCCGAGCACGAGCGCGAGGGTGAACGGCGCCAGCGGAATGCCGATCTTCTTGAAGACGTAGCCGACGACGCCGAAACCGAGCATCAGCCAGATGTCGAACATCGCGTTCTGGATCGCATAGGCACCGATCGCGCAGGAGACCACGATCATCGGCGCCACTGCGGCGAACGGCACGCGCAGGATCGAGGCGAAGATCGGCACCGTCGTCAGCACCAGCACGAGGCCGACGACATTGCCGAGATACATCGAGGCGATCAGGCCCCAGACGAAGTCCTTGTGCTCGACGAACAGCAGCGGACCGGGATTGAGACCCCACACCATCAGGCCGCCGAGCAGGATCGCCGCGGTGCCGGAGCCGGGAATGCCGAGCGCCAGCATCGGCAGCAGCGCCGCGGTGCCGGAGGCATGTGCTGCGGTCTCGGGCGCAAACACGCCCTCGATGCGGCCCTTGCCGAAGCTCTCGGGATCCTTCGAGAAGCGCTTGGCGAGGTTGTAGCCCATGAAGGACGCCGCGATCGCGCCGCCCGGGGTGATGCCGAGCCAGCAGCCGATGAAGGAGGAGCGCAGCAGCGTCGCCCAGTATTTCGGCAGGTCCTTCCAGACGCCGAGCACGACGCGGAGCGAAATGCTTGCGGCGTGTCCGCGCAGCGCCAGCCGCTCCTCCATCGTCAGCAGGATCTCGCTGATGCCGAACAGGCCGATGACGGCGACCAGGAAGTTGATGCCGCGGAGCAGCTCGGCCGAGCCGAAGGTCATGCGCAGATTGCCCGATACGGTATCCATGCCGATGCCGGCGAGCAGCAGCCCCAGCGACATCGAGATGACGGTCTTGTGCTTGGCCTCGCGGCCGAGGCCGACAAAAGAGCAAAAGGTGAGCAGATACACCGCGAAGAACTCGGGCGGGCCGAATTTAAGCGCAAAGGACGAGATCATCGGCGCGAGGAACGTGATCAGCAGCACCGCGACCAGCGAGCCGATGAAGGACGACGTGAACGCCGCCGTCAGCGCCTCCGCCGCCCTGCCCTGCTGCGCCATCGGATAGCCGTCGAAAGTGGTCGCCACCGACCAGGCTTCGCCGGGAATGTTGAACAGGATCGAGGTGATCGCGCCGCCGAACAGCGCGCCCCAATAGATGCAGGACAGCATCACGATCGCCGAGGTCGGATCCATCGTGAAGGTGAGCGGCAACAGAATCGCGACGCCGTTGGGACCGCCGAGGCCGGGCAGTACGCCGACGAAGATGCCGAGCACCAGCCCGACCATCATCAGCACGAGCGTCTTCCACGTCAGCAGGACGGCAAAGCCGTGGAGCAGGAGACCGAAAGCTTCCATCGCGAAACCGCCTAGCGGCCGAAGGCCGCTTCGAGCGGCCCTTTTGGCATGATGACGTCGAAGGCGACATCGAAGGTGACGAACATGATCGCAGTGAACAGGAAGGCGGTAAGCAGCGACTTCCACAGCGCGATCTTGCCGACGAGGCGCATGAAGCCTGAGATCAGCAGGAAGCTCGCGACATAAAGGCCGAGGAACTGCATCACCAGGCAGAACAGCAGCGTCGGCACGAACACCGCCAGCACGCGGCGGGCCTGTGCGCGCGTGACGAAGGTCTCGGACGCCGCACGCCGCGCCAGCAGCGCCACGATCAGTCCGTAGAGGCTGCCGCCGCCGAGGATGACCGAAAGATAGAACGGAAAATAACCGGGTTCGGGCCCGGTCGAATCCCAGGACGCACCGGTGCGCCAATTGTCGTAGCCGAGCGTGACGGCCAGCGCGAGCAGCAGCAGACAGACGACGATCTCGACCGTGCCGGACGAGACGACGGAGGGCGAGTCGTCTTCAGGCGCGGTCGGATCGTCGACGACGATTTCGAGATCGGTTTGGGACATGCTCTGCCAAATCAAGTTGCGCCGTCATCATCCGCGGAAGCGGATGATCCAGTACGCCGTGCAGAAGCCGCATTCGAGTTCTGTGCAATACTGGATGCCCCGCCTTCGCGGGGCATAACGCGGAGGATGTGCTTACTTCGCGACGAAACCGGCTTCGGTCATCAGCGACTTGTTGACGGCATCATCCTCCTCGAGGAACTTCACCATGTCCTTGCCGGTGAGGAAGATCGGCTTCAGCGCCTGCTTTTCCATGTATTCCTTGTATTCCGCGGTCTGCGTCACCTTGTGGAAGAGATCGACATAGAACGCCTGCTGCTCGGCCGTAACCTTCCCGGGCAGGAACATCGCGCGCAGCATCAGATATTGCACGTCGACGCCCTCCTCCTTGCAGGTCGGGATGTCGGCCCAGGACTGGGTGTCCGTCACCTTGGTGGTGTAGGAGATGCGCTCCTTGTCGAACACGCAGAGCGGACGCACCTGGCCGGCGCGCCAGACTTCGAGGTTTTCGGATGGGTTGTTGACGTTGGCTTCGGTGTGGTTGCCGACCAGCTGGGTCGCGGCCTCGCCGCCGGATTTGTAGGGTAGATAGGAGAATTTTGCGCCGGTCTTCTGCTCGAGGAACACGGTCAGCACGTGATCCTCGCGCTTGGAGCCGGTGCCGCCCATCTTGAACGGCGCGCCTGCGGCCTTCGCGGCCGCGACGAACTCCTTCACCGTCTTGGGGCCTGCGCTGTTGTCCCAGAGCACGAACTGGTCGAGCGCGACCACCGAAACCGGGGTCAGCTCCCGCCAGTTGAACGGGATCTTGGCCGACAGTGGCAGCATGTAGATCAAGGAATAGGCGATCAACACCTTGTTCGGATCGCCCTCGCTGGATTTCATGTACATCAGCGCTTCCGCACCCGAGGCGCCGCCCTTGAGCGAGACGACGATCGGCTGCTTCATCAGATTGTTCTTCTGGATCGCGGCCTGCATCATCCGCGCCATCTGGTCGGAGGCGCCGCCCGCGCCCGCTGCCACCACGATCTCGACGGGCTTCGCCGGCTCCCAGCCGGCAAATGCCGGCGTGCTCAACAACAGCGCCGTCGCAGCGGCGACGGCTTTCACTGGAATTCGCACGAGTTTCGCCCCCTGATGTTTTTTTGAGTTGTAGTTCGGAAGAATTCTATCCCTGCATTGTGCGGACTAAAGCTGACGAGTGCAAGCGGCCGGGCAATTGGGCGCATATGACTTTCGACGGACGACGTCGATAGCGCATGCGGTTCACTTGCCCTTCCAGACCGGCGTGCGCTTGTTGAGGAAGGCGTCCATGCCCTCGCGGAAATCTTCGCTCATATAGGCCTTCAGGATCAGGTCCTCGCCCTCTTCACGCGACAGCGTGCGGCGGATGCGGCGTACCGCTTCCTTGGTCGCCTCCAGCGTGAGCGGCGCGTGGCTGGCGACGAGCTTCGCCGTTTCGTCGGCGCGGCGCTGCAGCGTCTCGACGTCGGGCACGACCTCGTTGAGCAGGCCGAGCGCCAGCGCTTCCGGCGCCTCGACGAGGCGCGCCTTGAAGATCATGTCCTTGGTGCGGGCCGGTCCGACCAGCGCGACGACGCGGCTGATATTGGACATCGACAGGCAATTGCCGAGCGTGCGCGCGATCGGAAAACCTATCCGCGT
>LNAP01005134.1_pt1 | contig 11739 bp, 9 predicted proteins | sample 602601 | NCBI WGS metagenome assembly LNAP01 (sample SAMN02440304, study PRJNA202911) | soil metagenome | biome: Subtropical and temperate rainforests or woodlands; isolation source: soil samples (1 kg each in a 20% v/v slurry with milli Q water) were... ... | reverse complement strand
CGCAGATCCTGGTGTGCGTCAACAAGACGGCCTCCGCCCACGATCCGATCGGCGAGGCGGGCTTCTTCTGCGTCAACATCCTGGCCCCCGACCATCGCAAGATCGCCGAGCGCTTCGCCGGCATGGACGGCGTCGAGGGCGACGAGCGCTTCGCCGACATGGGCGACTGGTCGATGCTGACAACCGGCGCACCGGTGCTGAAGGGCTGCCCGGTGTCGTTCGACTGCAAGCTGGTGAGCAAGGTCGCCGCCGGCACGCACACCATCTATATCGGCGAGATCGTCGACATTGCCCTCGATGCCAAGGCCCACGCGCTGCTCTACTGCGACGGCGCCTTCGTGCACGGCGAGCTGCTGAAGAAGGCCCTGCAGGCGGCCTGAACGTCGCCCCGGGGGCGACGGATTAGCGCTTTGCGCGCCATCCGCCACCCCTTATGTTCCGGCCCCCTGAGCTGACGATCGTTGGGGCGTAGCCAAGTGGTAAGGCAGAGGATTTTGATTCCTCCATTCCCAGGTTCGAATCCTGGCGCCCCAGCCATCACCCCGGCTGCCCGCAACAGGGACGACACCGCCCCGCCCAGTCCCTAGAATAGGGCCGGTGCGCTCAGCGTTGGCGGGGAGGCTTCTTGACCGGCCAGCAAGTGACACGACGTTTGGCCGCGGTCCTGGCAGCGGATGTCGTCGGCTATTCGCGTCTGGTGGGCCGTGACGAGAGCGGCACGCTCGCCCGCGTCAGGAGCCACTTGTCCGATCGCTTCGAGCCGACAATCGCGCGTCATGGTGGACGACTGGTCCGGCTGACCGGGGACGGCGCGTTGGTCGAGTTCACCAGTGCCGTCAGCGCGGTCGGCGCCGCCATCGAGTTCCAGCAGGCAATGGCAGAAGCCAATCGCGATCAGCCGTCGGATGCCGCCATCGTGTTTCGCATTGGCGTGCATCTGGGTGACCTGATTGTCGAGGGCGGCGACCTCTACGGCGATGGCGTGAACATCGCTGTCCGGCTCGAAGGACAGTCGCCGGCCGGTGGAATCGTCATTTCGCGAACCGTTCACGAAGCGATGGCGGGCCGGCTCAAGGCCACGTTCGAGGATATGGGCGGTCTGGCGCTGAAGAACATCGAACGTCCGATCCAAGCATTTCGAGTCGTGTGGGAGGCCGCGGATTGGCCGGTTGCCGAGCGCGCAGCCATGCCGGACGCAACGCCGACCGATGGGCTGCCGCCGCTGCCCGACAAGCCATCGATTGCGGTGCTGCCCTTCCAGAACATGAGCGGCGACCCGGAGCAGGAGTATTTTGTCGACGGCCTGGTCGAGGAGATCATCACGGGCCTGTCGCACAGCAAGGCGCTGTTCGTCATCGCGCGCAACTCGTCCTTCACCTACAAGGGGCGAGCGGTCGACGTACGTCAGATCGGCCGCGAGCTCGGTGTTCGATACCTCCTGGAAGGAAGCGTGCGCAAAGCCGGCACCCGTCTGCGCATCGCCGGCCAGCTCATCGACACGTCGAATGGCGCACACCTTTGGGCCGATCGCTTCGACGGCGACATGGCGGACATCTTCGAGCTGCAGGACCGGATCACGACCCAGGTGATCGCGGCGGTCCGTCCGCCGCTGGAACTGGCGGAAATGGAACGCGCTCGACGCAAGACCTCCAACCTGGAGGCCTATGACTATCTTTTGCGGGCCTGGGCGGCCATTTACCGCTTCTCCGCCGAGGGCTCGAAGGAAGCGCTGTCCTTGCTCGACAAGGCCATCGCGTTGGATGCCGACTTTGCCCTCGCCTATTCCAGCCAGGCAGCCTGCCATCTTCTCCAACGGTCGTTCTCCTGGACCGGTGACCCCGCACGCGAGGTCGCAGAATCAGCGCGAGCGGCTCGACGGGCGATGGAGCTCGACCCGGGCGACGCGCGGGTCCTGACCGCCTACGCGCAAACGCTGATTTACAGCGGTGGCCGGCTCGAGGAAGTGACTGCCTGCCTCGACCGGGCGCTGCGGGTCGACCCGAACTATGTGCATGCCTGGATGTGGCGCGGCATTGCCAAGGCCTTCCTTGGCGACGCGGAGAGGGCGATAGAGGATCTTCAACAGGCGCTGCGCCTCAGTCCGCTCGACGCAACGCTATGGATTGCTCATTCCGGGATGGCGGTCGCCCATTTTCTGTGCGGCCGCTACGAGGAAGCACTGTCCTGGGCATCCATGGCGCTGCGCCAGCGGCCCAACTCGTTGAGTGCGCTTCGCGTGTCGATAGCGGCAAATGCTCTGATCGGAGATGTCGAAACGGCACGGCGGTTGTTGGGCCTCTATCGCAAGGTGCATCCCGATGCACGGTTGACGAAGATGAGGGAGTGGTGGTCGTACCTCAGCGAGGAGGACGTCGAGAAGTTTCTCAAAGGCTTTCGCCTCGCCGGGATGCCGGAATGAAGAAGGACGAGGGGGACATCGTGGCGGCCTTGGATATCCCCGAGAGTCCTGACGCTCTCTCTGCCGGGTGGCTGACCGCTGCATTGCAAAGCGGCGGAGCCGCGAACGCCAGGGTCGCAACATTCGAGTACGAGTCGATCGCGAAGGGCGTTGGTTTTCTGGGCAAGCTCGGCAGGCTGCGTCTTCGCTATGCCGGGAGCGGCGAAGGCCTGCCGCGAACCATCATCGTCAAGCAGCCGACCCGCGACGCAAGATCACGTCAGCTCGCGATGATGCTCCGTTCCTACGAACGCGAGGTCTGCTTCTATCGCGACGTCGGATCCGACGCCGGCATTCGCGTCCCGACAGTGCATTTCGGCGCCTTCGACGCGCAGACAGGCGACTTCGTGATCCTCATGGAGGATCTGGCGCCGGCGCGGGTCGGCGACCAGCTCATCGGCTGCAGCGCCGAGGATGCCCGTACCGCCATCGGCGCCATCGCCAGATGCCATGCCATCTGGTGGCAAGATCCCCGGCTCAGGGCGTTTGCCTGGCTGCCTGCCAGCAACGATCCGATCAATCATGTCGCACAGCTTGCCTACCAGAAATGCTGGGAGCCGTTCGTGCAGTTCGTTGGCGGGAAGATGACGCCGGCGCTTCGGCGGACGGGGGAGAGGCTCGCAACCAACGTGATCCGGATACTCGATGGCTCCGTCGAGCGGCCGAACACGCTCGTGCATGGCGACTACCGCGCGGACAATCTGTTCTTCGGTAGTGCCGGGCCGGCCCCGACGCTGGCTGCCGTGGACTGGCAGGTGACCGGTCGCGGCGTGGGCATTTTCGATGTTGCCTACTTCTTGTCGGGCAATGTCGGCACCGAGATACGCCGGTCGATCGAAATGGACCTGCTGAGACATTACACGGACGTCCTGCTCGAGAATGGCGTTCAGGGTTACGGGCCCGGGCAGTGTCTCGAGGATTACCGTTTTGGCGTCCTCTTCTGCCTGGTCTATTCGGTGATCGCCATCGGCATGCTGGATCCCGGCAATGCGCGCGGCGTCGCCTTTTTCCATGCAAACTTCGAGCGCGTCGCCGCGGCGATCGCCGACCTTGATGCCGGCGCGTTGATGCCGACCTGAAAGGGATCGGCTGAGCGGTTGCCTCAGCTCACCACGACCGGGGTCAGGTCCTGCAGCCAGCTCTGGGCCTGCACGAAGCCCCGCACATTGGGACCGAGCGCGCGCGGATTGAGGTCGTGGACCGCCCATACCCAGGCAGCGTCGTCGACCAGCACCTCGTGAAGCCGCGCCAGGAGCTTGTCCTGCTCCTGGGGATCGAACGTCTCCTTCGCTGCCTTGGCGAGTTCCTCCGCCTTCGGGTTGCTGTAGTTGCCCCAGTTGAAGCCGCTCGCCTTCATGAAGGTCGAGCCGGGCCCGATCAGGCCGATGTCGGGGTCCCAGTAGGCCCATGAATTGTTGATGCCGTGCCCGCGATTTTCCGGCGCCGCAGCACCGAGACGTCGCCGGTTGCGCAGCGCCTCCCAGTCGAGCACCTCGAATTCGACGGCGATGCCGACGTCGCGCATGTTCTCCTTGATGAACTCGTTCATCGGCAGGGGCTGCATCTGGCCCGAACCCGACGGCGAGATGATGAACTTCACCTTGACCGGGTTCTTCTCCCCATAGCCCGCTTCTGCGAGGAGCTTCTTCGCCGCGGCGGGATCGTAGCTGAGGTTCGTCGTCGGATTTCCGAACCATGGATGGCCAGGGTTGACCATGCCGACGGCGGGCGCCGCCAGCCCGCCCAGGAGCGTGACCAGCCCCTGGCGATCGATCGCCATGTTCGCGGCCTTGCGCACCCGGATGTCGCGGAAGGGCGATCCCTCCTCGAAGCTCAGCATGTACGGCCACACATGCGGATAGAGGTTGGTGACGATCTGCATCTTCTGCTGCTTCAGGCGCGCGATCGCGTCGGGCGGCGGGGCCTCGACCCAGTCGACGCGGCCGGACAGCAGGGCCGCGACCCGGGTGTTCGCGTCGGGGATCGGCAACAGGATCAGGCGCTCGCACCTGGGAACGCGCGCCTTGTCCCAGTAGTCGGGATTGCGCACGAGATCGGCGCGCTCGCGCGGCTTGAACGATTCGAGCTTCCACGGCCCCGTGCCCGATGGCTGTTCGGCGAACTTGGCCCAGTCGCGTCCGACTTTCTCGAACTGGGCGGGACTCGACATGAAGACGCTCGCCAGCGAGTAGGGCAGGACGGCGTCGACGACCTTGGTGGTGATTTCGACCGTGCTGTCGTCGAGCTTGCGCCAGGACGCGATCCCGCCGGTGTACAGGCCGCCCTGGGCCGCCTGCGTGGCGTCGAACTGCGGCGCGGTCTTGGTCAGGAGCTTGTCGAGGTTCCAGACGACGGCATCGGCGTTGAACGCCGAACCGTCGTGGAAGCGGACGCCCTGCCGGAGCTTGAAGGTCCATACCCGCTTGTCGGGCTCCGAAATCGACCAGCTCTCGGCGAGGTCGGGGACGATCTTGGCGGCGACGTCGCTTTTCGACAGGTCCCAGCGCGTCAGCCCGTCGTAGACGGTGATGCCCATGAAACGCACACCTTCGGCGCCCTGGTTGGGCTGGCCCGTCGTGAGCGGGATGTCGGCGGCGGTCATCGCCACCCGCAGCGTTCCGGCCGTCGACTGCGCATAGGCCCCCGGCGGCAGGGCGGCACCAAACGCCAGACCTGCCGTTGCCGCCGACGACAATTTCAGGAAGTCGCGCTTATTCATGGAACAGCCCTGCTGGTTCGAGTGCGGACCTTCCACGCAATACATGTGCCGGACGGGGCGAAGGGGCTGGGCATGCTTCTTGCTGCCATTGGCGACGACGCCAATTGCTGCCGGATGCCGCCTCATGCCGAACCTGTCGTGTCTTCTCTCCCGGTCGTGCGCGACCGCACTGGCCCTTGTCATCGCTTTCGGCAGCCAGGCTGCGCTCGCCCAGGGCACCTTGCGCATCGGCATGACCGCGGCCGACGTGCCGCTGACGACCGGCCAGACCGACCAGGGCGGCGAGGGCATGCGCTTCATGGGCTACACGGTCTATGACGGGCTGATCAATTGGGACCTGTCGTCGGCCGACAAGCCGTCGGTGCTCGTGCCCGGCCTCGCCACGAGCTGGAAGGTCGCCGAGGGCGACACCACGCGCTGGGTGGTCACGCTGCGCCGCGACGTGAAGTTCCACGACGGCAGCGACTTCAAGGCCGACGCCGTCGTCTGGAACTTCGACAAGATCCTGAACGACAAGTCGCCGCAGTTCGATTCAAAGCAGGCGGCGCAAGGCCGCTCGCGCATTCCTGCCGTCAAGTCCTACAAGGCGCTCGACGACTACACCGTCGAGTTCGTCACCAAGACCCCCGACGCCTTCCTGCCCTATCAGATCGGCTGGATCATGATGTCGAGCCCCGCGCAGTGGGAGAAGGTCGGCCGCGACTGGAACAAGTTCGCCGTCACCCCGTCGGGCACCGGCCCGTGGAAGCTCACCGCCTTCGTGCCGCAGACCCGCGCCGAGCTCGCGCCCAACAAGGACTACTGGGACAAGGCGCGGGTCCCCAAGCTCGACAAGCTGATCCTGCTGCCGATCCCCGAGGCGTCGAGCCGCACGGCGGCGCTGCGCTCGGGTCAGGTCGACTGGATCGAGGCACCGTCACCCGATGCCGTGCCCAGCCTCGAGAAGGCCGGCTTCAAGATCGTGACCAACGCCTATCCGCACAACTGGACCTGGCACCTCAGCATGGTCGACGGCTCGCCGTGGAAGGACGTGCGGGTGCGTCAGGCGGCCAACCTCGCGATCGACCGCGCCGGCCTCAAGGTGCTGCTGAACGGGCTCATGATCCCGGCCAAGGGCTTCGTCGTGCCGGGCAGCCAGTGGTTCGGCGCACCCAAGTTCGAGGTGAAGTTCGATCCCGCGGCGGCCAAGAAGCTCCTGGCGGAGGCGGGCTACGGGCCGTCCAACCCGGTCAAGGTCAAGATCCTGATCTCGGCCTCGGGCTCGGGCCAGATGCAGCCGCTGCCGATGAACGAATACATCCAGCAGAACCTCGCCGAGGTCGGCATCAAGGTCGATTTCGACGTCGTCGAGTGGAACGCCATGATCAACATGTGGCGCGCCGGCGCCAAGTCCGACCTGGTCAAGGGCGCCAACGGCATCAACTTCACCTACTTCATCCAGGACCCGTTCACCGCCTTCATCCGGCACCTCGATTCCAAGCTGGTCGCTCCCGGCGGCACCAATTGGGGCTACTACGTCGATCCGGCGATGGATGCGCTGTTCGAGAAGGCGCGCACGACGTTCGACGCCAAGGCGCAGGATGACGTGCTGCGCCAGATCCACCAGAAGATCGTCGACGAGGCCCTGTTCCTGTTCGTCACCCACGACGTCAACCCGCGCGCCATGTCGACCAAGGTCACAGGCTTCGTGCAGGCGCAGAACTGGTTCCAGGACTTCTCGCCGATCACCATGAAGTAGGCCGGCCGGCGGGCAGGTCGCGGCGTCGCGACCTGCCGTCACCAACCTCAGGCCATTTCCAGGGCCCGCCGCCGACGCGTCGGCGGTCGAGCCGGCAACAGCTCGGCGATCTGCACCGCATTGAGCGCCGCGCCCTTGCGCAAATTGTCGCCCGACACGAACAGCGCGAGCCCGTGCCTGACCGTGGGATCGGGCCGCACGCGGCCGACAAAGACCGCGTCGCGGCCGGTCGCCTCCAGCGGATTGGGCACGTCGGAGAGTTCCACACCCGGCGCTGCGCGGAGAATCTCCAGCGCCTTGGCGACCGGCAGCGGCCGGTCGAACTCGACGTTCATCGACAGCGAATGGCCGGTCCACACCGGCACGCGCACGCAGGTGCCCGACACCGCGAGGTCGGGGATCTCAAGGATCTTGCGGCTCTCGTCGCGCAGCTTGACCTCCTCCTCGGAGTAGCCGTTCTCGACGATGCGGTAGTTGAGCGGCACGACGTTGTAGGCGATGGGCACCGCCCACTTGGCCGTCGGCGCGAACTCGACGGCGCTGCCGTCATGCACCAGCGCCGTGGCGCCGACGCCCGCGCTCAGCATCTGGCCTTCGAGCTCGTCGACGCCCGCGAGGCCCGCGCCCGACACGGCCTGGTAGGTGCTGGCCACCAGGCGGCGCAGCCCCGCCGCCTTGTGCAGCGGCTTCAGCACGGGCATGGCGGCCATGGTCGTGCAGTTGGGATTGGCGACGATGCCCTTGGGAATGTTCTTCAGCGCGTGCGGATTGACCTCGGCCACCACCAGCGGGACCTTGGGATCGGTGCGCCAGGCCGAGGAGTTGTCGATGACGATGGCGCCGGCGGCGGCCACGACCGGTGCGAGCTTGCGCGACGTCTCGCCGCCGGCCGAGAAGAAGACGACATCGAGCCCGCGATAGTCCGCGGTCTCGGCGTCCTCGACGACGATCTCCTGGTCCTGCCAGGCCCGGCGCTTGCCGGCCGAGCGCGCCGAGGCGAACAGGCGCAGCGAGCCGACCGGGAAGTTCCGTTCGGCCAGGATGGACCGCATGAGCTCGCCCACCATCCCGGTCGCGCCGACGATGCCAACGGAGAAGGCCCCGACGGCCGGGGGTAGTTGCGGTTGTTCTTCTGACGCCATGACGCTTCTCCTGGTTTCAGCCGGAGACGGAGCGCCCGCGAACGACAAAGGCCCCGTCTGCTCGGCGGGGCCTTCAAGGGTTCGTTCGCTTCTATCTGACGATTAGCGCGCGCAAGCCCCTGCCGACCCACCGATGGTGGCGGCTTTTTTGGTGACTCGGATCTTGGCGCGGAACGACATGGCGACCTTTATAGATCGGCGGCAGGAAATTTGCAAAGGTCGTCGCATGCCTGAGACTTATGATGCGATCGTGCTCGGCCTGGGCGCAATGGGCGCGGCCGCGACCTATCAGCTGGCGCGGCGTGGTGCCAAGGTGCTGGGCATCGACCAGTACGCCCCGCCGCACGAATTCGGCTCGACCCACGGCGACACGCGCATCACCCGCATCGCCTGCGGCGAGGGACCTGAGTACTCGGCCTTCGCCGCCCGCAGCCACGAGATCTGGCGCGAGCTCGAGCAGGAGACGGGCCTGGACCTGCTGACCCAGAACGGCTTTTTAGCGATTTCCGGCGCCGGCCAACGCTCGGCCAACCACGGCGTCGCCAGGTTCCTCGACGCCACGGTGGCCGCGGCCAAGGCCGCCAAGGTGAGCTACGAGCTTCTCGACAGCACCGCGCTCAGGCAGCGCTTCCCCGCTCTCAACATTGCCGACGGCGATGCGGCCTACCACGACACCGTGAGCGGCTTCGTGCGTCCGGAGCGCTGCGTGCAGGCCCAGCTGCAGACCGCCGCTGCGCTCGGCGCCGACCTGGCGCTCAACGAGAAGGTCGTCTCGTTCGCCCAGGACGGCAGCTCGGTCACGGTGAAGACGGACAAGGAAACCTATCGTGGCAGCCAGCTGATCGTGGCGGCCGGCGCCTGGCTCCCCGGCATGCTCAAGCCCGACCTCGCCAGCCGCTTCATGGTGACCCGCCAGGTCCTCTACTGGTTCCGCGCCCGCAGCGAGGCCGCCCACGCGCTGTTTTCGCCCGAGCGCTTCCCTGTCTACATCTGGCAGCTGCCGGCGCCGCAATCGATCTACGGCTTTCCCGCCACCGGCGGCCTGGAGGAGGGCGTCAAGCTCGCGACGGAGCAGTACGACGTGGCGACCACGCCCGAGTCTGTTTCCCGCACCGTCGCTCCCGACGAGGTGCGCGAGATGTACGAGACCTACGTGGAACCGTTCTTTCCCGGCCTGTCGCCGGTCTGCGTCCGGCACAAGGTCTGCCTCTACACGTGGGTCGATGGCGCGCGCTTCATCATCGATCGCCATCCCGACTTCCAGCGCGTCATCGTCGCCTCGCCCTGCTCGGGCCACGGCTTCAAGCATTCGGCCGGCGTCGGCGAGCTGCTGGCCGAGATGGTGACCGACGGCAGGAAGCCCGATCCGCGCTTCGCTTTCTCGTGATTCGGACCGCGGTCCGAATATGAGTGGCGCTCCAATGTCTCAGAGCCGGTGCCGCACCCGTGGCACCGGCGTCGCCAGCACCGCCAGCAGGGCGAGCAGCCCCGGCAGGGCCTGCACGTAGAGGATCGACATCTTGGCGGTCAGCCCGCCATAGACGCCGGCCACGATCACGCAGGCGAGGAAGAAGATCTTCAGGTCGCGCCGGCCGGCTAAAAGCGCCCACAGCAGGCCGGCGGCGAGGAAGCCGTTGTAGAGGCCCTGGTTGGCGGCCAGCACCGCCGACTGGGCGGCGAACTCCGGTGTCGTACCGAAGATCCGATGGCCGATCGGATCGGTCCACAGGAACATCTCGAGGACCAGGAAGCCCACGTGGCTCAGGGCCACGATCGCCACCAGCAGCAGCGCGATGATCCGCATCGTCAGTCTCCCCCGCGATGTCAGGTGATGCTAAAGCGCTTTGCAGTCGGAGGGAACCGGCCGATCAGGCGCGCTTCATCGTCCGCTCGCGTTTCTGCCAGGCCCGGGCAAGCCGCTGGCTGCGATCTTCAGCGCTGGTGAAAAGATCCGGCGCGCCGTCGTCGCCGGCCTCCAGCAGTTCCTCCTCGAGCACGGCATGCGGCTTGTGCCTGCCGTCGGCCAGCAGGTGTTCGATCTCCGCCCCGCGTTCGGCCAGGCGCCGCGACACCAGCACGGTGCGATGGCAGTCGAGCGGCTCCTTCTCGGCGCACATCAGGCAGAGCGTGGCGTCGGCCGAGCCCGCGACCAGGCGATCGAGCGCCTCCTTGAACTCCGGTCGTTCGGCCAGCGCCTCGTAGCCCGCGCCATCCTTGGGTTTGCCGCCCAGGGCCGCGCCCTCGTAGCGGTAGAGGATGCCGGCCGCCGACAGGCTCTGCGCCAGGCGCTCGCGGCCGAACTGCGGGAAGCGGCGCGAGTAGGGCGTCGAGCGCACATCGACCACCGCCTCGACGCCGCCCGCCTTCAAGAGGTCGACGAAGCGGCCGATCGGATGGTTGGAATGGCCGATCGTCTTGATCATGCGCCTATCAAGAGATCACCCGCGCCCGGTGTCAAACGGATGAAGGATTTGCGATACACGTCAGGATTGCGAGCGGCCGGCAAGGCAACTACGCCCGGCTGCAGCGGAACAGGAAGATGCTGAGCGCGGCGGAAAAGAAGAAGCAGGACCGGAAGTCGCTGTTCCTCGACCAGCTCATTCCTCCCCAGCTGCGCTGGGGAGGTGGCCGCGAAGCGGACGGAGGGGTCATAGGGAACAACGATGCTGTGGCCCATGACCCCTCCGTCGGCGTAAGAGGCCGACACCTCCCCAACTTCGTTGGGGAGGGAAGCGCCACGGAGTGGAGCGCTCCCAGCAAAGATGATCACGCCATCGCTCCGATCACCGCCAACCGGAAGCGCCATTTCACGCGGTCCCACCAGGTCGCGTTCTGCACGATGTCGGCCTTGTAGAAGGACGGGCACAGCACGGCGGCGTCGGCCACCTCGCCGCACAGGCCGCAGCCGACGCAGCCGTTGTTGACGTGCGCCACCGGATCGGAGCGCAGCGGATCGGGGCTGGGCTTGACCACCAGCGACGGGCAGCCCGACAGGCGGATGCAGGAGTGATCGCCGGTGCAGACCTCGTCGTCGATGCCGAAGCGCGTGCGCACCACGCGTTCGCCGCGTTTCAGCTGGGCTGCGATCTGCGGACGGATGCGGCGCTGGCGGGCGAGCTGGCATTCGCCGTCGGCGACGATCACCTTCAGCCCCTTGTCGTCGGTAGCCATGGCTTCGCGCAGCGTCGTCAGCATGGTGGCGACATTGTAGGTGCGGATGGTGCGCAGCCATTTCACGCCCATCGCCTTCAGGGTCGCGGCGATGTCCGACGTCGTCTCGCCGTCGCGGCGGTTGCCCGAGGTGTTGGGGATGAACTGCGCGCCGGTGGCCGAGGTGTAGCCGTTCTGCATGATGACCAGCACGCGATCGCCGCGATTGAACATCGCCGAGGCGACGCCGCTCAAAAGCCCGTTGTGCCAGAAGCCGCCGTCGCCCATCACCGAGATGGTGCGCTTCTGCATCACCGGCGCCACCGCGCCCGCCGCGGCGAGCGACATGCCGAAGCCCAGGATCGAGTTCCCGAGGTTGAACGGCGCCAGGGTCGCGAAGGAATGACAGCCGATGTCGCTCGAGATATGGACCTTGCCGACCTCGCGCTCGAGCAGCTTGATGGCCGAGAAGACCGGCCGCTCGGGACAGCCGACGCAGAAGCCGGGCGGCCGGAGCGGCAACGGCCCGCCC
>LNAP01005133.1_pt1 | contig 11740 bp, 9 predicted proteins | sample 602601 | NCBI WGS metagenome assembly LNAP01 (sample SAMN02440304, study PRJNA202911) | soil metagenome | biome: Subtropical and temperate rainforests or woodlands; isolation source: soil samples (1 kg each in a 20% v/v slurry with milli Q water) were... ... | reverse complement strand
GTCGGAGGCGGCGCCGGCGAACCCGAACTCCCCGACCGGCGCCCAGACGAGGGTCGCGCCGGCGCCGGCCATGCGCACCTCGCCGCTGAGCTCGGCCCGGCTTTCCAGCGTGAGCCAATCGGTGACGCCGTGGCGAAAGCTGCCGGAGACGAAGGGCTCGCCATAGCTGAAGCTTCTGAGGCCATAGTCGCGGCGCTCGGCGCCCGCCTCCAGCGACCAGGCGCTCAGGCCGCGGCTCAGCAGTTGCGAGCTTACATAATAGGATGAGGTCACCCGCCGCTCGACGCCCAGGGCGTCGCGGACGACGAGCGTGACCTCGCCGGCGCCGGAGACCACCGGCGCCTGGTCGATCGAGAACGGCCCCTGCCCCACCTCGGTATGGAAGCGCAGCGCGTCGTTGACCAGCAGCTCGACATTGGACGGAACCGCCGCCTGGCCGCTGAAGGAGGGGGTCGGAAAGGTGATGAGGCCGGGTTTCAGGCTGAATTCGGTCCCCCAGCGCAGCCCGCCGAAGCGGACCTGGCGCGTCCAGTTCGCCGCATCGGTGACCGTGTCGCCGACGACCAGGCGGGTCAGACCTTGCGGGTCGTCGCGCAGAAAGTAGCTGTCGAGACGTGTCACGCCCTGGCGGCCCGCGCCTTGACCGGCGACGACCGTACTGGCGACCAGTCCCCAGTCATCCGAGACGCCGGCCTCCAAGAAGGCGGCGCCCCGCACCTTGTCGCGGTATTCGGCGGAAAGGTCGTAGTTGAGGAAGGCGGCGAAGGCGCCTTCCGTGAGTGGCGCATAGGTGGTGGAGGCCAGGACCCGTCGCGCCTCGAAGAGTTCGGCCGGCATGGTGAGCAAGAGCCGCTGCCCCGGCGAATCGAACTGGACGCCTGCGCCGGCGAGCGCGTTCAGCGGCAGATAGTCTTCGCCCTCGATGACGACCATGGCCGCGACCGGGCTCCGGACGCGCCACTGCGCCAGGTCGGCGGCCCGCACGAGGAACACCCAGTTGCGCCGGGCGACGAGAAACTGCCCCTGCTGATCCACGCCGTTGATGGCGACGGCCACCAGCATGAGCTCGTCATCGCCCGGCGGGGGTTCTTGCGGCGGCGCAGAAGCCACGCCCTGAGCCTGGGCGTCGACGGCGCCTGCGAGGATGCAAAGCGCCCCGAGGATCGTCTTAAGGCCGGGCCGCTTCACCCGGCCCAGCCTCGCTGACGAGATCGACCGACATAGGCCCGTGATCAGTCACCGCGTCGAGTTTGATCGCTTGCCCGGCGTCGGCCCTGGAGCTCACGTCGAGCAGGACCTGTTTGGCCGTACCCGGCAGCAGATAGACCGAGACGTCGGAGCCGCCGATCCGGCCGCCGCCGCGACGCGTCAGCGAGAGCCGGTTGAGCTGCACATGCTCGCCGCCGTCGTTGCGGATCGCCAGCGCCATCTTCTGCGGCCCCGCCGGCCACGCACGCCAGGAAAGGCGCGGCGCGGCGCCGGGCGCGGGCACGAAGATGGGAATGCTGATGCGCAGCAGGGTCTGCACCTCGCCGATCTTCGTCGGCCGGTCGGTCGGCACTTCCTCGAGGAACACCCGGTAGCTCTTCTCGGCGGCGCCGGGCTTCGTCCGCAGGCCGAAACGCGCGATCTGCTGGCCCTGGGGCGGAAGCTCGAACAGCGCCGGATTTGCAAGCACGTCGCGCGTCGGCTCGAAGACGTCCTCGCCGTCCTGCTGTCGCCAGGCATAGACCCGAAGCTGGATCCGCGAGGACTCGGCGCCGTCGTTATGGATCGTCATCGTCTGCACCGATTCCTGCGGCGTCAGCAGGAGCCGGACGGGAAAGACCTTAAGCGACCCGGCGGCGGCTACGCCGGGTATCAGCCCCGCCACGAAGCAGGCCGCCGCCCACCAGGATGCGCGCACGGCGACGCCTAATAATTGACCGTGACGGTGATGGTGTCGGAATAGGCCCCGAGCGGCACGTTCTGCTCTGCGGCGACGCGGCCGTAGACGGTGAGCGTGTTCGGCAAGGCGGTGGCGGTGGTCGCGGCCGGCGTGTCCGAAGCGGGCGTATTGCCCCAATTGTTGGTGCGGGCTGCTTCCTGGAAGAGCGCGTAGTCGAGGGTGTCGGTCCCCTTGGTCATCGCTCGGGTGGTCACGGTGGCGCCGCTCGCAGCGCCTGCGTTGAGCCCGACGGTGAACGAGGTGCCCGCCGTGCACAACACCGTCAGCGTCGTCTCGGCGTCCAGGGGCGTCGTGGAGGTCGGATCGTAGGCGCCGAAGGCGAGGGGAAGGGCCGTGACGGAGCACGCCGTCAACACGGTGGCGCTCACCGGGAACGTGGTCGTAGTCGTCGCGGCCAATGCTGTCAGCGGCGCCCCCGCTCCGAACAAGATGAGTCCGGCGAGAATTCCAAGTTTTCCGTACTTCATGTGCTTTCTCCCGATGCGACAGCACTACGGCGATGAGAACGCTAATCTGTCATGGCGCCAGGAGAAGGTGTATTGGGGGAAAATACCTACATCGAAGGTCGATCACCCCGCCGGGCGGCAGCCAGCACATCGCCAAGGCTGGCGACTGCTTCATCTTGGAGCAACTAGAAAATTATGCTGGTGCGCACGGGTAGGGTTTTGCCTGACCGTGCGGCGGCCTCGTTCTCGACGAGCGGCGACGGTCTGACCTCGCGAACAATGCGAGGTTGTGGCTGCTTGGCGTCGGCGCAGGTGACGACGGCCGACGCGCCAGCCTCGTCTCGGGCGTCAGGCGCGATCTTGCAGGGCGTGACGACGGTGGCCCCGACGACCATGCGGGCGGACGAGCTGTCGCCAGCCGCAGCGCCGAGCAACAGCACCGCGCCCAGGGCGCGATGGGCGAAGGCATAGCACGGCCGCGCCCCCAAAAGGCGTCCCACGGCCGGATGTGTCCATCCGCCGCCAGCGTACTCCTGCCTGACGCCCAGTTCCCTGCTCCCCGCTTCTGCAGCCCCCGGCGATTGTAGGGGCAGGCCAACTCGCAGGCGTTAAGGAATACGGTGAAGGGACGCGGCGGTTTCGTTAGGCATACCGGCCGCGGACGTCCCCGATCATTCCGCCGGGAGGTTCTCGCCGCGCTTGGCCAGCACGCGGTCGAACTCGGCCCAGACGCCCTCGTTCCCGTGCCATTGGCCCTTGGTGGCGGCCTTGGAATACTCGGTGGAGCGGGCTTCGAAGAAGTTGGCGTGCTCGACGCCCGAGAGCATCGACTGCAGCCAGGGGAGCGGGTTTTCCTTCACCCCGTAGACTTCCGGCAGGGCGAGCTGGCGCAGGCGCCAGTCGGCGATGAAGCGGATATAGGCCTTGATGTCGTCCGGGGTCATGCCCTGGACCTCGCCGGCCTCGAAGGCCAGGTCGATGAACTTGTCCTCCAGCCCCACGACGGTCTTGCAGCAGTCGACGATGTCATCGGCCACCGACTTGGTGACCGCGCCGGTCTCCTTGTTGAAGGCGTGATAGAGCTTGATGATGCCTTCGCAGTGCAGGCTCTCGTCCCGGACCGACCAGGAGACGATCTGGCCCATGCCCTTCATCTTGTTGTGGCGCGGGAAGTTCATCAGCATGGCGAAGGAGGCGAAGAGCTGCAGCCCTTCGGTGAAGCCCCCGAACATGGCCAGGGTCCGGCAGATGTCGGCATGGGTGTCGACGCCGAACTTCTGCATGTAGTCGTGCTTGTCGCGCATGGCCTGGTAGTCGAGGAAGGCCGTGAACTCGCTGTCCGGCATGCCGATCGTCTCGAGTAGCAGGGCGTAGGCCGCGATATGGATGGTCTCCATATTGGAGAAGGCCGACAGCATCATCTTCACCTCGGTGGGTTTGAAGACGCGGCTGTAGCGTTCCATGTAGTTGTCGTTCACCTCGACGTCCGATTGGGTGAAGAATCGGAAGATCTGGGTGAGCAGGTTGCGTTCGCGGTCGTTGAGCTTGGCGGCCCAGTCCTTGAGGTCCTCGCCGAGCGGCACCTCTTCGGGCATCCAGTGGACCTGCTGCTGCTTCTTCCAGAAGTCGTAGGCCCACGGATAGCGGAAGGGCTTGTAGGCGTAGGATGGGGTGAGCAGGCCGGGCTGGGTCACGGGCGCGACTTTCGAATCTGGACGACGTACAAGGTTACCCCCCGTTCAGTGACAACATCTAGCGGGGAATTGGGTTCCCGCCCCAACATCTTGTGAACATATGGAGGACGCCATGAGCCCGCAATGGACCCTGTTCAGCGCTCGCGGATCGGGCGCGGTGGCGGTGGAGGCCGCCCTGACGCTGGCGGGCCAGCCCTATCGGCTGGTGGACGCCTACACCTGGGACCAGGATCATCCGGAGAGCGGCGACCAGGTGCTGGGCGCCAACCCGATGCGGCAGGTGCCGGCCCTGGTGCTGCCCGGCGGCGAGGCGATCACCGAGAGCGCCGCCATCCTGGTCTGGATCGCCGAACGATTTCCGGACGCGCGGCTTGCGCCGGCGGCGGGCGAGCCCCGAAGGGCTCAGTTCCTGCGCTGGATGAGCTTCGTCTCCAGCGCCATCTATGCGCTCTACTGGGTGAAGGACGATCCCTCGCGGCTGGTCCCCGATCCGGCGGGGCACGAGGCCCTGACCGAGCGGACGCTGGAGCGGATCGCCGAGTGCTGGAAGATCATGGGCGAGCAGGTCTCGCCCGGCGCCTACATCCTCGGGGACGAGCTCTCCGTGCTGGACCTCTATGTGGCGGTGGTCTCGCGGTTCCGGCCGCGGCGGGCGCGGTTCTACGCCGAGGCGCCGAACCTGAAGCCGGTCATGGAGCGAGTGGACGCCGACCCCCGGCTCGCGGCCCTGTGGGAAGAGCGGATGGGGTGAGTTTTTCTCTTTTCAGCGCTCGGGCTTGATGGTCAGCGAGAAGGCGACGACGGAGTCTTCGCGGGTGCGCTCGCCGAAGATCATGTGCTCGCCCTTCACCTCGCGGTGGATGTAGCCGAACGAGGTCTGCATCGCGCCCTTGCGGTAGCCGACCCCGACATGGGCGTCGCCGATCAGGGCGGTGGAGGCGTCGGTCGTCCAGCCGTCGCGGTTCCAGCCGGCTTCGCTGCGCAGCACGTTGAGACCCACGGCGCGGCCGCTGGCGGCGGCGAACAGGTACCAGCGGCCCTTGTCGCCATAGGCCCGGCCATCGCCGATACCGAGGTCGGAAAGCCGGTCGCGAGCGATGTCGTCGCGCTTCTGGCCGACCGTGAGGGTGGCGCCCGCCTCGGCCTGGCCCCCGGCGTTGGACATGCCAAGGCCGGTGCGCGGGGTCAGGCTGACGTCGTACTCGCCAGCGTCGAAGCGGACCGGCGCCCAGTCGCGGGTGACGGCCACCTCGTAGGCGCCGGTGTCGAACTGGGCGCGCTGGTCGAGATTGGGCGGAAGGCCGGTCGGGGAGCGCAGCGCGCCGCCGACGGACAGGCGCAGGCTGTCCACCGAACCCTTCTTCGTTTCGCCGAGGGTCACGGTGTCGGTGCGCCAGCGGACGGGATCGCCCTTGACGGTGAATTGTTCGCGCTCGATCAGGTTGGAGAAGTCGTCGCCCTTGAGTTTGGGGGCGAAATCGGTCGCGCCGGCGGGCCGCGCATAGGGCAAGGCGTCGGCGTCCCCGCGGATTCCCTCCTGCGCCGCAGCGTCCGTCGCAGCGACACAACCAAAGGCGATGGCCAGCCCAGCCAACAGCCTCATCGCGACCTCCCATACCGCATCCTTGATCGTGCGGCTCAATGGCATCCTTCCACGACAGTGGAATGGCGCAATGGGAAATTCCGTTCCTGAACGCAGATCACGTCAGGTTTACGCCGGAGCAGCCGGTGACCGTGCCGAAACGGCACGTTTTCAGGGAGTTGCGCCCGCCCTCCCCTTCATGGGGAGGGACAGGCGGCGTAGCCGCCAGGGTGGGGCTGCGGAGTCAGAAAGACCCCACCCGTCTCGTCGCTTCGCGGCGATCCACCCTCCCCATGAAGGGGAGGGAGAAGAAAATTACTGGCAGGCGAGGCATTCCTCGTAGTCGGTGCGGCCGGCCGGGGCGTCGATGACCATGGCCGCGCCCTCGCCGCCGGCGTGGGCGGCGCGCTGGACCGACTTCGAGCGCAGATAGTAGAGCGACTTGCAGCCGCGTTCCCAGGCCTGCCAGTGCAGCATGTGCAGGTCCCACTTGTCCACGTCGCCCGGCAGGAAGACGTTGATCGACTGGGACTGGCAGATGTCCGGCGTGCGGTCGGCGGCCAGCTCGATCACCCAGCGCTGATCCAGCTCGAAGGCGGTCTTGAAGACGTCCTTCTCGTCCTGGGTCAGGAAGTCGAGATGCTGGACCGAACCTTCGTTCTCCAGGATCGAGTCCCAGGTCGCAGGAGTGTTGCGGCCCTTCTCGTCCAGCAGGCGCTCCAGATAGGGGTTCTTCACGGCGAAGGAGCCCGAGAGCGTCTTGTGGGTGTAGATGTTGGCCGGGATCGGCTCGATGCCGGCCGAGGTCCCGCCGCAGATGATCGAGATCGACGCGGTCGGCGCGATCGCCAGCTTGTGGCTGAACCGCTCCATCACACCGCGGTCGGCCGCGTCCGGGCAGGCGCCGCGCTCGGCGGCCAGGGTGCGCGAGGCCGCGTCGCACTGACGGCGCAGGTGCTTGAAGAGGCGCATGTTCCAGGACTTGGCCAGGGCGCTCTCGAACGGGACGTTCTGCATCTGCAGGAAGGAGTGGAAGCCCATGAGGCCCAGGCCCACCGAACGCTCGCGCTGGGCGGCGTAGACGGCGTTCTTCATGTCCGCCGGCGCGTTCTGGATGAAGTCCTCCAGGACGTTGTCGAGGAAGCGCATCACGTCCTCGATGAAGGTCGGGTGGTCGCGCCACTCCATGAACTTCTCGGCGTTGACCGAGGAGAGGCAGCAGACGGCGGTCCGCTCGTTGCCCAGGTGGTCCGTACCGGTGTGGAGCATGATCTCCGAGCACAGGTTCGACTGGCGGACCGAGAGGCCGAGCTCGCGCTGATGCGGCGGCATGGCGCGGTTCACGGTGTCGGAGAAGATCAGGTAGGGCTCGCCGGTCTGCAGGCGGATCTCGAGGATCTTCTGCCAGAGCGAGCGAGCGTCGACCTCGCGCAGGACCTCGTTGGTCTTGGGCGAGCGCAGGCCGAACATGGCGCCGTCGCGCACGGCCTCCATGAACTCGTCGGTGACGTTGATGCCATGGTGCAGGTTCAGGGACTTGCGGTTGAAGTCGCCCGACGGCTTGCGGATCTCGAGGAACTCCTCGATCTCCGGATGGTGGATATCGAGATAGACCGCCGCCGAACCGCGGCGCAGGGAGCCCTGGCTGATGGCGAGGGTCAGGGAGTCCATCACGCGGATGAAGGGGATGATGCCGCTGGTCTGGCCCGCGCCCTTCACCTTCTCGCCGATCGAGCGGACGCCGCCCCAGTAGGTGCCGATGCCGCCGCCGTTGGAGGCCAGGGCCACGTTCTCGTTCCAGACACTCTGGATGCCTTCGAGCGAGTCGCCGACCGCGTTCAGGAAGCAGGAGATCGGCAGGCCGCGACCGGCGCCGCCGTTGGAGAGCACCGGGGTCGACGGCATGAACCAGAGGTTCGAGATGTAGTCGTAGACCCGCTGGGCGTGTTCGGCGTCGTCGGCATAGGCCGTGGCGACCCGGGCGAACATGTCCTGGTAGCTCTCGCCCGCCAGGAGGTAGCGATCCTCCAGGGTGGTTTTACCGAAGTCGGTCAGCAGGTCGTCCCGCGACCGATCGACCTCGACCTTCCGGACGAGCTGCAGTTGCGGCCGTTCGTGCCTTTCAGGCGCCGTCTGGGTCGCTTCCGAAACCGTCCGCATCACCGCTTCGCCGCTGCTCATGCCCCAAAACCCATAACTATCAGACGCTTTGCCTCCGGGACACCGCCCGGCCGTTTCACCGCTATATCTTGTGGCTGCCCCGCCCTCGATACGCTCCATATGGGGCCACGAAGCCTAATGACTCGTCAACGGGTGACCGAGGTTCATCCCCACCTGAATTTGGTGACCCGCCGTTAACCTTTCCAGTCCGAGCCCGGCCTGCTTGAGTTTTCCACAAGCCGTCGAAGACCCGCGCCGGGCCTCGCTCACGAGCATGTGAAAACTGGCCGACCTGGCAGACGCGAGTCGTTCTCACTTGCTCGCGCGGTCGAGCGCCCCTATGCACGCCGCCGTCACTGGGGAGTAGCCGCCCGCGACTCCAGCGGGGGACACGTCAACAGACTTGCCGCAAGGCATGGCGTGTCCGGCGAATGCTTGGCGAGACCTTTGGCTTTCGTGCGTCGGTCCATGCGGGGTCGGCGGCGCGGAAGGCCATTGGTATGCCTCGACCCCGCCTGGACGTCCTTACGCATGGAAGCGCTACTCGTCTCCACGGGCCTCGTGGCGATCGCCGAGATCGGCGACAAGACTCAACTCCTGGCCATCCTGCTGGCGGCGCGGTTCCGCAAGCCCCTGCCGATCATCCTGGGGATCCTCGTCGCCACGATCGCCAACCACGCCCTGGCGGCGCTGCTGGGCGTGACGGCGGGCGGCTTCCTGCAAGGGCAATGGATGCGCTGGGTGCTAGGCGCGGCGTTCATCGCCTTCGCCGCCTGGGCGCTGATCCCCGACAAGTTCGAGGACGACGAGGCGCCGAAGGACCGGGCGGGCGTGTTCCTGACCACCCTGGTGGCGTTCTTCTTTGTGGAGATGGGCGACAAGACCCAGGTCGCGACCGTGGCCCTGGGGGCGAAGTTCCAGAGCGTCTACTGGGTGGCGGCCGGCACCACCCTGGGCATGATGCTGGCCAACGTCCCGGCGGTGCTGCTGGGCGAGGCGGCGGCCACCCGCATCCCGCTGAAGTACGTCCGCTGGGCGGCGGCGGGCTGCTTCGCGACGATCGGTCTCTGGATCCTGATCTTCGGCTAACGACCGGAGGCGCGAGGAGGGCGAAGGATCGCCCTCCTCGCCGGCGCCCGCAGACATAGCTAACCGACGGACACCTTGCTCGTTCATACCTGGGCAACAATTCACGGCCTACCTGAGGCGAAGGTCACCACAACCCAGTGCTGTAAACTCGGTTCGACTCGGGGGGTATCATGTCTTTCCTTCAGCGCATTTTCGGCGCGATCGACCGCAGGTTCCTGGCGCGGTCCTACGTCATCAGCTTCGCGATCGCCGGCCTCTTGATGTGGGTGCGTTCCAGGAGCGAGACGGGCGACGTCGCCGACGCCACCGCCTTCTACGTGTTCGTGACGCTCAACGCGGCGCTGTTTCCGTTCGCGAAACTGGTCTGGAACGAGCTGCGTGACTTCCTGATGGGTGACAATTTCATTCTGGCGAACGCGATCCTCGTGTTCGGGGCGAAGTTCATCGTCAACGTCATGCTCTGGGGCTGCGCGCTCTTCATCGCCCCGGTCGGCGTCGCCTATCTGTGGTTCAGAACCCGCTCGGCCTAGCTCAGGGCGCGCAGCGGCCAGAACCAGGCGATCAACGGCGCGCCGATGATCAGCACCAAGAGGGTGAGCGGCGCGCCCAGCCGCGGATAGTCCGAGAAACGATAGCCTCCCGGCCCCATGACCAGGGTGTTGCACTGGTGGCCGATGGGGGTAAGGAAGTCGCAGGCCGCGCCCACCGCCACCGCCATCAGGAACGGATCGGGATTGAGGCCGAGCTGGCGGGCCATGCTGGCCCCGACCGGGGCCACGATCAGGACGGTGGCGGCGTTGTTCAGGAACGGTGTGGCGGCCATGGCGGCGGCCATGATCGAGAACAGGGCCAGCATCGGCGCCTGGTTCCGAAACACCGACGAGAGCCAGCCGCCGATCAGTTCCGCGCCGCCGGTGCTCTGGATCGCCTCGGAGACCGGGATCATGGCCGCGATGAGCACGATCAGCGGCCCGTCGATAGCGGCGTAGGCCTCACGCATCCGCAGGGAGCCGACGGCGATCATGGCCACGGCCGCGCCAAAGAAGGCGATCGCCACCGGCAAGACCTGGAAAGCCACCAGGATCATGGCCGCGGCGAGGATGATGGCCGGGACGAAGGTGTGGCGGAAGCCGCCCAGCCGCACCTCTCGCTCGACGAGCGGAAGCAGGCCGAGGGCCGACAGCGCCGGGGGCAGGCTGCGCTCGCTGCCCTGGAGCACGACCACGTCACCGGCCTTGAAGCGGATGCGGTTGAGGTTCTGCTTGATGCTGTAGCCGGCGCGACTGACGGCGAGCAGGTTCACCCCGTGCTGGCCATAGAGGTCGAGCCGCTGGGCCGAGCGGCCGACGACGACCGACTCGGCGCCCACCACCGCCTCGAGCACCCGCACCTCGTCGGTGGGCTCGTCCATGGCCACGGGGCGGTCGGCGCGGGTCAGGCGCAGCTTGCCGCGGTTGATCAACTCGTCGAGGGCCTGGGGCTCGCCTTCCACCAGAAGGACGTCGCCGGGCAGGACGTTGAGGTTGGGATGGGGCCGGGCGCGCCGGCGCCCCTCGCGCAGCAGCATGATCACCCTCGCCTCCCCCTGGGCCAGGGCGTGGAGGTCGGCCACACGGCTCCGTCCGAGCGCCCAGTCCTCTGGGACCTCGACCTCGGTGATGTAGGCGTTGGCGGCCAGGGCCTCCTCGATATTGCCGGCAGGGACCCGGTTCTTGGGCAGGATGCGGTAGCCGAAGGTGAGGAAGACCAGGCCGAGCGACGCCAGGGCCAGGCCCACCGGGGTGTAGTCGTACATGCCGAACGGCTTGCCCAACATCTCCTCGCGGACCTGGGAGACGATGATGTTGGGGGCGGTGCCGACCAGGGTGACCATGCCGCCGAGCATGGCCCCAAAGGCCATGGGCATAAGCAGACGGCCGGGTGACGAGCCGGTGCGGCGGCAGATCTGCAGCGCGACCGGCATCAGGATCGCCAGGGCGCCGACATTCTTGGTGGCGGTGGACAGCAGGGTGACCGCAGCGGTCAGCGCCGGAACCTGGCTGCGTTCCGACTTCAGATGAGGGATCAGCGGGCGCAGGGCGACCTCGACGATTCCCGACCGGGCGAAGGCGGCGCTGACCACGAGGGCTGCGGCGATGATCACCGTGACGTCGTTGGCGAAACCTGAGAAGGCCTGCTTGGCGGGGATGACGCCGAGCGCAACGCCGGCGAACAGGGCGCAGATCGCGACCACGTCGTAGCGGAACCGCCCCCAGATGAAGGCGGCGATGGTCAGCGCGACGAGGCCGAAGGCCAGTCCCTGGTCGAAGGTCATCCGAACCCCGCAGCGATTTGAGAGGGAACGCCGTCGCTGAGCCCTGGCTGCGTCGGCGCATAGCAAAAGAGCCCGGCCTTTCGACCGGGCTCTCCGCTAGTTCGGCTGATCGCCGAGATCGATATCTTAGAAGTTGATGTCGATCGTCGAACGGCGGTTCAGCGGTTCCTTCACGCCATCCGGGGTCGGGACGGCGAGTTGGGTTTCGCCCTTCCAATCCACTTGCAGCGTTTGCTGGCCGACACCCAGGCCAACCAGCGCGTCGGCGACGGCCTTGGCGCGACGTTCCGACAGGCGGAGGTTGTACTCGTGCGAGCCGGAGGTGTCGGTGTGGCCGACCACGATCACGCGGGTCGCGTTGCCGCTGGTCGCGTAGGTCGCAGCTTCCTGAACCACCGTCTGGGCTTCCGGCGTCAGCACGTACTGATCGAACGGGAAGTAGACGATGAATTGCTTGGCCTCATACGCCGGCGGAGGCGGCGGCGGAGGCGGAGGCGGCGGGGGAGG
>LNAP01005132.1_pt1 | contig 11740 bp, 14 predicted proteins | sample 602601 | NCBI WGS metagenome assembly LNAP01 (sample SAMN02440304, study PRJNA202911) | soil metagenome | biome: Subtropical and temperate rainforests or woodlands; isolation source: soil samples (1 kg each in a 20% v/v slurry with milli Q water) were... ... | reverse complement strand
CGCAGATATATTTGTGAATGCACCTTTGGAATTACTCGAGCTCATCAATGGCTGATATTCATGATGATGAATCATCAGATGCGGCATTAACGCCGCCACACGAAAACCAGCAACCTCCAGGCCCTCGCACACATCTTTATCTGGTGTACCGCTATTCCAACAAGCTGCAGCAATCAGACCATTACAGATTTGTAATCTTCGCGTCATGTAGTTGTTGGGAGGCGTACTCTAGACTGTGAGTTTCCTTCGTCCAGTGATTCACCGCTTTATCACTATGAGCCTTCCGCCCGCCCTTAGCCCAGCAGAGACTTATGAGCATTATCTTGGCCGCAATATTGCGGATCCATGGACACGCGTGCTGCTGGCACGTGTTTTGGCGCAACCCGGGGAGCGCGTATTGGATCTCGCCTGCGGAACGGGCAGCGTTGCACGACAAGTTGCCCCGCTCGTCGGCGAAAGCGGGCACGTAGTTGCATTGGATGTAAACGCCGAAATGTTGGCAGTCGGCATGGCGCAACCTGTGCCTCAAGGCGCCACCATAGATTGGCGCGAGGGTGATGCAACAAATCTCGAACTTCGAGAGCAGGAGTTCGATCTCGTACTCTGCCAGCAAGGACTCCAGTTCTTTACCGATCGTGCTGGGGCGCTACACGGAATGCGCCGTGTCCTGCGCGATTCCGGAAGGGTTGGCATCAGCGTTTGGCAGTCGCTGCATCGTCATCCTTTGTACGAGGCTCTGTTCATCGCAACTGCGCGCCATCTCAATATCGCCGTCACCGATGTAGACATCGCTTTCTCGCTATCGGACGCCGACGAGCTGTACCGATTACTTGAGTCCGCAGGGTTTCAGGATATCGAAGTGCGGACATCAGCACTGGACATCCGTTTGCCAGACGCCAAACTGTTCGTCGACACGTCAATAGCCGGAGCAGCCACGTCCGTGCCGGCTTTCACGCGAATGGCGCCGGTAGAACGTGCTGCCCTCATGGACGCCATAAAAGACGAGACACGGGAAGTCGTGCAAAGCTTCCAGCTCGGTGATTCACTAGCCTTTCCGATGGAGACGAATATTGCGACTGCAAAGCGGTGAAAGCGGAGTTTTTCAACCACGACCAAGAACCTGGGGAAGGCAGCCATGAAACTGCTTCTCGTTGAAGACGAAGTCAAGACGGGCGATTACGTTAAACAAGGGCTGACTGAGTCCGGATTTATCGTTGACCTTGCGCGCAATGGGTTGGACGGCCATCACTTGGCGTTGACCGGATCCTACGACTTGATCATCCTAGATGTCATGCTGCCCGACGTTGAAGGCTGGCGTATTGTTCAAGCATTACGAGAGGCAAAGTCTGCGACGCCTGTCCTCTTTCTTACAGCGCGCGACAGCGTGGAGGATCGCGTCAAAGGTCTAGAGCTGGGCGCTGACGACTACCTGGTAAAGCCATTTGCCTTTTCTGAACTGTTGGCTCGCGTGCGGACTTTGTTGCGACGCGGCGCTGCACCGGTATTTAATGACCAGCTTCAAGTAGCTAATCTGACGCTCGACATTCCTCGTCGACGAGCCCAGCGCGATGGCGTACGCATCGACTTGACCAATAAGGAGTTTGCGCTATTGGAGTTGCTGGTTCGTCGCCAGAGTGAAGTGCTGCCGCGCTCTTTGATTGCATCGCAGGTATGGGATATGAACTTTGACAGCGACACCAACGTCATTGACGTTGCCATCCGCCGACTTAGGGCCAAGATCGATGATGGTTACGAGCCCAAGCTCATTCATACGGTCCGAGGCATGGGTTATATGCTGGACGTAACACCCTCTGCCTAGCGATGAAGCGACGACCTGCGTCTCTCGCGTTACGGTTAACTGTCTCTATTGGAGCAGTTATCACGGTCGTGCTGCTCTCCTTCGGCTGGATGATCGAACGATCAATCAATAATCACTTTATCCAGCAGGATGTAGACGAGTTGAACGCAGTCGTTCAAGCGCTAAAGCACACCCTCGCCACCGTACCGGCGAACGAAAGCCCCGATGCATTCCGGGATCGTCTAGCGAATGCTGTCTCCGGCCACCACAACGCGCAGTACCGCATATCAACGCCGAACGGCTCAGTAATATATTCGACGCCCGGCTCAGACTTGGCGAGATTTGTCAGAATGGCACAGCCTGTAGAGCACATTTCCATCGATACCGTCGGCATATGGCAGGATCATGGCGAAACGTTCAGAGGCGCCGTTCTAAGTATGGACTCCGACATCTTGCGTGGGATCGGGCCGTTGACCATTGCAGTGGCAACCGGCATCAATTTTCATTTGCACTATCTGGAGAGCTTTCGCGACTATCTTCGGCTGATCACGGTGGTCGCTTGCCTGATTGCCATTTTGGCCACCTGGTTTGCGGTGCATCGGGGCCATGCGCCGATACGGCGGATCAGTCACGAGATCCGCAGGATCAGATCGGATCAAATGCACATACGCCTGAATTCCAGTGCCGTCCCAGCCGAATTAGTTGAATTGGCTACGTCCTTCAACGGGATGCTCGATCGCCTTGAAGACGTATTCAAACGGTTATCGGATTTTTCGGGTGACATTGCGCACGAGTTGCGCACACCAATTACAAATATAAAAACGCAGACGGAAGTGGCGCTTTCACAGGCGCGCAGCGTTGAGCAATACCGAGAAATTCTGTACTCGAATCTTGAAGAGTATGAACGCATGGCCAAGATGGTAGGCGACATGCTGTTCTTGGCGCAGGCGGACAATCATTTGCTTAAGCCCGAACTTGTCACGATCGAACTTGATGCAGAATTACGCACGCTTTTCGATTATTTTGGTGCGTGGGCTGAAGAACGAGGCGTTGGTCTCAAGTTGGCGGGCGAGCGCGTATGCACGCTGGGTGACACACTGATGATTCGGCGCGCGCTGAGCAACTTACTTTCCAATGCCATCCGTTATACGCCGCATGGGAAGACCGTCTCGGTTCACATCGAAGGAAACCTGGAGTCGGTCAAAATCCAGATAGTGAATCCCGGCCCGCAGATCCCGCCACAGCACCTACCTCACATTTTTGAGCGCTTTTATCGCCCGGACGCGTCTCGTCAGCGATCTTCGGAAGGAGCCGGCTTAGGACTGGCTATCGCTAAATCCATCTTTGAAGCGCATGGAGGCCGGATTACAGCGACCTCAACCGAGCAAGAAACTACGTTCGAAGTCCGTATGCCCGCGCAAATGTGCTGAAGCTGAGAATAAACGCGTCACTGCCTTCCTTGGTCCGTACGTCGTGACCCGACAGTCTGGCGGCCACGGCTCGGCGCGAATATCAACTCGGCGGCTGGCAGCACAGGTCGTTCAGGGAGCACTCCAAATGCGTCCGCAACTGCAATAACCGACGCGCACGACCGTAGCCTCAACGGCCCGCAATTAAAACATTCATTACCCCGCCCCGCGTCGGGTGATACGGCACCCCAGGCGCTCACCACCTAGCCGACCCCATGCACCTTTCGTGAAGTAGGAGTCGCACTGTCAATGCTCCGCGATCCCGCCAATTTAGCCGCTCCAAGGACGCACTCCTGTAGCGCCGCCCAGAGCAGCGTCCATGCTGGGGCACTAATGAATTGACAAGCCGAAAAAATTTATCTAGTAACCCTGGTTCAGCGCTCTTTACAATCTTTGCCGCTCAGATCGAGGCATGAGGTGTCACAATGACTCAGAGTGCTCGGTACCACAGTATATGCAGCCTTAGATTTATTACTTAAATATTTAATATGGTGTCACACCTTGATTCAGTCTTCTGTCACAATGTATCTAACTACTAAACAGAGTCTTCGACTCTAGTACATCATGAGCATCGGCGAACGCCTACGGATCGCACGTACCGAACGCGGCCTGACACAAGAGGCCTTAGCCAACCTGGTTCAAGCCTCGCTGACCCAGGGCGCGATCGCGCACATAGAGAGCGGGCGCAGCGAATCCTCGCGGCATATCGTTTGGATCGCCGCAGCGCTCCGAGTCCGCGCTGAATGGCTGGTTACAGGGCAGGGCGAGATGTTCGAAGACGATTGGCCATGGGCTGAAATTTCGAGGTCTGCGGTGTCCAAGCTGCCACCTCAAGTGTTGGAGGACATCGGCGACTACATTGCCATGAAGCTCTCCAAGCACTCTAAGCAGAGCATAGACAGCGATACAGAAACGGACGGCTAGCTCCGCCAGCGCGATCCTGCTTAGCCGAAGACTTCACAAAAAAGAAAAAAACCACACTTCCCTACTCCGCTGCAGAGCGAGTCAGAGTGTGTCGGCCAGACCCATTCTGATTCATCCTGATGCATTGCTAACACATACGCACGAGCCTTTATCACTTCTTAGTATTAGATTTGTATTGACTCTTCTAAATAGATACGTAATGATTGCATCAAGCCTGCTCTTTAACAACGCAATACCGATGAATACCGTGCCCTGCTCTATTTCGAGCGGTGCGAGTGCACGGCTACCCGAGTCGCCAGCATCCTTGAGATAGCGGGGCGACAAGTACCTGGGTAGGAGCAAAGCAGGTAAAAAATCATCCTTCTCCTGGGCCGGTGTGAGACTGGCGCTAACTGGGAGTATGGACGACGTTCCGTACCAACGGACGCCGGTACTGCCGAAGGCAGACCACTCTTGACGGATGGCGCGTAATCCGTCGATGACAGCGGCAAAGACCGCAGTCCTCAGCACTCCGACGAACCGCAACAGCGGGCCAGCGTCGGTCGGTGCTCGGGGATGATCAAAGCAATCGGCCCCCATCGCGGTATCTTGGCGGGCCGATCACAACGGCGCTGACCGCGCCGGCTTTGGAAAGCATCCTAATCCACATATATCCAAGGGTGCTTCCCAAGGTCTAACGGAGGAACAAATGAAGGAACACGCTCAGCCGCTGATATTCGGCTATCCGTCAACCGGACACAAAGCCCCGCAGCAGCCGGACCAAGCGCTTCTCTATCGCATCCACACAGCAGAGGCGAAACTTGGCGTATCCAGGTCAACAATCTACCGGCTGGTCAACGAAGGCGAGCTGGTACTGATCAAGATCGGCAAACGATCCAGCGGCATCACCGCCGCCAGCGTGCATGCGCTCATTGAACGTAACAAGGCACTTGCCAGTTAGAGCAACGCGCCAACAGCACATTTCAGTTCCATTTACTCCGTCCGAAAGCCAGCTACAAATTTCGGACGGACTTGCCTTTTGTGCAGAAACGCGTAGGACGCACTGAACCCAGGCTGCGAAGCGATGAGCGGCATGCTCTTCTAGACGTGACGCCTCAGCATGAATTTCGCTTGAGCGACTTGTCGGGTCGCGAGACGAGCCGCAACCCAGCTACGGCAGGCTGCTAAAGCATGCCGGAATCGAATTCGGCCCGCTTTCGTTGTTTTTTTGCATCCTTGACATGGTTGTACCCCAGTTTGTACCCCACCGTTATTCGCCCTCTTGGAAAGGCGCGTGGATACTGGCCTATCTGAAATTAATTAGATTCCGCCCCAGGCCACCAACGAATTTGCAAAAAAATCAAACACTTAGCCCAGCGCCACGCTGGGCTTTTTGTTTTTCTGTCACTTTTCTGTCAGTCCTATTGGTGGACGGGTGCGCTTGACTGGCTCTTCCCCATTATTGAACTGACCCCAAATAGTTGGACATTCTAAGCGGGTGGTTAACCCACTGAGCACTGAGTCCTGTATTGAACTGGACTCAGTGCTTTTAATTTGGTCTTGATCCGCTCGTGATTGTAGTAGTGAATATACTTGCGCAGGCCAGCGTCAAGCAGTTCAACGCTATCGAATTTGTTTAGGTAGAAAAACTCCGACTTGAGTATGCCAAAGAAGCTTTCCATGGAGGCGTTATCTAGGCAGTTGCCCTTACGTGACATGCTTTGGGTCAACCCATGTTCTGCCAACTGCCGTCGATACGCGGGCATGTGATACTGCCAGCCCTGATCCGAATGAAGTAAGGTTTGGCGATCGCCGAGTTTGCTTAACGCCCTTTTGAGCATAGTGCTGACCAATGGCAGTTGCGGCGTTCTTCGTGTTTCGTAGGCCACGATTTCCCCGTTGTACAGGTCCATTACGGGCGAGAGATAGAGCTTATCGCCTCGGACATTGAACTCGGTCACATCGGTCACCCACTTCTGGTTGGGCTGATCCGCCCGGAACTGTCGATCCAACACGTTGGGCACATTAGCATTGATTTCCCCACGATAAGAACGGTACTTCTTAGGGCGAACCAGCGACCTCAACCCTAGCAACTGCATCAGGCGCTGAACCGTTTTGTGATTGACCCTTGAGCCCGCGTTGTGCAGTTCTGCTGTGATACGCCGATAGCCGTAGCACCCCTTGTGACGCTCGTAGACTTCACGAATCTGGGCCTTCAGAGTGGCATACTTGTCGCTCCCCTGTTGGATCTTGGCTTGATAGTAAAACGTGCTGCGCGAGAGCTTGGCGATCCTGAGCAATGTCGCCAGTGAATGCTGCTGCCTCAGTTCGATTACAACTTGCGTTTTTTGGGCGCAACCTGCTTCTTGGCTCGAACCAAGGCATCCAACTTTTTTAGGTACGCTACCTCCGCGCGCAGATATTCATTCTCTTTGCGCAAAACTTCCAGCGTACAGGCATCCTGTGGCTGCACAGGAGCAGGTAACGGATTTTCGGGATTTTTCATCTTCTTCGACCGTCCTCGGGGCTTTGGCTCTAATGCATCTAAGCCACCTTCATAATACCGGCGCGCCCAGCCCGAAACCATTCTGGCTCCCCCACGCAAATCAAACAGCGCAGCCACCTGATTGAAAGACAACCCCTGCTGCCACAGCTGATTTAACACCAAAAGTTTAAATCGGGCACTGTAATGGCTGGGCCTCTTACGCAAACCCGCATCGCCATGGTGGCGATAAAGGTTAACCCAGCCCTTGATCGTCATACGATTCACCCCGAACTTGGCCGATAGAACCTTGTAACCTGAGGCTCCTTTCAAGTACTCCTCAACTATTGCCTGCTTAAATTCCTCGTCATATTGCGCCATAAAAAACACCTCGAAAGTTGGATGGGCGTCCAACTTTTGGGGTGCAGTTCATATCGGGGGATGCGGCATTCATCACACTCGGTTAATTACACCATTCCAACCGCATTGCGCCAAGACCCGCATGCGATAACTCTCAAAATTCCTGAAGCCATACGCCCCGCACGAGAGCTTTATAGGAAACATCTGAACCACACTGCGATCATTTGCAACCCCTCGGGTAGGTCAAGACATACCTTTACCTTTCAGAAGCCATGAACGTATAATAAGTACATCTTTACACCACGAGTAAAGGTGTACTTTTAAATTATTCAAAAATGCTTTAGACTATTGAGCTATGACACATGGATGTTGAATTCGACGACGACAATTTGGATAGGCTTGAAACCGATGGACAGTTCACAGCCGGCTACTCACAAGAGATCGTCCGCGCTTTCCGTAAGCGCATGCAACAAATCCGTGCATTTCGGGATGAGCGTGATTTCTATCAGATTAAGTCTTTGCATTTTGAGCAACTCAAGGGCGACCGGAGCGGACAGTCATCCGTCCGACTTAATTTGCAATGGCGCCTGATCATTGAGATCCGCGGAAATCATCCCTGTAAAGTTGTCGGAATCGTCGAAATTGTCGACTACCACTAGAAATATGGAGAAATCATGAATGCACGCATGCCTGCAGAAGTATTCACCCCAGGCGAATTCCTGCGTGAAGAGCTGGAAGCTCGGGAATGGAGCCAGCAAGAGCTGGCGGACATTTTGGGGCGCCCGCCGCGGCTCATTAGCGAACTGATCGCCGGTAAACGGGCCGTTACCCCGGAAACTGCGTGTGGTCTAGCAGACGCTTTTGGTACATCCCCTGAATACTGGATGAATCTCGAAAGCCAATACCAACTATCCAAAGTTAAGGTGGTCGATAGGCAAGTGACCCGGAAGGCGCGGCTTTATAGCAAGTTCCCGGTACGAGAAATGTTGCGCCGCGGTTGGATCCAGAGCAGTGAGAACATCGACGTACTTGAACAACGATTCTGCGAGTTTTTTAGTATCCCAAGCATGGAGGCAGAGCCGACACTCACGCATTACGCGAAGAAGACTCATGAGACCACGGACGTCACACCGCTCCAACTAGCGTGGCTATTTCGGGTTCGCAGTATGGCGGCGCAGCAAATTTTGCCAGCATACTCACCCGATAAACTGCAGACTGCCGTCGACCGGCTCAAGACGCTTTTACTCTCGGCGGAAGAGGTTCGGCACGTACCGCGCATCTTGGCAGAAGCGGGGGTGCGCCTGGCCTTTGTTGAGCCTATGACCGGATCTAAACTGGACGGCGCCTGCTTCTGGCTCTCTGACGACAAGCCAGTCATTGGAATGACGTTGCGGTTCGATCGCATCGATAACTTTTGGTTTGTACTCCGCCATGAGATCGAGCACGTCCTTCGTGAGGATGGCAGGAGCGAAGACGGTCCAATTATCGACACCGATGTAGGCAACGAGAACGAGGCGCTATCCGAATGCGAAAAGCACGCGAACGCGGCCGGTGCGGAGTTTTGCGTGCCCATAGCTCAGCTCGAGAACTTCATCGCGCGGGTCCAACCGTATTTTTCCGAACAGAAGGTTCTCGCCTTTGCGCAGCGCATACAAGTTCATCCCGGTTTGGTAGTCGGCCAATTACAACGCAACCTCAATCGCCACGATTTTCTACGAAAGCACCAAGTGAAAGTGCGCGCCTGCTTGTTGCCATCGGCAGACGTCGATGGATGGGGTTCGTTCACTGAATAACTGTCAGGAGAAAAAATGTCAGCATATGCCAATCAGGTGAAAGCCTATCTGGAGCGCTATCAGGAGGAAGTGGGCGGCGACGGACTGATCGATCCACATGAAGTCGCTTCATGGGCGTATCGGAATGGCCTTCACAAGCCCAATCTGAAAACAGTGATTGATGCGATCGCAGCCGATATTTCGCAGGCTTTCCGAGAAGAATATCGGACTGGTGAACGCGGCCAGCGTTACCGAGCGAAACATGCTGTACGCTCGAAACAAAGCGGTAAGACCTTATCCCTATGGGCCGATATCGACGACAAGCGCGCGCCGCGAGAGCACTTCGTGCGGTCTTTTGCACAGCGCCGTCAACAAATTGTCGGCGATTGCTTCCAACTAAAGACAGACATCGATGTATACAACGCAAAGGATCCGTCACAAGCCCCCATTCAAATCCCCCTCGATTTCACATATGACGTGGAGGAGTTGCAACTCCCCTTTGAAGGGAAAAAGGCTGCGTAAGCCAAATGAACTGTCCCGGGGCGGTTCATTTGGCTCACCTGGCTTCAGCTTTATGCTTTAATTCTCGGCAGATTGATGCTTAACAGCACATTTAGCCCAGCGCATCACGCTGGGCTTTTTGTTTGTCTGTCACTTTTCTGTCATTTCTCTTGGTGGACGGGTGCGCTTGACTGCGGGATGAAATCACCGCAAACCGTTTTTGGGAAAGATTTTCCAAAGGTTGATACCGACTTTACGCACCGCAAGGTGAATACTGGTCAATGTCGGCAATAATGCAGACCTAACTTCAAGGAGTGGAAAATGGGACGTACCGCGAATGATGACCGCAGCGACAGCTTGAATCCAAACAATGATGCTTATTGGGATAGTTTAGATAACCATTCTAACCAGTTGAATCCCAACAATGATGAGTATCAGGGCGAGGAACAAGATTCAGAATAAGCAATAACACTATCCAGAGTACTCATTCATGGGCATCAAGGACCAAAAAATGCAAAGTGCTCCGCGCCCCGCGCAAATAGCCTGGCGTTGCGCGTAACAACTTCCCCCTAAAGGGAAGTAATTTTGCAAGCCCGGCGCTTGTGGCAATATCGTCGCAAGCGTCTTCTTTTTGCTACCCGCATCCCCTGCAAGGTAATGTTGGGCAAGATCAGCCAGCATCCGCTTCGTACAGAATGTCGTGGCTGATCACCCCAGTCGTCAAGTTTTAGCTCACACCTTTTGGCAATGAAACGCCATGTTCGGCCTGATAGTCGCAAGCATATTTGCGCCACGCAGAATATCTTTCGCGCCCCCACGTAGCAAAGTCCGAATAGCCATACGGCAGTTGAGGCCAAGGCGCAATGGCAGCCCTGTCAGATTCGGTAAGGCAATCGTTGATTCTCGTCGTCATCGACTGATGTACATATCCGATAAAGTTCACAGCCCGAGCCATGTAGTACCGATGCCAAAATGGTTTATAGGCCTTATCGCCGAATAGTGCTTCGACCAAGGTTTCAAGCCATTCCCTGTCGGGCTGATTGCTGCCGCTGCTCCACCGCTTTAAGGTGCCCATCTCCATTATGATAGTAGTCAGTTTAGGATGCTCGTAGAATGCGGAAATAGTGCGCGCCCCGGCTTTAGCCTTGGTCCATTCAAACAATAAAGCCGTGGGATTTTTGGACGGTTTGTCCAGTGTCGGCCATACACTCATCAACGCATTGGTGTCGCTGGCCAGGCAGTCGGCCTCATAAGAATGGTCCATTATCACCAGATGCGCCAAATGGACTTCAAAGGCCACGAGCGCCCTCAAAAAGTCATAGCGCGTCTGTGTGGCGGCATTCTTCATGGCGACCATGACATCCGGCCAGACAAATCGCTTCAATAATTCATTATTCACGATTGCTTCGTAGGCTTGCGGGTATGCCTCTTGCATCAAGTACTGATGCGCCAATGCCGATGCTTTTTCTATATCTATTAGAAAAGACTGATGCAGTGAAGGGGACAACTGACCAGCACTGCGGTTTATACCCAGGAAAAACGCTTCATACTCGCCGAACGGTTGCGCCAGGCCAACCACGGCTGGGGCAGTTTTACTTTGTAGGGCTAGAGCACGTTCGATCTCAAACGCTTCAGTGAAGTGTTCCCGCACATCGTCCGGGCAGTCGAACGCTTCAAACATTTCTTGCAGCAGCGCTCCCACAACGTCGGGCGCAGGTTTCTTCTTTCCCTTTGAAACGGCATCAAAGCGTTTAAATAAAGACTCACGACCAATATTCTTGAACATGCCACTCGGGGAAAAACCATTCACTCTTATAAATACATAGGGCGAAAACAAGAACAATCCGGAGAGAGGAAATGGCGTGGGCTTTCCGGAAAATGGTTTCAGAAAGCGCGGCCCCAAAGTAACTTTAACGGGAAGACTGCTCATAAAGGTGGTTTACAGAGTAATGATTTCACAGGATCACAGGCATATGTGAGCCGTGACACCGTCAGAAAATACACCAGCGACCTCGCGCACCATCCACTTCGACAACTCGAGCTGCACGATGGTCGGCACGATGCACTGCGGCTTGTCTGGAAACTGTTTGCTAAGCTTTTTACCAAGCGTGCTACCCATGAGCCATTCGATCCAGGCCGAGGTATCGACCACCCGCAGCGGCGTCACCATCTGTATCGATCGCGATTTGGTAAGAATACATCAGCCTGCCCCAGTAGACCAGCCATATGCCCGGCTGATCGCGCGAATGAATTATGAAAGCCCTACCCCCACAATTATGCTTTAATTTCCGGGCAGGCTTACGCTTAACGGCACACTTCGGATTGGGCCACTGGTTCGATTAAACAACATCCGTGTGCTAGTGGGTATTCCGGTCGATCGTGACCACCGATTCCGGCATCGTGACCACTCAGTCCGGCATCGTGACCAGTGATTCCGGTGATCGTGACCACCTGC
>LNAP01007181.1_pt1 | contig 11741 bp, 11 predicted proteins | sample 602601 | NCBI WGS metagenome assembly LNAP01 (sample SAMN02440304, study PRJNA202911) | soil metagenome | biome: Subtropical and temperate rainforests or woodlands; isolation source: soil samples (1 kg each in a 20% v/v slurry with milli Q water) were... ... | reverse complement strand
GGACGCGCTGCACGCGTTCGGCCGCCAGCAGGTGCGCGGCGCGCTGGCGGCGCTGACGGAAGCGGAGCAGCGCAAGGTGCGGGAGGGGATGATGCTCTATGCGCGGGCGTTGCGGGCGAGCCGGGTGGAGGATGAGGCGGAATCGGCGGCGTAGCCACCGCTGTCGTCCCCGCGGACGCGGGGACCCATACCGCGTGATCCATCAATGAAGTGCGAGTGTCAGTACCGCGGGGACACTGCCAGTCTTCGCCAAACTTCTCCCTGTGGTTATGGGTCCCCGCGTTCGCGGGGACGACACCGAGTTTTTGGCGCCTGTCTTATCTACTTCCCGAACTCCTCCCGCATCTTCGCCTGGATCTTGGCCATGCCGCCGAGCCAGCGGTCGTAATTCTCGGTCTTCTTGCGCATGTAGCCGAGCACCTGGGGGTGCGGCAGGATCAGGAAGGTCTCCTGCTCGAGGCCGGCGAGCACGTCTTTCGCAACCTGCTCCGGCGTGAGGTCGCCGTCGCCGGATTGCGGGCCCTTGGGGATCGAGCGCAGCATGTTGGTGTCGACGCCCTGCGGGCAGAGGATCGAGACCTTGATGTTGTCGGCCTTGTGCGAGATCGCGAGATTCTCGGCAAAGCCCACCGCGGCGTGCTTGGTGGTGGAATAAGCGGGGCTGCCGACCTGGGACAGCAGGCCCGCGGCCGAGATCGTGTTGAGGAAATAGCCGCCGCCGCGCGCCTTCATGCGGGGGATGAGATGCCGCGCGGCATAAACATGGGCCATGACGTGGATCGCCCAGCTGCGCTGCCAGGGCTCGTCGGAGGCGCCGCCGGCATTGACCGACATCGGATCGAAGCCGCCGCCGATGCCCGCGTTGGAGCAGAACAGGTCGATGGGGCCGAACTGCCGCTCGGTCTCCTCGATGACGTGCGAGATGTCCTTTTCCTGTGCGACGTCGCATTTGAAGGCCGCGCCGTCCACCATGGCCGCGACCGCCCGGGCATTGGCGGCATCCATGTCGGCGACGACGACCTTGGCCGCGCCCGCCTTGTGAAACGCCTCACACAGCGCCTTGCCGATTCCGTTGGCGCCGCCCGTGACGACCACGACCTTGCCGGTCACCTGCATGCGACGTCTCCTCTCGTACCGCTTTAGCCCCCGCCGCTTATTCCGCGCCGCGGATCCTGCTCAGCTCAACATGAGGTCGAGCACCGCGGTATAATGGCATGCCGCGCCCGCCAAGACAAAGCCGTGCCAGATCGCATTCTGGAAGCGCAGCCGCCGCCAGGCGTGAAAAATCACGCCAAAGCTGTAGAGCAGGCCGCCCGCGAGGATGAAGCCCAGCACCACCGCAGGCAGCGCCCTGACCACGGCGTCGTAGAGCATCACGCCGCTCCAGCCCATGGCGAGATAGATGCCGACGGCGACGCGGTCGAAGCGGCCGGGATAGAACAGCTTGAGCAAGATCCCGAGGATCGCGACGCACCAGACGCCGGCGAGCAGCACCAGCGCGAACCCGCTGTCCTTCACCTCGAGAATGAACGGCGTGTAGGTCGCCGCGATCAGGAGATAGATCGCGGAATGATCGAACCTTCGCAGCAGCCATTTCGCCGGCGACACCGGCCAGAGGTTATAGGTCGCCGACAGCACCAGCATCGAGAGCAGGCCCGAGACGTAGATCGAGACGCCGACGACGTCGGTAGCGTCGGCATAGATAGCCGTCAGCACCACCAGCACGGTCGCGGCAACGAGGCCGGAGAGGACGCCGATCGCGTGGATGATTCCGTCGGCGATGAGCTCGGCGCGGTCGTAGTTCCAGCCCATCGCGTCGGCTGCGGCGTGAACGGAGGTGGATGCGAAGTGTTTCAGTTGGAAGACGGTCATGGCAATCCGCAAGGTGAGGTAAAGCCCTCTTCTATGGGTCTTTCGGGATCGGCGCGTCGTTCAAACGGCTGACTCGCCGACAAAGGCGGTGGAAGTATGGAGCTTGATTTTCCTCAAGCAATTGCCACTTTTGTGAACGGCTACACAGTCCCGCCCGCCCCGGATCCGATAACGTTCATATGGCATTCAGTTTCCAGGATATGGTCGAAGAGGCGCGCCTGTCGGCCCGGGCGCTGATCGACTATGGCGAGCACTTCTTCAACCCGACGGTGCGGTTAGGCGTTACCGGCCTGTCGCGCGCCGGCAAGACCGTGTTCATCACCGCGCTGATCCACGGCCTCACCCGCGGCGGCCGGTTTCCGGTGTTCGACGCCTATGCCTCGGGCCGGATCGCGCGGGCCCAGCTGGCGCCGCAGCCCGATGATGCCGTGCCGCGGTTTGCCTATGAGAGCCATTTGCGCGCGCTGGTCGAGGAGCGGCATTGGCCGAGCTCGACCGTCGACATCAGCGAGCTCAGGCTCGTCATCGACTATCAGCGGCCGAACGGCGCCGACCGCACGCTGACGCTCGACATCGTCGACTATCCCGGCGAGTGGCTGCTCGACCTGCCGCTGCTGCAGAAGAGTTTCGAGCAATGGTCGACGGAGAGCCTGGCCTTGTCGCGCGAGGCGCCACGCGCGCATCTGGCGAGCGAATGGCACGCGCATCTGGCAACGCTCAAGCCGGAGGCGCGCGAGGACGAGCAGGCGACGCTGACGGCCGCAAAGCTCTTCACCGATTATTTGCGCGCCTGCCGCGACGAACGGTTCGCGATGAGCCTGCTGCCGCCTGGCCGTTTCCTGATGCCAGGCAATCTCGCTGATACGCCGGCGCTGACCTTCGCGCCGCTCGACGTGCCCGTTGGCGGACAGGCACCGGAGGGATCGCTGTGGGCGATGATGGTGCGCCGCTTCGAGGCCTACAAGGACGTGGTGGTGCGGCCGTTCTTCAGGGATCATTTCGCCCGGCTCGATCGCCAGATCGTGCTGGCCGACGCGCTGTCGGCGTTCAACTCCGGCCCCGAGGCGCTGCACGATCTCGAAGCAGCCCTCGCCGGCATTCTCGATTGCTTCAACATCGGCCGCAGCACGATCCTCTCAAGCCTGTTCCGCCCGCGCATCGACCGCATCCTGTTCGCGGCGACCAAGGCGGACCATCTGCATCATTCCAGCCACGACCGGCTCGAGGCCGTGCTGCGACGCGCCGTCTCCGGCGCGGTTGCGCGCGCGGAAAACACGGGCGCGGCGATCGACGTGGTGGCGCTTGCCGCGGTGCGTGCCACAAGGGAAGCGCAGGTCGCGCACGGCCGCGACAAATTGCCGTCGATCCTGGGAACGCCGGCCGCGGGCGAAAGCACCGGCGGCGAGTTTTTCGACGGCAACACGGAGGTCGCGACCTTTCCGGGCGATCTGCCGCTGGATCCCGAGGGGCTGTTCAACGGCACCGATGCGTTCCGCGGTCTGTCGACGGAAACCGCCGGGACAAGCGACTTCCGCTTCCTGCGCTTCCGTCCGCCCAAGCTCGAACGCGTGGGCGCGGACGAACCGACGCTGCCTCACATCCGCCTCGACCGGGCCTTGCAGTTCCTGATCGGAGACAAGCTGTCATGAACGACCGATCCAAGCCACGGCGCCCGGCGACGTTCCGGCTCGACGATCCCGGCGTCGTCGTCACCGAGGCCGACGAAGCGGCGCGACTTGGCCGCACCACGATCCAGATCACGCCGGAGCACGATCCTCAGGCGCTGCCGGCGCCGATCGAAGCCGCACTGCCGGCGCGGCGCGGTTTTCCCTGGGGCGCACTGTTCTGGTCCGGGCTCGCCGGGCTGACGCTGCTCGGCACCGGGCTCGGCGTGGTCCATCTGATCGAAGACCTGTTCGCACGCAGCGAAACGCTCGGCTTCGTCGGCGTTGCCTTTGCGTTCGTCGCTGCACTTGCGCTCGCGGTCGTGATCGGGCGCGAGGCGTTCGGGCTCGCGCGCCTCGCGACCATCGAGAAGCTGCATGCGCGCGCGGCTGCGGTGCTTGCCAGCGACGACCGCAAGGAGAGCCGCGTCATCGTGCAGGACCTGCTCAAGCTCGCACACCAGAACCCGCAGCTTGCGCGCGCCCGCGCCACGCTGGAGAGCCATACCGGTGAAATCATCGACGGCGCCGACATGATCCGGCTCGCCGAACGCGAATTGATGTCGCCGCTGGATGCGGAGGCGCGTCGACTGGTATCGTCAGCCGCGCAGAAAGTCTCGATCGTCACGGCGGTGAGCCCGCGCGCCGCGATCGACGTGATGTTCGTGTTCGTCGCCGCGCTGCGGCTGATCCGCCAGCTCGCCTATCTCTATGGCGGCCGCCCCGGCGCGCTCGGCATGATCCGCCTGCTCCGCCACGTCATCGCCCATCTCGCCATCACCGGCGGCATGGCCGCGAGCGACAGCCTGGTACAGCAGATGCTCGGCCACGGCATCGCGGCGAAGCTATCGCAGCGGCTTGGAGAAGGGATACTCAACGGACTGCTGACGGCGCGGCTGGGATTGGCCGCGATCGACGTCACAAGGCCGCTGCCATTTGCGGCGCTGCCGCCGCCGAAGCTGTCGGATCTGGCGACGGATCTGTTGCGGAAGAAAGACGACGAGGAGTAAGCGGCTCGCTTACCCTCCCCTGGAGGGGGAGGGTCGCTGCGCATGGAGCGAAGCGCAATGCGTAGCGGGGTGGGGTGACGGTCTCTCCACCTCCAACACTGCCCGCGTGGAAGGATCACCCCACCCCGCTCGCGCTTCGCGCGATCGACCCTCCCCCTCCAGGGGAGGGTAAGCCCCCGCCAGCACCCTCCACCAAAACAGCGGCGAATCCTTCGGCGGTGACAGCTCCGGCGTCCATCCCGTGAGCTTTTCGATCGCATACGTGTCGATCACGAGGCCGCGCCAGCGGCGCTCGACCTGGCCCAGCTGCTCGCGCTTAGCAGGGATCGCGTCCCACACCGGGGCGCGATTGTCCGGCTCGCGGCCGACATAGATGCCGGCGCGGCCCCTGATCCGGTCCAGGCCGGGATCGCGGAAATCCTGGAAGCGGCCGCGCTCGTTGATCTCGATCACGGGAACGCGGCCCCGGAACAGCCAGCGCATCATCGCAAAGGTGCGGTAGTCCGTGGTGGCGATCCAGGTCGCGCCGGTCTCGTCGAGCGCGGCCTGCGCGCGCGCCGCGACCTGCTCGTAGCCGGCCTCGGCGCCGATCGGATCGATCTTGCCGAGCAAATTCCATGGCGCGGCGACGTAGTAGAGGAACACGATGACGACGAAGGCGATGCCCGAGACGACCGCCGTGTTGAGCCAGAACAGGCTCGAGCGGATCAACCGCGCCGACCGCTTTTCACGCGACAGCATTACGAGATTCACCGCGGCCGCGGCGAAGCCGACCGGCCACATGAACATCGGCCAGGTGTCGCCGACCCTCAGCGTCGTCGATTTGGCAAGGAAATAGAGGAACGGCACCAGCACCGCGGTCGACAGCAGGATTGCGACCGGCTCGCGTGTGCGATAGCCGCGCCATGCCGTCGTCACCAGCCCGGTCAACACCACCGGCAGCATCACGAAGCCGACCAGGCCGAATTGCAGGCCGATGTAATCGCCGATCGTCCGCAGCGAGATGCCGTAATTGGCGGTGGCGCGCACGCCCTGGAAACGGAACGAGGCCCAGTCGTGCTGCGCGTTCCAGATCAGCACCGGCGAGAACACCGCGATGGCGACCAGGACCGCGAGGTAAGGATAGGGGCTGCGCAGCCAGCGCCAGCGCCAATCCGGCACCAGCAGGAAGGCGGCGACCGCCGGCGCGAACATGATCGCGGTGAATTTCGACAGCATCGACAGGCCCGCGAACAATCCGGCCGCCAGCCACCAGCGGCCGTCGCCACTCTGCGCCAGCCGGACCAGCGACCACATCATCGCCATCGCAAACGGGATCATGGCGACGTCGGGCGCGACCTTGGCCATCAGCAGGCCGTAATAAAGCGCGGCCTCCGGCATCAGCACCGCGAACATGATCGCGCGCGCATCATGGGTGAGGCGGCGGACGATGTCGGCGAGCAACAGTTGCGTCACCAGCATCGCGACGATGCCTCCAAAGCGCACACCGAGCGTGGTGTCGCCGAAGATCGCGGTGCCCACGCGGATGAACCAGGCGATCATGGGAGGATGATCGAGGAAGCCGAGCGCGGTCTCTTTCGACCAGGTCCAGTAATAGGCCTCGTCGGTGCGCAGCTCGATCGCGGAGGCGTAGACGATGCGGAGCACGGTCATCGCCACGATCACGAGCACGGCCATGACGAGGAGACGGCGCGCGGCGCCGCCGGGGGGCGTGGTGATGTCGGAAGCTGTCGTCACGGCCGCGCTTTTCGCCAACCTGGGAGGGGGAGTCAATGCGGGCCACTGTCGTCCCGGGGCGCGACGTAGTCGCGAGCCCGGGACCCATAACCACAGGGCGAGGTTATATTACAAGCTGGTAACGACGAGTCGTCGTCAAACTCCTCCCTGTGGCTATGGATCCCGGATCTGCGCGCGCCTAAGGGCGCGCTTGTCCGGGATGACAGCGGGGCTTTGCGCGCTTGTGATCGCGCTGGCATGCGCCCCCGGGAATGAAACGCCGGGCTGGCTGTTCTCCTTCATGAACTGATACAACCGAATCATGGCCACCACCGCTCCTGCACGATTGTCCGAACTCCTCCGTGCGACCAGCGCGCGCCAGGTGCGGCTGGTCTGCGGGATCATCCTGTTCTCCTACGTGGTCAGCCATTTCATCAACCATGCGCTCGGCAATATCTCGATCGATGCCATGGAGGTCGGGGTCGTCTACCATACCCTGTTCTGGCAGTTCCTCCCCGTAGCGCTCGTGTTCTACACCGCCGCGCTCACCCATATGGGTCTGGGCATCTACGCGCTGTATCAGCGCCGGCAGTTCCGCTGGCGGACGATCGAGCCGCTCCAGCTCGTGCTGGGGCTGAGCATACCCGCCCTCGTCGTGGCGCATGTGATCGGGGTGCGGCTCGGTCAGACGCTGTACGGACACGAGAAGCTTTATCCGCAGGAGCTTTATCTCTTCTTCGTCGCGGCGCCCGGCCGGCTCTGGCTGATGACGACCCTGCTCATCATCGCCTGGATCCATGGCTGCATCGGCATCTATTTCTGGCTTCGCCTGAAACCGTTGTTCGCCCGCGCTGCGCCCTACCTGCTGGCGGCGGCCGTGCTGATCCCGACGCTGGCGCTGCTCGGCATCTACCAGGGCGGCCGCAGCATCGCGATCGAAGCCGACGATGGGGAGTGGCGCACGCACAATCTGACCCGCCGCCAGGTCGGAACGGTCGCCGAGGCCGACACGCTCGACCGCATCTCCGGCGGTCTCACCATCGGCTATCTCGGCCTGCTCGTCCTCGCGCTCGCGGCGCGCGGCGTGCGCGCCTTGCGCGAACGCCCCGGCGGCATGATCGCGCTGTCCTACGGCAACGGCAAGACGGTGCGCGTGCCCAAGGGCCTCTCCGTGCTGGAAGCAAGCCTGCGCCACAATCTGCCGCATGCCAGCGTCTGCGGCGGCCGCGCCCGCTGCTCGACCTGCCGTATCCGCATCATCGGCGATCATGCCGCCCTGCCCGAGCCGTCACAGCGCGAAGCTTTCGTGCTCGCGCGGGTCGGCACCGCCGATCCCTCGATCCGGCTCGCCTGCCAGCTGCGGCCGGAGACCGACCTCTCCTTCTTCCAGCTCTTCATGCCGCACGCATTGTCGGCCAACGCGCATGCTTCGGCGCCCACCAGAATCGGCCAGGAGCGCTATCTCGTCAGCCTGTTCGTGGACATGCGCGGCTCGACGCAGCTCGCCGAGAAGCGGCTGCCGTTCGACACGGTCTTCATCGTCAACCGCTTCCTCGGCGCGGTGTCGCAGGCGGTGATCGAAAATGGCGGTCAGCCGAACCAGTTCGTCGGCGACGGCATGCTGGCGCTGTTCGGGCTGTCGGCCGATCCGCAGGAAGCCTGCCGGCAGGCGCTGAAGGCGGCCAGCGGCATCGCAGCGAACATCGACGAGTTGAACCAGCTCCTGAGCCATGATCTGCACCAGCCGATCCGTTTCGGCATTGGCATTCACGGCGGCGAAGTCATCATCGGCGACATCGGCTATCGCGATCACATCGTCTTCACCGCGCTCGGCGATGCCGTCAACGTCGCCGCCCGCCTCCAGGACATGACCAAGACGCTGGCCTGTGAAGCCATCGTCTCGGACGAGGTCCGCCGCACCGCCGGCCTTGCGGACGATTCGCTGCCGCAGCAGGACGTCGCGATCCGCGGCCGCGACGAACCGATGGCCGTGCGGTTGGTTGCGGATGCGAGAGAGTTGTCGGCGCTGGTCGATCGCGGCGCGCGCGTTGCCGCGTGATTCTTCACCTCGCCCCGCTTGCGGGGAGAGGTCGGATTGCATCGCAGATGCAATCCGGGTGAGGGGGACTCTCCGCGAGTCTAACTCTCACCTCCCTCGCGGAGACTCCCCCTCACCCCAGCCCTCTCCCCGCAGGCGGGGCGAGGGAGCGCACCGCTTGCGCGTCTGCGACTCGACTCCATTGCATGACAACCGTAACACCGGCTTGTTGCAACGCAGCGGCATGGGGCTGCTGCGAAAGCACGAATTGACTTCATCCTGATCATTGCGACAGATGAGCGCAGGATTGCGGTGATGACCGCGATCCAACGAAAAGCTCCGGGAGGAGACCAGAATGTTCGATCGACGCGACCTGCTCAAAGGAGCGGGGCTTGCCGCGCTTGCGGCCACACTGAATTCCACCAAAGCGCTGGCACTCGACACCGTCACGCTCCCGTTCGCCAATGGCGAGCGGCCGCTGGTGAAATATCCGCAGAAGCGACCGATGATCGGCCTGACCAGCCGCCCGCCGCAGCTCGAGACGCCGTTCGCGGTGTTCAACGACGGCCCGATCACGCCGAACAACGCGTTCTTCGTGCGCTATCACCTCTCCGACCTGCCCTACAATCTCGACCCCGACACGTTCACGCTTCAAGTCAAGGGCAAGGTCGACAGGCCGCTGAAGCTGTCGCTGAAGGACATCCGGAAGATGAAGGCGACGGAGATCGTCGCCGTCAACCAGTGCTCCGGCAACAGCCGCGGCTTCGTCGAGCCGCGCGTCGCCGGCGGTCAGCTCGCCAATGGTGCAATGGGCAATGCGCGCTGGCGCGGCGTGCCGCTCAAGGCGGTGCTGGAGATGGCGGGCGTGCAGAGCGGCGCCAAACAGGTCACCTTCAACGGCATGGACGGCCCGGTCAGCGACAAGACGCCTGATTTCGTCAAGGCGCTCGATCTCGATCACGCCACCGACGGTGAGGTCATGAACGGCGAGGATTTGCCGTTCCTCAACGGCTTCCCGCTGCGCCTGATCGTGCCCGGCTATTACGGCACCTACTGGGTCAAGCACCTCAACGAGATTACCGTCGTAGACAACGTCTTCGACGGTTTCTGGATGAAATCAGCCTATCGCATTCCGGACACGCCGAACAATGCGATCGAGCCCGGCACGGCGCCAAAGGCGACCATCCCGATCAATCGCTTCACCATCCGCTCCTTCATCACCAACCTCAGTGACGGCACCAAGCTGAAGGCGGGACGCACGACGCTACGCGGCATCGCCTTCGACGGCGGCAAGGGCATCAGGGATGTCGCGGTCTCCACCGACGGCGGCAAGACCTGGACCAGCGCCAGGCTCGGCAAGGACCTCGGCAAATACTCGTTCCGCGAATGGAAGCTGCCGGTGAAGCTCGCTGCCGGCGCCTACGAGCTCAAGGTCCGCGCCACCGGCAATGGCGGCGAGACGCAGCCGGATACGCCGCGCTGGAATCCCGCGGGTTATTTACGCAACGTCGTCGAAACCGTCCGCGTCAGCGTGGCCTGAAGGAGAATGATCATGCAGCGCACCGTTCTCCTCGCGATCTCACTCGCCTTCGCCGCCGTCGTGGGTTCGGCACTTGCCGCACCGGTCAATTACAAGACACCCGACGAGGTCGCCGCCTTCAAGCCCGGCCCCAATCTCGAAATCGTGCAGGGCAATTGCGCCGCATGCCACTCGGCCGACTACATCGCGACGCAGCCGCCGATGAAAGACAGGAAAGGCTTCTGGCAAGCCGAGGTGACCAAGATGATCAAGGTCTATGGCGCGCCGATCGACGATGCCGATGTCGGCAAGATCGTCGATTATCTGGCCGCGACGTATTAACGGCTGGCTTGCGGCGCGCGGGCCGATTGACCGCGAAACGGGCAAAATAGGCAAAAACGCCGCGAAGTTGAGCGGAATTCGGCGAAAGCCCAATGTGGTTTGATCTATGAAGCCCGCAACATTCCGCGTATCTTATTAGGACCGAACCGGCCGGTTGGCGGGGACTGGCGGTTCGAGATCTCGGAGGAAGACCCGCGGAGAAGTCGTGGTCAAGTGGTTCAACCCGACGAAGGGTTATGGATTTATCCAGCCTGCGTCGGGCGGCAAGGATGTGTTCGTGCATATCTCGGCAGTGCAGAAAGCCGGCCTGTCCTCGCTCAACGAAGGACAGACGGTGGAATACGAAGAGATCGCAAACCGGGGCAAGACCTCCGCAGAGAACCTCAAAGTATAAGCCCGGCAGCCTATGCTGCCTCCCGCATTGAACCGGGAGCGGGCCAAGAAAATTTCAGAAGACGGCCAGTGCATTCGACGACGGGCGTTGCGACTGCACGAGGATAGCTATTTTGCCTTTGAAGACCGCTCGTTCAACGCCGCAGCAATGACAATCGCGACAGCATTTCGTTACTCCACCGGCAACGGTGCGTCGCGCTTGATCTCTTCCATCACCGCATAGGTCCGCGTCTCGCGCACCCCCGGCATCGACAGCAGGGTCTCGCCGAGAAAGCGTCGATAGGCGGTCATGTCCGCAAGCCGCGCCTTCACAAGATAGTCGAAGCCGCCTGCAACCATGTGACATTCCAGCACCTCGGGCGCGAGTTTCACCGCGCGGGCGAACCGGTCGAAATTGTCGGGCGTGGTCTTGTCGAGCAGCACCTCGACGAACACGAGCAAGCCGAGGCCGAGCCGGTGCGGATTGAGCCGCGCCCCATAACCCTCGACAAAGCCCTCACGCTGCAGGCGCTTCAGCCGCTCGCCGATCGACGTCGGCGACAGCCCGATGCGCTCGGCGAGCTCGACATTGGCGATTCGCCCGTCCTGCTGCAAAATCTCGAGGATCTTGCGGTCGATTCGATCAAGTTCCATATTTTCTACGGTCAATTATTAGTTTGCCTTAATTTCCTAAGGCAAACTCCCTAATTTGTCTATCGAACTACGGTCAAGCCGGCTTTATCCTGAACTTGGACGACAGGACACGCCATGCCGAACATCCCGCCTCCCTTCACCGCCCCGTACGCACCCGATGACGCCGAGATCGCCGCGCGCCTCTTGCCGGCGTCGCATCTCAGCCCGCCGCAGGAGGCGCGGATCGACCGCACCGCGACGCGGCTGATCGAGGCCATCCGCAAGCGCGACGACCGGCTTGGCGGGGTCGAGGACATGCTGCGGGAGTTCGCACTCTCGACCAAGGAGGGCCTCGCCCTGATGGTGCTGGCGGAGGCGCTGCTGCGCGTGCCCGACGCGCGCACCGCCGATCAGTTCATCGAGGACAAGCTCGGCGAGGGCGATTTCATCCACCACGAGACGAGGTCCACCGCCTTCCTGGTCAACGCCTCGGCCTGGGCGCTCGGCCTGTCGGCGCGGGTGATCCAGCCGGGCGAGACGCCGGACGGCACCATCGGCCGGCTGGTGAAGCGGCT
>LNAP01005131.1_pt1 | contig 11742 bp, 8 predicted proteins | sample 602601 | NCBI WGS metagenome assembly LNAP01 (sample SAMN02440304, study PRJNA202911) | soil metagenome | biome: Subtropical and temperate rainforests or woodlands; isolation source: soil samples (1 kg each in a 20% v/v slurry with milli Q water) were... ... | reverse complement strand
TGGGACGAGCAGGCCTGGGATCAGCGCCGCAAGGGCTGGCTGCGGGCGGCCCAGGACGGTGCGGTGAACCTGCCGGAGCATCTCGTGGACGATATCATGACCATGTTGATCTTTGTCGCCCGCACCGACCCCGCCATTCTGAAGACCGCCTCGATGGACAGCACGCTGTCGCTGATTGTGTTCTTCCTACGCCGGCCGTGGGCCATCCAGAAGCCTCACCTGCGCGCCAAGTTTGGCTTGACCTTGTTTCACGTCTTCTTGCCTGCTTCCGCACGCTCCCGTGGCGACATGTGGTCTCAAAACGCTCCTGTGGACGGACCCCACACCAACCTGCTGAGCACCCATATCATGGCACAGCGCTACATGTCTCCCGGACTTCTCTTGCTTTACGGCGATGTCGAGCGCACCGGTTTCTACGAGAAGCTGACCAACCGCCGGTGCATCATGGTGGTGCTGAAGCATCTCTGGACCTTGCCGACCCATCGCTCGGCCTTCCGCGGCATCGCCACATTGCACGATACGTTCGGCAGTGCGCCTGTGGCTACTTCTTCCTCTTCCGGTGCGGCCGCGGAGAGCTCCGGACAAGATTACTTCGTGCGCTTTGCGAATGGTCTGATGAACGAGACCAACGCGCTGGTGGCGGCCACGATGGACAAGCTGGTCGAGATCCGCAAGACCCAACTGCAGATGCAGAATTTGCCCGAGTGGGGCCGGCTTACTGAGGAAGAGCGCAAGCAGATCACCGAAAAGCACGAGGCCAACGAGCAAGAGTGCCGCGGCTCCGCGGGGCTGTGTCTCGAGACACTGAACATGTTGAACTACCTCACTTCCGACGAAGTCATCCGCCAACCCTTTTTGCACGATGCCATCTTGCCGCGCTTCACTTCGACCTTGTTGAACGTGCTGCAGCGCATTGTGGGCGCGAAGAGTCTGGAACTCAAAGTGGACAACATGGAGAGCTACAACTTCCAGCCCAAGGTGATGCTGATGGAGATCTGCCTGGCCATGGTGCATTTCCACGAAGCGCCGCTGTTCTGGCAAGCCGTCGCCAAGGACAGTTTTTACAACAATGGTGGCCCAATCCGCAAGGCGCTGAACATTGCCACGCGCTTTAACTTGATCTCACCTGGGGAGATTGCACAACTGCATGCGCTCTACGAGCAGGTGCAGCAGGCACGCACGTCGTTCGTAGACATCGATTCGATCGTTGCGGACGCACCGTTTGACTTCATGGACCCCATCCTGGACACGTTGATGCGCGACCCCGTGAAGCTGCCTTCCTCTGGGCAGATCGTGGATCGGTCCACCATTGCACAGCATTTGCTGAACGACAACACAGGTACGTGCATGTGCACTTTCCGGCAAAGTATTATTCTGTTATTTCATCTGTTTAATCTGTTTGTGTGTATTTTTTTAGATCCTTTCAACCGTTCGCCCCTGAATATTAGCATGGTGGAGCCCGTGCCGGAACTCAAAGAAAAGTAAGTACTGTGCTTGTATCTTTTCAGTTCATTTCCCTGCTTTACAACACAAACCATGTTACAAAATCACAGGATTCAGGCCTGGTTGGACCAGAAGATTGCGGAGCAGCAGCAAAGCTAAGGATGTAGCAGAAGGATGTAAATTTTGTTTTCGTTTACAATTAAGTGTGAATAAGTTCTATTGGCTAACTTTTTAAGATCGAAATACACGCATCCTTGGACGAAAGGGTTATTTGCGACAACTTCAACCTGGCCAAAAAGATCAGGCCGACAACTGGACAATCCTCTGCTTGTGTTCGTAGATTGCTTTGCTCTTTCGTATTCTCGCCGTTATCAAGAGTTTATTTTCGTTAATTTCAATCTACAATGGAGAATGTTATTCAATTTGTCATGGGGAGCGTTTTCACGAGCATGGGCCTCGCCACGATGATATTCCCTAAAATGATCACGGAACTATCGTTCAACAAGGAATTTCTCGGTAAAGATGGAGTTACTCCACCACTTAAGCTTGCCATGCAATGCTTCGGCTCTCAAGCAAGCCTGTGTGGTCTCTTGATTCTTTCAAGCAAGTTTACATCCAGGACGTACAGAAATTTTGGTTTGGCAATGATTCCATACTTTGTTTTTGACTACCAGTTCTGGAGCAACGGTGCGTTGACCACATTTGGCGCTGCGGGGGATGCTATCGGAAACACCATATTTGCTTCTTGCTGCTTTCTGGGACACTGTTTACTGACTGACAAAGAGAACGGCAAGGTAATTTTATTACAATGTCCACCGGTAAATAAATTGGTGGTACAAGTGCAAGTTAATGCTTCTGCGTTATAGTTTTAACTTCGTAGTGTTTGCAGAGATTTCATTCGTGTGTAGTTGTTTTCTCTCGATTTTTGTGTACAATTTGTTTACCCACAACCTCCCCATTTGTTCATAGGAGGCCTGCAAGAAGATCAAGGAAGAGAAGTTGCGAAGATCCTCCTCGGCTGATCTGAAGAGATCCTTCTCGAGCGACCTGCGCAAGTAATCAGGGTTTCAACCTCTTGCGCATTGTAAATAATTTATCTTATCCTCATAGAAATCATGGAAATTACTCTCTTCGCTATACAAATCGTGCAGTACTGTTCGACGTATTATATTTTAACTTTCAACTAAGAAAATTTGTGTTCTTATGGTAATTTCTTCCCTCTGACCAGTTAGCTGATGGTAAGAATTGGCAACAATTATTGACTTTGAACGATGTCAAACCCAAGCCATCGCCAAGCGGACTGGTCATTCAGGAAAACAATCAAGTTTCCGTAAGGAACAGATACATTGAAAATAATAAGAAAATAAGTAAAAACTGCCTTCTTGTTTGTTTATCGTTACGAGCTTGCACAAAACAAAGGGCAGTCCCTCGTCTGGATGAAAAATGCAAAGTGGGCGTTTCCCAAAAGTTCACACCCCAACTTTCTCACAAATATACTTTCTGCAAGATAGAAAACTTGGATTAAGTACTACTCAATGCTAATTTTTTCTGTAGTTCTTCTTTCTTTTGAGTTTCCTTGGCTTCCTTGGCAGATAATTCTTTGGCTGCTTTGATTTTCAAAGTTCTCTGATCCAACTGGTACTCAAATTCGTTGACACGGACCCTTCGGTTCTAATAAAGCAATTTAGGTTCGTTGTAAGATAAAATGGAATTAAAATAAATTGTGCTGTGATGCGTTTACTCACTCTGCCCAAAAACAGGTTATCGAGGCCTCTGAGACCAAGTCCGGTGATGGTGAAGGCACCGCAAATGATAATCAAAGGAGGGAGACTCTGCCAAGGCATATTAGATGGAGTTGATGAGAAACTAAAAGAAAGGTTTTTAGTGGCAACAAGCGACTCGATTTATCTGCTGCCAGCGGTTTGCTTGCATCGCAGCAGCGATTTTCAATGGAAAGGGTTATTGAAAGTTCTATGCGCTTGTCCGGGAACTTTTTGTATACAGTACTCGTACGAGTATAAACAAGTGATCACGTCAAGATAAACCAGCATTTTGCTTATAATTAACAGACCAAGCATTCACAATCGTGTTAAAAATTTGACAAAGCTAAGCCGCTGCAAAATAAAACATCCGCCCACTGCTATAAATTCCGGCGAGCATTGTTTTCCCTCACTTTTGAGCATTTATCGGACAGGGATCAAGTCGTCTAAGAAAAGAACGGAAACAAAATAAAAGAATAAGATGTGCATAGACGGAATGTAGAGCTTTACTTCACTACATCTACAAATACTCTCCAATAAAGTAGAAGTGAACAAAACGACCAACAAGAGAGAAAATTTCATCACGTACCGATCTTGAGGATCATGCCGACGCACTCCGTGGCGAGCTGGATCTCGGAGGTGTTGACCAACAGGGGCTGCACGATCTTCTCGGCCCACATGTCGGAAATAGTTCCGTTGCGCACGTTGATGCCGCCGGCGAAGTCGCCCTGGTTGTGTCGGTTGCGGAGCTCGGTCACCATGGCGATGGGGTTGATGCCGGCGTTCTCGGCCAATGTGTAAGGAATGATCTCCAAAGCCTAGTTGCGGGTTTCAAAAAAAGAAAAACAATGAAAAATGAACAGAGAAAAGGTTTGGATGATTGGAAAAAGCAATGTACACTGCGTCTGTAGATAAACACAAGATAACGCATGTGTAAAGTTTATACCTCCGCGAAGGCTCTGGCACAGTAGGACTGCACGCCGGGCAGGGTCTTGGCCCACTGCGTGAGTCTCAATGCGCACTCGGCCTCAGGCGCGCCGCCACCGCCAATGAGGAAGCGCTTCTTCACCAGACTGCGCACCACACAGAGGGCATCGTGGATGGAGCGGTCGGCCTCGTCCAGCACCATGCGGTTACTGCCACGCATGAGGATGGTGATCGTGGGGCCCATGTTCACAATGTCGGTGAACTTTACCACCTTGGAGGAGGAACCTGCGATGGTGACCTCCTGGGCAAGGCCGCAAGAGCCCATCTTCTCGGGGGAGAAATGGTCAATGTGCGCGATGGGCTGCACGTTCAGGGTGCGGCAGATGAAGTCCACGTCATTGCGCTCAATGTCCGTCACCACCATGATATCTAACTTAGCTAAGAAGTGCAGAGAGAGGTCGTTGTAGGCATCTCTCAAGATCGACTTCTGAATGAGGAGGACATTGCAGCCCCACTTCTTGATCTTCTTGCACTGGTTCAGAATGTACTTGCGCTCTTCTCTCAAAATTCTGTCCATCGCGGCGTAGTCACTCACCACGACGTTGTTCTCCATGTCGGTTTTCGGCGCGGAGAGGCAGAACTGGATGAGGGCGACCTTCGCGTTCTCGACCTTGACAGGTCCGCCGCCAGCGTTCTTGGCAGCGCGCTCGAGCACCAGGCCACGCACCAACTCGGTGTCGTCCATGGTGCCTCCCACCTGCTTCACAATTCTCACATCGTTCAGGTCCACGTTGACGGCGGTGGCAGGGTCGATGACGCCCAACACGGCGTCCACGGCGATGGGGGCCAAGACGTCCGAGTGACTGTGCACCACCTTGGAGGACAGACACGTGTTCACGGCATCCAGGACAGAGTTTCTGTCTGCCAGATCCACAGGCTTGGCAACAGAGATGAGAATCTCCTGGGCCTTGCGGGCAGAGAGCTTGAAGGCCTCCGCAATCATTGTGGGGTGGATGCCTTTCGACAACAGCTCAGAACAAGCATTCAAAAGAGCACCGGCAATGACGCAGATACCGGTAGTTCCATCACCAGCCTCAATATCTTGCGACTTCGATAACTGCACCAACATTTGCGCGGTAGGGTGGAACACCTGAAGCTGTGATAAGATGGTGGCACCATCGTTTGTAATTAATACTTCGCCATCTCCTTTTTGAATCATCTTATCCATGCCTCTGGGACCAAGAGAGGTTCTCACAGCATCAGCGACAGCTGTAAAATATCATAGACAAAACATTAGACAAGCATATTTTTCAGTTTAACGAATACAAGGCGTACATTTGGCGGCAACGATGTTTGAAAGACGAACGTCGTTCGCCTTGGAGTTATTCTTTTGCGTTTCGCCTGCAAGGATGGAAAGTTGTCGATTAAAGAAGAACAAGATTAAGCCAAGTCTACGCAGCTACTTACCCTGCATCTTTCCAAAGGTTTGCAAAGCTGCTATAATAATTGAGTTGGTCGTATGGAACAAAGTCTCGTTGTTCGATTTGATTTTATGAGCGGTTTCCCCTTTTGTCTCGTCATTTGCAGGTTTTCACTGAGTTTACGCATACACTAGATGCTTATTAATTGCGGACAGATTCAAATTAAGTTAGCATTGGGTCGGGAGTAATATAATAACCCTTTCCATTTACTTCGTTTTTGCCGTGGTCGTTCCTGATGTCAATTTCACTCGCTTGCCAATTGGTAAAGAGCTGCATCATGATCGCTCACGCGATAATTGTGTCGTTTCTATCGATCCTTGGTTTGGTCTTTGGAAAATGTGAAGATATCGGCCCTATCAAAGCGAATGGAACTATAGATTGGGCGGTACGCGGAATGCTGAAGTCAGCGAATGTGATGATCTGTGCCATCTTGAAGAACGAGCAACTGTACGTTGATGAATGGCTTGAGTACCACCGATTCTTGGGTTTTGATCGCGTGCAGCTGTACGACAACGCAGACAACGCGTCTGTTTATATTGCTGGTCTGCCCGAAAAGTACGGCGCCTTTGTTAACGTAACCCACTTTCCAGGCCTTGGGAAGCAAATACCTGCGTACAGAGACTGTATGCTTCACAATGAAGGCCGTAATACCTGGGCAGCGTTTATTGACATCGACGAGTTTGTAGTATTGCGCAAGCATGTAAACATCAAAGCGTTCCTGCAGGATCTGGCACCCAACGGAGGTTCGGTCGTACTCGGTTGGAGTCTTTTTGGAAGCAACCATACAATGAAACGAACTCCCGAACCAGTGCTAGTTCGATTCACGCTCACTTCTGAGGTTCCGGGCGTGCACACGAAGACCATTGCGTACTTGAAGCACGCCCAGGAGCCAAACGTACACAACACGTTGATGCTGCCCGGCCATCCCACTGTTGATCAGTACGGCCGCGCGGTCGACAACAAGTCTCCTTTTCTTTGCAACAACGCGCGTGACATCGCGTATATCAACCACTACTACACGAAGTCCTTCGAGGAGTTCCAACTGAAGCGGCAACGCGGCTGGGCATCGAACTACAAGAAGAATCGTCTGGTCTCGGGACCCGGCCAAGACGCGTACGATCGAATTCTGCAAGACTACAACAATCATAATAAGCATACCAATGCGGTACAAGATACCTTCGCCAGGGATTTCTATTTAAAGCACTACCTGGGCAATGCGTTCAACGCTGCTCTCAAGGCTTAGTCCTCATTTCTCGTGTGGTTTTTCCAATTCAGGGCTATATTCAAGTGCAATCCATGTTATTTTCGAGTTTTCTTTTATGATTTCTTCTTAATCGTGTTAATGAAAAACAGTTAGGAAAATTGAACAGAGGTACGGTGCATTCCGAACAGAAAAGGCTTGGCTTAGTTGACAAAAAATTGGTCGCAGCGAAAGCGCAGAATTGGAACACAGAAATCTAATACGGCTTCCAATACTGATTCGGGGGTATTTTCGTAGGCGCTGGATTTTTGCCACGCAAGCAATAACCCAAAATCGGATCTTGCTGAAAGAAATACGCCAGGTCAAAGGTGGCTTCGGGCGAGATTTTCAGCACGTCTTTAGGGGTGATGCACATGGACTGGGAGATGTCGATCCCACGCTCCTGCCAGGACGAGTCCACCCACACGTCACCCGAGGCAATGCACAAAGTAGGAGAGTTGCCGTGGAACACCACGCTCTTCAGGCCGTCCAGGGGCAACTGGTTATAGCGCCACTGGCTGCGCAGGACCAGATGCTGGGTAAGCTCTTCGGCCTGACGGTTCAAGCACTCGTAGCCGACGGGATCGGTCGCGCTGTGGTCGCACGTGAACTTTTTGTGGTCCGTGAAGTTGCCTTTTTATTTGTATTACAGAATAAAATGAAAATGAAAACGGGAGAACAGTATTATTTCCAGTAAACTACACGTGTATTCAATACAAACTGAAAATTGTCACTTACTGTACATGATCTTCTCGTGTGCAAACTTTGGCACGTTCAAAAACACACTCGCGGCATCGACGCGGCCTGGATAGGGACGCGGCTGGAAACCATACGATAATCCTGTTTGCAGCATGTTCTCCACCAGGCTGCAGTGGGTGAGCTGCGAGGCGTTGACAGGCACTTTGGTTCTCACGTGGTTGTCTGCAATTTAAAAAAATACCACGCAAATATAACAAATTTTGAAATAAGAAAGTGAAAAACAAGAAAAGGGTGTGTTTACAAACTCAGAGGCAACGGCGCTATGTCCACACACAACAGCAAAAACCCACTACGATAATGTGTACCTCGTTGTAGGTAACGGTGGCTGTCCATAGGGACCAACAGCATGTCCATGTTCTTGTTTCCATCCTGTAGTACTCTCGCCACCACCTGTACACATAGAATTAGAAACGAATATCAGTCTAACAAATCAAAAAAGCCATGGCAAAAAATGAATGTTGGGTAAAATGAACGCAGCGCACCTCTGAGCCGTACGCATTGTCTGTGGACGTTAGCGAAAAGTATTTGCATTCCGCTCGTGCGAGCACTTGGCGCAACGTTGCGTCCACCGCAGAATAACCAGCGTCCATGGTATTATACTGATATTAAAAAAGGACAAGGCCATAAATGAGTGCATACTAGTACGTAGTGCAAGTGGCAAACTTAGCGGTACAATAAGCAACACACTGCTGCTGCTGCACAGATTTAAAACAAAAAAGAGAAGAAGAAAAGGTGACAATCTTACTGGATTAGGATGCAGTGGAATGTGGTGCAGGCGCGGGTCCGCTTCTAGTTTGACCAGGTCGCGAAGTTCATCGTCGGAAGGCGACGCGTCGATGTGAAACACAAAAGCCCGCCAGTTGGGGTTGGTTTGGCGCTTTAGTGCTGTGAAGTGAAGTAGATGAACACAAAATAAACAAAACAAGTAACAAGTTGGTGAAGTCAGTACCGGTATATCTACTACGAAAAATAATCTATGATGGCATGTGGAGTAAGAAGTTCACACTTACATCCGAACAGGAGACTGATATCTTTGTTAATATACTTGGAATACTGGTTTTCGTGCTTCATCGCATCCTGTTTGATTCTGCGGGCTCGAACGAGAAAGCAGACCTTCGGCTCCGATTGGCTGGCCTGGGTCGCGGGCACCGGGTGTCGGTCACGATAATCCTCCAAGGCGTACTCCTTGGCCACCGGATAAAGCATTCCGCCCATGAGACTCTCCGGCACGGTCAGGCGCATCTCGGGCTCGGTCGCGACCAACGTGTCCAGAATGGTTTCCATCTGATGCACTGCGGTGTTGCAGATCATACCCCGGGTACGCATGGTCTCCCCACCCCACTTGACAAAGACAAGTTCCTCGGGGGTCACGCCGCACCACCCGGCGGGGTTCTTGTCAAAACGATTCGGCGGTCCAGTGTACTTCAGACACTTTCCCGATTCGAAATAAGGCTGGCCGCGATTGTGGTACAGAAAAGATGACACGTTGTATCCAGCCCGCTGGACCACCCCGGTCAACCCGACCTCCAAGGCTGCGACCAATGCGGGCCAAGAAGAGAACGTAGAAGTCAAATTGTGTCGCATCTGGCTGAGAATGACGGGGATCAGTTCGGTCTGTAGTGCGAACATGTGTGTCTGCACGTGTGGGGCTACTTCGCAACTCAATGTCGGGCCGATCAGTCCATTGTTGTTTGAGCTCAACAGATCTGTAAACGTGCGGATCCATTCTCCATCTTTGCGCTTCACTAAGGGTCCTCTTACACCCTGGTTTGTGAATATAACCGATCCAAATCGATCAGTCACGTTTTTACCCAAAAGTTTCAGCGTACGTAAGTGTATATCGAGATCACTATTTGCAATATGCCATTTCATCACAGCAACATTATCCTTTAAAGTCAGCATTTGGTCTAACAACGGGTTGTATTTATCAGCTACATTGAATATATAGAAGGCTTTGGTGGCTGCTTTGTCGGAATGCAGATTCACCGCGTTCATGAAGATTTTGATATTGTTCATCATGATGTCTGCACTGTTGGAAACCAGTCCAAGATCACCAACGTGGAAGATGATAAGCGACCGATCTTTCACTGGAACATTTTGTGTTTCATATAGTGCCAGTAACTTGTCGAGTTTTGCTTTGGTTGCATCCAAGTGCGCAGTTGATAGCCGCTTCACTGGTTTGGGCTTTTCAGCAAATGCGGTTTGCCAAAACAACAAAGCGTGAATGAGTAGAAAACTACAACGGATAAGCATAGTTGGTTCGCTTCAGGAAAAGGTGCAACTATGATCCCGGTATGTGGATGAACGGAAACTGAATCCACTGAATCCGCGGGCGCTCCGGACGAAGTTTCCGTAATGTACAGGAATATACATGAAGTACACTGCAAATTAGATACGAAGTGTGCATATTATAGTGAAATACTAAATTAACCCTTTCTGAGATAGAGCGCAATTACCGGTACAGTATGACGAGGTTCAGGGACCCTCTCCACAATGCTTGTCTAATCGCCTGTTTACAGTAAACTGTGCACGAGGTAGTCACTATAATTAATGCAAAACAGGCTAAACTAGGTATCACAACTTTTTACTTTGAGATAACACCCGGTGCAAACTTGTAAGTCACAGCCTAATCATGCCTTCAAGTGGTTACAAACGTAAAAAGAAATTATAGGGATGTAAATACTCAGGATAGCTCCCATATTATTCACTACCACCAGTACATTGTATCGACCAGATCGACCTCAGCACTATCCCACTTCATCTTCTTCCGTACCGCAGTATGCAGATGCGCAGATGCGGTGCTAATACGGTCCGAGATGCGTCTTTTAAAGAGTACAAATGGGTCGAGCCGACCAAATGGGTGAAAAGGCAAGCAGGTAGTTATACAACTGTAATGCATTTAAAAATTTTTTTTTTTTTACAAAACAAAAAGTTGAAGCATGTATCCCCACAAACACTAAAACTCTCACACACAAAGAGCAAAAAACAGTAGTATAGACCATATAGATCACTATTGCGTACGTTTTCAAGGTATAAAGCTACGTGGCAACTGATGGTTCCGGTTTGACCACCGTTTCTGCTTTTGCAACAGAGCCTTCTGTGGCTTGTTGTTGCTTCAGATTCGAAAACGCCGTTAAATCAATTCCTAGCTTCTTTTCTGTAATGAGGGCACGTACATAGAATGATGGGTTTGTTAGAGGCGAAAACTGGACAAAGGAATAAATATTGTGAGGTCTCGTACTTAGTATTAAGTTGACGTCTTCTACGTCAATGGTTTTGGAGTTCCTATGATCAGCAAGCATACTCGCAGCCTCCAAAACCGATGCTGCTAGTTCATTTGCATAATCAGCCAACATCTGCTTTGCTTTTTCCTCCATGACAATGGGTTGTTGGCCATTCTTCCTGTCAGCATACTTCGCACTGATCTCATCCAAAACTCGCTGTATGCGTTTACCGTCCTCCATCCTTGTGGATTTCAAGTTTGAACTCGAAGACTGAGGCTGTTGGTGTTGATGTTGTTGTTGCTGTTGTTGCATCTTGAGGGAGTTGTGTCGCAATCGTCGTTGGGTCGTGGCATCCCAAACAAGTTTTAGTATACCGACATTTGAAAAACGATCACTTCGGATTCACACAAACTTTTTTGTTTCGTCCTTAATTGTAGGAGTACTCCGCAAGTATAATTGACAGCACATATTATGATATTATGATACAGGTATATCAATTAAGAAAAAAGTACAGTGCGTAAATTAACGGCGAGAACGACGATCACGCTCGGCACTTCGCTCCCGAGGATCCCGCCGTTTGTCCGGACTGCGCGCACGACGATCACTTTCTCTGTCCCGTGTTCTCTCCAAGCTCCGTCGGGAGCCAGCGCCGCTACTTGCACTATCCTTGCGGTCGCGGCTGTCTCCACGCGTGGGTGCATCCCGGTCTCGGCTATCGCGGCGGCGGTCGCTACTGGCTGCGCCAGAGGGTTTCGGGGGCAGCGGTGGCCGTGCAATATCTTTCTCTTGGTTAGACGAAACCCGCGGGTCCTTGTCTCGTCCTCTGTCTTTGTCTCTGTCGCGGTCTCTATCCCGTCGGTCACGCGAGTTTGATCCTGTACGACGCTTGCTGGGGTTTTCCATGTCTT
>LNAP01005130.1_pt2 | contig 11742 bp, 5 predicted proteins | sample 602601 | NCBI WGS metagenome assembly LNAP01 (sample SAMN02440304, study PRJNA202911) | soil metagenome | biome: Subtropical and temperate rainforests or woodlands; isolation source: soil samples (1 kg each in a 20% v/v slurry with milli Q water) were... ... | reverse complement strand
ATGATGGTGAAGGGTCCGGCGCCCGAAGCCCGCGCGGCCTCGACGAAGTCCATGTTGCGTACGCCCGTGGTGACGCTCTCGGCGACGCGGGTGATCTGCGGCACGAACACGACCGTGAGCGACACGATGGAATTGAGGATGCCGGCGCCGAGTGCGCCGGAGATCGCTATCGCCAGCAGCACCGAGGGAAAGGCATAGAATACGTCGATCGTGCGCATGATCGCAGTGTTGAGCTTGCCGCCGACATAGCCGGCAACGAGGCCCAGCGAAGTACCGATGCAGAAGGCGAGGATCACGGGCAGGATGCCGATCACCAGTGACAGCCGCCCGCCATAGATCAGGCGCGCCAGCATGTCGCGGCCGAGCTCGTCGGTGCCGAGCGGGTAGCCTGCCGTGCCGATGTGGCGCAGGCGACGGATCATCGAGCCCTTATAGGGATCTTCCAGGCCGAGCCATGGCGCGAGGATCGCAGACAGGAAGATCAGCAGCAGCACCAGCGCGCAGGCCATGCTGACCTTGTCACGACGGATGCGGCGGCCGACGGTCGCCCAATAGCCCCGCGCCTTGGTGGCAGGCGCGGCTTGCAGCGCGGCGTCGCTGGTGGCGGACAACGGAAGCTCGCTCATCGGCAGGCTCCCGGTGAACAATGGGTCACTCGATGCAAGCCAAAGCGGCGGTGCACCTCTCCCGCTTGCGGGAGAGGTCGCGCCGCAGGCGCGGGTGAGGGTTCTCTCCACTCGGGGGTTCTCGCGAGGAGAGACACCCTCTCCCCAACCCTCCCCCGCAGGCGGGCGAGGGAGCGCACTGCCGTCGCGGCTATAGCTGGGCTCGATCTCATCCCGCTAGCCCCGCTTGATGCGCGGATCGATCGCGGCTTGCGCGATGTCGACCATGAGATTGAGGAACACGAAGAACAGCGCCAGGATCAGGATCGTGCCCTGCAGCAGCGGCAAATCGCGCTGGAAGATCGCGGAGTTGAGCAGGAAGCCCGAGCCCGGCCAGGAGAACACGGTCTCGATCAGGATCGAGCCGCCGAGCATGTAACCCAGTTGAAGCCCCATCACCGCCAGCGCGGTCGGCGCGGCGTTCTTGATGACGTGGCGGAACACGCCGCGCTCGTGCAGCCCCTTGGCGCGCAAGGCCTCGACGAAATCCTGGCTGAGGATGTCGCCGGTCAGCGCGCGCACCGTGCGGGTGACGATGCCCATCGGAATCACCGATGTCGTGATCGCCGGCAGCACGAGATATTTCAGATGCGCCCAGTCCCAGGCCCAGGAGTTGGAGCCGTTCGGACCGGCACCGACCGCGGGCAGCCAGTTGAGCTGCACCGAGAAGATGATGACGAGCACCATGCCGAGCCAGTAATGCGGTACCGACACGCCCGCGATGGCAAAGGAGGTCGCGAGCTTGTCGATCCAGGTCTCGCGGAAATAGCCGGCGATCAAGCCGAGCAGGACGCCCATGGTGAAGCCGATAATGGCGGCGGCAATCGCGAGCGTAACGGTATTGCTGACCGCGCGCATGACCTCCGCGAGGACCGGGCGCCCGGTGGCGATGGAATTGCCGAGGTCGCCGTGAAGGGCACGAAGCAGCCAAAGCCCGAACTGCACCGGTAGCGGACGGTCGAAGCCGTAGGCGGTGCGAAGCTGCGCCGCGAGCTCCTGCGAGGCATCTGCGGGGAGCACCGCGACCAGCGGATCGCCCGGCGTGATGTGCACGAGCAGAAAACACACCAGCGCGACGCTGATGACGATCGGAATGACGTAGACGATGCGTCTGGCGATATAGGCGAGCACGTTGTTTCTTTTTCTTCCCTTCTCCCCTTGTGGGAGAAGGTGGCGCGAAGCGCCGGATGAGGGGGTCTGCCTGCTGTAGCACTATCGGATGAGAGAGGGTCACTCGCGGAGAGAGCCCCCTCACCCGGCTTCGCTTGGCGAAGCCACCCTCTCCCACAGGGGGAGAGGGTGCACCGAGTATACGGCGCGAACTACTGCGCGATCGACACCAGCGAGAAGTCGATGAACCAGCTCTTCGGCTGCACGACGCCCGTGACCTTCGGGCTCATCGCCCGGGGGCCGACGTCGTGGGCAACGTAGAGGAAGGCGGCATCGTCGACGGAGGCGGCGTGCAACTCGGCCAGCGCTGCGTCACGCGCGGCAGGATCGAAGGTCTGGCGCGCCTTCTTCACCAGCTCGTCGAACTTGGGATTGTTGATGAAACCCCAATTGTTCGAGACCGGCGGGGCCATGCCGGACTGCAGGAAGCGCACCAGCGCGAAGAACGGGTCCATCGCCGCGTAGGTCACGTTGGTCGCGTTAGAGCCGTTGGCCGAGGGATCCTTGGCGCCGCGGCGCCAATTGGTGAACAGCGTGTTCCACTCGATGACGTCGAGCTTCACGTCGAAATAGCATTCGGCCAACGCCTGCTGGAGATATTCGTTCATCGCCAGCGGCTGCATCTGGCCCGAACCGGACGCCGACGTCTGCGTCTTCACCGTCAGCTTCTTGTTGGGACCGAAGCCGGCCTCCTGCATCAGCTTCTGCGCAGCCGCCTTGTCGTACTTGATTTCGAAAGTCGGCTTGCCGCGCCAGGGATGGCCGGGCTCGAAGGTGCCGGTCGCAGGCACCATCAGGCCGGCGAGCAAGCCGTCCTTGAGGCCTTCACGATCGATACAGAGGTTCGCGGCCTTGCGCACGCGGATGTCGTTCCAGGGCGAACCCTCGACTCGCGAGAACTGCCAGGGCCAGACATGCGGCTGCTCGTTGGCGTAGAGCTTGAAGCCGCGCTGCTTCAGCTCGGGCAGCGCGTCCGGCGCGGGTGCCTCGACCCAATCGACCTGCCCGGAGAGCAGCGCCGCGGTGCGCGCGTTGGCTTCCGGCATCGGCAGCAGCACCATCCTGTCGACCTTGGGCACGCGCGCCTTGTCCCAATAATTTGCGTTCTTCACGAGCTCGAGCCGCTCGCGCGGCGTGAAGCTCGCCATTTTCCACGGGCCGGTTCCCGCGGCATCCTTGGCAAACGCGGTCCAGGCGGCCTGCGACTTGGCCTTGGCGTCGGCGCCTTCCGCCTTGTCATAGAAATGCTGCCACTTCGCCGGGCTCGCCATGAACAGGTTGGTGAGGTTGATCGGCAGGAAGCTGTCGGGCTCCTTGGTGGTGAGCTCGACCGTCATGTCGTCGATCTTCCTGGCAGAGGCCAGCGTCGGCATGCGCGAGGCCGTGACACCGACCTGGCTGGCGTCGAACTGCGGCGCGTCCTGCTTCAACACCTTCTCGACGTTCCATACCACCGCATCCGCGTTGAACGGCGAGCCGTCGTGGAAGGTGACGCCGGGGCGCAGCTTGAAGGTCCATTTGGTCTTGTCGGCATCGTCGACCTTCCATTCGGTCGCAAGGCCGGGAATCACCACGCTCGCCTTCTCGGCGGAGGACAGGTCCCAGCCGGTCAGCGCGTCATACATGGTGAGGCCGGTGAAGCGGTTACCTTCAAAGCCCTGGTCGGGCTGGCCCAGCGTGCGCGGAATATCGGCAGCGGTCATGCCGATGCGCAGCACGGTCTCGGCGCTGACCGCACGCGGCCATGCAGCCGCCGTCGTTAGAGCGAGTACCGCGATCAATGCCGCGCGCGTGGTCTTTTTCATAAGCATCGCCTCAATCCTTTTCCGGCTTCGATGGCTATTTTTGATGCAATCGTATGCAATGGCTATGCCAAAGAGAAACTTATTGTGCGATTTGGCCCTGCGGCGACAAGTCCTTAGAGACTGAAGGCGCGCGCACGCACCGCGCTGCCTATTCTGGCATCAAGATTGCAAGCTCAGCCCCGAAAATCTCCTGGGAGCTTTGGGCCATGCGTATCCGTCTATCGACTTGTCTCGCCGTGCTTGCACTGGCGTTGTCCGCAATCTCGGCGCGCGCCGACACGGTGGTGCGCTACGGCATCTCGATGGCGGACATTCCTCTGACCACGGGGCAGCCCGATCGCGGCGCCGGCGCCTATCAGTTCACGGCCTATACGATCTACGATCCGCTGGTCGCCTGGGAAATGGACGTCGCCGATCGCCCCGGCAAGTTGGTGCCGGGGCTCGCGACCGAGTGGAAAGTCGACGATGCCGACAAGACCAAATGGCGCTTCACGCTTCGCAAGGGCGTCAAGTTTCACGACGGCAGCGAGTTCAACGCCGACGCGGTGATCTGGAATCTGGACAAGGTGCTCAACGACAAGGCGCCGCAATTCGACAAGCGGCAGAGCGCGCAGGTGAAGACCCGCCTGCCCTCCGTTGCCAGCTACGCCAAGATCGACGACTTCACCGTGGAGATCACCACCAAGACGGTCGACTCCTTCTTCCCCTATCAGATGCTGTGGTTCCTGGTGTCGAGCCCGGCGCAATATGACAAGCTCGGCAAGGATTGGGACAAATTCGCCAGCCAGCCCTCCGGCACCGGCCCGTTCAAGCTGACCAAGCTGGTGCCGCGCGAGCTCGCCGAGCTCAGCAAGAATCCGGACTACTGGAACAAGAAGCGCATCCCGAAGGCCGACAAGATCGTGCTGGTGCCGATGCCGGAAGCGCTGACCCGCACCAACGCGCTGCTGGCGGGGCAAGTCGATCTGATCGAGACGCCGGCGCCGGATGCCGTGCCGCAGCTCAAGGCCGCCGGCATGAAGCTGGTCGACAACGTCACGCCGCATGTCTGGAATTATCATCTCAGCGTGTTGCCGGGCTCGCCCTGGACCGACATCCGCCTGCGCAAGGCGCTGAACCTCGCGATCGACCGCGACGCCGTGGTCGGCTTGATGAACGGCCTTGCCAAGCCCGCGAAGGGCCAGGTCGACCCGTCGAGCCCCTGGTTCGGCAAGCCGAGCTTCGAGCTGAAATACGATCCGGCCGCAGCCAAGAAACTGGTCGAGGAAGCCGGCTACTCCAAGGCGAAGCCGCTGAAGGCCACCTTCATCATCGCGCAGGGCGGCACCGGCCAGATGCTGTCGCTGCCGATGAACGAATTCCTGCAGCAGAGCTTCAAGGAGATCGGCATAGACATCGACTTCAAGGTGGTCGAGCTCGAGACGCTCTATACGCATTGGCGCAAGGGCGCGGCCGACGAGATCAACGCCGGCATCACCGCAAACAACATCGCCTATGTCACCTCCGACCCGCTCTACGCCATCGTCCGCTTCTTCCATTCCGGCCAGATCGCGCCGGTCGGCGTCAACTGGGGCGGCTACAAGAACCCGAAGGTGGATGCGCTGATCGACGAGGCCAAGCAAACTTTCGATTCCGCTAAACAGGACGAGTTGCTGGCGCAGGCGCATGCGTTGATCGTGGACGACGCCGCGCTGGTCTGGGTCGTTCACGACACCAACCCGCACGCGCTGTCACCGAAGATCAAGCAGTTCGTGCAGGCGCAGCACTGGTTCCAGGATCTGACGACGATCGGGATGGAGTGAGGGGCAGCGAACACCGCTGCCGTAGGGTGGGCAAAGCGGAAGCGTGCCCACCACCTCGGCATTACGGAGTAAGATCGTGGGCACGGCGTTGACACGCCTTTGCCCACCCTACGGGAGCAATGACGGGGGCAACTACTTCGTCAGCAGCGCATATGCCCCGTTCCAGCCCTCCGGCGGCGGATTGAGTTGGAAATCCTTGATGCGGGCCTCGTAGAGCCTGAACAGCTTCTCCAGCGTATCGGCATCCTCGCTCTTGCGGCCGCGTTCGATGGCATCGAGTGCGCCCTGCCAGTCGCGGCCGCGGTAACAGGCGAGCGTCTCGATGGTGACGTTGCGCAGGCGCTGGAAAGCGGCCGAATGCATCACGTCATCGCGGCCCGCGATGGCGTAGATCACCTCGGGTTCGGTCTTGCCCTTGACCATGATGAAGTCGAGCTCGAGGATCGCGAACTTGTCCTTGGCGGCAAGCGCAGTCCTGGATCCTACGATGATGGGAAAGCCGTACTCCTTGGACTGGCCTTCCAGCCGTGAAGCCAGGTTCACGCTGTCGCCGAGCACCGAATAGTTCTTCTTCAGGTCCGAGCCCATGTTGCCGACCACGCCGATGCCGGTGTTGAGGCCGATGCCGACATTGAGCGGAATGTAGGCATGGCCGCCCTCGGCGGCCTCCAGCTCGCGCTCCTTGTTGACCGCGTCGATCCGCTCCAGCATCTGGATCGCGGCCTCGCAGGCATTGACCTCGTGCTCGGAATCGTCGAGCGGCGCGTTCCAGAACGCCATGATGGCGTCGCCCATGTATTTGTCGATATAGCCCTTCCTCTCGATGATCACGTCGGTCAGCGGCGTCAGGAAGCGGTTCATCAGCGCGATCAGGCCTTGCGGGTCGTGCTTGTAGCTTTCCGAGATCGTGGTGAAGCCGCGCACGTCCGAGAACATGATCGTCATCTCGCGCTCTTCGCCGCCGAGCACGAGCTTTTCCGGCGACTGCGCCAGCTGCTCGACCAGGACCGGCGACATGTATTGCGCGAACTGTCCGCGGATCTGCACGCGCTGGCGCTGCTCGCGTACGAAGCTGGCGAAGATCAGCGTCAGATAGATCGCCGTGGTTGACAGCAGCGGATAGGTGAAATCGATGAGGTAGCGGTACTGCGCGTAGAAGAACCAGGACACGCCGACCAGGATGGCGGCAAAAGTCGCCCCCGCGAGCACGAGACGGACAGGGCCGAGGTTCGGCGTGAAGATGATCACTAGGAGGCCGATGATCAGCGCGGCGAGCAGCTCGATGCCGAGTGCGTAGTTCGGCTGCGATATCACCGCGCCGCTCAGCACGCTCTCAAGCACCTGGGCATGGATCTCGACACCCGGCATGGTCGAGGACACCGGCGTGGTCTTGATGTCGTTCAGCCCGACCGCGGAGGTGCCGACCAGCACCAGCTTGCCGGCGATCTTGGCGGGCGGCACGGTGTTGTCGAGCACATCGGCCGCCGAGACGTAGATCGAGGGATCCTGGCGCGCATAATGCACCCAGAGCTGGCCATTCCTGTCGGTCGGGATTTCCACGCCCTTGAGCCGGACGGCGCGGATGCCCGTCTTGTCGGTACGCACCAGCAAGGTCGGCGTGCCCGTCGCGACCCGCAGGATCTCGAGGCTGAGCGAGGGCATGATGTTGCCCTGGGCGCGCATCACCATCGGCACCCGGCGGATCAGGCCGTCGCGCTCGGTCCTGATCGTGAACAGGCCGCGTCCTGCCGCGACCTTCTCGATGACGGGCACGTTGCGCAGCAGCCCCGGGAATTCGTAAAGGAAGTTTTCGGCGCCGTCTTCTCCGACGGTTGCAACACCCGTGAGCGGCAATGTCTTGTCGATCTCAGCCGAGATCGCCCGCTGCCCGGTCTCGCCCAGCACAACGCGCGAGCGCTTGATCGCCTCGGCGAGGATCTGGTCGTTGCTCGGCAGCTCGCGCAGCTTGGCGCGGGTGGCGTCGTCCAGATAGCGCATCTGGCTCGCGACCAAATCCGGGTTGAGCCGGTCGGGTTCGGAGAACACCACGTCGAAGCCGATCACCACCGCGCCGCTGTTGGTGAGATTCTGGATCAGGTCGGCGATGCGCGTGCGCGGCCATGGCCACTGGCCGAGCCTGGCGAGGCTCTTGTCGTCGATGTCGACGATGACGACCGGCCGCGCCGCCTTGTGGCGCGGGTCGATCAGCTGGAACATGTCGAAGGTGCGCAGCCGCAATTCCTGGATCGGCGGCGGATCCCACAGCCGCGCGCCGGCGAACACGACCAGCAGCGCAAGGCACATCACCCGCGCAAAGCCCAGCTTCCGCGCAAACCACCGCCGCAGGATTTTTAGACGTTTCATGCTGGTGGAATATCACGCTTTCGTGGCAGGCGGCAGCTCCGATCGGTGTGCGGACGACCGCAGCACCTCGCGCTGCGATCAGGCGTGGACGATGAAGTCGTTCGCCTGGACGCTTGCGACGCCCTTCAAGAGTATGGTGTCCATCGCATTGATCGTGATCAGGGTGTCTGAGCCTGAGGCCGCGACGTGTTGGGCTATCCATGCCGCGTCGATATCTGTCGTTACAACCGCGGTCAGGTTGATGTGGTCCTGACCGTGCGCAAAACCGAGGATCGTGTCGTGGCTCGAATTGGCAGCGAACACGAACTGATCCTGATAGCCCGTCCCGAACAACACGTCCTTGCCTTCGGTACTGGCAAGAGTCACCGGGCCTTCTTCGCTCAGGTTGAAGATCAAATTGACCGTATCGCTCGCGCCGTGGCCGTCGGTCACGGTGATCGCGACCGTGTCCGTCGTGGACGCGCTCTGGCTCGGATCGGTGTATGTCAACGTCTGGAGCACCGAATTGACGTTGTCCAACGTGTCGGAGGTCGATGCGGGGGCCACATAGGTGCCCGAATCGGCGGAGGCGGCGAGCGTGAAGGTTTCATCGGCGGCAGCGTCAGCGTCGCTGACGGAAATGCCGTGAACGAAGATCTGTTCGCCTTCCTGCGTGACATTGACCTCGGCGATGTCGATCACGGGCGCATAGGTGGTTTCGTTCGCGCCGGTCACGTCTACCGTGAGCGTCGCCGTGTCGGTTGCACCATGGACGTCGGTGGTCTGGACGGTGAACGTATCGACGTACGAATCGTCCGCCAGCGCGTTGATCGCGGCGGCATTCGGAACGTAGCTATAGCTGCCGTCGGCGTTGACCGTCAGCGTCCCGTACAGCCCCACTGCCGTTGTCGCCGGCTGGTGATCTGAATTGAAGACGGCATAGGACAGCGTTGCCGTCTCGCCGCTGTCGGCGTCGGTCCCAGCCAAGTGGCCGGTGAGATTGGAGAAGGTGTCAGCCGCGGCGGTGTCCGTGAGCAGACCGATGTGGAGATCGGACAGCGTTGGCGCGTCGTTGGCGCCATTGATCGTAACGGTGACGTCCTGCGAGACTTGGGCGCCGTGATTGTCGGTGAAGGTGACGGTGTAGACTTGGGTGATGGTCTGGCCCTGCGCCAGCGACTGCAGCACCGGATTGCTGTTGTCCAGCGTGAACTGCCAGCTCAGCGTCGCGCCGTCGCTGGTGTCGGTGTTGGATTCGGACAGCGAACCGACCGAGAAGGCGCCGATGTTCGTAGTGCCGCCCTCGAAGCCCGGCAGAGCCAGGCTGACGGATGACGAGGTGAACGACCACTCGACCGTATGGGTGTCGATCAGGTCGACGTCCTTGATCGCCAGCGTGCCGCTGGCCGTCAGCGTTGCGCAATCATCCTCGATGACCGCGCCTTTTGCCGCGTCGGCATCGCTGGTGATCGTGGGACCGTCGTTGACGCCCGTGATCGTGACGGTGACGTCCTGCGTGACCGTCGCGTTGTGATTATCCTTGAAGGTGACCGTGTAGACCTGGGTGATGGCCTGGCCGTGCGCCAACGACTGTAGCACCGCATTGTTGTCGCCGAGGCTGAAGTGCCAGCCCAGCGTCGCATTGTTGCTGGTGTCGGCGCTGGATTCCAGCACCGACGGATCGATCGTGAAGGTGCCGATGTTCGCGTTGGCGCCGAACCCCGGCAGAGGCGAGCTGACGGAGGAAGACTTGAACACCGCCTCCGCGGTATGAGTGTCGATCAGGTCGAGGTCCTGGATCGCCAGGGTGCCGTCAATCGTCAACGGCGAGCCGGCGTCCTCGATGACATGACCGGTTGCCGCCGCCCCGCTGTTGGTGACGGTCGGCGTATCGTTGACGCCCGTGATCGTGACGGTGACTTCCTGCGAGACGTGGGCACCGTGATTGTCTGTGAAGGTGACGGTGTAGACCTGCGTGATGGTCTGCCCTTCGGCCAGCGACTGCAGCACCGCGCTGCTGTTCTCGAGCGTGAAGTGCCAGCCCAGCGTCGCGCCGTTGTTGGTGTCCGTGCTGCATTCCAGGACCGCCGGATCGATCGTGAAGGTGCCGATGTTCGCGTTGGCACCGAACCCCGGCAAGGCCGAGCTGACGGATGACGAGGTAAACGCCGCCTGCGCTATATGGGTGTCGACCAGGTCCAGATCCTGGATCGCCAGCGTACCGGCGATCGAGAGTGTCAGGCCGCCATCCTCGGTGACGCCGCCTTTCGCAGCGTTTGCATCGCTCGTGACGATCGGCGCGTCGTTGGTGCCGGTGATGGTGACCGTGACGTCCCGGGTGACCGTTCCGCCGTGATGGTCGTCGACAGTGACGGTGTAGACTTGGGTAATGGTCTGGCCTTCGGCCAGCGACTGCAGCACCGGATCGTTGTTGTTGAGCGTAAAGGTCCAGCCGACCGACCCGCGAGAGCTGGCGCCCGGGCTCTCGTTCACCGCTGCAAGCGCGAAAGTGCCGATTTGCGACGTGCCGTTGCCGAAGCCAGGCAGATGCGCGCTCGACGTCGTCGACTTCAGGACGTAACTCGCAGTGTGCGTGTCCGTGAGGTCGGGATCGTTAAAGGTAATGGTGCCGATCGCCGTCAGGGTCGCCGACGACGTATCCTCGGTCACCGCGCCACTCGGCGTCGTCGAATCTTCGACGATCGTCGGGACGTCATTCGTGCCCTCGACATTGACGTCCGCGCCGTCGATGGAGACCGTGAGCGGCGTGCTGACGACACCGCCGTGGCCGTCATCGACCTGCACCACGTAGTTGAGGATCAGCTTCTCGTCCTCGGCGAGGAAATCGAAGAGATGGTCGGGAGCTTTGTAGGTCCAGGTGGCCGTCCCGTTGTTGCCGTTTCCAGCACCCTGAACCACGGTCAGGGGCACCTTGACGGCGGCGATCGCCGCGAGCTGCGCCGCGGTCAACGTCGCCGTGATATCGTTACCTTCGGCATCAAGGTATTTGAACGGCTGGACGGACGAGAGCTCTGCACTCACGATCGGCCGGTCAGTCAGATCGACGTCGGTGAAGGTGACCGTGCCCGTGATGACGTTGAGCGCCTCGTTGCCGGTTCCGATCAGCTCGATGACGGTGCCACCTGACGTCGCGACGGTGGGTTTGTCGTTCGTTCCCGTGATCGTGACGGTGATGGGAATGAACTTGCTCTCGGGGCTCACCGCGAAATTGGTGTCGACGCGGACCATGTAGGTCAGCGTCACCGTTTCGTCGGCGGCGAGGAAGTCGAAGACCTTGTCCGGAATCGTGTAGGTCCAGACCGCCGAGCCGTTGTTGTTGTTGCCGGGATCTGGGGCGACGCTGATCTGGATCTGCGTCGCCGCGATGGCCTGCTTCTGCAGCGCGGTGAGCGAGCCGGTGACGTCCTGCTGACCGGCATTCTTGTAGAGGTAGTTCGGCGCCTCTGCGAGGCTTACGCTCACCGACGGCCGGTCGCCGAGATTTTGATCGACGAAGGTGATGCGGCCGAAAACCGTGTCGGCATGCGTGTCGCCCGTGGTGTCCGGGCGCTCGGTCAGCGCGAAGGCCGTCTTCACATTGCCGCTGGAATCGAGGCTTTGCACCAGTGGCTGGCCGGGAATACGGGTGACGAGCGGCGGGGGAGCGCTCGGCCCCTCCTGCCCTTGCGGATTGAGGTTGACGAATGTCGCGGTCACGACGGCGCCGGACCCCGACTTGAACACCACGTCCTGGCCCATCGGCGTGAGCGTGTCGGTGAAGTTCGTGGTCAGCTTGGTGTTGGTGTTGTTGTCGGTGAACTTCAGCGTGAACACGTCGGTGATCAGCTTCTGAACGTCCGGCGACATCAGCGCATTGGAGATCGAGACGTTGCCGCCGCTGATCTGGATCATCTGGCCGGCCTGGTTGACCGTCGCGATCGGCAGCAGCGTCACCTT
>LNAP01020941.1_pt1 | contig 11746 bp, 8 predicted proteins | sample 602601 | NCBI WGS metagenome assembly LNAP01 (sample SAMN02440304, study PRJNA202911) | soil metagenome | biome: Subtropical and temperate rainforests or woodlands; isolation source: soil samples (1 kg each in a 20% v/v slurry with milli Q water) were... ... | reverse complement strand
CATGAAAAGCCAACCCGATGCCGCCAGCCGTATGGTGGCCGAGGTAGTGACGCAGTTGCCTGTGCCCTCGCGGCTCGGCATGCTGCGTTTCGAACGGCTTAATGAACCCAGCTGGGCGCTGCTGTTTCTCGATCCCAATTGTGAACGCCAGTTCGGCGTGCCAGCCGTGGAACTGTGTGCGCTGGTGGGCTCGCCCTACGCCAGCCTGATGGAGCCGCTAGCGCGCTATCAACTGCACGATGCAGTCCAGCAACAGCTGACTGAAAACCCGCACTACCTGATCCGCTATACCCTGCACACCGCCGCTGGCTCCCTGACTCTGCTGGAGCTGGGCGAAGCCTACAAACAACACAATCGACACCTGTTGCGCGGCTACCTGCTGGTCATCGACGGCCTGTTCGAGGATGACCAGCTGCAACCGGCCATGGACCTTGAAACCCAGAACTCGCGCCTGCAAATCGCCCTGGAACTCAATCAGCGTGCCCAGCAGGAGCAACTGCTGCATCTGGAGCGGGTGCGGGCCCAGCAGGATCTGATCCTGCTGCTCACCCGTCAACGCTACAGCAGCAACAACTCCTTGCGCGAAGCCGCCGAGCTGATCACCCGCAGTGCCTGCGACATCTACGAAATCGACAGTGCCAGCCTGTGGCACCTCGAAGGCCCGATGCTGGTGCCGATCTCGGCCTATCACCGCACGAATCAGGAATACCTGCTGCCGCAACCGATCCACGTCAGTCTTTTCCCCGATTACCTCGACGCCCTGCACACCGGCCGCGCCATCGACGCCCATAACGCCATGCGAGACCCACGCACCCGGGAGATGGCCGAAAGCCTGCGCCCGCGGGATGTCAACGCAATGCTCGACGCCAGTATCCGCGTCGATGGCCAGGTGGTCGGCGTTTTGTGCCTGGAGCAAACCGGGGCAACCCGCGCCTGGCAGTCGGATGAAATCGCGTTCGCCGGAGAACTGGCAGACCAGTTTGCCCAGGTCATCAGCAACCACAACCGGCGAACCGCCACCAGCGCCCTGCACCTGTTCCAGCGCGCGGTCGAACAAAGTGCCAACGCCTTTTTGCTGGTCAACTGCGATGGCGTTGTGGAATACGTCAACCCGAGCTTCACCGCGATCACCCAATACTCCACCGAAGAAGTGCACGGTCAGCGGCTGTCAGAACTACCAGCCCTGGAGAACCTCAGCGAACTGCTGTTCGATGCACCTTCGGCGCTGGCCAAGAGCAACAGCTGGCAAGGTGAATTCAAGAGCCGCCGGAAAAACCTCGAACCCTACTGGGGCCAATTGTCGATCTCCAAGGTTTACGGCGACAACCGCGAGCTGACCCACTACATCGGCATCTACGAAGACATCACCCAGACCAAGCTCGCCCAACAACGTATTGAGCGCCTGGCCTACACCGACAACCTGACCAACCTCGGCAACCGTCCGGCGTTCATCCGCAACCTCGATGAACGCTTCGCCCGGGACAGCGACGCGCTGGTGGACATCGACAACTTCAAGCGGATCAACGACAGCCTCGGCCACCAGACCGGCGACAAACTGCTGATCAGCCTGGCCCGGCGCCTGCGCAACAGCTTGATCCCGAGCGGCAGCCTGGCGCGATTCGCCAGTAACGAATTCGCCGTGTTGCTGGATAACAGCGACCTCACGACGGGCCAGCAAGTGGCCAACCAGTTGCTGGCGACCCTCGACAAACCGATGTTCGTCGACAACCAGTTGATCAGCGTCACCGGCTCCGTGGGCCTGGCCTGTGCACCATTGCACGGACGCGACCCGCAAACCCTGATGCGCAATGCCGGGCTGGCACTGCACAAGGCCAAGGCCAACGGCAAACATCAGGTGCAGGTGTTCACCGAAGCGCTGAACGCCGAGGCCAGCTACAAGCTGTTCGTCGAAAACAACCTGCGCCGCGCCCTGACCCAGAACGAACTCGACGTGTTCTACCAGCCCAAGCTGTGCCTGCGCAGCGGTCGCCTGCTGGGGATGGAAGCCCTGCTGCGCTGGGATCACCCGGAAAAGGGCATGATCCGCCCGGATCAGTTCATCAGCGTCGCCGAGGAAACCGGGCTGATCATTCCGATCGGCAAGTGGATCGCCCGCCAGGCCTGCCGCATGAGCAAAGCGCTGACCGCCGCCGGCCTGGGCAACCTGCAAGTGGCGATCAACCTGTCGCCCAAGCAGTTTTCCGACCCGGACCTGGTGGCCTCCATTGCCAACATCCTCAAGGAAGAAGCCCTGCCGGCGCATTTGCTGGAGCTGGAGCTGACCGAAGGCCTGCTGCTGGAGGCTACCGAAGACACCCACTTACAGCTCGACCAGCTCAAGCGCCTGGGCCTGACCCTGGCCATGGACGACTTCGGCACCGGTTACTCGTCGCTCAGTTACTTGAAAAAATTCCCCATCGACATCATTAAGATCGATCGAAGCTTCCCGGACAACCAGGACGACATGGAAATCACCTCCGCGGTGATCGCCATGGCCCACAACCTGAAACTCAAGGTCGTGGCTGAAGGCATCGAAACCGCCGAACAGTTGTCGTTCCTGCGCCGCCACCGCTGCGACGTCGGCCAGGGCTACCTGTTCGACCGTCCGATCCCGGGCAACGAGCTGATCGAAAAGCTCAAGCGCTACCCGCGCGGCCCAATCGCCTGACAGCGATCCAACTCTCGGGCAAACTGCTTGTCTGTCTAATTATCCTGACTGAGAGGACTGATCATGGTTCTGCGCTCGGAAATCCTGGTGAACAAAAACGTGCTCCCTACTAAAGAACAAGCTCTGCCTGGCCGTGAAACTCCGATGAAGCTGCCCGAGAAGCACTTTGTCTTCAAAGACACCCCGCTGTTGGGTCCATTCTTCGAGGACGTCGAATTCGCGATCTTCGGCCTGGGCTGTTTCTGGGGGGCGGAACGCCGCTTCTGGCAGCGTGAAGGCGTGGTCAGCACGGTAGTTGGTTACGCCGGTGGCTTCACGCCAAACCCTACGTACGAAGAAGTCTGCTCTGGCCTGACCGGCCATGCCGAAGTGGTGCTGGTGGTGTACGACAAGGCGAAAGTCAGCTACCAGGAGCTGCTGGCGATGTTCTGGGAACTGCACAACCCGACTCAGGGCATGCGCCAGGGCAACGACATCGGCACCCAGTACCGCTCGGTGATCTACGCCACTTCGCCTGAACAACTAGGCGCCGCGCTCAAGAGCAAAGCAGCGTACCAGGCTGAACTGTCCAAGGCCGGCCTCGGTGAAATCAGCACCGAGATCGAACAGGCCCCGACCGTCTATTTTGCCGAGGCGTATCACCAGCAATACCTGGCCAAAAATCCGGAAGGCTATTGCGGAATCGGCGGCACAGGCGTGACCTGCCCGATCTGACAACTGACTGTAGGAGCGAGCCCGCTCGCGAAAAACCAAAGAGCGCCCCTGGGCATCCGGTTTACGCGTGACCTTCGCGAGCAAGCTCGCTCCTACAGATCAACTCTCGGCAATCAACCAGTCCATCCGCCACCCACCCTGGGTCTGCCCAAGCTTCTCGGACAACCACGGCAGAAGCTCACGCAACTCTTCCTCCAGCCCCCACGGCGGATTGGCAATCGCCAGGCCGGAACCGTTCAGGCTGTTCGGCGTATCCAGCGGATGCACCAGCAACTCCACCCGCAACAACTTCGGCGCACCGGTACCGGCCAAGTCCTGATAGAAGCGGCGCAGCGCGCGCTGGTCCTTCACCGGGTACCAGATTGCCGCCACCGTCTGACGCATCCGGCCAATCGCTTCCTTCAATGACGCGGCACAGCGCTGCATCTCGTCGAGCTTCTCGAACGGCGGATCGATCAACATCACCGCACGCTTCTCCGGCACGGGCAGCAAGGCCCGGGACACGTGCCAGCCTTCACCCAGGTGTACCTTGACCCGGCGATCACCGGCCATGTTGTCCTTGAGCAGTACGCCATCTTCCGGGTGCTTCTCGTTGAGCAACACACGATCCTGCGGACGCGTCAGGCGCCGCGCCAACTCCGGCGACCCCGGGTAATAGCGCAACTGGCCATCCGGGTTCATCTCGTGCAGCACCTGCATGTAATCGGCGGTCAGGATCGGCAGATCCGGCTGATCCCACAAACGCGCCTCACCGGTACGATTGGCCTGATCACCCTGAAGGTCATACAGACCGATGCCGGCGTGGGTATCGAGATAGGCAAACGGCTGCTCCTTGCGCGACATCAGGGCGATGAGGCGGGTCAAGGTCAGGTGTTTGAACACGTCGGCGTGATTGCCGGCATGGAAGGCGTGACGATAATTCATGGCTGCTCCTGCGAAGGCCGGGAAGTTTACCTTTTACCGGCCGGCAAGTCAGGGGTTCGCGGCTGAGCGGGTCAGTTGAGGCACTGCACACCCTTGTGGCGAGGGGGCTTGCCCCCGTTCGACTGCAAAGCAGTCGCCAACCCCAAGCACTGCGGTGTGCCTGACAACACCGGGTCGCTGAACTTAGGGTTGCTGCGCAACCCAGCGGGGGCAAGCCCCCTCGCCACAAAGGCCCTCTGCACTACGCCGAAGGCCGCGCCCGCAACCGCCGCCCAACCACATCCAGCACATCACAGCCATCGCGCAATGGAATGGCACAGAGCAAGGCAAAGTCGCTGAGGATAAAGGACTCGCACTCAATCGAACCGCGCATGGACAGGTTTTCAAGCACTTGGGTTACTGCGCGGATTCTGTAGTTGGCGGCGTCAGTGAGGATGTCGAGTGACGCGTGGGTGTCGACGAATAGGGCGGGCATGTCGTTGCAATTGCTGGTCAATGCCATGAAGCGGTTGTCGGGGAGGGAAGTTGATTTTTCGTAAGGCGGATCGGGGTGAATTGTTTTCATTAGTAGCTCCCAAAGATGAATCGGAGCTGCCATCAGCCTTCCTACAGGCTAGGGTGGCAGCTAAGCGCGGGGTAGGAATATCGAGACCTTTGGGAAAACTCGACCACGCCGAAGCGTGCCCGCGCATAGCCGCCGCAACTGATCTTACGGACGCATATAAACGACCGCAAACCAAGTATTGACGCTAAGTGCTTCCCATCGGTATTGAAGGGTTCCTACACCCCACCACTGAATGGTCAGTGACCACCAAAGACTATCGACGGAACTCGCATCGCACCACTTCATGAAAACCGCTAGGTTTTGAAGGAAACGTCCTAGGACCTCATCCGAAAAAGCCGTAACAGCTACAATTTATCAAATTAATTTGAGGCTGAATGGCGCAAAGCGAGAACCTTGTCGATCGACTTGCGATGCGCTTGTAAATCGCCAACTGTTAGCCGCCTGATTATTTCCGAAAAAAGAATATCGAAATTAAGTACAAAATCCAACCAGCGTGAAAGCTGTACTTTATTATCTTTTTATAAATATGGTCGCTAGAATGCCGATGACAATTGGAAATGATTAACGACAAAAAGCTTATTGAAAACGTCGTTAATGAAAACACCGGCATCAGCACTCCAATCCCTGAAAACTCTACCAGAAATGGTTGACCACGAGCGCCTCCAGGCAAAAGTAGATGTTGATGATATATTGCGTAAATTGAAAGCATTATAAAAATCAACGAAACCCCACCAAGTAGGATTTTTAATCGAAGCGGTGCCTCCTTCAAAATATTAAAGCTTCCCATCTCATATTTTTTTAATCGGCACGAAAGACAGCACCCACCTTCTATTAGCGATAAGCCGTCTCTATCCATCACTCCACATTTTTTGCATTTCTTTACTCTGGGCTTCATTTATTTGCGATCCATCTGTTCAGGCCGAGCAGCGAACGGGTGTAAATAATGGGGTCGCCATCAGGTCGGCTGCCCACTTTTCGACTAATGGAGGAGATCCGCTTTCCCTATCACGACAAGCAATATCATTGAAACTACAAGCCCAATAAAGCTCCATTGCAACATTACAAGCTTGCGCTTAAGCGAGAGGGGGAAGCTATCTATATCCTCAGCATTGGCTAGACCTCGCTTAAGGAAGAACCCTGGAAACGTAAGAATGCTAGAAATGCTTCCTACCAACAGCAATCTGCCATGAAGACTAGTACTCTTATAAATCCCGAAAGCCAGCAGAGACGAGCTGCTTTTGAAGTGCGACGACATCAAGTCACCCTTCGTATAGCTCAGATACAAAGCTACTCCAATGCAGATGAATTGGCAGATAAGCCGATGATTAGTTTAGCTGTAATCACTTCACTGCCTCGTAAATCTGTTCTCCGACCATTTCGCCAAGTACACCACCAAATTCTCCTCCAGCATAAGAACTGACTCCAACGACCAGAATACTACATGCTAATCGCGCAAAGCCGGCGCTAGGTAACCGTGGCGTCATCGCGTCTTAGTCAGCTATTTCAGCGCTCCTGATTTCCATAACGCGACCAGTAAGGCCATAGCAGTGAATGAAGCGATAACACTCCATTGCAACACGACTAACTGCCATCTTAGTGGACGGGGAAAATTTTCAAAGTCCTGAACACTTAGAACGTCGTGCCTGATGAAAAAATCTGGAAAAGTAAGAACCATACAAGCGCTTCCCACGAGCTGAAGCCTACCCCAACAACCTTTATGCATGCGTACAGCATTAGATATGCTTGGAGAGCTATTCTTGAAATGCCCCAATAATAATTCTCTTTTCGTATAGCCCAAGTGCAATGCGAAACAGTTGCCGACCAGTACGAATACGAACGCCAAGCCGCACAAGCCGCCAGCAATCATTTCGGCAGTAGTCATTTCGTCGACTCGTAAATCACTTCGCCTATGAACTCGCCACTCATTTCTCCCAACGTACCCCCCGCATACGAGCCAGCGCCCGCCGCAACGATACTGCAAGCAAGCGTTAAAAAGCCGCCTGTTGGAACTCCCAGAGCAACGCACAGGCCTCCTACTATCGGCGCGGTTAAGATCCTGCCTATGCCCATTTTTTAGTCAATCAAGTATTCCTGACCACCCTATACAGGCTAGTAGTGCCATGGAGATGAAAACCCCTATAAAGCCCCATTGCAGCGCTACGAGTTTTCGTCTGAGGTGCGAGGGGAAATTTCTAACATCTTCAGCATTGAGAATTCCGTGCTTCAAAAAAAATCGAGGAAATGTCAGCACAAAAGAAATCCCTCCAACAATCTGTATTTTACCGTAAGGGCCTGCATGTCTTTGCGTAGCACTAGTCATACTTGAAGAGCTATTTTTGAAATACCTAGACATCTGATCTCCTTGGGTATACCCCAAGTAAAGGGCAAGTACGATGCAAATGAATAGACCAACGGCCACGAAGCAACTCAAGCTACCAACAACAAGTCCTGCGGTAGTCATTTCGTCGCCTCATAAATCACTTCGCCAGCCATTTCACCTAACTTACTGCCCATTTCGCCACCTACGTAAGCGCCAGCGCCAACCACGACGATACTGCATGCCAACGTGCCTATCCCGCCTGTAGGCACCCCTAATCCAATACAGAGTGCACCGACGACCGGGGCACTTAACATCCAGCCAGCACCCATGCCACCGCCGATACCAACAACAAAACTCCCAGTCTCAGTAAACCTGATTCGCTCACAGGCTTCAGCATTTCCCCCCGCACACACATCCTGCACCTTCATGGCCGACGCCCCGCCACCAATAGCCGAGCCGACCCAGCTACCGTACTTGATGGCCACCCCATCAAGATGAGTCGCGTAACCTGGCATCTGCCCTACGCCGCCAGCATCCGTCCAGCGATGAACCAGGCTGGGAGGCGAGAGGAACATTGCTCGATTCAAATTGGGGTGGTCGGGGAAACCGATACCTTTGCGCGTCAGGCTTGTCAGGTGGATATCGAGTTGAGCGAGCAGCTTTTGGCGCTCTGCCAGAAACGTCGGTGAGCTCAGGTGGCCATCTCGCAGAAATGAATGCTGATGCAACGCTTCGATTTTTTTCAGGGTGTCGCTTACGCTATCCAGATTGCTTTTGAGAATACTCGCGCCCACGCCGATTGCGGTCGAGCCATGGCCCAGGAAGGTCTGGATGGCATCACGGTGCTGCACCATGAAATCCGCCTCCTCCGGGCTAAGCGTTTCAAGCACCTGGTTGGTCTTGGCCGCCACGTCCATGAGCAGGGCTTCTTCACGGGTGCACTGGTAGTTGTTCGGGTCGCTCAGCACGATCATCGAGCCGGCTTTGGCGTCGCGCAGGTTGGGATTGAGCAGTTTGAATTTGCCCATCACCGCCGGGTCGCGCAGGGTGAATAGCGAGGCTTCAAGTTGTTCGCGGGTTGTGCTTTTGGGCACGATATAAAAGCCGGGTTCCGGAACGTCGAGACCAGTGGGCTGTGATCGAGACGACGCACTTGGCACTGACGTAAAGCTGGATGGACGCTGCGCGGTCGAATTGCTGGTGGCTGTCATCGAAGGCGTAGTCGCGGCCGATTGTGCGGTTGCCCTGGCTGCTTTCGGTGCAGGGGGTTCATTGACATAACTCCCCTCGAAATTCGAAGGGAGTAGTTTGGCTCGACAAGGGCAACCACTGAAACTATCCAGCGTGCCGGCCACTCGTCGCCCCTCGCTCAGGACGTGAGAGACGCCGCCGATGATCCGGTAGCTCTGCTTATCTTTTCCGCAACTGACCAGATCACCCTCACGCGCATGGATGAGACCGAAATTGAAGGTGTGGTCCCCCTCCAGAACGGTGCCGCCGCAGTCAGTTTTGTCACCTAGCCCAATGTAATGCCCGATAGCCATGTCTTGATATCCCTTTCAACTGGCGCCCCCACCCCTTGGGGAAATGCACCGTTGTTAACGATGAGTTATCCCGGTTCGGAAATGAGTCGGGCTAGCGCAAAGTACGTGAGCAGAGAGGTAATTCAAGGCATCTGGGCAAATCAGGAAACCTCCTACAAGTCCTGCAGAAAAGGGTTACGAAGCGGAAATAGGAGCCAAAGTGAACGCAAAAAAAAGGCCCGCAACCTGAGGCTGCGAGCCGTTTTTTTATCAGAGGTGGGCAGAGTTCAACCCATCACTCATCACTTGTTCAAACGATAGTCCGCCTCAGCAGCAGCAAAACGCTGGAACATGCCAGCAGTCGGCGTGCCCATTTTGCTGACGAAGAAGATCGCCAGGCTGGCGAAGATGAAACCAGGGATGATTTCGTACAGGCCCAGCAGTTCGAAGTGTTTCCAGACGATCACGGTGATCGCGCCGACCAGGATACCGGCCAGTGCGCCGTTGCGGGTCATGTCTTTCCAGATCACGGAGATCAGCACGACCGGACCGAATGCGGCACCGAAACCGGCCCAGGCGTAGCTCACCAGACCCAGTACACGGTTTTCCGGGTTGGACGCCAGGGCGATCGCCACCAGGGCAACCAACAACACCATGGCACGGCCGACCCACACCAGTTCCAGCTGCGAAGCGGATTTACGCAGGAAGGTCTTGTAGAAGTCTTCGGTCAGGGCGCTCGAGCACACCAGCAACTGGCAGCTCAGGGTGCTCATGACGGCAGCCAGAATGGCCGACAGCAGGATACCCGCGATCCATGGGTTGAACAGGATCTTGGCCAGTTCGATGAACACACGCTCGTGGTTCTCGGTGACTGCGCCAGCCACGTCCGGATGCGCCGAGAAGTAGGCGATACCGAAGAAGCCGACTGCCACGGTGCCGCCCAGGCACAGGATCATCCAGGTCATGGAAATGCGACGGGCGTTGGCGATTGATTTAACCGAATCGGCAGCCATGAAACGCGCCAGGATATGCGGCTGGCCGAAGTAGCCCAGACCCCAACCCATCAGCGAGATGATGCCGATGAAAGTGGTGCCCTTGAGCATGTCGAAGTTGTTTGGGTCTTGCGCTTCGATGGCCAGGAAGGTGGTGTCGACGCCGCCGGTGGCCAGCAACACGATAACCGGCGTCAGGATCAACGCGAAGATCATCAGGGTGGCTTGTACGGTATCGGTCCAGCTCACGGCCAGGAAACCACCGATAAAGGTGTAGGCAATCGTCGCCGCAGCACCGGCCCACAGCGCCGTCTCGTAGGACATGCCGAAGGTGCTTTCGAACAGACGGGCGCCGGCCACGATGCCGGAAGCGCAGTAGATGGTGAAGAACACCAGGATCACGACCGCGGAGATAATCCGCAGCAGGCCGCTTTTGTCTTCGAAACGGCTGGCGAAGTAGTCCGGCAGGGTCAGTGCATCACCGTTGTGCTCGGTCTGCACACGCAGACGGCCGGCGACGAACAGCCAGTTCAGGTAGGCGCCGACGATCAGACCGATGGCGATCCAGCTTTCGGACAGACCGGACATGTAGATCGCGCCGGGCAAGCCCATCAACAACCAGCCGCTCATGTCGGAGGCACCGGCGGACAGTGCAGTCACGACGCTGCCCAGGCTACGACCGCCCAGAATGTAGTCGGAAAGGTTGTTGGTGGAGCGATAGGCCATCAAGCCGATCAGCACCATTGCTGCGATGTAGATCACGAACGTGATCAGGGTTGGATTGCTTACGCTCATTAAGTTACGCCCTGGCTTTGTTTTTATGTAGCTGCGGCTGGTGAACCGCTCGCAAACGCATACGTTTGACAGACGATCCGGATTCCCGCGCATTTATGACTGATGTTTCCCCAGGAAAGCCATCAGCCGGAGCACCCGGGTTTCGACCGGGTTGCACCTTGGGCGCGAATGCTATTCAACAAAGCAAATAAGGTGCAACCAGTTTCTTGAGAATAAGTTGCACCCAGTCGGAAATAAATTTCAAACCCGGTTTTTTGCTCCTTTTCGGAGCAAGAACTCGGGCCAACCACCCTAAAAAGCACCAAGCAAAGGCAGCACTGCCGTACCAGAATTTATTTCCTGACGAGCTGCGTAATATTCCGACAAAAAAAGGGTTGCACCCGGTTGCACCTCAACAGTCGCGCGGCTAATCTTGCCGCCAGCTGATGCCACGCAGTCGTGGCAAACATGAGGATAAAAACATGGCTACCACCACCCTTGGGGTCAAACTTGACGACCCGACCCGCGAACGCCTCAAGGCCGCCGCGACCTCGATTGATCGCACGCCGCACTGGCTGATCAAGCAGGCAATCTTCAATTACCTGGAAAAACTCGAGGGTGGTGCAACCCTGTCCGAGCTGAACGGTTCGACCAAGGATTCCGACGACTCCGTCGACGCGCCTCTGGATCACGCCCACCAGTGTTTCCTCGAATTCGCCGAAAGCATCCTGCCGCAATCGGTACTGCGCGCGTCGATCACCGCCGCCTACCGTCGCCCTGAGCCGGAAGTCGTGCCGATGCTGATCGAGCAGGCTCGCCTGCCAGCACCGATGGCCGAAGCCACCAACAAACTCGCCGCCTCGATTGCTGAAAAACTGCGCAACCAGAAGAGCGCTGGCGGCCGTGCCGGCATCGTCCAGGGCCTGTTGCAGGAGTTCTCCCTGTCGTCCCAGGAAGGTGTGGCGCTGATGTGCCTGGCCGAAGCGCTGCTGCGCATCCCGGACAAAGGCACCCGCGACGCCCTGATCCGCGACAAGATCAGCACCGGCAACTGGCAGCCGCACCTGGGCAACAGCCCGTCGCTGTTCGTCAACGCTGCCACCTGGGGCTTGCTGCTGACTGGCAAGCTGGTGTCGACCCACAACGAAGCCGGCCTGACTTCGTCCCTGAGCCGCATCATCGGCAAGAGCGGCGAGCCGATGATCCGCAAGGGCGTCGACATGGCCATGCGCCTGATGGGCGAGCAGTTCGTGACCGGCGAAACCA
>LNAP01007937.1_pt1 | contig 11746 bp, 11 predicted proteins | sample 602601 | NCBI WGS metagenome assembly LNAP01 (sample SAMN02440304, study PRJNA202911) | soil metagenome | biome: Subtropical and temperate rainforests or woodlands; isolation source: soil samples (1 kg each in a 20% v/v slurry with milli Q water) were... ... | reverse complement strand
CTGCTGGCTGAAGGTGCCTTCCGGGCCCAGATAGCCGATCTTCAGCGGCTCCTGCTGGGCCAGGCAGGCCGACATGATCTCGCGGAACACGTGCACCAGAAGCTCGTCGGACAGCGGGCCTTCGTTGCGGTCGATCACCATGCGCAGCACCTGGGCCTCGCGTTCGGGCCGGTAATAATCCACCGCCGCGGCGAGCTTGCCCTTGGCCTTGCCGACCTGGTGCGCGAAGCGCGCACGCTCGGCGATCAGCGCCTGGATCTGGCGATCGATGCTGTCGATCTTGGCGCGCACGTCCGACAGCGCCGGCGTGGCCGCAGCGGCCGGCGCCTTGTTCGGTTTGACGGCAGGCCTGGCCTTGGCGGCTGCGGGCTTGGTGGGTTTGTTGGTCATGCGCGGTGATCCGTGAAGCGAAGTTTTGACAGCAATGAAGAGCAGAGCGAGTTGGCGCGGGCATCTTGTTGCGGGAGCGCCCAAGTCGGCGATGGAGCTTTGCGGGAAAGCCTCATCGCCGCCGTGGCCGCTCCCACCAGAACAGCAAACGATCAGCCGTTGCGCTGCTGGAACTCGCGCATGAAGTCCACCAGCGCCTGCGCGTCGGACACCGGCAGCGCGTTGTACAGCGAGGCACGCAGGCCACCGACGGCCTTGTGACCCTTCAGCCCTATCAGGCCGGCGGCCTTGGATTGGCTGACAAAACGCGCGGTCAGCGTCTCGTCCGGCAGGAAGAACGGGATGTTCATCCGCGAACGCGCGGCCGGCACCACCTGGTTGCGGTAGAAGCCGCCGGAGCTGTCGATCGCGCCATAGACCAGCTGCGACTTGGCCGCGCTGCGCCTGGCGAACTCGCTGACCCCGCCCTGGTCGAGCATCCAGCGGAACATCAGCCCGGCCAGGTACCAGTTCCAGGTCGGCGGGGTGTTGAGCATCGAGTCGCGCGCCACGTGGGCGCGGTAGTCGAAGATCTCCGCCCGCGGCTGCCCGGCGCGCTCCAGCAGGTCGCGGCGGATGATGACCACCGCCACGCCGACCGGGCCCAGGTTCTTCTGCGCCCCGGCGTAGATCAGCCCGTATTTGGAAACATCCAGCGGCTCGGAGGCGATCGAGGAGGAGAAGTCGGCGAACAGTGGCACCTTGCCCACCTGCGGGGTGTCGCGGAACTCGACGCCGTGGATGGTCTCGTTGGCGGTGATGTGCATCGGCACGCAGCTGCCAGGTATCGCGCGGCGGGATGTCGGTAAAGCCACCGGCTTCGCTGCTCGCGGCCACGTGCACGTTCACGTAGGGCTTGACCTGCTTGATCGCGGTCTTGCTCCAGTGCCCGGTAACCACATAGTCCACGGCCTGGCCGGGACCGGCGAAGTTCAGCGCCAGCAGTGCCTGCTGGGTGGTCGCGCCCCCGGCCAGGAACAGCACCGCATGGTCGTCCGGAATGGACAGCAGCGTGCGCAGGTCGGCCTCGGCCCTGGCCGCCACCTCCATGAACTCGGCGCTGCGATGGCTGATCTCGACGATCGAGGCGCCCACGCCATTCCATTCCAGCATTTCGGCCTGCGCCTGGCGCAGGACGGCTTCGGGCAGCGCCGCAGGGCCGGCGCTGAAGTTGTGGACGCGTGCCATGGCAGCCTCTTTCAGGGGGCGCATAGTATGCCGCAGCGTGCATCGGCACAGGTCCGCAAGCCGCATCCACGCCGGTAAGTCGCATCACGAGAGGGGAAGGCGCTGACGTGGCCCCTTGAAAAAAGCCTGGCCCTGGCGGGAATCTTCCGGCGCCTGGCGCATCCAATTGATTGCCATTGTGACTTTCGCAGGAGATATCCGTGTCCATCCGCCACGCTCTGAAGCTCAAGGACCACCAGGTCACCGATGAAGCCATCTACCACCGGCGGCGCGAGCTGCTGGGCCTGATGGTGGCCATGCCCGCGCTGGCCCTGTCCGGCTGCAGCCAGGCCCAACCCCCGGCGGCACCCGGGGCGGTGATCACGCCCGAACAGGCCCGCTCCGGCTTGCGCACCAGCGAGGAACTGACCAAGCTCGAGGACGTCACCAGCTACAACAACTTCTACGAGTTCGGCACCGGCAAGACCGATCCCAGCCAGGCGCCCAGGACGCTCAGGACCTCACCGTGGACGGTCGATGTCAGCGGCGAGTGCGAAAAGCCCGGACGGGTCAACCTGGAAGACATCCTCAAGGCCGCCCCGGCCGAGGAGCGGATCTACCGCCTGCGCTGCGTCGAGGGCTGGTCGATGGTGATCCCCTGGACCGGCATCCCGCTGGCGGCGGTGCTCAGGCCGTTCGCGCCGACCTCCAGGGCCAGGTACGTGGCCTTCACCACCCTGGCCGATCCGCAGCAGATGCCGCAGATCCGCTACCGCTCGATCAACTGGCCGTATCGCGAAGGCCTGCGCATGGACGAGGCGATGCACCCGCTGACCTTCCTGGCCACAGGCCTGTATGGCAAGCCGCTGCCGCAGCAGAACGGCGCGCCGCTGCGACTGGTGGTGCCGTGGAAGTACGGCTTCAAGAGCATCAAGTCGATCGTGCAGATCCAGTTCGTCGAGAAAATGCCCCAGACCGCCTGGCACGACCTGCAGCCCAGCGAATACGGGTTCTTCTCCAACGTCAATCCGCAGGTGGACCATCCGCGCTGGAGCCAGAAGACCGAGCGCCGCATCGCCGGCAACGCCAGCAAGCTGTTCGCCGAGCGGATCCCGACACGCATGTTCAACGGCTATGCCGACCAGGTGGCGTCCATGTATGCCGGGATGGACCTGCGGCGATGGTTCTGAGCAGGCAAAGCGCCGCGCCGGCTACGCGCAGGCGCCGGCCCCGGACGCCAGGCTGGCTGATCGCGGCCAAGGTCGTCGTGCACCTGCTGTGCCTGACGCCGCTGGCGCTGCTGGGCTGGCGGTTCTGGGAGGTGTTCAGCACCGGCAGCAACGCCCTGGGCGCAGACCCGGTGGCCACCATCGAGCACTTCACCGGTCAATGGGCGCTGCGGTTGGTGCTGATCTGCCTGGCCATCACCCCGCTGCGCCAGCTCACCGGGCGGGCCGAGTTGATCCGCTTTCGGCGGATGCTGGGGCTGTACGCCTTCGCCTATGCCACCGTGCACCTGGCAGCCTACCTGGGCCTGGACCTGCGCGGTTACTGGACCCAGATCTTCACCGAGATCCTCAAGCGCCCCTACATCACCGTCGGCTTCATCGCCTGGCTGCTGCTGGTGCCGCTGGCGATTACTTCGACCACCGGCTGGATCGGCCGCCTGGGCCGCAACTGGGGCCGGCTGCACAAGGCCATTTACGCCATCGGCGTGCTGGCGGTGCTGCATTTCTGGTGGCTGGTGAAGTCCGACATCCGCGAGCCGATGCTCTATGCCGGCATCCTGGCCGTGCTGCTGGCCTGGCGTGCCTGGACGGCGATCAACCGGCGCCGAACAGCAGCAGCAGCGACAGCAGCCCGGCAAGTCCCGCCGCGGCCAGCAGCAGCCAGGGCCAGCGCTTCATCGACGGCCCCGAAGGCCTGACCGTGGTTGCCGCGGCGGCCGGCGCCGGGTCTTCGCCTGCAGCCGATGCATCGGCATCGGGCTGGCCCCAGGGAATCTCCACCACGAAGCGCGACTGCGGGTCGAAGGCGACCTGGTCGCCTGCGCCCAGCAGGGCCTCATGCACCGGGAGGCCGTTGACTATGCTGGTCACCGCGCGGTCGTGATGGCGCAGCACCATGCCCCCGCCGTGCAGGCTCAGGCGGGCATGCCGTGCGCCGATGTGCGGGCCTTCGACGCGGATGTCGGCCTCGCGCGAAGCGCCGACCACGCAGCCGGCGCCGATTGGGAACGCGCGCCCGTGATGGCGCCCACCGATGCCGCGCAGGACGATGCGCGGATCGGGTTCGCCATTGTGCGGGGCCGAATGCGGGGCCTGGGCCACGGCCTGGCCGCGCACCAGCACCTCCACGCCATCGACGTAGACCGTATCGCCGGGCCGCAGCATCGCCATGCGCCGTACCGGCCGGCCGTTGACGTGGACCCCGCGCATGCCGGGCGGCACCTGCAGCCACAGGCCGCGCCGATCCAGGCACATCTGGACCAGCAAGGCGCCAGGGACGGCATCGCCCACGCCGATGGTGCCGCTGGCTTCGCGCACGATGCGATGGACGCCGGTGCCGAGCGCCCGGTCTGCGGTCCGGCCCTGCGGGAAATGGAGACTGAGGTTGCGCACGCGGCGCGAGCCTAGCATGCAGCCGCCGCGCTTGGCGCTGCGCGCCCGGCTTGCGCACAATGCATCTTCCTCTTTTCCCGCCAGCGCCATGTCCCGCATCGAAATCCAGCATCCCCACGGCAAGACCCCCGCCCAGAGCCGCCAGGCCCTTGAAGAAGTGGCCGGCAAGCTGTCCAGCCGATTCGGCGTGCGCCATCGCTGGGATGGCGACACGCTGGCCTTCGACGGCCCCGGCGTGGATGGCCGCATCGCCATGCAACCGGGCGTGCTGCATGTCACCGCCGAGCTGGGGTTCCTGATGTCGGCGATGAAGGGCCCGATCGAATCGGAGATCCGGCGCGTGCTCAGCGAGCGCTTCGCCTGACCGCGGTCTTCCCGGCCGCGCGCTGGCCCGCAGCGGATTTGCGCGGCTGATCCCAGCCGAACGGATCGGGCTTGCCGGCGAACAGCCGCCGCGCACTGGCGCGTTCGTGGCGATCGATCTCCTGCAGGAAGGCGGCCGCATCGCCCAGCAGCGCGAAGGCCGCGAAGCCACGTTCGAGAAAGCCCTGCAGGTCGGCCAGCCCGGTGGCCCGTGCCGGACCACGCGAGAGCCGCAGCAGCATCGCCATACCCGGCAGCCGCACCGCCTGGGCCAGGCCCTGGCCGACCCGCACGATCAGGTCGATCTGGCGCTGGCGCAGTCGCCGATGGCCCACCTGGCGATAGGCCAGCGCGTAGAGTTCGGTGTCCAGGGTCTTTCGCCGCGGCGCCAGCGCTTCCAGCGCCTGCGCCATGCGCAGGTCCAGCGCATGGGTCAGCGCGTCCAGCTCGATCGCATCGGACAGCGTGGCCAGCACCGAGGCCGGCAGCAGCCTCTGCATCATCGGCACGATCCTGGCCACGCTGGCATCGCGCCGGCTGAAATCGTGGTCGCCATAGACCTCGGACAGGAAGAACATCGCCGCATCACGGCGCTGGGGGTCCTTAAGGAAATGCCCGAAGCTGCGTTCCACGCGCCATGCCTGCCATTGCCGCAACGGCGAAAGCCAGCGCGAGCCATTGCGCGGTTCGCGCTGTCCATCATGCAGCGCCTGGTGCCAGGACAGGCGCCGGGTCAAGCGTGCGGGAATGGGATTGCCTCGCGCCATGGCCTGCATGATCCACGCGCCGCCATCGCCACCGCAAGCCGTGTTGGTGACGTGGCGCTCACCTGCGGCCGTGGACACTGCGCTCACGCCCGCACGCGGGCTTCCCAACATCCGCTCCGGAGGCACCGCATGGCCGCCAAGAAGACCAGCCGCACGCGCAGCACCGCATCGTCCGAACCATCCCTGCAGGAACAGGCCGAGCAGCTCCAGCGCAAGCTGGGCGAATCGGCGCAGCAGATCTGGCTGGCCGGCGTGGGCGCCTTCGGCCGCGCGCAGACCGAAGGTTCGCGCCTGTTCGAGACGCTGGTGAAGGAAGGCAGCCGCGTCGAGCAGCGCGCCGGTAGCGGTGCCGGCAAGGTGCGCGAGGCGCTGGACAGCAGCGTGCATGGTGCACGTACGCGCGCCGCAGAAACCCTGGGCCGGGTCGACCAGGCCTTCCGCGGCAAGGTCCAGGGCGCCCTGAAGTCGCTGGAGGTCCCGACCCGCCGCGAACTGGGCGCGCTGCTGGATCGCATCGATTCGCTCAACGCCCTGCTGCGCCGCTACAACGGCCAGGCCGACACGCCGGGCGCCAAGGCGCACAAGTCCACGGCCCGCAAGACCGCCACGCGCAAGACCGCCGCTGCCGGCGGCCCGCCGGCGCGCAAGGCCGCGGTGAAGAAGACCACGCACAAACCCAGACCACGCACCGCCGTCACGAAGGTCGCCGGACCGGCGGCGGGCGAGGCACCGGCGAAGAAGGCCGCAGCGCGCAAGGCGCTGCGCTGAACATCCTGGCCACCCGCCTGCGGGGTGGCAACGGCCGCGGACTGGCCCGATTCGTGTCGCAGAGCATCGCCCGGCCTGGGCAGGATCGTGCCAGGCCCGCCAGTGCCGGCTTCCGTAAGGCGCCCTCCCCTTGACGAATTCCAGCCCTGGCCGGTCTTTTCGTCCCGGCCACGTCCCCCGTGTGCGCGCTGACGTCCGAAGGCGTTCTCCTTAAACTCCTTCTCCTGTTTTACCGGACGAATTCAATATGCCTTCCTGGCTGATCGGGGTCCTCATCGCCCTGGTGCTTGGTCTTGCCGCGACCTTCTATTTCTGGATGATCCGCCGTCGGCAGGATGAAACCGCCGCCGGCCTGCTGGCCCTGGCGGCGCTGCGCTGGCGCGACTTTTCGCGCCTGGTGCTGTCCTCGCTGCAGTTGCGCGGGCTGCAGCGGCTGTCCTTCAAGCCCGAGGATGTGCGCAACCAGCATCCGAGCTATCTGCTGGGCGATGGCCAGGGCAAGCACGTGCTGCTCAGCTGCAAGCATGGCACCGCTTACCGCATCGGTTCGGTCGCCATCGAGGAACTGGCCTCAGAAGCGCGCTTGCGCGGCGCCCATTACGGCATCCTGGCCACCGAAGGGGTGGTCGATGCCGCCGGCCGCGAGAAGGCCGAGCGTTCCAGCGTGGAAGTGCTCGATGGCGCGTCCCTGTGGGCCGAGGTCAAGCCGATGCTGGACAGCGCCACCGTCCAGCGCGTTGTCGGTCAGGCCAACGCGCTGGCGCGCCGACGCATCGGCCTGTGCTGGATCCTGGCCCTGCTGATCGGCGTCCTGCTCAGCACCGTGCTGACGGTCAACGACGCCGACCCGCCGAGCGCATCACAGTCCGCCAGCACACCGGCGCCGGCTCCTGCCGAACAGCGGGCAACCACCAGCGCCCTGCCGCAGGCCAGCCAGCCGGCCGCGCCGCGGGCGCGGCCGACCGATCAGGAGCTGGCCCAGCAGCGTGCCCAGGTCGCCAGGGCGCTGGCCAGGACCGGTGGCCTGCGCCAGCCGACGTGGATCTCCGGGTCGACCCTGGCGGTGGACGTGCTGGCCAGCGAAGCGGTGGTGATGGCCGCGGTCTGCGCCGAACTGGCCAGACATCCAGACCTGGCCCTCTCGCGGATCCAGCTCAATCCGGCACCCGGCAGCAGCGATCGCATCCGCTGGCGCCAGTGCGAAGCGCCGCCGCTGGCCGCGCCACCGGCCGAATCCTGAAAGACATGGAGGCTTTCGGCGCCCGCGATCCACTGCGCGGGCAAAGGCCTGAACCTGCCCACCATCCTGAGCTGACCGCGCCTTGGCAGCAGTACCCGGGCGACAGCCATGCCATCCATTTCCCCTGTTTGAACGCGCCTTGGGCCGCCGCTTTCAAGTGCCTTACGTATACCAAAAAAATAAAATATAAGTTGACAGGAGCGCCTGCGAGCCGGACATTGCCCGCCCGCTGCCCCCAAGCGCCCGGTCCCGGGGGCATCCGGCCGCGCCTTCGCAAAGACGATCCTGTTCGATGACCACGCTGCTGCTCTCCCATGGCGCCATGCGCCACCCCATCGCCCGCCTGGCGATGGCCCTGTTCGCAGGCCTCGCCATGCAGGCCGCCGACGCCGCCACGCCCGATCAGGCGGTCACGCTGGATGCGGTCAAGGTCGCGGCCAAGCGCGACGATGAGATCGAACCGGCGCGCAGCCAGCTGGAGCGGGTGGCGGGCGCCGGCAACGTGATCGACCTGTCGCAGGCCGCCGACGGCCGGAGCGCTGGCACCGCCGACGTGCTGGCCTACCAGCCCGGCATCCATGCGCAGTCACCGGGCAACGAGGGGGTCAAGGTGTCGATCCGCGGGTCGGGCATCAACCGTGCGCCCGGTGCCCATGCCTCGGGCATCTCGGTGTCGCTGGACGGCCTGCCGTTGACCTTCTCCGGTGGCACGCCGTACGAGCTGCTCGAGCCGCTGTGGGTCAGCCGGGTCGAGGTGCTGCGTGGGGCCAACGGGCTGGATCGCGGCGCATTGGCCCTGGGCGGGGCGATCGACTACATCAGCCGCCGCGGGCTGGACTCGCCGGGCCCGGAACTGCGCCTGGAGGCGGGAAGTTTCGGCTACCGCAAGCGCGCCCTGGGCGTGGGTGGCGTTGCCGGCGATGTCGATTACTACCTCAGCCTGGTCGACAGCCAGACCGACGGTTACCAGCAGCACGCTGCCGGCGACGGCCGGGGCGCGATGGCCAATATCGGCTGGCGCATCGATCCGGACCTGGAAACCCGCTTCTTCCTGCGCTGGCGCCAAACCGACCACCAGACCCCCGGCCGCCTGACCCGCGCGCAGATCCGCGACAACCCGCGCCAGGCCAACCCCGGCTACCTGGCCATCGATGCGCAGCGCCCGCAGCATGGCAGCACCTGGATCGGCAACACGACCACGCTGCAGCTCGATGCCGACTCCACGCTCCAGGCCGGACTGGTCTACCACAGGTTCCCGATGGACCTGAACGAAAGCCTGTACCGCCAGCAACTGGACTACGCCGACCTCAACGGCACGCTCGATTACACGCATCGGCACACGCTGTTCGGCCGCCACAGCGTCACCACGCTGGGCCTGCGCTTCACCCATGACCTGGACGCCAATGTGCGCGAGTCGCTGCGCTTTGCCAGCAACGGCTATCCGGCCGGCACCCTGACCCGCAGGTTCGAGCACCTGGGCACCGACGTGGTGCTGCACACGGGCAACGACCTGGCGCTGACGCCCCGGCTGCACCTGGTGACCGGGCTGGCGCTGATCCACACCGCCCGCCAGGTGCAGGTCACCTGGCCCAGCAGCGGCGGGCGGCTGTCCGAACACGACTGGGACCACGCGCCGCGGATCGGCCTGACCTGGCAGGTCGCGCCGCACACGCAGCTGTTCGGCAACCTGAGCCGGTCGGTGGAACCGGCACACCCCTGGTCGATGATCTGGAGTTCCAGTCAGTCCTTTGCCGCCGGCAATGGCGCCTCGACCGGCCGCCAGCGCAGCCCGGTGCAGCTGGACAACCAGCGTGCCGACACGCTGGAACTGGGTGCCCGCGGCGAAGCGGCGCTCGGTCGCTGGGAACTGACCGGCTATTACGCCCACGTCCGCCACGAACTGCTCGCCGTCGAGGTCCAGCCGGCGCCGAACCTGATCGTGACCGAATCCAACGCCAGCCCCACCGTCCATCGCGGGATCGAGGCCGGGTTGGACAGCACGCTGTGGCAATCCGGCGCCGGCCGCCTGTCACTGCGCCAGGCCTATACCTTCAGCGATTTTCGCTATCGCCACGATGCGCGCTTCGGCGACAACCTGCTGCCCGGCCTGCCGCGCCACTTCTACCAGGGCGAGCTGCGCTACGACCATCCCTGCGGCCTGTATGCCGCCATCAACACCGAATACGCCTCCAAGATGGCCGTGGACTACGCCAACAGCTTCTGGGCCGATGGCCACGTGATCTTCGGCACGCGCGTGGGCTTCGATGCGCCCGGCGGCCGCTGGCAGGGCTGGCTGGAAGCACGCAACCTGGCCGACCGCCACTACGCCGCCACCGTGACCCCCGGCTACGACGACGCCGGCGCCGACGCGGCCCGCTCCACGCCCGGCGAAGGCTTTGGTGTGTACGCCGGCTTGCGCTGGCGGTTCGAGTAAGTGGGCAGCTGGCATCCCATGCACGGCAACATCGCCGTGACACGACGTGCGGGCTAAGCTCCAGGGTCCCTTCTCATCCCGGAGCTGCGCACATGGCCAAGGTCCTCGTCCTGTATTACTCCGCCTACGGGCACATCGAAACCATGGCTGGCGCAGTGGCCGAAGGCGCGCGCGCCGCCGGTGCCACCGTGGACATCAAGCGCGTGCCGGAACTGGTGCCGCAGGAGGTGGCCAAGGCCTCGCACTACAAGCTGGACCAGGCCGCGCCGATCGCCAAGGTCGAGGAGCTGGCCGACTACGACGCGATCATCGTCGGCGTCGGCACCCGCTTCGGGCGCATGGCCTCGCAGATGGCCAACTTCCTGGACCAGGCCGGCGGGCTGTGGGCCAAGGGCGCACTGAACGGCAAGGTCGGCGGCGCGTTCACCTCTACCGCCACCCAGCACGGCGGCCAGGAAACCACGCTGTTTTCGATCATCACCAACCTGATGCACTTCGGCCTGGTGATCGTCGGGCTGGACTACGGCTTCCAGGCAATGACGACGCTGGACGAAGTGGTCGGCGGCGCGCCGTATGGCGCCACCACGCTGGCTGGCGGCGACGGCTCACGCCAACCCTCGAAGACCGACCTGGACGGCGCGCGCTACCAGGGCAGGCGGGTGGCGGAGGTCGCCATCAAACTGCACGGCTGACCTTGCGCTGGCCACAGGAAGAAGCCGGGCATGGCCCGGCTCTCGATCAGCTTCTGCAAGCGGACCCGGCTGCAGGCGTCCATCGGTACGCGCACGATCAGGGCAGGCGACCTCCAGTGCCGCCGCTGGCAGTCGTGGGCGCGCACCCTGGCACCGGCGCCGGTCGACCCGCGGCGTGCGCCGGCAGGACCCGGTCGTTGAACCAGGCCGGCCGTCATCCCCCGCCCCGCTTCACCAGGGCAGCGCTTTGCCCAGGTGAGTGAAGCTGCCGTTGGGGCCGTCGGCCTCCAGCAAGGCCATCTGCACGCTGCTCCTGGCGCCGGTGGCCAGGTCGAGGTCGCCGTGGCCACCATTCATCTCGGTCCTGACGTAACCGGGATGGATCGCGTTGACCTTGTGCGGGGTGTCGCGCAGTTCGTAGGCCAGGTGCACGGTCCAGGCATTGACCGCGCTCTTGGAAGTGTCGTAGGCCGGGATCTTGACGTTGTAGATCGGCGAGGAGGGATCGACATGCAGGCCGAACGAACCCAGCTGGCTGGAGACGTTGACGATGCGCGCGGCCTTGGACGCCATGAGCAGCGGCAGGAACGCCTGGGTCACTTCGACCACGGCGAACACATTGGTGTCGTAAGTCGTGCGCCAGGCGTCCAGGGTCTGGGCGGACGGCGCCTTGCCTGGATCATCGACCAGGATGCCGGCGTTGTTGACCAGGATGTCCAGGCGGCCGTGTTCGGCCTGCACCCTGGCCACGGCTGCGGCGATGCTGGCGCTGTCGGTCACCTCCAGCGTGATCGGCTCCACGCTCAGGCCTTGGTCCTGCAGCGTCTTGGCCACCGCCTTGGTGCGCGCCGCATCGCGACCGGCCAGGTAGGTGTGCACGCCGGCCTGGGCCAGCTGGCGCACGGTTTCGGTGCCGATGCCGCGGGTGGCGCCGGTGACCAGTGCGATCTTTTCGGGAACTGCCATGTCGATTGCCTCGTGTGCGGTGGGAAAAAGACCGCGCCGTCATCGCCTCGTGCGACGCAGCGGCGGCCCTTCGATTGTGCCACCGCGCAACCGGCGCCTGCGCTCGCATGCCACAGTGCCGGTCAACGCAGGTCGCCTGCTGGCCCGCAACTGGCAGCATGGAGCCGAGGCCGTTCAGCGCGGGTGCGGCGCGAACGAAAAAGGCCACGCGTCACGGCATGGCCCTGTCGATCCTGACACTCAGAATATGATGGTGGGCGGTGCAGGGATCGAACCTGCGACCCTTGCCGTGTGAAGGC
>LNAP01005126.1_pt1 | contig 11747 bp, 11 predicted proteins | sample 602601 | NCBI WGS metagenome assembly LNAP01 (sample SAMN02440304, study PRJNA202911) | soil metagenome | biome: Subtropical and temperate rainforests or woodlands; isolation source: soil samples (1 kg each in a 20% v/v slurry with milli Q water) were... ... | reverse complement strand
TGGGCTGCTATAATCCTGTGATGCAAAAGGGAAATTGGCAGAGTGGTTGAATGCACCGGTCTTGAAAACCGGCGAACGTTAATAGCGTTCCCAGGGTTCTTATCTAAGGCTATCTCCAGTTGCACCTTGCAGTACCGCTTCATCGCGTCATCGGAATACACGGGAAATTGGCAGAGTGGTTGAATGCACCGGTCTTGAAAACCGGCGAACGTTAATAGCGTTCCCAGGGTTCGAATCCCTGGTTTCCCGCCGCGAACTCAACAAAATCAAGGGCTTAGGTTAATCCTAGGCCCTTTTTTTATGGCTTTTTGCACTGATCTCTCGTAAGGAGCTTCTCTTCCCTTGCGACACCTTCATAAAGGCGCAACAACCTAGATGCGCCTTATGACGCGTGATCCGTTCTCAGAGAGAAAGATCCTAGCAATTGCAGCTTTCCGACGTCTCTCTGATATCCGCTCCCCTACATTCCTTGCGCACAGCGGTGACGGGTGGCGCCTACGATGTGCGCGCGCGTCCTCATCCTAATCCTTAGGAAATCATAAAAACTGCTCAGTCAGCGGATGTCTGAGATCTCTCATCGGGCATTCGCAAGCTAATCGTTTATAGGCGCGTGCCAATGTTGTGCGAACGTGATACCTCACCTGGCCGGGAAGGTCTGTGCTGCGAGCCCTCCGAGTCTATAGCTCACCCTTGGTCATCATGATCGAAAGCTGGCTTGCTTACTCAATGCTGAACGATTCAGCTAGCCCCATAGCTCCCCATCTTCTTCAGCGTCTCGGCGTTCTGGTCGTCTCCACGCCTTGCCCCGCGCTCAACTGTAAAGCTCTTGCGCCTGGGGGAATGCTCTTAAGGTCGTAAGTGTTAGGTGAGGGTGGCGATTGTCCGACGGTCTCAAGGCTTTCGAAGCCTTCCAGCAGTGGGGGAGCAACGCGGGGACGCGATCATTCAGCAGGTTGTATCTTTAATTGGCGCTGTCACAGCGTGATAGCTCCTTGGCCGCCATTCTGGGGCAATTGCTTTGGGGTACAGCGGCGGAGGTCGATATCGAATGTAAGGTACCAATGCGGCCGATCTAGAATCGGTATGCTACGAGCATACTCTAAGATGCAATAAAGTTTGTTGCACCTTGTTGATCAGCTGTTCTTAGTGTGGCAGGATGCGTGCCACTTTAGCGTCAGTAATCACTGGAACTGCACAGAAGGATTGCAACTTTGAACAGAGTATATTTGCGTCAGGAAGTTAGCGGATTTTATTGACTGCGCGCTAGGTCGATAAAGTTACGATGCTAGTTGGAAAGCTTAGGATCTTTCAGCCCTGACTCCGCAGTTGATACGTTAATGATCCGCCCTTTCTCGAGGGGTGTGACGCACTATATGGTCGGCGTCCTGTGTGAAAAATACGCTGTCGAATGCCAGTGCCTGATCTAAAGCTTAGAAGAAGACGAAATTAAACAGGATGGTATAGTGAATTCGAAATCAACTGAAAGACTTCAGGTGCGTGTTGATGTTTCAAACAAGGATATGATCCTTTGAATGCGCTTGCCCCTTTGCGCATGAACCATGTCGAGCTGTTTGAGACGACACGCAATGGAACTCCGACCTTCCGAATCATTTGCCCTGATCATACGATGACGGAGTTCTTTGACGAGTGGGCGTATCAACTTGCAAAAGTTAAAGCATTCAAAACTACACGTACATATTGTTACGCGGTGCGTGAAATGCTGAACTATATTCATCAAGTCAGTATTCAATGTGGTGGCCTCACTGCATTGCAACTGCGAGATGCATTAGATAGCTATGAGAGCTACTTGGTCAGCGGTATTTATAGCACATCATCCGTAGCCAGAGAGGCTGCGAGGGTGCTTGGTAGCAGAGAACTGGGTGGCGCTTCTATCGCAGTACATTTTGCGGGTGTAAATAATTTCATCACTGCTAGTGAGGCGATGAGAGAAGCCTTACTGCAAATGCAAGACAGTGGCTACGTCTCCGATATAGCTATCTCGATGATGCCGCTCACTACAACCAGGTACATGGAGACGCCTCGGAATGTCAGGGCTGCTATCAGGGCGAACAGTTGGATGGCCGGCTGCATCGCAGGGGGCGCCAAACGGATCAAAAAGAAACACCTGAGCCCGGTTTCTAAGCCCTCGACGGTAGCGCGCACTGATGAATTTGGAGGGGATGAAAAAACCTTTCCAATTGACAAGTGTAGGGATTTGATTGAAAGCGCTACGTGTCTGCGCGACAAGGTGCTGTGGAGCTTGCTAGCAGCATCCGGCTGCCGGATTTCGGAAGCGCTTACAGTGTTGTGGGACGACATTCATATCGATACCGATAATCCGAAAAATAATAAGGTATTTATTGTTGATCCTGACACGCGTCTAGATGTTTTGATCCAATACATCCCTGAGCATCAGCTCAAAAAGCTTGATCATAAGGGGCGGGTTAAGCCTGATACGTTTTTGATCCAGCCCTTTGCTTCAATGTTCTGGCATTACTTAGGGTTATATGACCAAGAACAGCGTGCTCTAGAAGCGAGTAGGCACCGTCCGGTAGCGCACAGATTTTTATTTCGTAATCTTCGAGACGGGGGCCCCATGGCGACGTCTTATCAGGCCGTTTACGAACGCTTCCGTTCAGCTGCACAGAAAATTACGGGCATGAGCTACGGCTTTCATTCGCTTCGTCATATGTATGCGTATTACCTGGTGAACCATTGCCCTAATCCGGTTGGTCATAACAAATTCGGACTGGATTTGAAAACGGTGCAAGTTTTCATGGGGCATAAGAGCATCAAGGCAACTGAGCGATACGCGCGTAAAGACATCAAAATGCTTGAGGCAACATTCGCGGCTATTAATATGCTTCGTATGTCAACGGCTAACTACAGCGTGACCCACGTTCAGATTCAGCATCTTGAGAATGAACTCAAACAACTTAAGCTCTCACTGCAAGGCGACAGTAACTAATGATTAATCTGCACCCCGCCAACGCAATTTGGCTCGTGGAAGAGAATGAGGTTGCTCCGCAGTTCGTTAAGGCTGTAGCGACAGTTCGAACCCTTTATAAAAAATATTATGGTGCGCAGCCTGATAGTGCTGCGGAGCGAGTAGAGACAATTTTCAGGCGTGCTCTAACCTTTGAAGGTTGGGAGGTGAGTCATGTTCAATTGACATTAGAGGCGACGTTCCGCGCTAGTAAAGTGTCGTGGAGTGAAGTTGATCCCAGGATTTCGGGGCTCTCAGTTAGCTACGAGGGGTCGATCTCTCAGTTTTTTCGTTTGGTTTTCATCACTCTCTGGGCGCGAAAAGTTTTCGTTGCGCCTCTCGGGATGCAGACTATCGCACATATGCCAGAAGTATTGGATGCTCTTTGTCACAAGTTGAATGTAGAGAGCCTGACCCTGATTCGCGGCGTGCATCCTGAATCCAGGATCAAAAGTCTTTTCAAAAGAGAAGAGTTTGATAGTGGGAGCAGTCGCGTAAACTTTTGGCTGAGACTTCTTCTAAGTACCACCGCTTACACCATTGAGGATCTTTCGCAATCCGATGCCAACAGCCTGTTTTCCGCTGCTAATGGATCAGGCCAACTGCCATTGCGGAGGTACTACGTCAATGATTTCCTTCTCACACTCTCGTCTCAGAGTGAGGGAAAAAAGCAAATGGTTGAGGATGTTATCAACCAATATCAACTGGAAAAGCGCGAAAACAAACCTGCCAGAGTCTATAAAGGGCGAATCCGGACTGGAAAAGTAAAAAAGAAAGCTGAAAGCGCGTATGAAAAATCTTATGCGGCAGCGCAAGAAATTGCGTCCGGTGTACGGAGTATCAATTTTGCTGAGGATTTTGGTAAATATTTTCCGTCTCACATGCTCAAGAAAATTTTCTATATTGGTGGTGAGGGTGAGGATTCGCATTTTTATGAGTCCTCGCGTTATCCTGTGAAAGTATTTTCCTCGATGGTAGATGGCTTTTATAAATCGTTCATGCACTCTATGAGGCTCCAGAACTCTACCAATCATGAGTTTGTACTCGGCTTGCTCATGAGCTATGTCATGTGCTATCTACCCAATTTCTTCCTTGAGCGGGATGGTGATCTCCTAGACTATCCTAAGAATTTGAACGACTTCAACTGTACCCTTTTTTTTACCCGAGAATCAGTTTTTCTTGATGGTGTAATCCTATATGAAAAGGAGCCCCCAAGAACATTTATTGGTTATGTTAATGAATTTTCTCGTGTGAATAACTGGGTCAGCGATACTCTGTATGCTCGAGTAGGTATCGTCGATCGTTTTTGCGACTATATTGAGGATAATAACCTGGTATTGCCAGGGGCTGATAAGTTTAGAAACAACTTTACGAGTTCATGCTACCCGGCTGTCTCAAAGAAATCAGGCACTGACAAAGTTCCAGTCCCAAGGCCTTATTTCTCGACGTTCATCAGCATGCTTGACAGTCTTGAATACCTAGTTGACCACATTAACGAAATGCCATATTACGATGGTCAATTGGAGCAAGATGTTAACTATGGAGTCCTGGATGGTAAGCTCTATCAGCCCTCCACAGCTGAGCTTATTCATAGTCATGCTTGGGCGGGATTGATTGGTCGTAACGTTAAGGGTATTGATGAGGTTAATCAAGGGTTATTGAATTATACGCCAATTTTTTATCATGAGGATAAGATCTATACTTTCAAGTTTCTTCCTCGTTTTTATAAGGTTGTCGACATTGAGATTCGGGGAGAGGTGGTGAGGCGTATTTCGCCCAATGAAGTTAGGCTAACGCAGCTGATGTGTCACACTGGTATCCGTCAGCAGCATCTGATTTGGCTGGACAAAGATAAGTATGATCGTGGGGTGGATCGCTTTCGCGCTCTTCCATTCCAACCCTTGTTTGTAAGCTCAGACAAGTCGCATGGAGAGTGGACTGCGATTGTTGCTATGCGTGCTATTGAGATCATGGATAGGCAGCGCAAGTGGTATGACGCGTGCACTTCGGCTAGCTACAAGCAGGACTTGTGGTATGGCATGGTTGAGGGATCCAAATTTGGTCGATACAAACCCCTGTTCAGGGGGCAAGGGAATACAGACTCTGATTGGAATAACTCTCGGCAGTTTCGTGTTTACATGTTGATTCTGCAGCATTTCATTCGCGTTCAGATGCAGGACACCTCCGGGGAAGACTTGGTTTTCGTCAAGTCTGAGGGTGGTTCGCCTGCTCCTTTTCTCGACTATTCGCCATATTTCCTCAGAGAGCTTGCCGTCAATGATCTGGTCAGCTCACACACACCCCATGCATTGCGCGCGGGGTTCGTATCTGACGCGATCAGGCTCCTACCGCCTTCGATCATCGGTCAATATTTGACAGGTCAGAGTGAGGCGCTTGTCTGGTATTACGCAATTTTTGATGGCGACAATTTGTCTGATCACCAACAGTTGCTCGCTGATTACATGATGAAAAACATGCAGAGTATTGAGCGGGGTGATGCTCCAGAACTTGCTGAGACCGTCCTCAAGCTTCATGCTAAATTGATGACGTCTATTGAAAAAGATCCAGTGCAGGCTATTAAAACTCACGGCTTGATCAGCCTCGCGGGTGTAGCGGATGACAAGAACGGGCTTGAGACTCTGCGCGCAAGACTTTACACCAAGCTCGCGTTCAATAACTGCCATATTTGCCCGTTCGATAATCGTTGTCCGAAGGAAGTAGTCTCCAAAATCGGTGGGCACCGTCAATGCGCGTTGTGCCCTTATGCCATCCGTGGTATCGATCACTTACAGGCTGTGAGTGCAGAAAAAGATAAAGCAAAAGAGATGATGAAGGTCGTGCTTGACAAAATTCAAGAGTATCGAGCTCTCAAGCCAAGCGCTCGCAATCCGCAAATTTTGGAAAATTTGTATGTTGAGTATGACCACCATGCTTTGGAAGCTTACGCCCTGGAGGCTATTGAGCAGCAACTGTATCTGATGGCGCAAACCGGAGAGGCAAATAGTTTTTTTCTCCGAGAGAAGGATGGACTGATGGCTCACTTCCAGAAAGTCGAGATCTCAGAATCCGACCACGTCCTGAAGCGCTTGGTCGATGTTCAGAACTTTCCGGATCTTTCCAGTCCTCGGCTTGATGCGCAGTTCGCCCAAATGAGGATGAGGATGCTTGTGAACCAAGGCAAGTATGATGAGCTACTGAAGCCGAGTAACAAACCTGCGAGTCATCAGTTGGCGTCACAGATTTCCAGCATGATGACGACGGGCATGCTCAGCGTCCGGGACGTTATGAAAATCAGTCACGACAGCGCCAATGTTAGCATGGTAGCTAGGCCCGCTTTATCACTTTCTGCTAACATGGGGTTATCAGAAATGGGAGCATAGCATTGGTTCAGCGACTCGATCCGTTTGATAATTATAGAGCAGAGCACAAGGCATTACGCATTAGACATATTCGTAGTGCGCTTGATATTCTGTCTAAAGCTACTTATCCGAACATCACAAATTTGGCAATCGACGTTGCTAAAATTGTGAAAGAGTTTGAATACCGAGATTTCGAGTCGTTGCCTGAAAAGACTAAGGTCAAAGGCTTTAAGCCCGTTAGCCATGTCACGCTCCTTAGGAATTCCGACTATCGTCTTTATCTAGATCGGAGCGGCAAGATAGATGAGTCTGCAGAGGAAACTCCTGTCGTCACTACTTCGGATTTCGAAGCGCTTAAGATCCGCAATGCGAGTTTGAATGGCCAAATAGACCAGTTGAAACTCACAATCAGAAATATCGATTCTGGTGTTCTTCCTAATTCGCCAGAAGAAACGGATAAGCTTCGTAGCGAAACTGAAAGCCTTCGTGACGCTTTAACGATGGTTTGTAGGGTACTTGACAACGTTTTGGGCGAGTGTAGTCAAGTCTTGATCACAGTCCCACCTGGGCAGGAAACTGAACAGCAACCGTCGCCCGGGTTGTGGGGATTATTCGATATCATCGCTACTTATGACGAGCTTTTGAAGCTTGATACTTTACGTAGACAACTCTGCAAAGTTTAGCCCTCACGTTTCCTTGGGAGTGCCCGGAGTCGTACATTACAATGACGCCGGGGCGTGGGGCGTTGAGCACCAAGTCTTCAGCATCAACAGGTCACCCCCATGGCTAGCGACCTCAGGCGCTCGATGATTTTCAAAGACTGGCGATGCTCCGCCTTGATATTAACCCTTGTGAAAATCGTCCTTCTGCTTTCAAGTAGTGTTTATGCCAGTAAGTCTGGCAGGCCGTAATTTTAATCCAGATTTTCCAGCCGCTTCGTACTCGCCACTTCGCTATCAATTTAGAGCGGTCAGTCGGTAAGGGCTCGTTGCTAGCACATTGGCCTAATACAGTGCCCCAGAAATCCTTTTCGAGTCATTTCAGCTAACTCAACGGTGTAGCTTCATAGCTCAATCGTCCGAAAACGCTTATCCGATCAGCAACGAATGCACCGACTCGCTCTTGGGCAATTTTCAGTATATTCAGGATTTCTTGACTCACCTGTTTGGTGGACAGGTATTCCACGACTGGCTTGGGCGGAGGAGCAGCGTGACTCCACATTTCTATGATTACCTTGAGGAACCCGTCTGAGCCAAAATGCTTGAGAGCCATTTCCCACAGCTGACCTTCCTGCACCATATCCAGGCGAGGCCTAGTCATAACGGAGTTCCAGCAACATGATGGTCTTTCTTGATTGCGAGTTTACCGAGCTCTCGGCGGCAGCGAAGCTGATTTCACTGGCGTTAGTCGCTGAGGATGGGCACGAATTCTACGTGGAATTGCTCGATGCTTGGCAAGAAGAAGACTGCAGTGATTTCGTAAAGGAAACCGTGCTTCCACAGCTGTGGGGTGGGAGCTACGCGTTGCCCATTATTGAAGCCAGGATGTCGCTGCTCAGATTTCTGACGTTGTTCAAAAAAGAGATCGAGATCGTCACTGATGCCCCTCAGTTCGATTGGGAGCTTTTTTGCGACCTGGTATATGAGGACGGGCGATGGCCCAGAATCGTTCGTAATTTCCCTACTGACGCAACAACCCTTTCTCCGACTAGCGAGGGTGAAGAGCTGCCTCACCACGCCTTGCTCGACGCCAGGATTATCGCCGGCATGTTCGTATCTGTAAACCGAGGGCATCCCGGTGGAACCTGAGCGGGTTAGACGGAACTATACCTCTAGCTGATTCGCTGGATTTTCTTGATCTCAGATCACACCAAATCTCGTACAAACCACAAAAAGTAAACTCAAATACTTGGCTTTTGTTGGCAAAACGAGCCGGGGCCTACGACCCCAAATTAACGAGCAGGTTACAAGGTGCGTAGGGGCAACCATAAGCGATGGTATTTGCTTGAGAGTGAGCTTAAAAAGCTGTCATATCGAAAGGGTCAGATAAAAACAGCGGCCAGCGAACCAGCCTCATTTCCAAAATGAAAAATGGGCCGGTGCAGGCAACGCTGCTTTTCTTTTGAGTTCAAAATATAGATCTCCGGTTTTGAAAAACGAATTCAAGGGCAGAGATTTCATAATGTCGAAAAAAGACATTAATGTCGCATTTGTGTAAATCCTGAATCAGGATCTGGCACCATCGCTTATGAGGTTCTCGTGCGCAGGGGGCTATGGATTAAGCCGGAAATAAGGTTATCCAGTGATCGAAGCCACTTCGCGGCAAACCGATCTTTCCGCTCGGCCTCGCGTTGTCGTGTAAGCCAAGCTCAATCTCAACGCACGGCCCCGAGCCCTTTGAGAGCACGTGCGTCAATCCAGCATTGTCCTCTAACAATCAGCTCTAGATTCGGTAGCGTTAATCCTCTTCCAATATCGATGCACAGTCGATAGAGCCAGCCCCGTCTCCCGCGCAATCTGCGATTGATTCATTCCAGCAGTCTTAAGCTCGCGAACGACGCTTTCGCTTCCCTTGTTCTGAGGCTTTCCAGGCTTACGGGGGGCAACCCCTCCATCAGTGAGCTGTTCAGCAAGAATTCCAAGACCTCCTTCTTTCTCAAACGCTTGCAGCTGCTTCAGGGCAGCATCCATGAGGACATGGTAAGGGGTGTCTTGCTGTTGGGACATACATAGAGCTAGGAGGGCCAGAGGGTTTATTCGAAGGCCCTCAGCAAGGCTCTCGAACTTCTCAAGGGTAATGCTTGTTTCGCCTCGCTCGAGGGCGCTGAGTTTAGATTTCACGGAGGCGTCAGAAAGGTCTTCGTGCCGAAGTTGACGCTGCTTACGCAGTGCTCGGATGGCGCCTGCGAGTGCGATTCTAAGCTGCATGGCTCACTCAAAAGTCAGGATATAGCCACACAGGAGGGTTTCCGTTAAATACCAAAATGAGGTAGTATTGCGCATATCGCGACCAAGACGGCTCATAGCGAAGCTTTCGTAAGCTCATTTTGGCAATTTATGGAAATTAGGTGAGAGCGTTTTGCTGCCCGTGAAGACCAGCGCGCGGACTTTCCAGCAAGCCTCTGGTGAGCAGGCGTACTACTCGTAAATGATTTCGGAGGCAGCACATGGTTAGAGTGATCGATGCGGGCCTTTTGGGAGACCCGGTAGCCTCTCTAGTTGGCTCAGAACTTAGCCTCGAAGACGCGATGTCTGCAGCTAGAAAGCGCTACAAGTGGATGCCTCTCTGCGCCGTAGAAGAATGGACAATCCTAGACGCCGTCGTCACCGACGAAGAGCGAGCCAAAGTAACCGCCGCAGGCTGCCAGCCAATATTTATGTTTGCCCACAAAGTTGTGCACGACGAGCAGCGCCGTTTCGAACCAGGTCATTGGGTGCGCTCAAGCATGGGCACCGCTTTCAAAGAAGGCTACCTATTCGAAACACGTAACACGGTCTACCTATTGCTCGGGCCTGGCCATCGCAAGTCATCTTCTATCGAAGCAATATTTTCTCTTTTCTGATTACCAACCGGTTCTGCTGAGCAACTGACGTGCTCCAGCAGCTTGAGGCGACACATGTTCAGAACCATAGACAGCGACCTCATAGGTGTCCCAGGAATGTTCGGCGAGGGCGTATCCAACTGGCGTGGAGTGTCGAGGCTGCTCCGAACTCCTTGGTACCACCTGACCCTTAGCGTCGAACACCAGGGGGGGCACAGCGAGTGTGCGGTGATGATTGACGACACGCGCCAGCTTCAAGAAATTTTGGTGAGCCAAGGCTCTGATTTAGGTATCACCGAAATCATGGCTGTGACACCGTCTTGGATGAATAAGACAGGAGGTTGGCAGATGGAGCGGTTGACCAGATTAAGCGTAGGTGAGGACAGAATTGGCTCTGAGGTCTGTGTCCTAGAGGTGGGTGAGGGCGAGGTTTACCACACCTCGCATCAACCAGATTTCCAGATCGAAGCGCTGGCGAACGTAAGACCTGTCTTTCTCTCAAGCATGATTCGATCAACATGAAATTTACCAAGAATCCCCCACGATACCAGCGCGCCTGGTTGCGTGTGCAATTTCTGATAACTCCATACAGACCGCAACCGGAGCGCAATGATGCTCGACACCATTGATGTCACTTTTCACGGAAAACGCCATACAGATTTCGATCTCAAACGTATCACTAAAGCCCAAGAGCAAGGCTTTGATGTGCCGGTTACCGCTTACCTTTGTGGCGTTTCCATCAGGTCGCGCGCAGGTATCGGTGTAGTGTTTGGCCACAAGCGGAAAGACCAGTACGGTCGGTTTGGCGATGGTCATTTGATTCGGACTTCTGACGTCATTAAAGCGGAGCGCGAGGGCCGTTTTTGGGTACTGACAACCGTGAACTCGCGGTACGTAATCGCGACCTTCCAGCGCGACAATGGACGTGCGAGCCTGCGTGAGTTTCTACGTCATTCACAGGGGCAGCGCCATTTCACCCCACGCGTACTGCAGTGATGGTCGTGTTTGTCTTCGCCATGGGTGAAGCCTCCTGAATAACTCCAAGGTGGCGTCATGATCGTCAAGGCAGGCGAAATAATCTGCATAGCCTCGGGCATTTTCGAAGGGTACGACCGCGCCGGGCCATTGGTCGCTACGCAGGACTTCGACCTCGATTCATTCGTTGCAGAGGTAATGAAGCCGCTGACCGAGAGATGGGAGGTGTCGAGCTTGTTATCGGAAATACCAAGGATGCTTTTCGAATGCGGATTCATCACCAAGTTACCTTGTCGCAACATTCACTTGGGAGCGATGGGCGAAGTCGACATTGGGGAGGTGTAGGAAGACTTCTGATGACGACGCTTCAAGCTTCTGACTAGAGAGTCATGATGGTAGCGATAGAGCGAGGATTGTTTGCACTACGCCAATGATTTTGAGAACGCTGAAGAAGCAGGAAATTCCAGCGGATGCATCGGCTTCCAGGCTAAGGCGACTCAGGACTATCAGACGCTGGCAGGGTTGGTTAACTTCCTCGGCTCGTGGAACGGCAAGCTGGTGTGCGACGATTTTGCTGGCTACAAAGCCGGTTTCGAGAGGGGCATGACCGAAATTGGTTGCATGGCCCACGCACACCGCAAGTTTTTCGATCTGCACGTGGCGAATAAAAGTTAGTTGGCAGAACAGGCGCTGCACTCGATTGGAGGCTTGTACGAGGTTGAACGCCAAGCGCGCGACATGAGTGATGAGGATCGCTGGCGGATACGGCAAGAAAAAGCGGCACCGATAGTGAAAGCCCTGCACGACTGGATGTTGACCCAGCGCGATCTTGTGCCCAATGGATCAGCGACGGCCAAAGCCTTGGATTACAGCCTTAAACGCTGGA
>LNAP01005125.1_pt1 | contig 11748 bp, 13 predicted proteins | sample 602601 | NCBI WGS metagenome assembly LNAP01 (sample SAMN02440304, study PRJNA202911) | soil metagenome | biome: Subtropical and temperate rainforests or woodlands; isolation source: soil samples (1 kg each in a 20% v/v slurry with milli Q water) were... ... | reverse complement strand
CGCCCGGGCCGGACAGGCCGGCTGCAAGCGCGGCCAGGCAGAGCGTCTGCGGACGTCGCCGGTGTGGTGTCGATGGCTGGAAAATCGACGGCATCCACGGAGAATGCATCGCGATGGCCACCGGCGCAACGGCGCGGCGGCGTTCTCAGTAAATCTCGCCCACGCAGCAGCGCAGGCTGCCGCCGGCCTTCTCGATTTCGCCCAGCCCCACCGCGCCGATCGCGAATCCATACCCGGACAGCGCCTCGCGCTGTTCGTCGGTGAGCGCGGCGGCGGCGCAGGCGCTCATCCACACGCGGTCGTCGGACAAGGTGATCGCGTTGCCGGCGAAGGCCTGCTTCTGCGCCGGGGTGAGCCAGATCGCACGGTCGCCGTAAGCGTGCGCGATCGCCTGCGCGGCGGCCGGATCGCGGAAGCCGTCGGCGGCGATGATCACGGCGCGGCTGGCCAGCAGGGTCAGCACCACGTTGGTGTGGTATTCGGTTTCGGCCAGCTCGAAGCAGTACGTCAGGCGCAGGTCGAACGCCTTGTGCATCGCCTGCGCGCCGGCCATGTCGCAGCGCTCGCTGAGGCCGCAGTAGCCGACGCCGCGGGCACGGTCGATGATCAACGACCCGGTCAGCTCGGCGACCAGGCCGTCGCAGCCGGACAGGTCGATCTCGTCATAGCCCAGCAGCTCGCCGAAGAACGCGCGGATGTCGCTGCGCTCGGCCTCGCGCTGGCGCACGGGATGACGCATGCGGCCCACGATCAGCCGGCCCGGCGCCGTGGCGAACACGTTGTTCGGAAACACCGCGTCGGGTGTCGCCGGGTTGCCGGGAAAGGTGATCACCGGCACGTCCGCGCGCAATGCCTGCGCCAGCGCGCCGTGCTGGGCCAGGGCCTTGAGCGGGTTGACCGTGAGATTCATGTCCATGTAGCGGTTGTCGCGCGCCGATTCCTCCGCCAGGGCGAATTCGGCAGGCGCAACCAGGAACGCCGCCCGCGCGGTCGCCGCGGCTTCCGGCAGCGGCGCCAGGGCGGCGTAGGCTTCGAGGAAGTCGGTGGGCGAGGTGGTGATCATGGGACGGTTCCGTATGTCGGCTGACCTTCAGAGGATATCCGCTGCCGGTTCTTCGCGCGCAGCCGCCTCGACATGCAGCCGCTGGCGCCGGCGCAGGGTCGGGAACATCGCCATCCACAGCGCCACCACGACCAGCGTGCCGATGCCGCCGAGCACGGTGGCGTTCACCGCGCCCAGCCACGCCGCCAGCATGCCGGACTCGAACTCGCCGAGCTGGTTGGACGTGTTGATGAAGATCGCGTTCACCGCGCTGACCCGGCCGCGCATGTCGTCCGGCGTGTCCAGTTGCACCAGCGCGCCGCGGATCACCATGCTGACCATGTCGAATGCGCCTAGCGCGAACAATGCGGCCAGCGACAGCCACAACGCAGTCGACACCGCGAACACCAGCGTGGCCACGCCGAAGCCGGCCACCGAGGCGAACATGAGCATGCCGCCCCGCCGCTGCATGTCGTGCCGCGCCAGCCACAGCGACATCAGCAGCGCACCTGCCGCCGGCGCCGCGCGCAGCAGGCCCAGGCCCCACGGGCCGGTGTGCAGGATGTCCTTGGCGAAGATCGGCAGCAGCGCGGTGGCGCCGCCGAGCAGCACGGCGAACAGGTCCAGCGAGATCACGCCGAGCACGTCCTTGCGCGCGCGGATGAAATGCACGCCGGCGAACAGCGTTTTCAGCGTGGCCGGTTCGCGCTTCGGCGGCGCCTGCGCGTAGCGTAACCGTGCCATCAACACGATCGAGATCAGGTACAGCGCGCCGCACACCGTGTACACCACGCCCGGTCCGGCCACGTACAGGAAGCCGCCCAGCGCCGGGCCCATGATCATCGCCGCCTGGCCGGCCGAGGCGTTCACCGCCATCGCACGCGGCAGGATCGCCGACGGCACCAGCGCCGGCAGCATCGACTGCAATGCCGGGAATTCGAACGCCTTGGCGGTGCCGATCACGAACACCAGCAGCAGGATGCCCAGCTCATGGATGCCATGTGCCAGGCTCAGGCCGGCCAGCAGCGCGATCGCGATCCATTCCGTCACCTGGCCGAGCAGGACGATCCGGCGCCGCTCGAACTGGTCGGCGACATGTCCGGCCGGCAACGCCAGCAGCAGCGACGGCACGAACTGCACCAGGCCGATCAGGCCGAGGTCGAACGCGCGGCCGGTGATCGCGTAGATCTGCCAGCCCACCGCCACCGACAGCATCTGGAAACCGAAACCGGACGCGATCCGGGCGAACCAGAACGCGACAAACGCGCGGTGCTGCAGCAGCGAAGCTGCCGAAGAGGTCGTGGATGGCATCGGGTTTCCTTGCGCGATGGGCATTATCGGGCCACCACCCGCAGCCGCAAAGTGCCGGCAGGTGCGTTGACTGTTCAGCTGCCAGACGGGCGAATTGACATGCTCTTACGGTTTTGCCGGCTAGCGTGACGGCCGATCAGGTTGTTCGAGGCGAGTCCCGTGGGCAGACAGGCGCACCATGTCTACACCGATACGGTCAGCATCCGGAAGCTGGAGTCGCTCATCGACGAATTGCCAGCCAATGGCCACGTGGTGCTGTTGCTGAAGGACGGCAGCAGTTGCGACGGCGTGATCGTCACGCAGCCGAACGTGCAGGTGTTCCGCGATGCCGACGAGCGCGAAGGCATCAACGCCACCGTGCAGCTGGAACGGCCCGACGTGCCGGAGTGGAGCCGGCAGGTCTGGCTCGATCAGATCGTGCGGGTCGAATACCTGGACTCGGGCATGGCCGGCGAAAGCTGAGTTCCGTGGCCGGGTCCTGCGGCGTCATCCGCCATGCAGTCGCGTGAAGCCATCCGCGCTCCATGCTTCGCTGCCCACGCCGTGGTGGACGAAGAACAGGCCGTCCGGATCGTACTTGCGTTTTACCGCCGCGAGCTTCGTGTAATGGGGGCCCCAGAATCCGCGCTGCCAGTCGTGCAGGAAATAGTCGCTCTCCGAGACGTATGAACCGGCATCGGGTGCCACGGCGCGCAGCGCATCCATCGCCTTGTCGATCATCGCTGCCTCGCGTCGCGCCTCGGCCAGTTCGGGGCGGGCGTCCGGCATGCCGGGAAAGGCGGGGTCGCCGCTGCTGGCGCAGATGGCCAGCGCGAAGGCGTCCAGTACCTGCGGGTGGGTGGCGGTGTCGCGTGCGCGGTCGATCGCATCGGGGGAGCCGCCCGCCAGCCCCTTGTTGAAATGCAGCGCGAAACCCCAGTGCCGCGAAGCGGCGAACAGGGCGTCCACCAGGCGCGACTGCCGGTCCGGTTGCAGCAATGCGGCCGGCAGCCATGCCGACTGGTAGCTGTGGATGAACCAGCCGACCTGGCCCTGGTCGCCGGCCCAGAGGGTATGGTGGGCCGGCGCACCGGGCCGGTCGTCCGCCACGATAAACTGCGGCGCATGGGCGCGGAAGAATTCCGCATCCCAGAAGTGCCGCGCCGGCACGGTCAGCACCTGCACGGGTTTGGCAAACCGGTAGTCGCTGCGGGCGCGGACCCAAGCGAGAAACGGTGCCCACACCCGCTCCGCCTGCGCCTGGGTCAGACCCTGGAACACCATCGACAGGCTCAGCGTATTGCTGCTGCCGAACGACATCTGTTCGCCCCAGTGCGGGTTGAACAGCGCGCTGCGGTAGAAATCCATCGCCTTGGCGATCAGCGTGCGGAACGCGTCGTCGGAGGATGCCTTGATGGCGCCGAATACCGCGCCGAACACCGCCGGCAATTCGAACGTGCGCAAGGTGAGGCGCGTGATCGTGCCCAGGCTGCCGCCACCGCCGCCCTTGATGCCCCAGAACAGATCGGGATGGGTGCAGGCGTTGGCGATGCGCGCCTCGCCATCGGCGGTGACGATCTCCGCCTCCAGCAGGTTGGCCGCCGCCGTGCCCCAGTTTTTCGAGAAGCTGCCGAAGCCGCCGCTCTGCACCAGGCCGGCGACACCTACGGTGGTGCAGCCGCCGCCCTGCACGTAGCGGCTCCCCTTCGTGGTGACCGCGTCGTAGGCGTCGCTCCACATCGCGCCGGCTTCGATCGTCACCGCCGGCTGCGGTGCCTCGGCGCAGCCCTGCGCGACAAAGGCGTCGTGCAGGGTGACCTTGTTCATGTGCCGCGGCCATATCAGCAGCGAATCCGGCGCGTCCGAGGTGCCCTGGTAGCTGTGGCCGCCGCCCTTCACCACCAGACGCAGCCGGTGCTGTCGCGCGAAGTGGGTCGCCGCCACCACGTCGGCGGTGTTTTCCGCCGCCACCGCGTACGCGCTGGGCTGCGACGTCCACGCATCGGCCCAGCCGCTGGTCTGGGTCAGCGCGGGGTTGTCACCCAGTGCGAAGGGATTGTCGAGGTGTTTCAGCGCTTCCGCGCAAACGCTGTCGGAGGGCGACGCGGCGCAGCGCGCGAAAGGCGATTCGAGCTTCAGCAGGCGGCCGCCGACGTCGCGCTTCAGCTGTTCCCACTGTGCCGCCAGCGGCCAGCCCGGATCGCCCGGCCGCACCCGCGAGCGGAGCTTCGCCGCCATGACGGTGGCGGCGTCCCGTGCGGTGGCCACGCCGCCGTGCAGCAGCAGCGGCAACAGTGGCAGCGTTGCGATGGCTTTCAACAATTCGCGTCTTTTCATCACGCCGCTCCATTTCGGTTTGCACGGGATCGCCATGATCGGTTCGGACAGGTCATGGCGGGCAATCCATGATGGCCCGATGGGTCGCCTTGTCGATCCGCGAGTGACGGATGGTTGTTGAACAGGGACGAGCAGAGGTCCCCCGGGACGAATAGCACGGGCGTTCCCTCCGCAGCCACGTAGAATCGCCGGCATGACGGAGCAGGCGGAATTCGAGTATCGGGATTTTCAGCGCTGGCGACGCCCGGCCGAAGTCGGCTTCTGGGTCGTGCTGTGCATTCTCAATACGGTGTTCAACAGCATGGTCGCGCAGATCGACCATGCCCGCACGGCGGCATGGGAGCCGTGGGTGTGGGAGTGGAGCAGTTCGATCCTGATCCTGGCCCTGATTCCGGCCGTGCTCGCGGTCGAGCGGCGCTGGCCGTTCCGCTTCGACACCTGGCGCCGCAGCCTGCCGTGGCATCTGCTGGCCAGCGTGCCGTTCAGCCTGCTGCATGTCGGCGGCATGGTCGGGTTGCGCAAGCTGGTTTATGACCTGGCCGGCTGGCATTACCGCTTCGGCGCATGGTGGCCGAATTTCGGCTACGAATACCTCAAGGACATCCGCGCCTATTTCATCATCATCGCGCTGTTCTGCCTGTCGCGCTTGTGGCTGATGCGCTGGCAGGGCGAGGCGCGCTTGCTGGTGGCACCGGAGGATGGGCCGCCGGTGGAACCGGTCGATCGGCCCGAACGCTTCCTGGTGCGCAAGCTGGGCAAGGAATTCCTGATCAATGCCAGCGAGATCGAATGGCTGCAGGCCTCGGGCAATTACGTGAACCTGCACGTGCGCGGGCGCGACTATCCGCTGCGCGCCACCATGGCCGGGATCGAGGAGCGGCTGGACCCGGCGCGCTTCGTGCGGGTGCACCGCAGCCATTTCGTCAACCTCGATTACCTCGCCGAGATCGAGCCGCTGGAAAGCGGCGACGCACGCCTGCAGATGCGCGACGGTGCGAGGATTCCCTGCAGCCGGCGTTACCGCGCGGCGCTGCGCGAGCACTTCGGCCAGACGGACTGAGTCCCGGCGCGGTTGCATGGCGACCGCGGATCGTTCCAAGCTAGCGGCCTGTTCCCGCCAGGCATGCCGCCGATGAATCGCGCTTTTCCCCGTTATCCCGTGATGGCTTTCTGCACCGCCTGGATGCTCGTCGGCTGTTCGCAACAGGGAAGCGCGCCGGCGGCCGAGCAGCAGCAGGTCCAGGCGCAGGCGGCCGATGCGGCGCGCAACCTCGACACTTATCGCCAGCTGCTGCGCATCGGCAACGACGAGATGGCGGTGTCGATGGGCAAGGACATCGTCAAGCGGTTTCCCGACAGCGACGCCGCGAAGGAAGTGCAGAAGACCTTGCCGGCGATCGAGAAGCGCTACACCGAGGCCAGCGAGAAGAACCGGCTGGCCAGGTTGTGGCTGTACCAGGTGGCGCCGATGGCCGGCGGCACGCAGTCCACCGCCACCATCGAGAACAGCCAGCCGGTCGGCGGCGAGCGCGTGCGGCTGGTGCTGCGCCGGCACACCAGCTGGGGCCAGAGCGTGTTCCTGTACGGCAGCAAGCCCGGCCTCGTCTGCCGCGGCAATTGCACCGTCACCACCACGGTCGACGGCAAGCCGGTGCGGATCAAGGCGTTCGCGCCGTCCACCGGCGAGCCGGCGCTGATGATCCGCGACGACCAGGCCTTCATCGCCATGCTGCGCAAGGCGAAGAAGATCGGCATGGACGTCACCCTGGTCGACGGCGAGAAGAAGCAGACCCTGGTCTACGAGGTGGGCGGTTTCGACCCGACGAAGTGGGCCGCCGTGGGCAAGGGCGGCAAGAAGTAGCTTGTCCGCGCCGGGCGGCGTCAACCGAAACGGCGCCCATGCGTCTGGACAGAAGAGTCTCCATCGAGGACCGCATCATGTCCAAGTCACCCCTGATCCCTGCCGGCGCGTTGATGCTTGGCCTGCTGTGCGCCGGCTGCTCCAGCGTGCCCTACGCACAGCGCATGAGCGAGCGCCAGGCCGCCTATGCGGCGGCGGCCGGTGCGCCGGTGCGCAGCTTCAACTTCTTCAACCTGTACTCGTGGGAGCCGTTGGGCGACACCGAACTGGCCGTCTACACGCAGCCGAACAAGGCGTGGCTGCTGGATCTCGGCGGCTGCCAGGACTTGCTCTTCGTCAACAGCATCGGGCTTACCTCCAACATCAATCAGGTGATGGTGGGGTTCGACAAGGTGCTCACCGGACGCCGCAACTTCCCCTGCACGATCACCCGGATTCGCCCGGTCGACGTGAAGAGCCTGAAGCTCGCGCAGCAGAAGCAGCGGCAGATCGAGAGCGCGGCGCGCAGCGCGGACAAGCCGGCGGCAGCGCAATGATGGGCGTCAGTGCAGGAACAGCTTCTCGGTGATCTTCGCCAGCGGCTTTTCCAGCGCACTCTGCAGGCGCGGCGGCAGGTCCAGCGGCTTGAGCAGCATCTTCACCGTCATGCCGGCCGGGATGTGCCGGCGCAGCAGGCCCTGCGCGCGGTTGCTGATGCGGCGAAATTCCGCCTCGTTGCCCAGGTGCTGCGGGTAGCACTGGTTGAACACGTGGCGCAGCGCGATGTCGCTGTCCTCGCTCTTGATCTCGTTGACCCGGCGCAGGATCGCGCGGAACACCTTGTAGCGGCCGAAGCCTTCACGCTCGCGGTACAGCCGGTAGTGCTGGTAGAAGTGCTTGAAGTGGCGCACCTCGTCGCTCTTGATGTGGTTGGTCAGCTGCTTCAGCACCGGCTCGTCGGTGATCTCGTTGAGCGCGCGGTACAGGCTGGCGGTGCCGGTCTCCACCACGCAGCGCGCGGCCAGCTCCAGTCCGCGGTCGGGTTCGAGCTGCTCGGCCGTGCACACCGCGCCGTACTCGTTCCAGAACGCCTGGAAACCCTTGTCCCAGTCGAACTCCGGCCAGACCTTGCGCACGTAGGCGGCCAGCGCGCGGCCGTGCTGCAGTTCCTCGTGCTGCCAGTGCTGGCTGAGCCAGCCCTGCAGATCCTCATCATCGGCGAAATGGTCGATCAGGTTCTGCGTGTACAGGTCCGAACCGCTCTCGACGAACGACGAGCTGCACAGCAGGAAGAACAGGTCCTCGTCGTGGCGCACGCGGGCGACCTCGATGCGGTCGAGGTCGATGCTCTCCAGGGTCCAGGGCAGGGCGGTGGAATAATTCAATTGATTTCCTGTGCGGCAACGGAAGCCAGGTGGCCTGTTTCCGCGTGACAAGCTGATGACACAGGATACGGCCTGATGGCGGCGCCGGATTAACGCGGGCCGACTCGCCGCTCACAACCTCTCAGCGCACCACCGTCACCGGCACGTGCGCGCGTGCCAGCACGTTGCCGGACACCGAGCCGAGCAGCCAGCGGGCGAGCGCGCCGCGTTCGGTATGGCCGATCACGATGTGGTCGACGCCGTGCTGCTCGATCTGGCTGAGCAGCACGTCGCCGGGGCTGCCGAGGGTCAGTTCGACGTCGATCAGGTCGGCCGCGTCCGGCACGATCGCGGTCAGTTCCTGCAGCAGTTCCTGCGCGCGCTCGGTGCCGGTGTCGGTCATCATCAGCGCGCACGCGTCGGCGCCACCCTCGGTGACCTGCAGTACCGATACCACGCGCACCCGGCCGTTGCTGCAGCGGGCCAATTCGACCGCGAACTGAAACGCACGGCGGGAGGCCTCCGAGCCGTCGTAACCGACCAGTGAATACTTGACCATGGTGCTCCTTTGCGTTGCTCCGGCATGGGCGGTGTCGAGTTCTGTGCGGGATGGCGTGCCGCGCCGCGGTCGCCCTGCGCGCCGTTGGCAGTCTGCACGGCGTTTTGTTACCGCGGCATCAACGGCGAGAACCTGAACGGACGGTCGTGCTCCTGCACGCGCTTGTCACGCTGCCCTGCACAACCTGCCATCTGCGCACCGCGGCTGCCGCTTCCTGCCGTGCATCCGCGACGCACGAACACCCACCCGCAGCAAGGTTGAAGGAGACGACGATGATCAAGCGAACGTTTGGAATGGCCGCCCTGGTAATGGCTTGCGCGGGCGCAGCGACCGTGTTGCCGGCCGGCGGCGCGCAGGCCGCCGAGGCCTCGGTGAAATGCGATCTCGCCTACAACCTGTCCGGTTGGTCGCTGATCTACAAGCATGCCGAGGGCAGCGGCACGATCACCTGCGACAACGGCCAGCGCGCGAATGTGAAGATCAGCGTGGTCGGCGGCGGCCTCACCGCCGGCAAGTACCACATCGACAACGGCAAGGGCGAGATCAGCAAGGTGCACGGTATCGCCGACGTGTACGGCGACTACGCGCAGGCTGGCGCCGAGGCCGGGGTGGTGAAGAGTTCCTCCGCGCAGGTGCTGACCAAGGGCACCACCTCGCTGGCGTTGGCCGGCACCGGCCAGGGCGTCAACCTGGGCATCTCGGTGGGCAAGTTCACCATCAGCAAGCCTTGATGCTGGCGCAGGCATGATCGGGAAGGGCGCCGGAAGGCGCCCTTCTTCATGGGTACGCGTAAACTGTGGCGGTTGTTCCCAGGCATCCCCACTGGAGGTCCCGTCATGCGCCGTCTTTCCTGTTTGCTCGTGTTGACCCTGCTGTGTGCCCTGATTGCACCGGCGTTTGCCGCCACCCCGCAAGTCGGCGAGACCGCCCCGACCTTCCGCCTGCAGGACCAGAACGGCCACTGGCGTACCCCGGCCGATTTCCACGGCCACTGGCTGGTGCTGTATTTCTACCCGAAGGATTTCACCCCCGGTTGCACCACCGAGGTCTGCACGTTCCGCGACGACATCGCGAAGCTGCGCAAGGCCGGTGCCGAGGTGGTCGGAGTGAGCCTGGACGACGTCAAGTCGCATGCCGAGTTCGCCGAGAAATACCGCGTGCCGTTCCCGCTGCTGGCCGACTCGGATCGCAGCGTCGCCACCAGCTATGGCGTGCTGACCTCGCGCATGGGCATGCATTACGCCAAGCGCACCACCTTCCTGATCGACCCGCAAGGCAAGGTCGCTAAGGTCTATGTGGACGTCGATCCGGAAAAGAACTCGGCCCAGGTGCTGGGCGACCTCGCCACGTTGAAGGCGGCGCCCTGATGCCGCTGGCGGTGCACGCCGACCCCGCGCCGGCACGGCGTTTCTCGGCGTGGGCGGTCGGTCCGTGGGTGTTGCTGCTGTTCGCTGCGCTGGGTTTCGTGCAGTACCTGCGGCATGCCGAATACATCTATCTGGTGGCCGCCTTGCTGGTCATCGCGGTATGCGCCGGCTGCATCCTGCGCCAGGCGTGGGCACGGCCGGCGATGCAGGTGCTGGCGGTGCTGCTGGCCGTGTGGGCGCTGGCCAGCGGCGTGCTGATGCTGCAGCAATGGGGCGACTTCGATACCGCCAGGCAGCATGCACTGGCGCAGCCGCAATTGAGTGACGTCGCGCTGTGGATGATCGCGCGGGCCGAGCGCACCTGGCAGGTCGGCCTGGCGCTCAAGGCCGCCGCGATCCCGTTGCTGTTGTGGCTGGCCTGGCAACTCGGACGGCCGGCGGTACGCGCGCAGTTCCGTCCGCGGCCACGTTGAGCGAGCAGTTCAGCGGCGGTTGTGCTGATTCGGGCATTACCTCCAGCCTGGGATGCACCACTGTGTGCGCTACCGGTCCGGTAGGAGGCAAGCCGCACACACTGGACGAATACATAGAAATCGACACCTTTGTACCTCGGGCCCAAGCCATTGCGCTCACCATTTCCCGCCTGCAGGCTTGAGTTTGAACAAGCTCTTGTCCATTTATAAATTAACCTACGGTCTCATCAAATGAACACCACCGGCATCCGCTTGAACACGCTCTTCCTAAAGTCCTTTGCCATTGGCCTGGGCTTGGCATTGGCGCCTCTGTCGTCCGCTACAGCAAACTCCTATCCATCGGCGCCTGTGTCACTGATGGTGCCTTATCCCGCTGGCGGTCCCAGCGATGTCAGCGCCCGCATCCTGAGCGGGCCCATCAGCAATGCGTTGGGCGCCCAGGTTGTTGTCGAAAATCTTGGAGGTGCAACAGGCACCATTGCTGCCGCAAAAGTCCTGAACAGCAAGGCAGATGGCTATATCATTTTCCAAGGCACTCAAAACGAACTGATTCTGCCGCCGCTTACCAACAAAGCGGTTCGCTACCAGCCAGAAGAGTTTGAAAGCCTGCAACCCATTACTGTTACCCCATTGGTGCTGCTCGTACGGTCTGACTTGCCTGTCAGCACTCCAGCAGAGTTCCTGGAACTGGCTGCAAAAAAAACCAGCACCGACTCCTTGACGTATGGCACGGTTGGCGTGGGCTCTCTCTATCACCTGATTACCGAGCAAATTGCCAAAACAGCAAATGTGCCGCTGACCCATGTCCCATACAAGGGCACAGCTCCGGTTGTCCAGGACCTATCCGGCGGCCAAATTGATTTTTCCATCATGCCCTTCCAGGCGTCGATGAAAGAAATGGCCAAAAGCGGCCGTTTCAAGATTATTGCGGTCATGTCCAAGCACAAGCCTGAAATCTTGAAAGACGTCCCCAGCATTACAGAGACAGCCGCGCTTAAGGATTTCGATTACGCCAGCTATGCCGGCTACTTCGTAAAGAAAGGAACGCCTAAAGATGTCAGTGAAAAGCTGAACAAGGCAATTGGTGCGGCACTGACCAACTCGGAAGTCATTGCCAAGCTGGAGGCCGACGGCCGCGAAGTCGCCAAGCCGATGTCACTGGAAGAAGCGCATACCGCCTACGCCGTGGAAGTCAATAAGTACAAAGATATTATCAAGACCACCGGTTTCAAACCAGCCGATTAAGCCGATTAGCACCATGTCGACTAAAACGATCCTTACCCCCGCAACGCATCACCGTTGCGGCGCTTCCCAACCGCCGCCCAGCGCCGCAATCAATTGCACACTGGCAACCAGGCGATCCGCCGTCAGTTGCAACGCCGCGCGCTCCGTACCCAGCGCGGTGGTTTCCACCTGCACCACGCTCAAATAATCGATCAGCCCCGCCTCGTACTGGTTCTGCGTCAGGCGCAGGGA
>LNAP01005122.1_pt1 | contig 11756 bp, 10 predicted proteins | sample 602601 | NCBI WGS metagenome assembly LNAP01 (sample SAMN02440304, study PRJNA202911) | soil metagenome | biome: Subtropical and temperate rainforests or woodlands; isolation source: soil samples (1 kg each in a 20% v/v slurry with milli Q water) were... ... | reverse complement strand
CCCATCCACGCTGGCCTCCTACCCAGCCAGCATGGTGAATCAGAAACAAGCTGATTTGGGAATCCCAAATCGATTCAACTTAACCCCATCCCGCTTTAGATTGCTTTGTCGCTCCGCTCCTCGCAAAGACGGTGGGGAAATGTTCGCGTGACCCAACGTGCCGACCTCCTGCAAAACTGCCATGGACCAAGCCGAGTTTCTCGCCGCCGCGCTTCGCAATCCAGTCCATCAGGCCATCGCGGATGAATTATTCTATCTCGCACTGCCGGACGCGTGGATCGTAGCGGGCTGCTTGGTGCAGACGGTCTGGAACGTGCTGACCAACCGCACCACAGATTACGGCATCAGCGACTACGACATCTTCTATTTCGATCCCGATACGTCGTGGGAAGCCGAGGACGCCGTGATCCGCAAGCTTGAAGATGCCTTCGCCCGGCGGCTCCGCGTCGCCGTCGAGACGCGCAATCAGGCGCGGGTCCATCTCTGGTATCCGGCAAAGCATGGCGTGCCCTATCCGCCACTGTCGCGCGCGACTGACGGCATCGACCGTTTCCTGACCAAAAATACACAGATTGGCATTCGCCGGACTCACGACGGCTACGACGTCTATGCGCCCCACGGATTCGATGACGTCGCCCAGATGATCGTGCGACCAAACCCGAGCGCTAATTTTTCGGCCGTGAACTATGAGAGGAAAGCGGCGCGCTGGAAAAAGCTGTGGCCGGAAATCACGGTGTTGCCGGCCTCGACTTCTTGTCGTCCCGGATGGAATCCTACCGCACCACGCCTGACGTAAACCCGGCCTTGCGCCGCGGCGGCTTGATGTCTTTTTTCAGGAAGCAGTGCGCGGCCCTTCCGACATAGCCCGGGCGGGCATAGGTCCAGGCGCGGCACTTGTTGTCGGCTGTGCAGGCGGCCTTGCACTCATCGGCGTCGGCGCCACTTTTCAGGTCGAAATTGCGATAGTCGCCGCCCGCGCGGTCGATCGAGGTCTCGACGGCGCCGTTGCGCGGTTCGAGCACGCCGGCGCCGCGCACGCCCGAGACGCAGCAACTATCCTGGATGCGCGGCGGCACATTGCTTTTCAGCCAGCACACCGCGCCGCCGGTGAGATCGGTCGGGTAATTGAAGCTCCACGCCCGGCAGCGCCGGTCGCGCTCGCATGCCAATGCACAATCGGCCGGATCGCCTGAGGCGACCGGCAAACTCAGATAGTCGCCGCCCGGACGATCGAAATTGGCCTGGGCTTGAGCCGGACGCGCGAATCCCATTGCCGCCAAGATCATGGCCGCCAGCAAGGCAAGCGTCATCAACCACGCCCCCGTCAGGCGACCTCCCCACATCAGCGATGCTTTCAACTGCACATTACCGCGCTTTCCGCGGCTGCCATTTGATCGCCATCTACCTGTACGGCGGATGAACGGCGCAACGGCTCTCAAGAGGCGGACCTGGAACGGACTGAGCTAGCGGATTGAACTAGAAGGCATATTCCTCGTAGGCCGGCTCCACCGAACCGTGCCAGGGGCCATTAAATTTCGCCAGCATCTCCTCGGCCGGGGTGTGGCCGCAGTCGATGATCCGGTCCAGCGGCTCGAGATGACGGGTCTCATCCCGGCCGAGGTGATCGACATGGCCGCGCCGCCGCAAGCCCGCATGCGCCAGCGTCAGGCATTCCTTGGCGATCTCAAACAGATAGCGGTCCCTGATCCGTGCCTTGAAGCCGAAGCGCGGGACGTCGTCGCGCAGCGCCTGCCGCTCCCCGGCATTCCAGTATTTGACGATATCCCAAGCCGCGTTCAGGCTGGTGTCGTCGTAGAGCAGACCTACCCAGAACGCCGGCAGCGCCGGCAGCCGGCCCCACGGCACGCCGTCAGCGCCGCGCATTTCCAGATAACGCTTCAGCCGCACTTCGGGGAAGATCGTGGACAGATGATTGGCCCAGTCCGACAGCGTCGGACGTTCGCCGGGGAAGGCTGAATTCTTGCCCTGGAAGAAGTCGCGGAACGAGGATCCGGCGACGTCGATATAGGCATCGCCGCGCTTGACGAAATACATCGGCACGTCCAGCGCATAATCGACCCAGCGCTCGAACCCCATGCCATCCTCGAACGCCCACGGAATCATGCCCGAGCGCGCATTATCGGTATCGCGCCAGATCTCGGAGCGGAACGACAGAAAGCCGTTGGGCTTGCCTTCGGTGAACGGCGAATTGGCGAACAATGCGGTGGCCACCGGCTGCAACGCCACCGACACCCGCAACTTCCTGACCATGTCGGCTTCCGAGGAGAAGTCGAGATTGGTTTGTACCGTGCAGGTCCGGTACATCATGTCGACGCCGTATTGGCCGACCTTCGGCATGTAGTCGGTCATGATCTTATAGCGGCCCTTGGGCATCACCGGGATCTGCGCCCGCGACCAGGATGGCGTCATGCCGAGCCCGAGGAAGCCTATTCCGAGCGGGGTGGCGATCTCGCGCACCTGGGCCAGATGCGCCATCAGCTCGGCCTGGGTCTGGTGCACGGTCTCGACCGGCGCGCCCGACAGTTCGAACTGGCCGCCGGGCTCCAGCGAAATCGCGCCGCCGCCGGTGACGTCATAAAGACCGATGATGTTGCCGCGCTCCATGATCGGCTCCCAGCCGAGCAGGAGTTGCATGCCCTCCAGCAGCGCGCCGATGCCGCGCGCGCCCTCATAGGGGACGGGGTGATGACCCAGCAGCGTGAACGGGGTTTTTTCGTGCTCGGTGCCGATCCGGAATTCGGAAACGGGCTTGCTGCCGGCGGCGAGCCACGCCACCAATTCGTCGCGCGATTGTAGCGGCGTCATATCGATCTGGTCACGCGCCATAAAAAATCCGGATCAAAGGCGCTTCGTTCGGACGCGCGCGGTGGCAGGGGCATCCCAGGACCAGCCGGTCCGGGGATGCTTGAGGCAACAATGATATCATCGTGCGGGCGCGCCGTCTCTCGGGGCCGGCGCCCGGGCTTCATCGCACGAGCAGCCCAGCCGGTCGAGCAGGCCGCAGAGCTTCAAGGCATCCGCATCGGACAATTTCGAACCGACATGCTTTTCGATCGCGGCCGAATAGGCGCCCCACATCTTCTTCTGCAGTTCGCGTCCCGCCTCGGTGATCTCGACGAACTGCCCGCGCTTGTCGATCTTGCATTCGCGGCGCGCCGCCAGTCCTTCGTCGACCAGCCGGTCGATCAGCCGCGAGGTCGAGTATTGCGGGATCAGCATCTGCTTTTCCAGTTCGACCGGGCGCATTTCGCCCGATGGCGCGCGCGACAATTCGAGTAGCGCGTCGTACCAGGCCAGCGGCGGGAAACCGGCCTTCTTCAAATCCTGCTCGACGGCGTCCAGCACCCGGCTCTGGATCCGCATCAGGCGAATCCAGGCGGCGGTCGCCTCGGTCGATGGTTTGCGTTTCATGGCCCGATCCATAATCTACCATCGCACTGTACCGCACTAAATGCACCTGCATCAATCTTGACTCTTCAATGCAAATGCATTTAATCGCCTTCCCGCGCCAACCAATAATTCGAGGGAAGGAAATTCCGATGAAGCTCTATTATTCGCCCGGCGCCTGCTCGCTTTCGCCGCATATCGCCCTGCACGAAGCCGGCCTCGCCCACGAACTCGTGAAAGTCGATCTCAAGGCCAAAAAGACCGAAAGCGGCGATGATTTCACCAGCATCAATCCGAAAGGCCAGGTGCCGGCGCTGATGCTCGACAATGGCGAACTCTTGACCGAGGGGCCGGTGATCGTCCAGGCGATCGCCGACAAGGCCGCGGGCAAGAACCTCGCTCCCGCCGCCGGCAGCCCGGAACGTTATCGCCTGCAGGAATGGCTGAACTTCATCACCACCGAACTGCACAAGAATTTCAGTCCGCTATTCCAGCCGGCCATCCCCGATGACGTCAAGACCTTCTTCAAAGACCGCATCATGGGCAAGTTCAGATATGCCGACAGCAAGCTCGCGGGCCAGGACTATCTGATGGGCCAGCAGTTCACCGTCGCCGACGGCTATTTGTTCGTGATGCTGAAGTGGGCCGAGCGCACCGGCATGGATTTGTCCGCGTTGAAGAACCTGACGGCCTTCAAGGACCGCGTCGCGGCCCGGCCGAACGTGCAGGCCGCGATGAAGATGGAAGGCCTGCTGAAGGCGGCGTGAGCTTTCACGGATAGCCACAACGCAAAGGGCCGGATCGTCGATCCGGCCCTTCTTATTAGCGCGACGCCAAAGTTCGTCATTGCGAGCGAAGCGAAGCAATCCATGCCACCGCGGAAAGATGGATTGCTTCGTCGCAAGCGCTCCTCGCAATGACGAGGTTCCGTTACGCCGCCGCCTGCTTCTTCGGCGGGAAGCGGCCGTAGAACGTCTCGCCCTTGGCGGCCATCTCTTCCAGCAGTTTCGGCGGGGTGAAGCGCGAGCCGTATTTAGCCTCCAGCTTGTGGCACAGTTCGACGAACTTTTTCGTACCCATGAAATCGATATAGGACAGCGTGCCGCCGGTGAACGGCGCAAAACCGAAGCCGAGGATCGAGCCGACATCGGCTTCGCGCATATCGGTGATGACGTGATCCTCCACCGTGCGCGCGGCTTCCACCGCCTGCACCACCAGGAAGCGCTGCTTCAATTCCTCGACGTCGAGCAAGTCGGGATCGAGATGCTTCGGCTGCAGGCCTGCAAGCTCCGACCACAGGCTCTTCTGGCCCTTGCCCTTCTCGGGATAGTCGTAAAAGCCCTTGCCGTTCTTGCGGCCGAAGCGGCCGTTCTTCTCGACCATCTCGATCATGAGTTTCTTGTGCGCCTGGTCGATGGCGTTGGGTCCGAGATCGGCTTCGGTCGCCTTCATGATCTTCAGCCCGAGATCCAGCGCAACCTCGTCGGACAGCGACAGCGGACCGACCGGCATGCCGGCCATCTTCGCCGTGTTCTCGATCATTGCCGGTGGCACGCCTTCGAGGAACATCTCGTTGCCTTCGGAGATGTAGCGCAGCACGCAGCGGTTGGCGAAGAAGCCGCGGGAGTCGTTGACGACAATCGGCGTCTTGCCGATCGCGCGGACATAATCCAGCGCGGTGGCAAGCGCGACATCGCCGGTGTTCTTGCCGACGATGATCTCGACCAGCATCATCTTCTCGACCGGCGAGAAGAAATGGATGCCGATGAATTTGCCCTGGTCCTTGAATTCTTCCGCCAGCGAATTGATCGGGAGAGTCGAGGTGTTGGAGGCGAAGATCGCGTCCGGTTTCAACAGCGGCTGCGCCTTGGCATAGGTTTCCGCCTTGACCTTGCGGTCCTCGAACACCGCCTCGATGACGAGGTCGCAATCCTTCAACACGCTGTAATCGGCTGTGGCGCTGATGCGCGACAGGATGGTCTCCCGATCGCTTTCCTTGGCGCGGCCCTTCTTGATCAGGTCGTCGATCACGGATTTGGCGTGGCCCTTGCCTTTGTCGGCGCTTTCCTGGTCGCGGTCGATCAGCACCACCTCGATGCCGGCGCGCGCCGAGACGTAGCCGACGCTGGCGCCCATGAAGCCCGCGCCGATCACGGCAAGCTTCTTGACCTTGGTCGGCGGCACGTTTTGCGGACGCCGCGCACCCTTGTTCAGTTCCTGCATCGACAGGAACAGGCTGCGGATCATCGCCGCCGCTTCCTTGCTGCGCAGTATCTGCGCGAAATAGCGCGACTCGACGCGCAGCGCGGCGTCGATCGGCAACTGCAGGCCTTCATAGACGCACTGCATGATGGCTCGCGCGGCGGGATAATTATCGTAGGTCTCGCGACGGAAGATCGCATTGCCGGCCGGGAACATCATCATGCCGGCCTTGGAGAAAACCGGGCCGCCCGGAAGCTTGAAACCCTTTTCGTCCCAGGGCGCGACCGCCTTGCCGCCGCCCTTGATCCAGTCCTTTGCGGTCTTGATGAGGTCGGCGGCGGGAACGACGGCGTCGATCAGTTTCAGCGCTTTTGCTTTTTCGAGATTGACCGCCTCGCCCTTCAACAGCAATTGCATCGCATCCTGCGGCGGCACGATGCGCGGCACGCGCTGGGTGCCACCGGCGCCGGGGAACAGCCCGACCTTCACTTCGGGCAATCCGAGCCGGGTCTTGGGATTTTCGGCAGCGACACGGTAATGGCAGGACAGCGTCAGTTCGAACGCACCCCCCAGCGCGAGGCCATTGATGGCCGCAGCCCAGGGCTTGCCCGAGGTTTCGATGGCGCGGAAGACCAGCGAGGACTTCCGGCTCTCATCGAACAGCATCTGGTTCGCCGCGACCTCGCCCTTGGCGCTGAGCAATTCGGTATAGCGGCGGTTCATGCCTTCAAGCATCGACAGATCGGCGCCGGCGGAGAACGCCTCCTTGCCCGAGGTGACCACGACGCCCTTTACCGCGGCGTCGGCGGAAGTCTGCTTCACGATCTCTTCAAGTTCGGTGATCGTGGTCTCGTCCAGCACGTTCATCGAACGGCCGGGAATGTCCCATGTGACCAGCGCGATGCCGTCGGCGTCGGTCTCGATCTTGAAATTCTTGTAGGCCATGTTCGTCGCTCCCAATGCGAAATCGTATTTCGTAGGGTGGGCAAAGGCGCGCTCTTCGCGCGGTGCCCACCATCTGATCCGAGCCGTGAATGGTGGGCACGGCGCAAGGGCGCCTTTGCCCACCCTACGGGCTACACCCGCTCGATGATGGTCGCGGTGCCCATGCCGCCACCGATGCACAGCGTGACCAACGCGGTTTGTTTGTCGGTGCGCTCGAGTTCGTCGAGCACGGTGCCCAGGATCATCGCACCGGTCGCGCCGAGCGGATGGCCGAGCGCAATCGCGCCGCCATTGACGTTGATCCTGGAATTGTCGATGTCGAACGCTTGGATGTAGCGCAGCACCACGGATGCGAAGGCTTCGTTCAGTTCGAACAGGTCGATGTCCGACTTCTTCATACCGGAACGCTCGAACAGCTTCTTGGTGACGTCGACCGGACCGGTCAGCATCATCGCGGGCTCCGAGCCGATATTGGCGAAGGCGCGGATTTTTGCGCGGGGCTTGAGGCCATGCTTTGCACCGGCTTCCTTGCTGCCGAGCAGGACGGCGCCGGCACCATCGACGATACCCGACGAATTGCCGGCATGGTGCACATAGTTGATGCGCTCGACTTCCGGGTGCGACTGGATCGCCACCGCATCGAAGCCGCCCATCGCGCCGACCGCCGCGAACGAGGCCTGCAACTGGCCAAGCGACTGCATCGTCGTGGTCGGCCGCATATGCTCGTCCTTGGCGAGGATGGTGAGGCCGTTGACGTCCTTCACCGGCACCACGGAATTCTTGAAGCGGCCCTCGTCCCACGCCTTCGCAGCGCGCTGCTGGCTCTGCACCGCGTAAGCATCGACATCGTCGCGCGAGAATCCGTATTTGGTCGCGATCAGGTCGGCCGACACGCCCTGCGGCATGAAGTAGGCCGGCACCGCAATCGAGGGATCCATCGGCCAGGCGCCGCCGGAAGCGCCGATGCCGACGCGGCTCATGGATTCGGCGCCGCCGCCGATGGTGAGTTCATGCTGGCCGCTCATGATCTGGGCGGCTGCGAAATTCACCGCGTCCAGCCCCGAAGCGCAGAAGCGGCTGATCTGGATGCCGGGCACGGCCTCGCCGAGACCCGCCTTGATCGCGGCGAAGCGCGCGATATCCGAGCCGGCCTCGCCGACCGGATCGACCACGCCCATCACCACGTCGTCGACGACGTCTTCGCCGAGGTTGTTGCGCTCTTTCAGCGCTTTCAGCGGTACTGTCGCCAGCGCCAGCGCGGTGACTTCATGCAGCGCGCCATCTGGCTTGCCGCGGCCGCGCGGGGTACGAACGTGATCGTAGATATATGCCTCAGGCATGACGCCCTCCTGGTATGAGGATCATAATATATAGCCGAATTGGACGATGTCGCTGATCGTTTGAGCGGGCAGGCGAAGATTTCTCCGGTCAGAAAGCTTCCGCCGCCAGTTCCATGGTGGTCGCACTTCCGGTCTGGATGCGCGCCAGATGCAGGGAAGTTTCCGGCAGCATCCTCTCCATGAAGAAACGGCCGGTGACGAGTTTCGTAGTCAGGTAAGGCGTGGCGCCGCCGCTTGCGATCTTGTCCTGGGCGATTTTGGCCATCCGCGCCCACATATAGCCGAAGGTGACGAGGCCGAACAATTGCATGTAGTCGGTGGCGGCGGCGCCGGCGTTATCCGGCTTCATCATTGCATTCTGCATCAGCCAGGTGGTGGCCTGCTGCAGATGGCCGAGCGCGCTGGAGAGCGGCGTCACGAAGGGCTTCATGGCTTCGTCGGCGCCATGGTCCTTGGCGAAGGTGGCGACTTCGCCGAAGAACGCCATCACGGCACGGCCGCCATCACGCGGCAGTTTGCGGCCGACCAGATCCAACGCCTGGATACCGTTGGCGCCTTCATAGATCATCGCGATGCGTGCATCGCGCACGAACTGCTCCATGCCGTGCTCGGCGATATAGCCGTGGCCGCCGAACATCTGCTGCGCCAGCACCGCGTTGGAAAATCCGACATCGGTCATCACGCCCTTCATGACCGGCGTCATCAGGCCCATGTGGTCGTCGGCTTCCTGGCGATCCTTGGGATCAGAGGAGCGGTGGGCGACGTCGCTTTTCAACGCGGTCCAGATCACCATGGCGCGAGCCGCCTCGTTGAAGGCGCGAATAGTGAGCAGCGTGCGGCGCACGTCGGGATGCACGATGATCGGATCGGCGGGCTTGTCCGGCGCCTTGGGTCCGGAGAGCGAGCGGCCCTGCAGGCGCTCGCGGGCATAGGCCACCGCGTTCTGGTAGGCGACTTCGGATTGCGCCAGCCCCTGCACGGCGACGCCGAGCCGGGCTTCGTTCATCATCACGAACATGCCCTGCATGCCCTTGTTTTCCTCGCCGATCAGCCAGCCGGTGGCGCCGTCGTAATTCATCACGCAGGTGGAATTGCCGTGGATGCCCATCTTGTGTTCGATCGAACCGCAGGACACGCCATTGGGTGCGCCGAGCGATCCGTCGGGATTGACCAGGATCTTGGGCACTACGAACAGCGAGACGCCCTTGATGCCGGCCGGCGCGCCTTCGATCCGCGCCAGCACCAGATGGATGATGTTCTCGGCGAGGTCATGCTCGCCGGCAGAGATGAAAATCTTGGTGCCCGTGATCTTGTAGCTGCCATCGGCCTGCTTGACCGCCTTGGTGCGCAGCAGCCCGAGATCCGTACCGCATTGCGGCTCGGTGAGGTTCATGGTGCCGGTCCATTCGCCCGCCACCATCTTCGGCACGAACATCTTCTTCTGTTCGGGCTTGCCATGCACGATCAGCGCCGCGGTGGCGCCCATGGTCAGGCCGCCATACATCGAGAACGCCATGTTCGCCGCACTCTGGAATTCGGTGACGGCCTGGCTGAGCGTGACCGGCAGCCCCTGCCCGCCATATTCGGCCGGCGCCGAAAGGCCCAGCCAACCGCCTTCGGCCACCTGCTTGAAGGCTTCCTTGAAGCCTTTCGGAGTCGTCACCCGGCCGTCATCATGTCGGACACAGCCCTCGATATCGCCGACGCGGTTGAGCGGCTGCAGCACTTCTTCGCTGAGCTTGGCCGCCTCGCCCAGGATCGCCTCGCGCACGTCGGCGGAAGCGTCGCTGAAACCGGGCAGATTGTCGTAGCGGTCGATCTGGAAGACGTCGTTGAGCAGGAAATTGACGTCTTCGACAGGGGCCTTGTAGATCGGCATTGGCGTTCTCCCGGCTCGCTGGCTCTTCGTTCAGGTAAGGCTTTCCAGCGCAGTCATCATTGAGTTCGGACAAAGAGCTTAAACAAATTTTGGCGGTCGGACGCAGCTACCTATCAACGCACCCGCTGGCGACCTTGCGGCCCCGTTACCGCATCACTGCCTGGCCAATTGCTCCCCCATCAGCCGATGCAGCAGATTGACCGCCTTGAGGGGACGGACCATCACCTTGAAATGCGTGATCCGGCCGTCATCATCGAAAGTAATGATGTCGACGCCGTTGATCTTGATTCCGTCGATCTCTTTCTCGAATTCGAGAACTGCGCCGCTGTCGCTGCGCCATTCGCCGGTATAAATGAAGCCCGGGCCGCCCAGTACCTTTTCCGCGCCCGACAGATATTTGAAGGTGATGTCACGCCCGCCCTGCGGCGTATGCACGACCGGGCTTTCGAATACCGCATCAGGATGCAGCAGGTCCCACAGCGCCGCACGGTCGTGGGACTTGATGTAGCCGTACCATTTGTCGAGGCCGGTCATCTTCATCCGACGTCTCCTGGCGCCAATCGTTATGCACATTGACGCATATGCAACTTGATGCATAATGTCAATCCGGCTGATTGGAATGGAGGACGCGGGTGGCGCTCGGCGACGCAATCCTGGCATGCCTGACGGAACGTCCGATGACGGGCTATGAACTCGCCAAGACCTTCGATGCGTCGATGGGGTTCTTCTGGAAAGCCAATCACCAGCAGATCTATCGCGAACTCACCCGGCTGCGCGACCGCGGCCACATCCAGGGCTGCGAAGTGGTGCAGTCGGGCAAGCCGAACAAGCTGGTCTACACCCTCACGCCCGAGGGCCGAGCCGCGCTGAGGCATTGGGCGGCACGGCCGAGCAGTCCGGCCTCGATCAAGGACGACATGCTGATACGACTCTACGCGCTCGACGCCGTCGATATCGAGCCCCTGCGCGCCGATCTCATGGCGCGGCTGGAATACCATCGCGACCGCTTCTCCCGCTACGAACGCATTCTCAACAAGCGATTCCCGCAAGGCACTGCGCCACCCGCAGACCTCGGCAAGCTGCTCGCACTTCGCGTCGGGCTCCGTTACGAGCGGACCGTGGCGGAGTGGTGCGAAGAGGCGCTCAACACCCTGCCGACCAGCGCCGGCGGCGCGAGCGTCACGCCGATCAGCGGCGGCCCACGCGAGATCACCCGCTAGCCTCTCGTTGTCCTGGACGGACACCATAATGGCGTAGCGGACTACCCATCGATTCCGTCACGGCCGTTAACTTTTCGGAGTCCGCAGGGCCAATTGTTAACCGGTTATTTACCGTAACGCGAAAAAGTCGATCCGAGAGGCAGACGACCTGCGCGGAATTCGATTGTCTCCACTTTCGGGGACGCGCGGGGAGGGCTGAAGGCGCAGGACGCGCCGGAGTCGGAACCGGACGAAAGCATGAATTCGCGCGTAACGTGGAGCGTCGACGGCATCGATCCATCGGTGCGCGAGAGGGCCGAGGCCGCTGCGCGCCGCGCTGGCATGTCACTCACCGACTGGCTCAATTCCACCATCGGCGCTTCCGCGCCCCCCGATTTCCGTGCGCCTTACGAACAACGGCCGGCGATGCCGAGCCAGGAGACCCGCGACGTCGCGGATATCCATCAGCGGCTCGATTCCATCACCCGCCAGATCGAACAGATCTCGCGCCCGGCGGCGCCGCGTAGCGAAGCGCCCCGCAGCGAGCCGACCGTCGCCCGCCAGTTGAACGACGCGATCTCGCGTCTGGACGCACGGCTCTCGCAGATTGCCAATCCGGCTTCCAATCCGGCGCCGGCGCGACCGGTGCAGCAGGACCGGCAGCAGCGTCAGGCCGAGATGGTCGAGCGCGCCGCCGCCCAGGTCTATCGCCCCTCGCCGCCGCTGAGCCCCGCCTCGCTCGACTTTGCGATCGCGGAAATCGCGGCGCGCCAGAACGAACTC
>LNAP01004978.1_pt2 | contig 11757 bp, 12 predicted proteins | sample 602601 | NCBI WGS metagenome assembly LNAP01 (sample SAMN02440304, study PRJNA202911) | soil metagenome | biome: Subtropical and temperate rainforests or woodlands; isolation source: soil samples (1 kg each in a 20% v/v slurry with milli Q water) were... ... | reverse complement strand
GCGGATATCGTCGTGGTCGGCGGCGGCACGCAGCAACATGCCGGGCTCGGGCTTGCGGCAGGAGCACTCACCTGCGTATGCGGACACGCTGCCTTGCGGGTGGTGCGGGCAGCAGTAGAAATCATGAAGCGGCTGGCCGCGTGTGTGTCGTTGCCGCCGTAAACGCTGAAAGCGTCACTTTTGAACGTCACCCCAGTGCTGACAGCAACCTGACCGTCAACCGGTGCCGTGATAGCTGGCTTGCGGATGTACGAGCTGACGGTATTGAAGGCGATGACCTCGGGGTTCGATGTCGAAAGCGTTGCACCGTTGTGGAAGGCGCGGGCGTAATAGCGTTTACCCGCCTGCAGCAAAACGTCATAGCCGCTCAACTGAATGCTTTCCAGCTCGCTGGTACTGGTTTTGTCAAACACCAGGGCGGTGAATGCGGCGTCCGTCGCCACCTGCCAACGGGTGGAGACATGGCGGTCATAACCCACCGGGTACACCTGAAACGGCGTTGTTTTCAGTGTCACATCCAGTACGACATCGGTTGCGCCATTGACCGGGCTGGTGATCTTGGGAGCCACGATCGAGGCGGCACCGATGGCAAGGCTGAAAACGGATTCTGCCCCATCCCTGATGACTTTCAACGTGGCAAGGCCGCTGGCAGCTCCGGATGCGATCACCAGCGTCACGGTGTCTGCGGCAATCGAAACGGTGCCCACGGTGGCCGCGACCGTGTAGGCACTGAACCGGTTGTAGTCCGTGATTTTGAACGTGTTCGTGCTGCCGGGATAAACCAGCACCGGCCCGTCGAGGCTCACAGAGACAGGCGCAGCTAATTCAGCCAGGTCCGCTAGATCAACCTTGTTGTCCAGCTCCTGGCGAATACTGCTCAGCTCTGTGTTGATCAGGGTGAAGGTGCTCGAAAAATCGAATTGCCAGGTGCTGGCCGGAACATCGATACCCGACAATGCCTGCGCGCCGTCGTATTCCCAAACGATGTTCCGGGTCAGGTTGTTCCCGGTCTGAGAAGGTGGAATTTCCCGGCGCTTCTGCTGCAGCGGTACGTAAGCAGCAATGAACAGCGTGTCTTCGGTCGTTACGAGGCCGATCCAGTTGAAATCGAAGTCACCCAGATCGGTGCCCAACATCAGGCTGTAGACCACTTTGTTGCTTGCCAGATAACCGACGTGTTTCACCGGCTCGCTGTAGACGATTTGGGCTGCGGCTGGAAGGACTGCAGACCGATCAACCGGCTTTGATGTATCCAGCCCAGGGATATTGGCCAACACGAATCGAGCCATTTCCAGCGTCTGCTTGGCGGCCTGCTTCTGGGCAATCAGGCTTTCGCCGGCGAGGGTAATACTTGCACCCATTGGGGGTTCCTTTAACGAGTGACCAAAGTCATGTGGTCGTGGTTGAACTCAGATGACCTGATCGCCAAACCGGCGGATTGGGTGTCATCAAATCGAGCGAGCAGCGACAACTGGTCGTTGCCGAACTCATAGGTGGGCAGTGCGATCGTCACGGCGTCGGTGTCGGAGAAACGCGCAACCAGGGTCATCTGGTCGTTGTTGATCTCGAATGCGCCGATGGCGATGCGCACCACCGAGGTCGCGACGAACTCGTATCGCCGGCACGTGCGCCCGTACTGGTTAACCACCATGTCCAGAAGCGCCGGGTTGTCCGAAAGCTGTTCGTCCGTCAGGTGCAGCTGGACGATGTCCCAGTCACGGTCCGGCTGACGCTCGCTGATGCGAACGTCGCCAATCCCCAGGCGTTGAAAGATGCGTTTGAAGCCCGACACTGATCCGGCGTCGACGGCGTTGACGAAGGCGTATTTGACGCGCAGCCGGTACAGGCTCTCGGCCTCGCCACGGAAACGGCTGATGTCGCGCTGCCAGGCCAGCAGATCGAGCACGGCGACGTGGCAGGTTTCGGCGTCCAGCTGACGCAGCGGCCAGCCCACCCAGTGCTCCACGGTTTCCCACCAGGCCTGTGCGCTAACCTGCAGCTTTGTCAGCTCTGCGCCGCCCAGCCAGAACGGCAATTCAAGCTTGATCATTGCAGCGTCACCGCGACGGCCTGCAGGCGTGGAATGGTCAGATCGGACACGATGTCGTCGTTCACGAACTTCAACGAATCAATGCCCGCGAACTGGGCGTGCAGCTCCTCAGTCAGGCGGCTGAACGAAAACCGCGATTGCGGCCAGGTCAGCGTCGGGCTGTAGTCCCTGCCGGTGCTCTCACGGAACGCCGAGCGAATGAACATCTCGATATCGGCCTGCAGATCGGCGCGCTGCTTGACGGTCAGGTTGGCCACCGGCCAGACGTTCAAGGCGACGGTGTGCTGGGTTTCGGGCATGACAAACACTTTCATGTCGTCGCCGTGGCCATGGTTGCCCTCGTCCATAATTTGGGCGTTGATCTGCTCCAGGTAGGTATCCGCCGGCACACCTGCTTCGAACAGGACATAGGCATTGGCGCTGCCTGGGCCGCGCGGCGCACCGTGCTGAAAGAACACACCGTCCGGCGATACGCCTTGGAACGCCGCGATCAAGGCTCGATACACAGCGTCGGTGTGCCACTGGTTCACGGCAGAGAACTGGTTGCGCACGCGCAGGCGCAGCTCATCGTCGGGCTCGTCATCGGCGCCGGGAGTGGTCAGCCAGTCTTCGGGATTGCGCACCGCGACGACGCCGGCGATGGGCGTCGGTAGCACCGCGAAATAACCGGGAGCCAGGTTGTAGCCGCTGCCGGCCTGCAGCGCGATCACCGGTGCGCGCACGGTCACCTGACCGTCGACAAACGTGGCTTCGGCCGTGGTGCTCAACTGGTAGACGTTGCCGTTGATAGGCGTGGACTGCACAACGGTCCCGATCGGAACTTGCAGCGTTCCGGATGCCCCCGAACGAGTGAACTCGACCACTCCCACGGCCTGGCTTTCGCCTTTGCGGGTGACGTTAACCGCCCAGGCCAAGGTGTCGAGCCAGGCTTTCTCAGCGGTCTTGACGAAGAAGTTCGGCAGCACGGTGTCGCTTACAAAGGTCAGCAGCCACAGCACCGGCTTGGTGACCAGCGCCGTCATTACCCGCCAGAACGGGGAATAGGCGCTGGTGTTGGCCACCTTGGCGCCCTGGGCAACCACCTCGGCCTCCCAGGCCGCGCGCAGAGCGGTGTCTGTGGTGGGGATTCCGGAATCGGCCAGGATCTCTTTGAAATTCAGGTCTGTCACAGGGTCACCTCGACGTCGCCAAATTCCAAGGTTTTCGCGCTTACCAGGTACTGACCGTTACCCTGGGATTTGACCCGCGCGGTCCCCGGTACCAGGCGCACGTCCGTTTCCACCAGCAGCTCCAGCTGCTGGCGATAGTCACGCTGGATCAGCGGGCTACGCTCGGCCACCAGGGCGACCATCAGGCCGCTGTCGCGGATCATGTGGCCAATGTCCTGAGCGATGCAGGCTCGGTCGGTCACCGGTTCAGGCTGTCGGCCCGGATCCAGTACCAGGTCGTTTTCGGTGATCAGCAGGTCGAGGTATTCGCTCATCCGCTCACCGCCATGCCGACCATGTTTTCAAGCTCCAGCGGGGTCATCGGCTTGCTGTTTTCAATGGTGAGGTGTTCCACATGCACGCCTTTTTGCGTCTGGTTATTGGTGGTGCTGTTCTGAATCGCACGCAGCAGGCCGCCCTGCGGTACAGCAGTCGGTCGGGTCGGGGAAACGCTGGCCACGGTGGCGCGCAAGGTCTGTTTGGCCTGGTCGGCTTGATCACCGATCGGCTCAGCCATCACCAGGCGCGGCACGGCATTGAGCAGCGGCCCATTGGCAGGCTGTGCAGCCGGAAAGCTCGTCATTCGGGCGGTCTGTAGGGCGCGGTCCACTGCTGGCGTGCTTGGCAGCGGCGCTTCTACGCCTGGAATGGCGGGCATATCGGGTGCCTTTGGCAGGTCGCCGAAGGTCGCATCGATCTTCACGCCAGGGATCTTGTTCAGCAGGTCGATCAGGCCGGCAATGGCGTCCTTGAAGATCGCAACGATGCCGTCCCACGCTGCGCTCGCCATGCCGGACCATCCGCCCATGGAGCCAAACCAGTCGGAGAGCTTCTGCAGCTGCGCCGAAACCCACTGAAACGCTGCAGTGTTCATCAAGGCGGTGGTCCATTCGTCCCAATACATGACCGCCGCAACGACGACTGCGACCAGGGCGACGATACCGGCGATGATCAACAGCACCGGGTTGGCCAGCATGGCGGCATTGACCAGCCAGATAGAGGCCTGCCACAGCATCATTCCGGTGCGCACGAGCGCCATCCACGTGAACATCGCGATCATCCCCACCACGAACGCGGCGATCATCACGGTGTGGTAAAGAAACATTGCGATGCTGCGAAAGCCCGTCCAGGTCAGCAGCTTCCAGGTCGTAAGCATCCCCAGCCAGACCAGCTTGCTAAGCCCAACGACGGTCGTCAGCGCTGCCATCGCGCCAGCGAGGCCAAGGATCACCAGGACAACGACACCCACAACCCGGGTGATATTGGGGAACAACTGGGTCCAGCGAGTAAGCGTCGATGCGATGCCTACCAGGCGATCCATCAACGGGGTCAGCAACGGAATCAGAGATTGGCCAAAGGCGATGCGCAACGCCTGAACAGCGGCTCCGAACTGCTGCCACGGATCGACCATGGCTTTAGCCATCTTCTCGGCGCTCTCCAGACCGCGCACTTGCCCCAGCTGGTTGAGGCCGTTTTTCAAGCGGTCGGTGTCCTTGGCCAGCGCGCCGATCACCTGGGCGCCTTCGCCGCCGAAGGCCTCCAGCAGCTTGGCCCCGGCCGAGGCGCTGGTCAGGTCGCCGAACTTGCCCTGGAGCTTGTCCAGGATGGACATGATCGGCAGGATCTTGCCCTGCTGGTCAGTGAACTTCATGCCGAGCTTTTCCGAGGCGGCGCCGATGTTTTCGAAGAACGCCTTGTAACGTCCGCCGGCATCGCCGCCTTCCATGGTGCTGCTCAGCGTGCCGATCACCGCGAACTGCTCAGCGATATCGACACCGGCGGTGGTTGCGATCTGTCCCACTTCCTTGAAGGCGTCCTTGAGCTGCGCGCCGTCCGTGCGGAACAACTGCGCCGCCAGAGCCGTCTGCCCGCCCAGCATCTCAACCCACTTGCTTTTGCCCATCTGGTCAGCGGACGTCTTGAACAGGTTGTACATGGTGCCCACGTAAGCACTCATGGTATCGGCGTCGGATTTGGTGGCCTTGGCCAGCAGGTTGCTGGTGTTGGTGAAGGTGGCCAGCTGGTCGCCAGTCAGCCCCTTGATCGCACCCGAAATGCTGTACGCCGAGGCCACAAAGTCGCGGGCGTTCTCGCCGTAGGCGACAGAGAATTCCAACGATTTGCGGTTCAGGGCGTTCAATGCGTCTTCGGCCACACCCAACGATCGGACGTCGCCCAGGGCGCGGTTCATTTCCAGCGCCGGTTCCAGTGATTCGGAGATGGCAACGCCCGCCCCCACCATGCCAGCCAGGCCTGTGCCCATCTTCATGATGTTCTGCTGGCCTTGAGTGGCCAGGTCGGTGAACTTGGTTTTCACCTTGCCCAGGGGGCCGCTGACTTTGTCGGTCAGACTGAGGATGAATGCCAAGCGGGCGCTACGGTCAGCCATGGGGTTTTATCCGTTCAGCGCAAAGGCGATGCCGTTAGCAACGGCGATCTCCATGCGTCTCCAGTGTTCGTCCTCAAGCCACTTGGCCAACCCCATATTCTCAATCGTGGGTTCGGTACCAGGTAGCCAGCGGGTCGTCATGGCCAGCAGCTGGCCAAGTCCGTCCTCGGTCAGTCGCTCAGCGTGCTCGAGGGCTTTTTTACGATGATGTCGATGTCCGGCGAGTACTCTTCAAGCAGTGCGCTGGCCAGCTCCATCACAGTTGATGGGTTTTCCAGAAATGGCTTGAGGCTCGCTTTCTCGAGCTGGTCGACAGTGGTCATCAACAGGTTGCGCGACGGCGCGACTTTGTTGCTGTTCGTCATGCTGTTGAAGTACTTGGTCACGTCCTGGGGGGTCATGCGGAAGGTGAATTCCTTGTCAGCAAATTCCAGGGTGATGTCGCGGTTTACTTCGCTCATGGTTCGTATCCGTAAGGGTTTTGGTTTGAAAAAAGGGGTTAGGGTTTCGCTGGCGGTCGCTGGACCACCGTGCGGATGTAGTCCTGCAGGCCGAGCACCATCTGCCGGGTTAGGGCGAGCTGGTTTCGGAGGGTGAAATAATCCGATCGAGCGTCTGCTGCGAGTTCGGCGGATCCAGCATCAGCCACGCTGCCGGTGCTGGTGGCACCAGGTACTGCGGTGGTGGTGGGGCAACTGGCTTTGATGAGCAGCCGCTTATCGCGAGCAGCAACATCACGCTGCAGAGCCTTGTTGTGATCGAGCGCATCGTTCAGCTCCAGGGTGTGTTTCAAATCGTTTGCGTCACGAGCGGCCAGCATCTCGCCGGAAATCCGCGCCGCCTCGAGCAGGCCATCGCGCTCGCTGGTCACAATGCCCAGCTCCAGCACGGCGTCATCACGCTCGCCCCGGGCGTCGTCACGTTGGTCCGCGACGTAATCGAACAAGGCGTAGGCACCCAAGCTGACCAGCAGCAGAAGCAGGGCAAGGCGCGTCAGTGAAATAGTCATTTGGCGCACAGCTCCGCTTCTTTCAGCCGTCTGGCGTACAATCCGGGTACGAATTTTTTCTTGCCCTGGGCGTCGGTGACGTAGGACCAGACCGGCGACCCGTCCGGGGCTTTGGCAAGCGCCCTGCACCCATCAGCAATGCGGCCGGCGTTGATCAGGCCCACGGCGCGACTGGCGCACGTCGACGGCATGCCGAAGTTGTGGCCATGGCTGCTCAGGGCGTCGAACGTGTTCTGCCCGATCGCCTGGTTCGTCAGGCAGTCAGCGAGGGCCAACTGGCCTTTCTCGATCACCAGGTGTTCCACTTCGGCGCAGCGTTCGTCGGACCAGTAGTCGCCAACGATCACGGGGTACGGGCTGGTGTGCTTGGTGATGCCTTTGCAGACTGAAGGCAGCCCCCGGGCCAGCTTGTCGGTATACACGGTGTTCTGGCCGTTGCCTTCCCAGGTGCCCAGGAACAGCACCAACGTGGAGCTGCAGAGCGCGATTGCACCGGTGGCGATCTTCTGGCGCAGGTTCATGGCAGCCACACCCGAAGCAATGCCGGCACGGCCATTTGCAGCACGCAGCCCGCTATTGTCAGGATGGTCAGCAGCCGGGTGACCTTCGACCCGATCTCATTGACCGCGACCGTCAGCTTCGCCTGGCCAGCGCCCAGCGCTTTAAGCTGGACGTCGGTGTTTCTGAACTGCTGCTCGAGCATCGAGACGCGCGTCGGCACCGTTTCATGTCGGGTCGAAATATCGTCAAGCCGGTGTTCAACAACAGCCATCTGCTGCTCAAGCCGTCCGAGACGGGCGGGATCTGCCCCTTGAGCTAGACGCGGTGGCCCAGGTGGCGGTGAAGGGGGTCGTTGGCCTCTGATCATCAGCGGTTTCCTTGCTCAACGAGTGTTTGGCAAGGCACGCAACGACGGATCCCGCCCAGCGCCTGGCGCTTTTCAGGGATCGGTTTGTCGCAGTCCTCACAATGGGTGCGGCTTGGCCCGGACGGGCGCGAGCTGGCGAGCTGTGCCGCGATAGCCTGGTCACGCTGCCGTTGCTCCAGCGCCTGTGCGCGATCGAACGGGCAAACCATCAGGTCAGGCCCTCGATTTCAGCAGCGTCCAGGTACGGAACGCCGTTGATCTTGATGAAGTCCGGACTGGTGACGTCGTACGGCACCTTGTGGGTGTTCTTAGTGCCGCCTTTCGGGTCGATGGTCAGGATGTTGGAGAGGCGCAACTTGCAGCCGAAGGCCTCAATGCGCAGCTCTTCCTCACCCGCCTTGGCGAAAAACACCGAATCGAAGGGCTCTAGGGAGCGAAAGCTGCCGGCAGTCTTCGCCGCTTCGATCAGGAGGTTGAAGTTCGTGGTGTCGAACTCCATTTCGCCTGCAGCAGCGACGTCACCTTCGACGTGGCCGTTGGGCACGCCCCGGGTTTGCGCCACGGCGGTGTTGTCGGTGATATCCAGGGTGCAAGCTTCGACGTGGACAGTCAGGTCGCCCAGGGTGATGTCAAAGTTCTTACCGCCAATTTTTGCAGCCATGCGGGGTTACTCCGTGGTGGTCGAAAGGTCCAGCGCGATGTTCGCGGTCAGGGCTTTCGGGCAGTTGAGGGGCTTGACGCTGATGTAAACCTCGATCTCGGTTTTACTTTTCCAGGTCAAGACGATGGCGTTGTCTGCAGGCGACTCGATCTCGCCAGGGAACACCTGGCCAGCGAAGGTCGTGGACTTGGCCATCGCTCGCAGCGGCGTCATGAAGAACGTCTTGTTGGTAGCCATGCTGTTCGCGCTGCTGTTCAGGCGGCGGTCAGCCACGCGGCGGATCAGCAGTGGACGTACCTGGCGGGCAGCCTTGTCGACGATGCGCAGGTACTCGATCACCTGGAAGTCGCTGCCCGGGGCGTCGAGCATGTTGCCGTCACCCCAGTACACGCCCGGATAGTCGGTGTAGGTCTGGCTGACCGAGAAACGCGACTTGTCCAGCTCGGAGCGAACAGAGCTGTCCAGGGGCACGCCGTCTTTGTCTTGGGGAACCGGACCGAGGCCTGCCAACGCACCGGTGGCTACGCGCATGGGGCTGTCGGCAATGCTCACGGCCGAGTTGGCCAGGCGACCGGCCAATACGCCCAGGTCGTTGCCGTGCAGCTGCGGCACGCACAGAACACGCGGCGCTAACAGGTCGTCGGTGATTGCTTTCTGCTCGGCCAGGTAATCCGCCCAGGTCATGGTCGGTGCGATGCCTTCGGACGCTGCAATTACAAAGGCGCGACGGCCCATGCTGTTGTTCAGACTCAGCGCGGCGTCATGCATGGTGGACAATTCGGCACCGCTGGCCACCGCTGTGCATATCACGATCGCTTCGAACGAGTAGTTCAGCTGCAGCGCTTTGGTCAGTGCGGTTTGCCAGGTGGTGTCGGCCGCAAGTGGCACCGCCAGACACGCCCAGTTTTCGCCACCGTTGAGGCGCGCAGCGGTGATCTGGGTTTTCAGATCGCTGGCAGGGATGCCCAGCATCACGTCCAGGTCGCTGTCGGTGTTGAGGGCGAGCACCTGACCTTGGCTTTTGGAGCCGGTACCGATGAACAGGAAATATTTCTCAACCTCGGTCACAGCGCCCTGGCTGAGATTGAGATTGTTGACGTTGACTTTACCGAGTGCCATGCAGTGCCTCGCTTAGCGGGGTGAATTTAGGATTTGTTGCAGCACCAGGTTCACCAGCGCGCTGGTTTCTGATTCGGTGCCAGGGCCGAGGAACTGACGTTTCGGCAGGGTGATGTCCCAGCTTTGCGCACCAGATGACTCGGTTTTTTCGTCGTCCAGGATGCGAATCAGCAGGCCCGCCTTGGCGTAATTCACGTGCTGCTGGATCCACGCCACGGACGGACGTGTTAGGGTTTTTTTGCCAGCCTGCCGGGTCTTGAACCCGAGGCGGCGTAGGCGCTTGGCCTGCTTCTCGGTGGCAGCCAGGCCTTCGGGGACCTTGTTCCACTGGCGCATCTGCGCGGCGGTACGTCGCTCTGACACACCGTTGTGCTGCTGCGTGGCCACCCAACGGGTCAGCGCGTTGCGCCAGCCCAGTTCGGCTTCCTCTGAACTGACGCGGGTGACCTCGAGCAGCTTGCCCAGGCCGGCTTCCATCTTCTTTTTGCCCTTGGTCGGGCCTTTGCGCGGGGCGAACGGCGAACCGTCCAGGTTCTTCTGGTCGCGGATCCGCTGACGACTCATGCTGCGCACGCGCTTGGTCACGTTGTTGAGCAGACGCCGGCGCAGCTGCGGCGGCAGGCTCAGCAGAGCCAACTGCTCGCGCACACCCAGCCGCCGCGTGCAGTTCGGTGGAACGCTCCAGATGCTTGATCGCGGTTTCCCACTCCTGGGCGTCCTGGGCGCGCATGCCGATCAACTTGTGGTACTTGCTCGGGATCTGCTCCGTCAGGTCCCATTCGCCGTCCACGCGCGGCAGCAGGTCGGACAAATACGGCTCCGGGCTGCGTGTGGCGTTGTATTCGGCGTAAGCCCAGTCGATGACGGCGTCCGCGACAAAGGTCTGGATGTCTCGGCGCTTGAAGCGCTCCGGCATCTGCTGGCCCTGCTCGATCAGAAAATCCGCCAGCTCCAGGGCGTCGGCGGGCTTCCAGGCGGTCTGCCAGTCGAAGATCCGCCGGTTGTTCGTCTGCTCGCTGTCGCCATAGGCGTCGCTCCAGAGGTATTCGCGGCGGTGCAGCGCGGCCGTGAAATGGGAGGTGACCGTCTCCGACGCCTTCCAGTCGGCGTAGACGGTGCCGAGATAGTTGGCCGACTCGACGAAACCGGGTGCGTAGTAGAGGCGCGAGCCGACCACTTCGTTCTCCGCGTCCTGTCCGCGGAAGGTCACGCCCACCTCGAGCACGGGCGTGAGCGCGTAGTTCAGTCGCGTCGAATAACCCCAGTTCTCATAATCGTTGGCGGGCTGGTCGTTGGCGGTCTGGTAGCGGTTGACCGAGGCGCTGTAGCCGGCCTTGCCCGCGCCGCCCTTCACGGCGACGGTGGATGAAAAGGTGTCGAACGAGCCCGCCGTCACCGAGACGGCGCCGGACGGGTCGCCGGATCCGCGGGCGGTGTCCATCAGGACGACGCCGCCCATCGCGGCGCTGCCATACATCGGGCTTTGGGGGCCGCGCAGGATTTCCATGCGGTCGAACCCGCTGAGATCGGCGCCGCCGAGGAAACTGTTGTAGGTGGCCGAGCGGTCGTTCATGCGCACGCCGTCGAGAATGAAGAGCGTGTGGTGCGGATACGCGCCGCGGATGTAGACCGAGGACTGCCCGCCCACGGTGCCGGTGTTGACCACGGCCACGCCGGGCTGCTGGTTCAGCGAGGTCTTCAGGTCGTCGACCTGAAGCGTCTTGAGTTCCGCCAGGGAAACGAGGCTCACGCTGCTTGCGGTGTAACGGGGATCCTGGAGGGTGCGCGACGCCGAGACCACGAACTTGTCGATCGCGATCACCTCGTCGCCCGCCGGTTTCGCCTGGGTGTCCCGCGAACGCTCCCCGGGGCTATTCGCCGGACTTGCGCCGTTTGGGCCGGGGGCCCTCGAAACCCGCAGGACGCCGCTCTTTTCGTCGCTCACCAAAACCAGCGGCGTGCCCGCCAGCATCTTTTCCGCGGCGATTTGCGGCTCGAACTCGCCCTTGACCGCGTTGGTCTGCACGCCGGCGGTCATCTCCGTCGAAAACAGGACCTCGCGGCTGGACTGGACGGAGAAGAGCCGCAGCGTCTTCTCGGCGTTGTCCGCCGGCAGATCGAAAACCTTCTTTTCGGCTTCCGCGGCGAACGCCCCTGGCAGCGCCGCCGACAAAGTCATGGTCAGAACGAACCGGACCAACCAAGTCCGGACACGGGAATGGTATCTCATAAGTTTCGTCGTATTTCACCAAAGCAGGAATTGCTTTGATAACTACGACGCCCCGCGCGCCGAAATCCCCACGCACTATTTTTCAAAATCATCCGAATCCCCGTCACCGCGCGCGGTGCAGCACGATGGTTCCATCGCGGCGCTCCGCCTTGATCGGGAAGTCGGACTCCAGCAGCTGCACCAGCGCGTCGATCTGCGCGCGGATCAGGCCGTGGCCGTGCGC
>LNAP01005121.1_pt1 | contig 11760 bp, 4 predicted proteins | sample 602601 | NCBI WGS metagenome assembly LNAP01 (sample SAMN02440304, study PRJNA202911) | soil metagenome | biome: Subtropical and temperate rainforests or woodlands; isolation source: soil samples (1 kg each in a 20% v/v slurry with milli Q water) were... ... | reverse complement strand
CTATCGCGCAACCAGTGACCACGGCTTCAGCCTCGACCTACCATGGGAATTGGCCGACGGCAAGCTGCACACGCTGCATGTGGAAAATGACCTCGGCCAGCCGCTGTCCGGCAGCCCGATTCAACTCTGCTGCTGGCCGCAAGGCCTTGAAAGCTTGCTCAAGCAGCACGATGAAGCCCCCACAGAAAAGTCCCTGACACTGCTTAACGAAGTCGCCAAGGAACAGTCCCTGCGCCTCCCCAAAAGCGCGGGATGGCAGCACTACCCGCAGTGGTTCGAGGTCTTCCAGCGGCTCGACTCGCAGGCTGCGCCGCCATTTCAGGGCAAACCCGGCGTGCTGCTGATCAGTGAAGGTGATCTGGCCCTGGAACGCACCAGCCTAGATAGTCTGCACGACTACCGCACAAACGTTCACCAGCTTGTCGCCGCATCCTCCACAGACCTGCTGCCAGCGTTGGAACAACTATTGGCAGTCGGTTGCGACCGTATCGTGCCGCTGCTGGCAGGCGATCGCCTCGCGCCGCATTCGCTCCCGCACCTGAGTGCGCTACTCGATGATGGCAGCGCCTGGGGCTATGCCGATTGCGACCGCGATGGCCCGCAGGGCGAACGTAGCCATCCGTGGTTCAAGCCGGTATGGGATATCGATCTCTTCATTGGAGCGGATATCTTCACGCCAGGTGCGATTTTCGGTGCTGGAATCGTGCTACAGGCATTGGCGCTATTGAAGTCTGCCGCTCGGTCACTGAATTGGCAGTCCCTGGTCGCCGCGATCGCGCTGACCACGGAGCAGTCCAAAGCCAGCGTCTCGCATCTGCCCCGCGTGCTTTATCACCGCGGCAGTGACAGCGCCGCCAGCCCCGATCAGGCCGCCCCATCGCCTCAGCGCGAGCAAGCCATCGCCTGGCTTTGCCGGAGCCTGTCCGCTGAAGCGACCGTCAGCACCGTGCCTGAATACCCGGCACTGCTGCGCGCCCATTGGCCGCTGCCGCGGAGCCTGCCCCGAGTCAGTTTGATCGTGCCGACCCGAGATCAGTACAAGCTACTGCATGCATGCCTAGAAGGGCTGCTCAACGACACGGATTATCCCGACCTGGAAATCATTGTCGTCGACAACCAATCCAGCGATCCCCAAACCCTGGACTACTTCGCCGAGCTGACTAAGCGCGGCGTGACAGTACTTCCGCACCCCTACCCGTTCAATTACTCGACGATCAACAACCGAGCGGCCAGTCGTGCGACTGGTGAATTGATCGGTTTAGTGAACAACGACATCGAGATCATGGATAGCGGCTGGCTGAAGGAAATGGTTGCTCAGTTGCTGCGTCCGGGTGTGGGCGCAGTTGGTGCCAAATTGCTGTGGCCAAACCGGATGGTGCAGCACGGTGGCGTAGTGGTCGGCGTAAACGGGCTCGCAGCGCATACGGGTAACAACCTGGAGCAGCGTGACCCAGGCTATTTGGGCATGAATCAGGTTACCCGCCGCCAGAGCGCCGTCACGGCAGCCTGCTTATTGCTGCGCAAATCAGTGTTCGACACGGTTGGAGGTCTCGATGAGCGAGCATTTCCCGTGGCGTTTAATGATGTGGATCTATGCCTGAGGATTCAAAAAGAGGGACTACACATGATATGGACAGCCTTCGCGCAGCTAATTCACGCGGAATCAGCGAGTCGGGGCAAAGATCAAACACCGGAAAAGCTGGCACGTGCGCAGCGTGAGCAACAAAAATTTATTGAACGGTGGTTTTCGGTGAGTGTCTGGGACTCCTATTATCACCCAGCTCTTAGCTTGGATTTCTTAACTGGTCCTTTCGGCGGCTTATCCATTCCACCTACAACCAGCTTGAGCAAAAAACGTAAGCTGAAGCCTAGTTAGAGCAGATATTATTCTCCAGAAGATGGATGAGCCTTGGAACAGTAGCGTGCTTGAAGTAGCACAAACCAACCAGAATCCGATAAATATTTTTATACAGACTACCAAAAAATGAAATGTTTCTGCATTACGGGGTATTCGCAGTTCTCCTTAAATAATTTGGCTGAAGTTTTTCGCCTGGGAGGCTCGTCACCTGCGAACCACTCGAGTCGTGACAGTAAACTCTCGATCCAGGCTTGGCATGAAAACGTCTTGGCTAGACAGCCAGAGGATCGTGACGACTCCGCACTTGAGGTAGGTAAACTCTGGGATCAGATTGCAATTGATATCTTCTTGGCCAACCATGCTTCGCCCACATGGCATTGGGCAGAAAAAAACAGTATCGCTGCACTTGATTACTGGAATCAGTTCGATACAAACATTTTTTTCGTAATCGTCTACCAGACACCTCTTGAGGCACTGTCAGAGGCTTTTCGCGAAGGTCAACGAAGTCAAGTAGAGTTCGACAAAAAACTCAAAGACTGGGAAACCACTACCCGCGCCCTGCTGAACTTCAGAGAAACCAATCCGAAGAGAACGCTACTAATCCCGAAAAGCCTAATTGATATAAATGGCAAAGCCTGCATCAAGCTAGTAAATACGAAATGGCGCACTAAACTAACCCCAAAAAACCTAGTCACTCAAGAAGTGGCGCCACTCGACATACTACCCGAATTGCTGATTTCCAGCTACATCAACAACCACCTGAATATTCGAGAGCTAGAACGTAAAGCAGGCGCCCTTCTCGATTGCACTGCGACCAATTTGCGCAGTAGTGCAAATAGCTTTTTGTTCGAGCAGTTGTCTCTAACCACTGCTCCACAAGCGTCCAAACCACTCCAAGGCATGCAAAAAGAAAACTTTTTGCTTCTCAATGAACTTGAAGGTGAAAACGCTTTTCTATTGGAAAACCTGCACAACGCTCAGGAAATTCTTGAGTCCAGCCTGCGCATGCAAGACCAACTTTCGTCACAGCTGGAGCAGTACAAGCGACGGCTCAATAAGCTATTAGAAAAAAACCACGCCTCTTGGGAATTTGAGTCCATTACCGCAAAGCTGATTAACAGCGACATCAAAAACCCGATTATTGAATGGACGATTATAGACACCTATATTGATGACATCTTTTTTGAAGTGCTGATCTTCAAAACCGTTTCTAACAGTGGCATTACTGGATTTAGCTTATCCAAAAGCAACGGGCCTTTCGCTTCAGAAAAATTGTCAAGTAAAGAAAGTTCACAGGAAACCCTGCTGATGCCCGTAAAGGGCTCGATTAAATCTGGTGGCAATGCGGCCCTGACCGCCCTTTCTTCAACAGAATGGGCGCGGCTTAATACCCTCGCGCACAAAATGATTAGCTTCCTGAACACCTACGAAGGAGACGTCCTACCGGACGGAGTTCTAGCGCAAAACATTTGGCAAGGCCTCATTAACTACGCAGAAACATTGAAGAGCTGGCCAAAGGTCATGCGTTATGACAGCGCTAGGGCAATTCAACATCGCCAGATTGATAACTATAACAGCCTGGAAATCACGCTAAAAAATATAATACTTGGCGATAGACAGTGGTCGACATTTACTTACCGCATTGCGACTTTCAGCGAAGAGGTTTTCGACAAGCATCCACGCTTGGAATTTCCGGAGGTCAGTAAGGGCGCGCTAGAAAACTGGTTCATCGAAAGCCATGATTCACGCGGATCCCGGCTAGAGCTCCGCCTCGCACCGCCCACACATATCGACACAACTGTGTGGAACAGGCTGTCGGATAACGACCACTACTTCATAGCTGCATTAGTCTCAAAACTTGGCGATCAAATGGACAGTTTTTCCGTGCACGCGGCCCTCGACATCGACTGGTCTGATTGGAAGAAACTGGGTGACAGTATAAAAAACACCTTCACTCAAGCGCACATGTCCTCGCTCAAGTCGCGGTAGAAAAAACTGCCTCCGCCTTCATTGTAACAACAAGTTCCAGGTAGCCAACAAATGTCCAAACTCAAGCTGGCCAATGAAAAATACAAGCTGGGATCATTCTCAGAAGCCGTAACACTATATCAGGAGCTGATTGCAGAACGCCCAGAGCTTGCATCGGTGGTCGGCCCCAATTTGCAACTTGCCCGACGCAAGCTTGATGTGGCACATAATACCCATCTTGTTACTTTGCAGCATTTGAATTCACCCTTAGTAACCTCCAGCCCGGCAGATGAAATTTCTTATATTTCGAGAAGAAAGCTTGGCGGGGTGACGGACGAAGAAATCGACATTCGAGCCATCGCTATTTATTTGCCTCAATTCCATGCATTCCCTGAGAACGACGAATGGTGGGGGCGCGGCTTTACCGAGTGGACCAACGTTAGCAGGGCGAATCAGCAATTTGCTGGACATTACCAACCGCACGTTCCGCATGATGACATCGGTTATTACGATCTTAATGATGAAGAGGTTCTGACGCGGCAGGCTCAACTGGCCAAAGAAGCAGGTATCGAAGGCTTCTGCTTCTATTACTATTGGTTTAATGGCAAAAGGCTAATGGAAATGCCCGTTGATCGAATGATCGCCAGCGGCAAGCCAGATATGCCTTTCTGCTATTGCTGGGCGAATGAAAATTGGACCCGGACGTGGGATGGTGGCGACCATCATGTACTAATTGGTCAGCAACATTCCTTGGACAGCGACAGACGCTTCATTCTTGACCTTATGCCTGCGCTTCGAGACCCGCGTTATATCAAGGTGGATGGTCGGCCGCTGCTTATCGTTTATCGCCCAATGCAGTTACCTAATGTCAAAGCTACTGCTGAGCTATGGCGCAAGGTCTGTAGAGAGGAAGGGCTTGGCGAAATTTGCTTGGCATTTATGCAGAGTTTCGACTCGCCAAATCCTGCCGAGATTGGGTATGATTTTGCGATTCAGTTCCCACCATTGGGATCATCTGCTCAGAATATATCCCATCAGGTGAAACTAACTAGCCCAGATCACTTCACTGGTGAGGTCAGAGATTATAGAAAACTGGTCGAAGATTATACTGCTTCTGACTTGGGCACCCAGGTGCTGCCTACTGTCACTCCTTCATGGGACAATACTGCACGCCGCCAAGAGCGGGGTCATTCATGGATCAATTCTTCACCGGAGTTCTATTCTTTCTGGCTGTCGACTATGGCTCAGAAAGTCCGAGCAATACAGCCCCCAGAACGTAGATTCGTTTTCATCAACGCTTGGAACGAGTGGGCTGAAGGTAACCATCTCGAACCTGATCAAAAATACGGATATGCTTGGCTCAACGCGACACGCAAAGCACTGTTGGCACCACAAACGACGACGCCTGCTCCTACCCCGGACATTCTGATAATTGGCCATGATGCAGCCCGGGCTGGTGCTCAGATCGTGCTTCTGACCATGCTCAGAGAATGGAAGAGCGCAGGAAGAAATAATTTCAAGCTCCTACTCATCAACGACGGTGTATTGCGCAAGGAGTTTGAGATGCTATCTGAGACTATTGTGCTTTCTGATTACAAATCGGAAGCCTACAGAAACACAGTCCTCAGTTACCTCTTTAACCCTGCCCCTAAGGTAGTTCTCAGCAATACGGTGGTTAACGGCAGACTGTTAGCCCAGATCAAGAAGTATGGTTCTCCCGTCATCACATACGTGCATGAATTACAAAAGTCTATTGAACGCTGGGCGCCTGGTCCCATCATGGCCGCAACAGTAGAAAATTCGGACCATTTCATTGCGGTTTCCGAACCGGTCAAACAAAACCTGCTGACCAATCACAAAATCAGAAGTCGAAAAATAACGCTGATTCATCCCTACATCGATACTTCGCCGCAATTCGTGAATCGAGATGTAGAAACAGCGATAAAAGCGGAGCTAGGTGTAAGCGATGATCAACTGATCGTTTTTGGCTGCGGTACCACGGACTGGCGCAAAGGTCCTGATTTGTTCGTGAATACGGCCATCGAAATCCTCAAAAAGACTGAAAAGGTCAAATTTGTTTGGATTGGCGGTTCCAGCTTGGTCGAAATGACAGAGCTGAATACCTTAATCCAGAATGCCAATGCTGAAAAAAGTATCATTTTCATTGGGGAGCGAGAATTCCCACGGCAGTATCTTCCTTTCGGACACCTTTTCTTCCTCTCTTCTCGAGAAGACCCCTATCCACTGGTCGCTTTGGAAGCGGCCGCCGCAGGGCTGCCGATCGTATGCTTCGGCAATACTGGTGGCATGCCCAACTTTGTATCAGACGAATGTGGCGTTGTGGTCGAAAGCCTTTCGCCAAGGCTTGCCGCGCGCGCGATGAATAAGATCTTGCTCAATCCTAAGCTTCGCGCTCAACTGGGTGCTCAAGGTAAGATAAAAGTAAATTTGCTGCACAGTTCAACACTTGGCAGTGATCAGGTCTACCAACTAGTCAATCGTTTCGCCAAAGGTGTGCGAGCAGAAAAACTTCCTAGAGTTTCTGTAATCATCCCAAACTACAATTGCAAGGCCCATTTGGCACAACGGCTTGACAGTATCGTAACGCAGACCGTAATGCCGTCTGAAATCATTATCCTGGATGATGCTTCAACCGATGACAGCCTTGTTGAAATTAATAGGCTGACCAAAAACCTTAAGATTAAACACAAGGTCATTGAAAACAGCAAGAATTCAGGATCGCCCTTTTTTCAGTGGAAAAAAGGTCTTGAAGAGGCGGAGCACGAGGTTGTCTGGATAGCCGAAGCGGATGACTATGCCTCTCCAGAATTCCTCCAAAAGTTGCTTAAGTACTTTAGCGACCCCGATGTAGTGCTGGCCTATGCCCAGACCTTGACAGTAGATGAAGGTGGCAATCCAATTCCAGGATATTTTGGAAAGCCGCTTATTGCTGATGCTGCTCATCAGGCTATACCCGCATTGGCATACACCGACTCTATCGATTCCGCCAAGTGGTGCAGGGAATATATCGAAGTCGGCGAAACAGAAATCACCAGCGCATTGGGACTGCAAAACACCATTCCAAATGCCAGCGCGACTTTGGTTCGCCGTCACGCTGCGTTGAAAGCAGTCAACTCTGCGCTGGACTACAGGAACTGCGGTGACTGGGCTTATTACATAGAGCTTGCTAAACAGGGTGACGTCGCCTACAACCCAACGGTGATGAACTACTTTAGGCGCCATATCAACTCGACAACTCAATCCAACCCCATTCGGGTTATCAAAGAGGCCTTGATAATCACGCTGAGTCTGCTAAAACAGAAGCGGTTGCCCGTGAACTCTGCCTTCAATAACATTTTTCGACGATTCTTGGAGTTCGAATGGGAGTTGCGTAACCACCCAAATAAAAAATTCATGCACCAGTATGCCGACCTCACAACCAACATGGTCGAGATTCGCAAACACTTACAAAAGCTCCTTAAAAAAGCCAGTAGCGTACTTGTCATAATTCCGGACGCAGAAACGGGTGGCGGCCAGACGGCAGCAGTCCGGGTGGCAAATGCGCTTGCCAAGAACAATAACGTTTTTCTTGTCAGTGCTCGTCCCCTACTGGATGATCACAATCTAGCGAAGCTCATATCTGAAGACGTTGTGTTCCTGGAAGGGAGCTTGAGTTCATTCTCGCACCTAAGGTATTGCGAGACCGCCCCATCCAAGTATGAGACTGACTGCTCTGAGAACCGAGTAACAGCAATCAGTTCAATAATTTCCTGGCTTGGCATAGACTCGATATTTTCAAACGTCTGGTGGGCCGATAAATTAGCCTATGCCATACGCAAGCAAGTGCAAGTGTCGTGGTTTATCCACATGCATGGCTGTTATGAGTTTCTGGCGGAAAATCCGGATTGCGACGCTTCTTTTAATAAAATTGTGCCAGAAATTATGAACCTGGTTGATGGTGTATTTTATCTTGACCCTAAAAACCTGAGGGTCTTTGATAATAAAGACCTGCCTAAGCCACGGTTATTTCTATCCAACAATGGCGTTGCCGACGTCGAAGCTAGAAGCTCCGAGACACTTGCATATCTTGTCAAAAATCCTGATGAGGTACTCTTCTGCATGTGTGCCAGGGGTATTCCTGAGAAAGGTTGGGAAGAGGCTGTCCACGCTACACTACAGGTCAACAAACTACCTAAGGAGCAACGCGGCGGAAAAACAGCTCGACTGGTAACAGTGGGGTCCAGTGAATACCTGGATAATTTTTTGGCAGCCTACGCCGAAATGCCTGAATTTACCGTGCTTGGCCTTCAGGAAAACCCTATTGAAATAATGAGCGCCTGCGACATAGGCATGCTACCGAGCTATTTCATAAGCGAAACACAGCCCAACGTAGTCATTGAATATATGGTAAGCGGCTTAGCTGTAATAGCAACTCGCCACGGAGGAATCCCAGCGATGATGTCTCACAAAGGTCGTGATGCGGGTCTTCTTGTAGAGATGGGTGATAAAACCACTCTAATTGATGGACTGGCCGAGAAAATGCTAAAACTCATGATCAATGAGAAAATGCTAAATACGTATAAAACACAATCTAAACGTATATTTATTGAAAAATTCAAGATTGATACCGTTGCTAAAAACATCTTGAATATTATTTCAAGTCCTGCTAAAAAACCCGCATCTGTTTGACTGAAACTGAAATGACTGATGGTTGCCTGACCAAGCGTCAGGTAGCCACTAACACAAAAAAGGCTTAACATGAAAAAAACAGGAATTGTAGGACTATTACTAGACAGACTGAACAATTTAGAGGGACAGACTCTGATTGAGGAATCTGGAGGAAATACAGGAAACATCATGTTTACTCATGGTGTTTTCACACAGGTAGAAAACCCGGAAATCATTGGATATCAGTTCGGCTCTAAAGCCGATCTAATAAACTCCAATTTTTCTGGAATTGTGATACCAGCCGCAAACTGGATCGACGCCAATGCAGACTGGGGCTTTCTAGCTGATGCCCTTGAAAAAATTGAGCTACCTATATGTTGTATCGGCTTGGGATCCCAAATTCCAATTTCGCGAGTCAATGATATTAAACCTGGCACATTAAGATTCCTCAATCTCTTGTCTCAAAAGAGCTCATTGATTGGCGTACGCGGAGAAAAAACCGCAGAGATTCTTGCTGCACTGGGCATTCACAATACCGTTGTATGTGGATGCCCTTCCGTTTATCTCGGCCTCAAAGCGATGGACATCCCGGACTTTCCTGAACAAAGCAAAGCGAATCGTTTAAGTATATCCTTTACTCGTTATACTACTAAAGACCCAGATCTAGAAGTTCAACGGCCAATTGCCCGACTAGCTGCGCGACGAGCAACTTCAATCATTCTTCAGTCGGAAATGATTGAAGCCAAGCTCATTGCAGGAGATAACGAGCAGGATCAGGACTGGCTAGCTCAATATTATGACCTTCCTCGAGAAGAACTGAAGACTCTCTATCCGCGACTTAAAATGTTCGCCACACATGAACGCTGGATACAGTTCCACAGGGATAACACCGACATAACAGTCACCTCAAGGATCCATGGCGCGATCGCCTCATACTTGGCGGGAAAACCGGCCTTTGTAATTACTCATGACCAACGTACCTCCGAACTGAGTAAGACAATGGGAATACCGAACATTTCTCTCGATGGGCTTGAAGATGTTAGTCAACTATTGGATTATGATATACAACAATCGCTTTATGACAAGCAGAACCTAATTGAACAACATACAGCCAATTTGCATCTAATAAAGAATCTCTACAAAGCGTGTGGAATCTCGACTTGCGAGCTTTAGTCGAGGAGGCTTCGAGCTTATATTTAAAAAGAGAGTAATGCGGCATGAAATTACTGGTGACCGGCGGAGCAGGATACATTGGCTCCCACACAGCACTTCACTTACTCAATAGTGGTCATGACGTCACTATATTTGACAACCTATCCAATAGTTCAGCTATAGCAGTAGAGCGAATTACAAGCTTATCCGGCAAACGACCAGAACTCATCGTGGGGGATATTCTCAATTCAACCACACTGCACGAGGCGCTCTCAAAAACCAAGTTTGATGCAGCCATCCATTTCGCTGGAGTCAAGGCTGTCGGTGAGTCTGTTGCTGACCCGTTACTTTATTATATAACCAATGTAACTGGCACTTTGAATCTATTAAGCGCTATGAAAGCGCATAACGTGAAGCGCATTATATTTTCTTCCTCAGCGACAGTGTACGGCTCCCCAAAGACACTTCCAATCACTGAATATGCTGATACGCAACCTACCAATCCCTATGGCCGAAGCAAGCTTATGGTTGAGCAGATTCTGCAGGATCTGTTCATATCCGATCCGGAATGGCGTATTGCCTCTCTGCGTTACTTCAACCCGGTGGGTGCCGATGCCTCTGGACTCATTGGCGAGCATCCCAGCGGAGTTCCGAACAACTTGATGCCCTTCGTCAGTCAGGTTGCCTGCGGAATCCGTGAGCGGCTTTCAGTATTTGGCCAAGATTACCCTACACTTGATGGCACTGGGGTGAGAGACTATATCCATGTATCCGATCTAGCCGATGGGCATCTTGCTGCCTTGAACTATATTTCCAGCGTTGATCAAGGATGCTTTCTCCCGGCAAACCTCGGCGCAGGAAAAGGATATTCCGTTCTAGAACTTATCAGCGCTTTCGAACAAGCTAGTTGCAGGAAAATACCCTATACGATCGTTGATCGCCGCCCTGGAGATATCGCCACATCCTATGCCGATCCAGCACTAGCTAACAAGCTATTCGGTTGGTTTGCCAAGAGAGGCATCCAAGAAATGTGTGCTGACACCTGGCGGTGGCAGTCCAACAACCAAAACGGCTACGGTTTGTGATAATGCGAAAAAATTGCCGTTCACGAGCGCGAAACAATCTATGTTGCGCATTTTCAATGGCGTTTAATTAAATTTAACTTCAAGTGACTCAGGGTTCTCCAATGATCCTAATAACAGGCGGAGCGGGCTTTATCGGTTCGAATTTCGTTCTCCAATGGCACGCTCACAACGACGAGCCCATCCTCAACCTCGACGCGCTGACCTACGCTGGTAATCTGGCAAACCTACAGTCGCTGGAGGGCTCCGAGCAGCATCTTTTTGTGCAGGGAGACATTGGCGATGCGGCGTTGCTGGGGCAACTGTTTGCCGAGCATAAACCGCGCGCCGTGTTGCATTTTGCTGCGGAGTCCCATGTGGACCGTTCAATTACGGGGCCGGAAGCCTTCGTCGAAACCAACGTGATGGGCACGTTCCGCTTGCTGGAAGCGGCTCGCGCTTATTGGAACGGTCTGGAAGCGACGGACAAGGCGGCTTTTCGCTTCCTGCACGTGTCTACCGACGAGGTCTATGGCACGCTGGCGCCGAATGATCCGGCCTTCACTGAGACTACGCCTTACGCACCGAACAGCCCGTACTCCGCGAGCAAGGCAGCAAGTGATCACCTGGTGCGTTCTTACCACCACACCTACGGCATGCCGGTGTTGACCACCAACTGCTCGAACAACTACGGCCCGTATCACTTCCCGGAAAAGCTGATTCCGCTGATGATCGTCAACGCACTCGCCGGCAAGGCGTTGCCTGTCTATGGCGATGGCCAGCAAATCCGCGACTGGCTGTATGTCGAGGATCACTGCTCAGGGATTCGTCGTGTACTGGAAGCTGGCGCGCCGGGCGAAACTTACAACATTGGCGGCTGGAACGAGAAAGCCAACATCGACATCGTCCATACCGTTTGTGCCTTGCTCGATGAGCTGGCCCCAGCCGCTTCAAGCGGTGTGATCAATACCGTGACGGGTGCACCTGTTCAGCAGTACGCCGAACTGATCAGCTACGTTACCGATCGCCCAGGCCATGACCGTCGTTATGCCA
>LNAP01005120.1_pt1 | contig 11761 bp, 12 predicted proteins | sample 602601 | NCBI WGS metagenome assembly LNAP01 (sample SAMN02440304, study PRJNA202911) | soil metagenome | biome: Subtropical and temperate rainforests or woodlands; isolation source: soil samples (1 kg each in a 20% v/v slurry with milli Q water) were... ... | reverse complement strand
GGAAGATGAGATGCGCCGGGCGCTATTCGGTGATTCTGAGCCCTCTGCGCCGGCAATTAACTCAGACGTGCAGGACACAGTCCCGGATGTTGTGATCGTGCAACCGGTGAAGGCACCGAAGAAAAAGACAGTCTCAAAAGGCTTCACACCTAGGTTGAGAGTCACGCTCCGTGTGGGAAATGAATTTGAAGGCGAGATGCACGAAATGGTACATGAGGCCGATACGCTGAGCTCCCTAGTTGCAGAACAAGAAGCTACTAAGACGGCCAGAAAAAAATTCAGGTTTGTGGAAGTGGTCTCGGTCAAGTCGATGTAAGTAGGTACTCTCACTCAGCTCGCCCGCCTGGCATTAAACAGCATTCACTTACCGCGGGGCCCCCAACAGGTTCGTGTCGATTGAACCTCAAACATTAGGAGCCGGTAGTCGTATACCGGACTGGATTTAACACCATCACTCCATCCAACTCTCAACGTTAACTGGTCGCTACCCCAAGCCACATAACTGAGAGGGGCGACAGGCAGAAATCGGGCCAGGAGCTGCCACTCAGATCGCCGTTCAGACTGTTTTACACGTCAACCAGGCACCCCAGAACAGGCTGGTAAAAAAACGGGTAGCGTTCCCAAAACCCGTATCATGCAATTGCAGACGTTCAAGATGCAGCCTGTCTTTCGACGTATTAGTGTGAATAACTCTACCCCGCCATCACAAAAACGATAATCGGCCCGCAAACCGCTAACAGCACGTTGAAAATCGCATAACACCCAGTAAAACCGATCACCGGCGTATTGCTGCCGGACTGTTCGATGATCTTGTTCATCGACGCAGCTTCGGCCTGTGCCCCGGCCAAGGCACCGAATAGGATCATTCGGGTGCAGGCGCAGCACGTAGCGGCCAAAATACAGCGCCACCAGCGGCGGCAAGAGGGTGACCACTGCGCCGCATAACAGCAGCGCCAAGCCCTGATCCTTCATGGCCGCGAATGCGGCATGCCCGGCCAGCAAGCCAACCACTGCCCCCAACGCGGTCAGGCCGAACTCCGAAAACGTCCATTGCGCGGCGGGTGGCAATGCGACGATTTCCGGGTGCCGTGAGTTGTACCAGCCAATAAACAGCGCGGCGACCAACACGCCACCGCCGATGCCGAGTTCTAACGGGATCATCCCTATATGCGAGGACAGCAACCCCAGCAATGAACCCAAGACCATCCCGAGAGTGTGCAGGCAATATCGCTTTTGTAGTTGCTTTCACGAATCCGCCCCAAGCGCTTGGCCAGTGCCTCGACGCTAGCGGTGCGGCCGGTCATCTTGAGCACGTCGCCGCGGCGCAACACGGTATTGGGCAATAACGACAGCTCGTAGCCCTGGCGGGTGATGGAGTTGATGAAGCAGCCCACGCGCCGAGTATTTTCCAGTCGGGACCTGGCCTGGTGAAATGGTCTTGCCGGCGAACTCCGGCGAGGTCGGGACAATATCGACCTCGCGGGTTGGAAATGACAGCGATTGGGCATGGTCGATCTCCGGGCCCACCCACTGCGACAGTGGGCCGACGGGTTCACGCAAGGCGTAGACCCCGACGATGTCGCCGGCCCTGAGGCTCAAACCTTCATCACGCTCGATAATCAGACCATCGTGTACCACCCGCTCGATGTTCAGCGAGTCGTGCATTTTTTCAAAGTTGGCAATGCTCAGCCCATTCGCCGCACTGTTGCCTGCCACCTGGTGCGCACGCACCACCATGCGTGTATACGGTATGGTGATCGCGTCTTCGTCTTTGGCGATCCCTAGTTCCAGCTCCAGGTCGCGGGCCGCAGCCCTGAGGTCGACACCCAGCAGTTTCGGCGTAACGCTGACGACGAAGACGATCAGCCCGATGGTGCCGAACAGGTAGGTGATGGCTTACAGGTCACGTTGCACGGAGGACACCCAGTCTAATAAAGCGGTTCCGAGTAACTGAGATCACCTAGAGCCCTATTTCAGCCAGTTCAATTCTAATCCTTTCAATCAACTGGTCCTTGTTGCCATCATCGTTTGAAATGAGGTAACCAGCGAAAATTATGCTTATCGGATGAACTCCGAGAACATCTGCCATCTGCTCGATTTTGTCTAGCGACGCACTGCCTCTTCCTGCTTCAAGGTTGCTTATGTAGGGCTGGCTTGGACCCAAGCTTTCCTGCGAGACGTCTCGTTTGAGTCGATATGACTTGATGGAGGTGCCAATGGCCCGCTTTAGTTCCAATCGCATGAATACTTCTCACAAAAGGAACGATAAAGCCGGTCAAAACTGTTTTGCACTATACTGTGCACAGTATAATTGAGCGTCTTAGTCTGATTTTTACAGGGAGGGGTGCTTTTCCTCCCCGCTTAGCTTCGACACAATGCCCTCCTCCTACTTTGGGCCGTTAGATGCTTCGACAGCGGCAATTTAAAGGGGCTCGGCAGCAGGCGTGTTGCAAGTGAGATTGATACGTCTATGAAAACGAAATCATCGCGTACTCCCGTCTACATCGAAGTGCCGAGCGCACGTTGCTTAAAGACGAAGCGTTTTTTTGTACGCTTGCGAACGCTCAATGAGCTTGATGACCTCTGAGAGGCGCAACACCTGGAGCCGGACCAGGCCCTCCAAGTAGAAGGAACAAAAATGGGATTTCAAGATGATTGTGGCCGCGAGGGTCGGCCCGAAGAGGTAAAACGCATAAACCAGACGGTGGAAGCTGAGCTCGCTGAGTGGGCAAAACGGTGGGAGCTAGATGGCGTTTGCATCATCTGCCGAAATTGCGGGGGCAAGCAAAAACTTTCAGATTCTGGAATACCCTTCGAGAATCATTACGAAAAATCCTGTGCATCTATTCCCGACCCTCAACAATACCCGTTTGGAGACCTAGGGAAAATTTTGTCAGGATGGCATGTAGCTCTATGGTGGTTTGATGACGAGGACCATTGCTAATCAAGAATTAGTTACAATTTCCGTAAGTATCGTTCAGTACACAGAAGGATGATTTATCGTGGGCATTGAATAAAAAAAATGTTGATGAGCACCCGCAGCGAAGAAAACGCCAATCGATTACTGATGGCAGGATGGACACCGCTGCTGGTGTCAGACCGCCGTAAAGGGAAACACCAAGGGCTTTTCCATCAGTTGGCGTGGCAGCGTGAAGGTGGCTCGTGGAGATCACATTTATTGGCGTCGAACCTGGACCGGCTGACAACTATCCGCCGTCACTTACCTTTTCGAGCAGCATCGGCAGTACCTCGGCGGCAGCCCCTATCAGCATTAATTCCTTTTGGTCACCCATCGCGACGTCTGCCTTATTCACATGAATGACTGAAGCACCAGATGCCAATGCAAGGTCGGGAAGGCCAGCGGCAGGCATGACGATCCCAGAGGTGCCCACCGAGACCATAAGATCGCAATCCTTCACCAGGGACACTGCGGCTTTCCAAGCTTGGGGTGGCAAATCCTCTCCGTACCAGACCACCGCAGGGCGCATTCTTCCATTACAACGCTGACATCTAGGAGGCTCGATCAGAGCACCTTCCTCAGGCACTGCGGATTGATCAGGAGATACAACCGCGGGCCTATGGCAGGCGAAGCACTTGGGCATCGCTAAACTGCCATGCAAATGCACAACATTTGAAGAGCCTGCTCGTTCATGGAGGTCATCAATATTCTGGGTGATTACAGAAACCTGGCGCTGTGAGTGAGCCATTCTTGGTATCGCAAGATGTGCGGCATTTGGCTCGGCCTGAGCGACTCGGAGACGGCGCCATAGATACCATCCCCATACCAAAGCCGGGTTTTCCCGAAAGGCCTTGGCCGTCTCTAGTTCCCTCGGATCGAGTCCGGCCCAGATTCCTGAAAGTTTTTCGCGATACGTAGGGATACCGCTATCGGCGGAGATACCAGCTCCAGTGAAAAAGACCACCTTCTTGGCCTTCTGTAGTACTTCTACAGCTTGCTCTATGACAGTCATGGCACCAATTTCCTCCCATCTTCCCGCTTTGGATTACTGGAGTTGTTGCTGAGTACTATTACTATTTGTTCAAGCAGGCCATCTTCGATGAGCAATGAGCTGGCTCCTGTGACTATTTGAAGGAGGCACATGGCTACAAGCAGTCTGTCGCAAATGGCAGTTTTCAGCGCCTGCCAGATCTATTTACCAGTCTTCCGTCGAGGAGCAAAACACAGGGCTGAATGTACCTATCCCCATTTTTTTTGCTTGCTCTTCAATTCGGCCAGCCTGTAGCACATCGTGCTTAGTGGGAAAGTGGCGCAACAAAAAATGTGCATCTCTTCTAACGCGCTCGGGCACCTCTGTGTCGCTAGCGAGTTCCGTCAGGAACGAGTGGGCTTGTGCAACACACCTTGTCCGTTCGAATGGCATAGTCATTTTAGCCTCCATATGTTGAATTCGATAGGTAAATGTAATAAAGCGTATCCAGTCAATAGATATCTTCAGCGCCCGAATCCAAGTACCCAGGGCTGAGCAGGTATTGGGTAAGCAGTTTGTGATGCGGGTAGCGATTCTCGAAGCGTTGAATCAAACCATTGAAGATTTCTTCTCCCGCAGGTGTTCCGGCAACCCGACGGGTCACGAAATCGGCGATGGCCAGCCGCACTTCAATTTCGCACTTATCGAGCGGGACCTCCTCTACCACGTCATCAAGCTGGATGGTCGAACTATATCTCACAGGTTTTTTTGTCATCTTTCCTTACCTCGCCCGAAGGGCCTGATGGGTAAAAAAACCGTACACCAAATTCCAGCCGATACTGCTGAAAAGCTCCTGACTAAAATGTACGGTGCTGATCTCAAAAATACTTCACATCCCCAAAAAATGAAATCACCGGAATCTTGTGTACGTTTTAAAAATTTTAGGGAATGCAAGTAATTCGGATCAACCCTGCTGAGCACACAATGGAAAGCGTGATAGTCTGAGATTATGATCAATTTCTTAAGGCGGGCGGAGATGAATAAGCTTGAGCTGTCGCAGGAAGTGAAGGAATATCTGATATCAATGGATAAAAAAAAGCGTAATCGCGACAAGCTAATTGCGGCCGTTGGCGCTGCATCTCCTGAGGAACTCGAACGTGCCGCAATTTCTATAAAAGCGGTACTATGCAAATCCGATCCACCGGCCCGCCCAAGAAGTTTCGCATCCATGCAAGAAATGGTAGAAATAAACAAAATTTCTGATGAATAATTTACCAATGAACGCGTTAACAAAGAATCAACTTACATTGTCGCTCGCTAGCTACTTTAGTTGGTTTCTGCCGCAGGCCTCGTCGGCAAAAGACTAGGAAGCCTTGCTGCCGTGGCTGCTCGCCAGAGAGGTCACGGTAACCGGCCTCGGTGTAGCGGACGAGTTTGTTCCAGTTGCTGGCCAGGTAGCCGGCAGCCTTGACCAACGCATTTGTGCGGCAATTAGTTCAATTATTTTTCTTGTTTTTCACAATTGGCATAACCTTGCCCACACCTCCAACCTTTCGATTGAGCGGGCTATCCACGATAAACTCTGAGGGGTCGATATTTTTACGTCTAGCGATCAACGAAGCATATATCAAACGTTCGCGCTCCCTGCTAAGTTGTTTGTTCAACTCATCTACCTTTGCCTTAAGCTCCTCAATCTGCCGATCCTTGTCGCGCTCTTTTGCAACCTTGATTGACTTCTCTTGATCGAATTGTTTCTCGCCAGCCGCATAAGCCTTGACCAGTTCTTTAACCCGCTGAAATTCACTTTCGAATTCTTTATTACGCCATAGTGTTGCCTTAGAAACACCTACCTGCTCTGTAATGTATTTCCAGCAGAACATAGCAGGTTCGATTAACTGTCTTTCGAATTTGTGTAAAAGGCCAAACGCCTTATCCCATTGCTCCTGAGTCGTCGCCATTACTGTCCACCACCACACTGAAATGCACAATCGTCCGGTTTGGAACCTTCAGTTCTGAAGGGCTGAAAATCCTGCACCTCTTCTGCTTGGACACTTGTGAGGATCAGTTCTGATCGTTCAAGTATCGAGGTAGCGTTTCGATAGATAGTCATTTGATGCTCGATGTGCATCTCCACGGACTCGGCCGGGACATCTGGCCGGTTTATAATTTCGAAAAGTCGAGCAAGCTCATTTTCAGCCTTGTCACGTTCAGCTGCTATATTCTGGCGCTGAGCGGGATCATAGAGATCAAAGACAAACTCTCGACAACCTAGGCCTTTGTTGCCTGTCAAACACTTCAGGTGGTACTCACAGGGCTTTAGGTTGATGTCACGAATACAGAATCCTAAAGGACTGTAATGTGCCGTCTGAAGTGATAAATTTAGGTGTGCTTCAAGCTCATGGATCGGAATTTCAATCTCTTTCCAAGATTTTATTTTATCGGGTAATACCCCGATAAATCGGGATTGTTCACTCAGCATCAACTCAGCAACCTTGGAAGCCCTCTCTCGTGCGGTCTGGTGGTCGTAGTTATCACCTTGGCTATCAGATCTTCCCATCCACTTGTTGACGATACTTGCTGCAAGCCCAGCTCTAAAGAGAGAGTTGGTTTGCCAGTGCCGCCCCATATGAGTCTGAAAGGAACTAATAACATCAGTCTCAACTGAAACCCCATAACGAGTGAATGCTGAGTCGACGTCATGATCTTTTTTTGATGGCTTAATCGAATAGAGCACTGCACGGTACCCCAATATACAAGGTATATGCTCATTATAAATTCCTCCCAAACTGCTCGGGACGACAAACAAATAGTCTGATACTTTCTGATTGATGCTGAAGGATTTAGACGATATATCTATACCCTCAGAAAGAATTTCATTCTTTATCTCTTCAAGATGCTCGGCTTGAATTTTGGTATTCAAAGTAACGAAACTTTTAGCAATTGCACCTTTAATACTATCATACTCAAGCAAATACCCACTGGCACTTGTATAATTGAAATTTTTTGAAGTTACTGCCCTTCTATAAAAAGCAGTGCGCTCACCAGATAGCTTCAAGTAAGAAGAAAAACCGCCACTAGCACCTGAGTTAATCCTAGTCATGGATTTCTGATTAAATAACTCAGGGTATAACTGCTCTGCATCAAACAACGGAAGAAGCCGTCGATAATCATATCCCCCACATATAATATTTGTAAGTGCCTTAATAGCATCATCATAACGTAAATAAACACAGCTGGGCCCTGGGTGGGACCTTAGACCGGACACGGCAAACCACTCAATCAAGCTCATGGCTCTTGATCGAGCCAAATTTTTAATACAAGAAGACTTAATTCCATTAGCCTTCATGGATCTACCATGAATAAATTTAAATAATTCGTCGCACGTGATCAGATTACTACGGAATTCAACTAGCTCAGAAATACGTCGCTTGACATCTTTACCACAAACAAAATGCTTATGCTTAACACTACCTAAAGATTTCGATATAATAGTCAGACCAAAACCCTTATAAAACTTAACCAACGAACTTGCATCGTTTGCAGTAGAGGGCAGAGGCAAGTATTCCTTTAGTCGCTTTAGCTCAACCAACTCGTCATCCGCTAATGGCTTTAGCAACGCGAGCCTTTTTTTTGCGAGAGCAACATTAGCAGCTGATAACGCGGCTAATTTAGCCAGAGCTATTTCAAGTTCGTCTTCAATAGCTTCTACTCTTTTTTTAAAGCGTCCGTCTAACCATTCCGCAATCGTTCCGCTTTCTATAGTTTTCGCCTGAGCCCTAGAGCACTCACATATCGAATTTATTCTTTCTACTGCCTCTTGCAATACTGGCCGCCAGACCTTAGGTATATAACGAGCAATAGGCTCCGATCCCTTTTCTGTCCAGACTCTACAAAAAAGTTGACCATTTATCTCAACCAAACAGTCTTTTGGAAGGCGCAACACTTCCCCAATTCGTAAGCCTAGCCCGTATTGGAAGGCTTGTGTCAGGATGGAGAGCATGTCGAGTCGGGCGCGCACACTCCCGTCCCACTGGTCATCTATAGCCCATTTCAAGTGGATAATCGCCCTGACCAGCTCAGGCATGGGTAGCTTTTTCTCTACCGCAACGTTTCCATACTCATCAGTAGACCGGAAATGCGTTGAACTCCGAACGAGGTTAATTGGCTCAGACAAGAGGTGGCTAGCCTTTAAACATCTAACTAGCATATTTAAGGAGTTGCAAAACACCTCTCCAACCGCGTAGTTATCCTTTATATATTGAATAACTAGATCGTAAGCATGTTGATTGATATCACCGAGCCCAGCAACATTAACCCTGGCAAGCAACTTAACTGATGCTGCAAGATTTCTGATTCGTGTTGATCCTAAGGGCTTACTTCTTGCTCTTGAGTCCCAAAGATAGGTAATAACAAACACTTTGTTTAGTAACGCTAATTCATCATTTAAAGCACTGTTATCAAAAAAATAAACTCTGTCTTTACCTTGGTAAACCCAACTCTGATCTTCCCAGCCGGATGTTGGGAATAAGTTCATTTTTGCAAATCTGACTTTTGCTTCTTCAGCCAGCTTTTTCAGTTTTAGGCGCAGCTCTTCATGCAGAAGATTTTTAATGATAGGCGCTTGCATCACAGCTCCTTTACATTAATCAAGGTCACGTGTTTTTCTTCTGAGTATGCAATAGCTGCATGACACCCCGCTATTGATTGATCAAACACTGACACCACATTAGCTGTACTAACTAATAACAAATGATCTTTACGCTCGATTAAGTTTGCCAGTGCATTTATGTGAGCTGTTGTATTTTTGCTGGGACAAAACTTTTTGCATGAGTAACATGCCACTGCGGGCTCTTCAAAGCAGGCAGACTCAGTTGCACATTTACCGATTGCTGTAAAACAGCGTGGCTCATATACCGCCCGAGCATAAATATTGCCTTTTAAATCATCCTCTCTCAACCACGCAGCCGTAAAGTGCTGCTGTTCGATTCGGCTTTGCGTTGCCTGCTCTAATATCTCCCACATTTCCTGCGTAAACCGGAAGTAGTGCTTCACACACTGTGTGCTGCTGTGGTCTAGCAAATCTGCCACTTCCTCCGGAGTACAGCCCGACATTACCGCATGAGTGCCCACGGTATATCGAAAACGGTAGGGGTGTAGATTAAATCTCTTACCAGTCCTCGGGGATAGTGGAAAATTAATTTCAGCGTATGCTAGAGCATTAGTTAGGGATGATGTACGCCTGTGATAAACATACGCCTGCTTTTCCTTATTATCATAATACTCATTAGATAGGCGAGTTTCGCCACGCCAGTATTTACCGCCCTTGAAGTTACTCTGGCGTTCTAATCTAAAAGTGCGGGCGGATATAAAAATTGGTAAATCTTTCGGGTCCATATTACTCAACTCAAGATCAGTTGATTCGATATACCTCTCGATAAGGCTCGCTGTTCGCTCGTTTAGAATTCGAGCACTGAACTGTGATCGCCTATAACGAGAAAAATTTTTCACACAAGGAACATTCAAGTAACGCAGACCTGTCTTGTTATCTTTAACGTAGTCCTTTCTTTTTAAGAGCGATATTTGGATTGGCCTCAAACCAAAATTTAAGCAAAGGTCAAGCAACAGTCGTAAGTGTAGCGGATGCTTCTCGTTTTCGACCTCTGCTGAGAGTACGCTGATCTCTTCCCTAGTAAATGGCCCATTTTCCTCGTCCATTAAAAAAAGCGCAGCATAGCTATTGGAGTTGTCTGTATAGCCACGCAGACTGTTGAACTCTTCATACGTTGCAAACGAGACGCCTTCATATTCATGTAGAATTAAAAAATTCAAAAATTCTTTAGCGCTCGATATCAGACGAGTTTTTTTATCTTGAACAGGTTCTAGACTCAAAGAAGCCAGCACACCTTCGACATCAAGGCCAGAATTTATCCCAGACGCAAATTTTGTCAAAAATCTAAATCGCTCGATAACTGTACCTTGCTGATATCGTTCTAAAATGTACTTTACATAACTTCCAACGATATCTTTCAAATCTTCACCCAACTGATTAAGCTCTGCTGCTTTCAGATAAACAAAATCAGTCGTATCGTCCGGCACTATGATAATTGATTTGAAATCACCATTGGCCGTAAATACCTCCACATCATAACCCAAACGGTTTTTTATCTGCCTACTAGCAAACGGAAGCTCGTCGAATTTGTCGGCAACCTGCGTGACAGCATTGTTTTTTTTCATTAACAGTTACCTATTACATCTTCTATCCACCCGTTAGGATTGATTGCTTGCTGTTGGATTACGATTTGCATCTCAGCAACCTTCGCTTGAATAGAGCCTTTTGCATAACGTTCTGGCATTTGACTGTTCCGAGCCCAACCTCCTGCCGCCTCCTGGATTGGCGACTTTAGAATCATACGATTGAATGCGCTTTGATTCTTGAATTTCTTGTCGAGTGCTTCATTCAACAAATCATGAAAAGTATTACGCAATCGGTGCGGGCTAAGTAAGCCTTTGAACTCAGGGTGCCTGCCGACTAACTCATTGAGAATTGCATTGGGAGTTTGGACTGAGAGTGGCAGACCATCTCGATAAGATACAAACAGGTAGCTGGACGCCTGCCAGTTCACAAACTGCTTCCTAACCTGGGTAATGTAATACTCGATCAACTCAGCTAGGTCATCGTGTAAATCCACTTGACGACCAAATGTTTTAACGGATGGTGTTTCCATGCGTGGATAATCGGTCGCATCAACTGTTTTCAGGATGTCATAATATTTGCGTCTACCTGTCAGCTGGAAGTGATTGAGCTTTAATAACAGCGTCTCACCTTTACGATTGCCCCCTAACATAAGCAGCATCAGCAGTATGTAGTTGCGCCAGCGAACTTTACTGGTTTTCCACGGATTCAAATAATTTCGTTCTGAAGGATCAATGATTGCGATAAATTTGGCTTGAAGATCCGAAGTGAGACCAACCTTGTCTTTACGACTCGGCTGGAAGGGAGCCTTCGCGTAGACTTGGAACCCAGCATTCATACGCTCGTACAGCACCTGCGACACTTGCAGAGACTCTAGATCTCTTTTGCAGCGATCCTGATAAAACAGCCAAAGGTAATTGATAAAGGCCTTGGCCCCTCGCATACGTGCCGCATACCAACCGGGATCGACGAGATCACCAGTGTCTCGTGTGTAGCCACAGTAGGAAGAGAGTGCTTCGATCTCACCTATTTTGAAGGGTTCTTGATCAGCAATACGCTGGAGTAGATTGATATCACTGCGTTCACAAAATCGGTAGAGGCTCAGGATGGTGCTTTGATCAACCTTGATTGAGTTTGCCTTCAGACCATTCTCAAAGCGCTGCATCGCGTAAGCACCGGCAAAGAGGTCGATCTGCTGATTGACCGTCACCAGCTTAAGCTTCATCCCGCCCAGTTTTTCAAATTGAACGGTCGTCAATGCGTAGGCGGACGTTGACAAATGAAACATCCATATTGGTGTATGAACATTTCACAGTAGCACCGACCAAAATTTCGGCCACAAATGAAACAACTATTTCTTTACACAAACATTTCCATAGACGGATGAGGAATGAAACATAATTTTGTACTGGCTCAGATCAGCAGACGTAAAAAAGCCCCTGTTACAGGGGCTTCTGATGACTTATCCACAGATAGTGAAACAAATTAGTTATTATTTACACTATCTTTCAACGATTTGCCTGGCTTGAACGCGACAGTATTGCTGGCCTTGATTTTGACAGGTTCACCGGTTTGCGGGTTTTTGCCGGTGCGGGCACCGCGGTGGCGTTGCAGGAAGGTACCGAAGCCCACCAGCGTG
>LNAP01006023.1_pt1 | contig 11762 bp, 7 predicted proteins | sample 602601 | NCBI WGS metagenome assembly LNAP01 (sample SAMN02440304, study PRJNA202911) | soil metagenome | biome: Subtropical and temperate rainforests or woodlands; isolation source: soil samples (1 kg each in a 20% v/v slurry with milli Q water) were... ... | reverse complement strand
TGCGCCAGGCCTTCGCGCAGGCAGTACTCGATGCCCTGGTAGTAGCAGGTTTCAAAATGCAGGCCGGGCAGGGTGGCCCCGCCCCAGTAACGTCCGTACAGCGTGGTCGTGCCGCGCAGGCAGAGCGCGCCGGCCACGGGCGCGTCGTCGATCAGGGCCAGGAAGATCACCAGCTGGCGCGGCATCCGCGCAGCCAGGTGGCGCAGGAACGGCAGCGTGAGCGCCGGTGCGTTCCCGTACTCGGCAAAGGTCTGCAGGTAGAAGCCGTGCATCGCCAGCAGATCCTCCTCGCTGGCCTCATCGCCATGCACGATCCGGTAAGTCACGCCGGTACGCGCCAGCTTCGCGCGCTCCTGGCGGATGTTCTTGCGGTGCTTGTGGTTCATCGCCGCAAGGAATTCCCCGAACGCGCCCCACTGGCCGGTGTTGTTCCATTGGAACTGGATGTCCTCGCGCAGCATCCAACCCGGTCCGAACGCGGCGTCCTCGTCGGCCGGATGGAAGTTGATGTGCGCCGACGACCAGCCCATGCGCGCCACTTCGCTGCGTAGCCGCTCGGCAAGCACGGCGCGGTCGGCATCGTCGCGCGCGAGCAGGCGCGGCCCGGTCACCGGCGAGTACGGCACCGCCCCCAGCCACTTCGGGAAGTAATCCAGGCCATGGCGCGCGTAGGCATTGGCCCAGGCGTGGTCGAACACGAACTCGCCGTGCGAGTTGTCCTTCAGGTAGCCCGGGATGGCCGCAACCAGGGTGTCGCCCTCCCACAGGGTGAAGTGGCGCGGTCGCCAGCCCCACTCCGGGCGCAGGCAGCCGTGGTCTTCCAGGCCGGCCAGGAAGGCATGGCTGACAAACGGGTTGCTGCCGTCATGTAGGGCATCCCAGGCCGCAGCGGGGACATCGGACAGGCGATGCAGAAAGCGTGGATCGGGCATGTGGGAAGGATAGGGCAGAGCGATGGGGAGCGGGTGCGTGACGGCGCGCCATGAAAAAGGCCGACGCTTCCGCGCCGGCCTTCTCCTTTCAAACGGTTGGGGCCGGGATCAGCTGGCCATGCCCTTCGCGTCCAGGTAGCGCTCGGCGTCCAGCGCGGCCATGCAGCCGAAACCGGCCGAGGTGATCGCCTGGCGGTAGTGCTGGTCGGCCACGTCGCCGGCGGCGAACACGCCTTCCACCGACGTCTGGGTGGCGTTGCGAACGGATGTCCAGGTAGCCGTTGTTCATGGTCAGCTGGCCGTCGAACAGGCTGGTGTTGGGGTGGTGGCCGATGGCCACGAAGAAGCCGTGCGCCTCGATGTCGCGGGTGCTGCCGTCCAGGGTGGACTTGACGCGCACGCCGGTGACGCCGGCCTCGTTGCCCAGCACTTCGTCCACCTGGTGGTGCCACACGGTCTCGATCTTGCCGGCGGCCACCTTGGCAAACAGCTTGTCCTGCATGATCTTCTCCGCCTTGAGGGTGTCGCGGCGGTGGACCAGGTAGACCTTGCGGGCGATGTTGGACAGGTACAGGGCCTCTTCCACGGCGGTGTTGCCGCCGCCCACCACGACCACGTCCTGGTCACGGTAGAAGAAGCCGTCGCAGGTGGCGCAGGCGGAGACGCCGCGGCCCTTGAATTCCTCTTCGGTCGGAATGCCCAGGTATTTGGCGGTGGCGCCGGTGGCGATGATCAGCGCGTCGCAGGTGTATTCGGCGCTGTCGCCGATCAGCCTGAACGGACGCTGGGCCAGGTCGGCGGTGTGGATGTGGTCGAAGATCACCTCGGTCTCGAAGCGCTCGGCATGGGCCTGCATGCGCGCCATCAGGTCCGGACCCATCAGGCCATGTGCATCGCCCGGCCAGTTGTCCACTTCGGTGGTGGTCATCAGCTGGCCACCCTGCTGCAGGCCGGTGATGACCACCGGCTTGAGGTTGGCGCGGGCGGCGTAGACGGCGGCGGTCCAGCCGGCCGGGCCGGAGCCGAGGATGACGAGCTTCTGGTGGCGGGAGGGCGTGGAATTGCTCATGTAGACTCGCGTAAAGGTGACGGGATGGGGCGCCGGCGGTGCATTGCGGGACGTCCGGGACAGGTCATAGAGTGGCGGCAGGGGCAGGGCGATTCAAGGTGAACGGTGGAACGGTGGAACCTGCGGGGCGTGTGGCGGGCCCCGTGCCGGAGTTTTGACACGGGCCGGGCAGGGTGGGCGTGCCGACCAACGGTCGACACCTACCGGGGTGCCTGCCAGTCGTTTATTATCAAGCACTAACAGTGCATTCCCAAGGTGTGGTCTAAGGTGGCGAAGCAGCTCCCGGAACGATCCAAGTCTCCTGACAGCAAACCGTCGCGCAAAGCGGCAGCCGCGCCTGCGCCTGCCGACAATCCGCGTCGCCAACGGCTGTGGCGCGACCTCGGGCTGATCGCGATCGCCCCGGCGCTGCTGTACCTGGTGGCCAGTCTGTTCACCTATTCGGCCGCCGATCCGGGCTGGTCGCATACCGGCAGCGTGGTGGCCCCGGTGCACAACATGGGCGGCCGCGTGGGCGCCTGGATCGCCGATGTGCTGCTGCAGTTGTTCGGCTACATCGCCTTCGTGCTGCCGATCGTGCTCGGCGCGCTGGCCTGGATCGCGATGTTCGGCCTCAAGCGCGAGAGCAAGGGCGAGCATGACCTGGACCCGGCGCTGCGCCTGGTCGGCCTGGTCGGTTTCCTGATTGCCGGCACCGGTTTCCTGCATGTGCGCCTGTTCACCGGTGACGTGGCCCATGCCGGCGGCATCCTGGGACGGCTGGTCGGCAATTCGCTCAGCGCCGGTTTCGGTGCGCTGGGCGCGAATCTGTTCGTGCTGGTGCTGCTGCTGGCGTCGATCACCCTGGCCACCGGCATCTCCTGGTTCGTGGTGATGGAGAAGATCGGGCGCTGGGTGCTGGCGCTGCCGCCGCTGTTCAACAAGAAGAAAGAGCAGGCCACCGAGTGGCAGCAGACCCGCGCCATGCGCGAAGAGCGCCAGGAAGTGCGCAAGGTCGATGCCGAGGTGCGGGCCAAGCGCGAGCCGGTGAAGATCGAGCCGCGCCCCGAGCCGGTGCTGGAAAAGAGCGATCGTGCCAAGCGCGAGACCCAGATTCCGATGTTCCGCGGCGTCAATGGCGATGGTTCGGACCTGCCGCCGCTGGCGCTGCTGGACGATCCCAAGCCGCAGCCCAAGGGCTATGACGAAGACACCCTGGAAACCCTGTCGCGGCAGATCGAGTTCAAGCTCAAGGACTTCCGCATCGAGGCGCAGGTGGTGGGCGCATACCCCGGCCCGGTGATCACCCGCTTCGAGATCGAACCGGCACCGGGCATCAAGGTCAGCCAGATCAGTTCGCTGGACAAGGACATCGCGCGCGGGCTGTCGGTCAAATCCGTGCGCGTGGTCGATGTGATCCCCGGCAAGTCGGTGGTGGGCCTGGAGATTCCCAACGTCACCCGCGAGATGATCTACCTGTCCGAACTGCTGCGCTCCAAGGAGTACGACAAGTCGGCCAGCCCGCTGACCCTGGCGCTGGGCAAGGACATCGCCGGGCGCCCGACCGTGGCCGACCTGGCGCGCATGCCCCACCTGCTGGTGGCCGGTACCACCGGTTCGGGCAAGTCGGTGGCGGTCAACGCCATGGTGCTGAGCCTGCTGTACAAGGCCTCGCCGAAAGACCTGCGGATGCTGATGATCGACCCGAAGATGCTCGAGCTGAGCGTCTACCAGGGCATCCCGCACCTGTTGGCGCCGGTGGTGACCGACATGAAGGAAGCCGCCAACGGCCTGCGCTGGTGCGTGGCCGAAATGGAGCGGCGCTACAAGTTGATGAGCGCGGTGGGCGTGCGCAACCTGGCCGGCTTCAACAAGAAGGTCAAGGACGCCGAAGACGCCGGGCAGCCGATGATGGACCCGCTGTTCAAGCCGAACCCGGAGCTGGGCGAAGCCCCGCGCCCGCTGGAGACGCTGCCGTTCATCGTGATCTTCATCGACGAATTCGCCGACATGATGATGATCGTCGGCAAGAAGGTCGAAGAACTGATCGCACGTTTGGCGCAGAAGGCCCGTGCAGCCGGCATCCATCTGATCCTGGCCACCCAGCGCCCGTCGGTGGACGTGATCACCGGCCTGATCAAGGCCAACATTCCCACCCGCATCGGCTTCCAGGTCAGCTCCAAGATCGATTCGCGCACCATCCTGGACCAGTCCGGCGCCGAAACGCTGCTGGGCCACGGCGACATGCTGTACCTGCCGCCCGGCACCGCGCTGCCGGATCGTGTGCACGGCGCGTTCGTGTCCGATGAGGAAGTGCACCGCGTGGTCGAGCACCTCAAGGCCAGCGGCCCGGCCGACTACATCAGCGGCGTGCTGGACGAAGTGCAGATGATGGGCGACGGCGTGGTGGTGGGCGCCGGTGGCCTGCCCGAAGCCAGCAGCAGTGCCGGTGATGAGTCCGACCCGCTGTATGACGAAGCGCTGCGCATCGTCACCGAAACCCGACGTGCCTCGATCTCCGGCGTGCAGCGCCGGCTCAAGATCGGCTACAACCGCGCCGCGCGCCTGATCGAGGCGATGGAAATGGCCGGCGTGGTCAGCCCGCCCGAACACAACGGCGACCGCAGCGTGCTCGCGCCGCCACCCCCCAAGTAGCGCCGGGCTCTGCCCGGCTGCTCCATCCCCGGGCTGTCCCCGGCTGCGGCATCACCCGGCTCCGTCCGGGTACGTGCACCCGGCAATACACCCAACCAAAGCCTCGCCGGGCTCCGTCACCGGCACCCCCGTCCCAAGGAAGCGTAATGAAGCCGATGGTCTGGTTGATGGTGGGCGGGCTGGCGCTGATGACGGTCGCCGCGCATGCCGGGGTGACACCGGCAGTCCCGGCCGCGTCCCCGGCTGCAGCGTCACCCGCACAACAGGGCGCCGACGCGCAGGCCAGCAACAACTTCAGTTTCGTGCGCTATCGCGCCGACTATGCCGTGCGCCCCGATGCGGGCAACGTGCAGACCGAAGAGTACGAGATCCTGCTCAAGACCAAGGCGGCCGTCGAGCAGTTCAGCCAGGTGCGCCTGAGCTACAGCGAGAAGATGGAGACGCTGGACGTGCTGGCGGCCTATACGCTGACCGCCGACGGCCAGCGCCGCGACGTGCCGGCCGATCGCATCTATACCCAGGAAAGCTACTCCAGCGCGGCCGCGGCCATGTATGCCGATCGCAAGGTGCGGGTGGTGGTGTTTCCCAACCTGGCCCCCGGCACGCGGGTGGTCTACCAGACCCGCCGCACCCAGACCACGCCGTACTTCCCGGGCTATTTCGGCCTGTGGGAAACCTTCAGCGTGTTCACCCAGTACGACGACGCCCGGGTCACGCTGTCGGCGCCTGCCGGCATGCCGATGTTTGTGCAGCAGCGCGGCGTGCAGGGCAGTGACACGCCAACGATCCGTGACGGTCAGGCGCGCTGGGAATGGCAGTACCAGCGGCGCACGCCGATGCTGGCGCAGAACTGGTCGGCCGCGGCCTGGGAGTTCAGCCCGACCATCATGGCCAGCACCTACCGCGACTGGGCCCAGGTCGCCCGTGCCTACCAGCTCAAGGGCGGCGAGGCGGCCAAGGTGACGCCCGGCATCCAGGCGCTGGCCGACCAGGTCACCGCCGGTATCAGCGACCGTCGCGAGCAGGCCGCCGCGCTGTATCGCTGGGTGTCGCAGAACATTCGGTATGTGGCGGTGTATCTGGGCAACGGCGGGCTGGAGCCGAACCCGGCGCAGAGCATCCTCGACAACCACTACGGCGACTGCAAGGACCATGTGGTGATCCTGGAGGCGCTGCTGGCGGCACGCGGCATCCAGAGCACGCCGGTGCTGATCGGCGCCGGCGGCGGACCGACCCTGCCGGCGATTCCGCTGCTGGGGCGTTTCAATCACGCCATCACCTACATCCCCGAATTCGACCTGTACCTGGATTCCACCAGCGCCTACGCCCGCTTTGGCCAGTTGCCCGATGGCGACCTGGGCGCGCCGGTGCTGCTGACCCGCCAGGCCACCGTGGCGCGCACGCCGGACAACGACGCGTCGCGCAACGGCAACGGCCTGGACGTGGGTTTCCGCTTCGATGCGACCGGCAACCTGAGCGGGCAGACCGTGCAGCAGCCCAGCGAAATCAGCGAGATCGGCATGCGCGGTTCCTTCGCCCGCCTCAACGCACAGAACCGCGCGCGGGTGGAGGAGTCGATCATGGCCTCGTCCGGGTTCGACGGCAGTGGCACGCTGACCCTGCTCGGTGATCCGCAGGACCTGACCCGGCCGTTCAACTACCGCTACGACTTCCATGCCAGCGACTACGTGGATTTCGGTGCGGTCGGCGGCATGCCGCTGCCGGATGCGCCCGGGGGCGAGTCGTTCCGCGACATCTACACCACCACCTCCGCGCCGACCAACGACACCCCGTTCTACTGCACCGACAGCCTGCGCGAGGAAACCTACCGGCTGCAGTTCCCGGCCGGCGTGCCGATCGTGGCCATCCCGCGCAGCCAGCAGTTCCGCAACGCTGCCGGTGAGTACCGGCTGGACTGGACCCGCGACGGGCAGGTGATCACCGCCCACCATCGCCTGCACCAGCGCGCGGTGCGCGGGCCGCAGGCGCTGTGCGAAGCGCAGGATTACCCGGCGTTCCGCGCGCTCTACCAGCAGGTGCGGCGCGGGTTCCGCGGCCAGGTGGTGTACGGCGACCTGAAGACGGTCCAGGTCAGTCCCTGACCCTGCGCCGCCGGTAGGCGAGCGCAGCGGCGCGGCGCATACTATGCCTGATCGCCCATTCAGGTTTGGCTGGGCACACTGCACTCCATCCTTCCTATCTGTTCGGATACCGCGCATGCACACCACTTTCCGTCGCTACCTGGTTGCCGCCACCCTGGTCATGGCCAGTGTGGGCTCGGCGTCTGCCTGGGCCGGTGCCCGCGATGAGCTCAACCGCTTCACCCAGGGCCTGAAGGGCCTGGACGGGCAGTTCAGCCAGCAGGTGTTCGACAGCAAGGGCAAGGTCAAGGAAAACACCAGTGGCCGGGTCGCGCTGTCGGCGCCGCGCCTGTTCCGTTGGGAATACATCAAGCCGCACGAACAGCTGATCGTGGCCGACGGCAAGAAGGTGTGGGTGTACGAACCGGACCTGGAGCAGGCCACCGTGCGTGCGCAGGGCGCCGAAGAGCAGAACAGCCCGCTGACCGCGTTGATCAACCCGGCGTTGCTGGACAAGCAGTACGACGTCAGTGAAGAGGCGGCCGCCCGCGACGGCCTGCAGTGGCTGGCGCTGAGCCCCAAGCGTGAAACCGACACCGCCTTCCAGTACGCCGCCCTGGGCTTCAACGCGCAGGGCCTGGCCCGCATGGAAGTGGTGGACGCCGTTGGCCAGCGCACCGTGATCACCTTCACCGGCTGGAAGCGCAACCCCAGCTTTGCCGCGGGCACCTTCACCTTCGCACCGCCCAAGGGCACCGACGTCATCGGCCAGTAGAACCGGGCTCTGCCCGGCTGACCGGCTTGGTAGGTACGCGCGAAAGGCAGCGACGTAGAGCCGGGCTCTGCCCGGCCTGGTGGGCGCGCGCGAAAGGCAGCGACGTAGAGCCGGGCTCTGCCCGGCTTGGTGGGCGCGCGCGAAAGGCAGCCGGGCAGAGCCCGGCGCCACGGGTGGGTCGGCGCACGCGCGGCCACGGTAGAATAGGCGCGTGGCCAGAAATCGAACGACATTCAATGGGCCCGATCTGCTGACCGTGGATCGGGACAACATGCGTCCGCTCGCCGAGCGGATGCGCCCGCAGACGCTTGACGAGATGGTGGGGCAGAAGCGCCTGCTCGCGCCCGGTAGTGCACTGCGCCGCGCGGTCGAGTCCGGACACGTGCACTCGATGATCCTGTGGGGGCCGCCTGGCTGCGGCAAAACCACCCTGGCGCTGCTGCTGGCGCATTACGCCGATGCCGAGTTCCGCGCCATCTCGGCCGTGCTGTCCGGGCTGCCTGAGGTGCGCCAGGTACTGGCCGAAGCGGCGCAGCGCTTCGCCGAGGGGCGCCGCACGGTGCTGTTCGTGGACGAGGTGCACCGCTTCAACAAGGCGCAGCAGGATGCGTTCCTGCCGCACATCGAGCGCGGCACCATCGTGTTCGTCGGCGCCACCACCGAGAACCCATCATTCGAACTGAACTCGGCGCTGCTGTCGCGTTGCCGTGTGCATGTCCTTGAAGCGGTGTCGCCGGCCGATATTGTGGAGGCGCTGGAGCGCGCGCTGGACGATGCCGAGCGCGGGCTGGCGGCCGAGCCGGTGCAGGTGGGGGCCGAGTCGCTGCTGGAAATCGCCACGGCCGCCGATGGCGACGTGCGCCGCGCACTGACCCTGCTTGAAATTGCCGCGGAGCTGGCCGGCGGCGATGGCGGTCGGATCAGTCCGGAGATGCTGCAGCAGGTGCTGGCCGACCGTACCCGGCGCTTCGACAAGGGCGGCGAGCAGTTCTACGACCAGATCTCGGCACTGCACAAATCCGTGCGCAGCTCCAATCCCGACGCCGCGCTGTACTGGCTGACGCGGATGCTGGACGGTGGCTGCGACCCGTCCTATCTGGCCAGGCGGCTGACCCGCATGGCGATCGAGGATATCGGCCTGGCCGACCCGCGCGCGCAATCGATGGCGCTGGAAGCCTGGGACATCTACGAGCGCCTGGGCAGCCCGGAGGGTGAGTTGGCCTTCGCCCAGCTGGTGCTGTACCTGGCCAGCACCGCCAAGTCCAACGCCGGCTATGCCGCCTTCAACCAGGCCAAGGCCGACGTCCGCGACAGCGGCACCGAAGAAGTCCCCCTGCACCTGCGCAATGCGCCAACCAAGCTGATGAAGAACCTCGGCTACGGCGCGGCATACCAGTACGACCACGACGTGGAAGGGGGCATCGCGCTGGACCAGACCGGGTTCCCGGATGCACTGGGCGAGCGCGTGTACTACCAGCCGGTGGCGCGCGGGCTGGAAATCAAGCTGAAGGAAAAGCTGGACCGGCTGCGCGCCGCGCGCGAACAGGCCCGCGCCGACAAGGGCGGGCAGTGATGGACGGCCTTACCCTCTGGTGGCAGCAACTGGGGCTGGTGATGGCCGGGGGAGCGCTGGGCGCGGCGCTGCGCTTCATGATCGGTGACGCGATGCTGCGGCAGTTCGGGCACGGGTTTCCGTGGGGCACGTTGACCGCCAACCTGGTCGGTGCGTTCGCGGCCGGCTACCTGATGATGTGGCTGCAGACGCGCGGCAGCCAAGCGGCGTACTGGCGCGCGTTCCTGATCGTGGGGCTGCTGGGCGGGCTAACCACGTTCTCGGCCCTGATGATGGAAACGCTGGTATTCGCCCGCGCCGGGCGCGGCGCACTGGTGCCGCTGTATCTGGGCGTCACCCTGGTGGGCGGGATGCTGCTGGTATGGCTGGGCGCGCGCCTTGCCGAAGCGACGCGCTGAAAGCAAAACGCAGAAAACCGCGCAAAAGGCTGGATTAAAGTGATGTCTCACGATATCGTGCGCGCCCCCGTTTGCATCTTCGTCCGTCATGCGCGATGAACAAGACCCCGGCACCCTGGAGCTGATGCTGCCGCGCAAGCGCGGCCGTCCGCCCACGTTCGGCTATGCGATGACCGATGCACAGCGCGCGGCACGTTACCGTGCGCGTCGCGCCGGCCAGGCCGATCACGCCGATGTGCGCAGCTGCAGCGACATGGTGCTGCTGGACAAGATCCGCGCGGCGATCACCAGCAAGGACCCGGAACTGACCGGGTTCCTGGTGCACGTGCTGTGGCAGCGGTACCCCTTGCAGCTCAAGTAAGACGCTCACGCGGCAGGGCGCTGGCGTGCGCACGCAGGTGGGCCAGCAGCCGGTCCGCTTCGTCCCAGTCGGTGGGCGCATCCAGCGGTAGTTCGTGCAGGTCTGCGGCGGTATCGGCCAGCGCCTCGCGCCCCAGCATGCGCAGCACCCCCGCCAGCCGATGGGCATGGCGACGCAGCGCGGCGACCTGTCGCTGGTCGCGCGCCTGCTGCAACGCACACACCTCCTCCTGCAGTGATTGCACATACGGCGCCCACATCGGGTCGTCGTTGTCCACGGCGTGGCTGCCGCCCGACCCCGGCGCGATCTCCACATCCAGCACTGCCAGCAATTGCGCCGGGTCCAGCGGTTTGTACAGCACCGCGTCCATGCCGCTGGTACGGCAGCGCTGCACATGCGCTGGCGAGCTGGAGCCGGAGAACGCCAACAGACATGCCGGCGGACCGGGCTGCAGCGCCTCGGCCTCGCGCAGCAGGGTCGCCAGCGCATAGCCGCTCATGTCCTTCAAGTCGCAGTCGATCAACACCACGGCGCTGGGCGTGGCACGTTGCGCGCGCAGGGCGCTGGCACCATCGGCGCACGTCTGGACCGTGGCGCCGAGCGCGCGCAACTGCTGCGCAACGAAGGTCCGGGTCAGTCGGTGGTCTTCGATCAGCAGCAGGGTGCGGCCTGCCAGCGGGGCGGGAGGTGCAGCCGGCAGCGGCGGCGGGACTGCGGTGGGCAGGCAGACGTCGAAACGACTGCCCTGACCGGGCGCACTGTGCAGTGTGATCCGGCCCTGCAGGGCGGCCACCAGATCGTGGCAGATCGACAGCCCCAGTCCTGTGCCGCCCGCATCCGGCGCGTGGTCCGCATGGCCCTGCGCAAACGGTTTGAACACGCTGGCCTGGCGTTCGGCGGGAATGCCGATGCCGGTGTCGCGGATGGTCAGCTGCAGCTCGGTGCCACCGGCGCGCCGCTGCACCGACACCGCGATATCGATGCGGCCCTGCGGGGTGAATTTCAGTGCATTGCCGAGCAGATTGTTCAGGATCTGGCGAAGGGCGGCGGCATCGATCCAGAGCGGCGGCAGCGGGTCCGGGCTCAGTGTCAGGTCCAGTTGCAGGCCCTTGGCGTGGACGCTCGGGCGCACCGCGGCGATGCAGTCATTGGCCAGTTGCTGCACGTCGTGCCAGTCCGGCGCGGGCTGGAACTGCCCGGCGGCCATCCGCGAATAATCCAGTGCGTGGCCCAGCAGGTGGCGCAGGCCGGTGCCGGCGGCGCGCGCCGCGTTGACCAGTTGGCGCTGGCCGGCATCCAGGCCGGACTGGCTCAGCAGATCCACCGACGCCACCAGCGCCTGGGCGGCGTTGCGCACCTCGTGGCTCATTACGCCGATGAAGCGCGCTTGGCGGCGCTCGTTGCGCTGGGCGGACTGCTGGGTACGCAGCAGCCAGAAGGTGGCGGCCAACAGCAACGACAGCAGCGCGCCAGCCCCCAGCACCTGCCACTGGTAGTGCCGGATCAAGGTGCCCAGCGGCGGAATGCTGAGGTAGGTGTTTCGGGCCAGCTGTTGCAGTATCTGGGCATGTTGCTGCGGGGTGATGGCCTGCATCGCCGCATCGATCTCAGCGATCATGCCGTCATCTGCGCCACGCGCCACCAGGTGGATCGTTGCGGGCAGGTCGTCGGGGGCGCGTTGCAGCAGCAGGCTGTCGAACTCCCGGCGCGCCAACGGCCGCATCAGTACGTCCAGCCCGACCGCGGCGTCGGTGACGCCGGTCTCCACCGCCGACAACGCATCGGGCAGGTCGGTCACCGCGATCACCTGCAGTTGTGGGTAGTGCCGGCGAAGCCAGCTGCCATAGCGGCTGCCACGGACCACGGCGATGCGATGGGGCGCGCCGTCGCCCAACACCACCTGCGCCCGCTGCGCGTGCCGGCTGGCCAGCAGCGCCTC